>Ga0315286_10001658_pt1 | contig 20261 bp, 22 predicted proteins | sample YL17G10_0_MG_FD_205038 | JGI IMG/M metagenome (GOLD analysis project Ga0315286, IMG submission 205038) | Sediment microbial communities from Yellowstone Lake, YNP, Wyoming, USA - YL17G10_0 | ecosystem: Environmental > Aquatic > Freshwater > Lake > Sediment | place: USA: Wyoming | collected... | reverse complement strand
GCTTCGCCCCGACGAAAGGTTCCCTGTGTCCTTCATTCAGCTATGACGATGGAATTTCTCTCTCTCGACCTGCCGGATTCCGTCCAGCGAGGCATCCAGGCCGCCGGTTTCACGACCTGCACCCCCATCCAGGAAGAGACTCTGCCGATTTCCTTGCGGGGGCGGGATATCGCGGGCCAGGCCCAGACCGGGACCGGCAAGACTGCGGCCTTCCTGATCGCCATCTTCACCCGGCTGCTGCGAGAGCCGGATCGGCGGCGCAAGGGAGTGGCCGCGCCCCGCGCGCTGGTCATCGCGCCGACGCGCGAGCTGGCGGTGCAGATTCACAGCGACGCATGCCTGCTCGGAGGGGAGACCGGCCTGGACATGCAGGTGGTCTATGGGGGCGTGGACTACCACAAACAGCGCGAGAGTCTGCGGGCTGGGGTGGATCTTCTCGTCGGGACCCCCGGCCGCCTGATCGACTATTTCAAACAAGGGGTGTACGACCTGAACGCAGTCGAGGTTCTGGTGATCGACGAGGCGGACCGGATGTTCGACATGGGATTCATCAAGGACATCCGCTATTTCGTCCGCCATCTCCCCCATGCGGAGAAGCGCCAGTCGTCGCTGTACTCCGCCACCCTCAGCCAGCAGGTGCTGGAGCTGGCCTACGAGAGTATGAACAACCCCACCATGGTGGCGGTGACGCCGGAACAAGTCACAGTGGAGGGCGTGGAAGAAGTCCTCTACCATGTCTCGCGGGAAGAGAAATTCCCGCTGCTCCTGGGTCTGCTGGAACGCGAGAAGGGGAAGCGGATCCTGATGTTCTCCAACATGAAGCACGAAGTCGAGCGGTTGACCGAGCGGCTGATACGCCAGGGCTACCATGCGCGAGCCATCACCGGCGATGTGGACCAGCGGCAGCGGTCGAAGGTCATGCAGGCCTTCAAGGAGGGCGGCCTGCACATCCTGGTTGCGACCGATGTGGCTTCGCGGGGACTGCATATCGAGGGGGTCACGCACGTCATCAATTACGATCTGCCCCAGGATGCCGAGGATTACGTGCACCGGATCGGCCGCACCGCGCGCGCGGGCGCCTCGGGCAAGGCGATCAGCCTGGCCGACGAAGCCTGTGTGCTGGGTCTGCCGGCCATCGAGGAATTGATCGGCCACAAGATCCCTGTCGAGTGGCCCGGTGACGACCTTTTCGTGAAGCCCGTACCGCGCAGCGCAGCCGAGGCGGGAGCGCCGAGACGGCGCCCGGGCGAGCCCACATCATCGTCAAGCCGCCGCCCGCAGCGCCGGACGAGCTCTGGTCCGGGCGCGCGACCAGTTCATCCGCGACCCGCCCAGCAGCCGGCGGCTTCGGAAGGCGAGGCGAAAAGGAAGCGCCGGTGAAGCCGGAAGCCGAAGGCGGCCGCGGGATCGGCGTCCCTGCCGCCCGGCGAAGTCTGACGCAAGGAAGAGGCGCGCGTGCCGACGAAGGAATCGGCCATGACTCAGATGCTTTCGACGAACCCCGCCGACATCGCCGTCAACCGCGAGCAGCGTGAGATGCGCATCCGGTGGCAGGACGGCCACGAAAGCGTGTACCCCTTTGACCTGCTTCGCACGGGGTGCCCGTGCGCTCTCTGCAACGACCAGCGGAGCCGCACGACCAACACGCTTCCCAGTCTCACGGTCCTGAGCGGTCCCGTGGTGAAGATCGGGGAAGTGCAGGCGAACGAGGTCAAGCCGGTCGGCCGGTATGCGATCAATTTCTCCTGGAGCGACGGTCACGACAGCGGAATTTACGCCTTCGCGTACCTGCGGGATATCTGTCCGTGCGCGACCTGCCGGGCGGCGCAGGGGGCCGGCTCCTCGCGAGAATAATGCTCGAGATCGTGCTCTACTCCGACTACCTCTGACCGAGGAATGGTATGACGCAATCGGGAGAGGGGAAGAGCGGTCAGACGCGCACCCGTCGACGCCGACCGCGCCGCGCCGAGAAGCCGCCGCCGCAAGCGCAGCCGGCGACCCCCCGCTGGACCGGCGAGTCGGGGCCCAAGATCTGCCGGAAGTGCGGAGGTCGCATGCATCCGGCGGACTGGATCTGGCAGAAGTACGGCCTGTGCTTGGGCTGGCGGTGCGCCAACTGCAAGGAGAAGGTGATGGCGCGGTCGCTTCCCTTCAAGGGGTTGCGGAAGCGGACACTCGACCCGGACGAGATCGCGGCCGCCGCCGCGACGAAAGCGGCGAAGGCCGATCCGGAGAAGACGCCCCGAGCCGCCCGTCCTCCTCATACGCGGTAGAAACTCCTTGAGCGACCCGTGGTGACCCAAACACCCGGCATGACCCGGGTCGCGGACCGCGCGGAACCGGATAGACCATGAAGGCGATCCTGCCCCTCCCCTCCGGTGGCTTCGGCCTGACCGAGGTGTCCCCGCCCGAGATCGGGCCGGGCGAGATCCTGGTCGAGATGCGGGCCTGCGGCCTGTGCGGTACGGACCTGGCCAAGCTGGCGCACCCCGAGGATGCGGCGGGCGTCAGGCTCGGCCACGAGTTGGCCGGCGTCGTGCGGGCGACGGGCCCCGGGGTGACACGATTTGCCTCCGGGGACCGCGTGACGGCGGCGCATCACGTCCCGTGCGGGGCGTGCTGGGCTTGCCGGCACGGCAACGAGTCCATGTGCCCGCAGTTCAAGACAACGCAGATCGATCCATGCGGGTTTGCCGAGCTGATCCGGATCCCCCGGCGCCATACGGAGCAGGTGACCTTCCGCCTCCCCGAGGGGTTGTCCTTCGAGGAGGCGTCGTTTACGGAGCCGCTGGCCTGCGCCGTGCGGGCTGTCGACCGCTCTCAGGCGCTGCCGGGCGATCGGATTGCCGTGGTGGGAGGCGGCGGGATGGGGATCCTGATCGCGCAGGCCCTGCTCGCGCGCGGAGCGGAGCCCATCGTCGTGGACATCGCCCACACGCGGCTCTCGCTGGCCACGACCCTGGGCGTCCGGACGGTCATCAACCCGGCCCGGGACGACCTGGGGAGGACGCTGGCCGGCCTTACGGACGGCGCGGGAGTCGACGGAGCCATTCTCACCGTCGTCAACGGACGGATCCTGAAGGACATCCAGGCGTGGGTTCGATCCGGAGGCCGGATCAACATCTTCGCGGGTGCCGCCGACGGTCCAGACCTGGCCGTGGACTTCCTCGACTTGTACCATCGCGAGCTGGCGATCTTCTCTACCTATTCCTCGAGCCCGGCGACCCTGGCGGACGCCTTCGCGCTCTTGGCGAGCGGCCGGGTCCGGGTCGGGCCGCTGATCAGCCATCGGTTTCCGCTGAGCGCGTTTGACGAGGGTGTGCGACTCCAGCGGGGCGGCCAGGCCACAAAGGTGGTTTTCCATCCATGACACCAACAGCCGAGCTTCCTGCCCCGACGCTTCCCCGCGACCGTCGCATGCGGGCCGCCGTGCTCTACGGGCCCGAGGACATCCGGATGGAGGAGGTGCCGATCTCCGTGCCCGGACCGGGTGAGATCCTGGTGCGCGTGGACGTGGCCTCGGTGGACTTCACGGATCGCAAGGTGTTCCTCCGCGGCTCCCACCCCATGATCAAGACGCCGGGCCTCTTCGGCCATGAGTGGGCGGGGACGATCGTCGAGGTCGGGCCGGACACCGGGGGGCGCTGGCGTCCCGGACAGCGGGTGGCCGCCGCGAACTCCGCCCCCTGTCTTGTCGAGGAGGGCCCGGTCTGCCGGCAGTGCCGACGCGGCCGCCCGAGCATGTGCGAGACGATCCAGTACCTGAACGGGGCCTTTGCGCCGTACATCCTGGTCCCCAGGCGGCTTGCCCGTGTGAACCTCCACGCCGTCCCCGAGGACACCAATCTGGAGCGGGTGGTCTTCACGGAGCCGTACGCCTGCGTCGTCCAGGCCGTGCGAAGGATCCCGGTCGCGCCGGGCGACGCCGTGGTCGTCTTCGGCGCGGGGCCCATGGGGCTCTTCATGGTCAACGCCCTGCGGCGGCGCTACGGCAAGGGCTGCGTCATCGTGTCGCTGGATCGCCTGGACAGCCGACTGCGGGTGGCCGAGGCCATGGGGGCCACGCATGCGCTCAACACTACCGATCGCTCGTCCCGCGACGCGCTCCAGACCGCCATCGGCCGGCCCGACGCCGATGTGGTGATCGAGGTGATCGGCGCCGTGGAGACGCACCGGGAGGCGCTGAGTCTGGTGGGCCGCGGCGGCACCCTGGTCTCTTTCGGCGGGGTGGCCCCGGGACAGACCCTGGCGGTGGACATCGGCCATCTGCACTACAACGAGATCGCCATCCAGCCGATCTACCACCACACGCCCGTGGACGTGGCGGAATCGGTCCGGCGGCTCACCGCCGGCGAAGTGCCCATCGAGCATCTCATCACGGGGCGCCTCCCCATGTCGGAGCTCCGCACCGCCCTCCAGATGGTGGCCGACCGCACGACCCTGCGGACGATCCTCTTCCCGGATCGATGATCCGAAGGTCGCCCGGCGAATGCCGGCGATTTCCCTCCTCTTCTCGCGAGTTCCCGTCATAGTTCTGTCAGGAGCCCTCCTCCCTCTCTTGACAAGCTCAGATGGATGTGTAACCATGAACGCACGTTACACACAACAATGAGACACGGAGTGCCGATATGACCCGTGTGCAAGTTCTCCTTACAGAGGAGCAGGATCGCCGGCTGGAATCTCTTGCCCGCCGGATGCGTGTCTCGAAGGCCAAGCTTGTCCGAGAGGGAGTGGACCTCGTGTTTCAGCTTGTGGAGCGAGACGGCGCAGACCCGCTCCTCTCCCTGATTGGGCAGGCTGGTCGCGTGGGGAGGAAGGACATTTCGGCCCGGCACGACACGTTCCTCGCGGCGACCGAGCGAAGGCGGAACCGGTGACGGTGGGCCGCGTCTTCGTTGACACAGGGGCTTGGTTCGCTGTCCAGGTCACGGATGATGCTCACCACAAGGTGGCCCGAGAAACCTTCGCGCAAGTCCTTGCGGCTGGGCAGCCGCTCGTGGCATCGAACTTGGTTATCGGCGAGACATATACACTGCTCCGCGTGAGTAGAGGTTATCGCGAGGCCAAGCGGTTTCTGGATATGCTCGCTCAGAGCCGACGAATCGAGCGGCTGTTCATTACCGAACAGGTGGAGCGGCAGGCGTACGAGATCCTGGAACGTTTCGCGGACCATCCGTTTAGCTTTGTGGATGCCACTAGCTTCGCCCTCATGCGCCAGCAGCGGATACGGCACGCCTTCGCTTTCGACATCCACTTCGTCACCGCCGGCTTTCTGCGCGTTCCTGCGGATGTCCGTCTGACGGAATAGCGTTCTCTGGCGAGGTGTTCGCCGTTTCCCGTTGACACCGCCCCGGAGCTTGCTACCATCGTGCAAAGTTGTTGCATGGTGAGGCCGGAGGATGGTTCCTGACGATGATTGGCGAGATCGAGGCGGTACTCGATGCCCTGAATCGCGCGCAGGTTCGCTACCTCGTCGTGGGGGGCGTGGCCGTGGTCCTGCACGGGTATCTGCGAACCACGGCCGATCTTGACCTCGTCATTCACCTCGCACCCGCCAACGTTTTGATGGCGGTCAACGCTTTGACGGCGCTGCAGTACCGCCCACGCGCCCCGGTCCCCTTCGAGGCCTTTGCCCAGCGCGAAGCGCGCGAATCCTGGCTTCGCGAGAAGGGCCTGACGGTCTTTTCCCTGTGGAGCCCCGCCTGCCCGACTCTGGAGATCGATCTCTTCGTGTCCGAGCCCTTCGATTTCGAGGCGGTGTATGCACGGGCGCTCCGGGTGCCTCTGGAGAAATCCGAGGCGACCGTGGTTGCCCTCGACGACCTGATCGCCATGAAGAGGCAGGTGGGCCGCCCACGCGATCAGGAGGACGTGGCCGCCCTGGAGGCTTTGAAGGGGAACACGACGCAAGAAGGCGGCCTCGATGACTGACGCGGGCGAGAGTATCGGGGCGAAAGAGCCGGCAGGATTCGAGCGCGGGTTCGACGGGCACTGGCGCCGCCAGGTCCGGCTTGGCCTTGCCCTGACGCCGGCTCAGCGGCTGCGCTGGCTCGAGCAGACCATGGAAGAACTGCGGCCCCTCGTCGGTCGTGCCCGCCTCGCCAAATCATCCTGCGAGAAGAGTCCGGGAGCGGCCTGACTCGCCTATTTGCTACCATCCTCCACAACGAGGCGCTGGATCTCCTCCTGATGCGCGGTGAAGTAGCTCAGCGAATCGAAGGTCTGTGCAAGGCTTCGATGGGGGAGATGGGCGGTGGCAGTCGCAAGCGGAATTGCCCACCCGTGGCAACGTCGGATTTTGCCTTGACACCATCACCTCCCCTCGGCTAGCCTCGCACTGTTCTTGAAACCGGTTTCAATGCTCATCGCCATGATGCAGGCCATGCCCGATCAGCGGAGCCGAAGCCATTCCCCCACCGTCGCCGACGTGGCGCGCCGCGCCCGCGTGTCCCCTGCCACCGTCTCCCGCGTCCTCAACCGGTACCCCCACGTTCGGCCCCAGGTGCGGGCGCGGGTCGAGCAGGCCATCCAGGCCCTGGGCTACCGCCCGGACCAGGTGGCGCGGAGCCTCGCCAGGCGCGAGACCCAGACCCTGGGCCTGGTGGTGGCCGACATCACCAACCCGTTCTACGCCGAGACGGCCCGGGCCATCGTGGAGACCGTCCGCGCCCGCGGGTACAACGTCATCCTGTGCAATACCGACAACCAGCCCCGGCTGCAAGAGGAGTACGTCGAAGTCCTGCGACAGCGGCGGGTGGACGGGATCATCTTCGGGTCCGTCTTTCTGGACGACCCGGTGGTCGAGGCGCTCGTGACCGCCGGCTATCCGTGTCTGATGTACAACCGGCGGCTCCGGTCGCGCCGGGGGAACTATATCGTCCTCGACAACCTGCGGGCCAGCCGCGAGCTGACCCGCCACCTCCTCCAGCTGGGGCACCGCCGGATCGGGTTCGTGAGCGGGCTGCGGAACATCTCGACGGCGTTGGATCGGATGCAGGGATACCGGGCGGCCCTGCGCGCGGCCGGCCTCTCCGTGGACGCCCGTCTGACCCGTCCGGGGGCCTTTCAGGCGGGAATGGCCGAGCGGGCTGCGCAGGAGCTGCTGAGGCTGCCGGCGCGCCCGACCGCCATCGTGGCGGGAAACGACCTGATGGCCCTGGGGGTCATCCAGGCTGCCGGCGATCTGGGGCTCGGGATCCCGGACGATCTCGCCGTGGTGGGCTTCGACGACATCGAGATTGCCGGCCACCGGCGGATTCAACTCACCACCATGGCGCAGCAGAAGGCGGAGATGGGCCGGCTGGCGGCACTGGGCTTGCTGGAGATCATTCGAGAGCCGGGGCGGTACGCCGCCAGCCCGCTACAACAGGTGCTGGCCCCTGCCTTGGTCGTCCGGCGGACCTGCGGTGCCTTGCCGGCCGCCGATCAGCCGCCGGACAGTCACTCGTCTCGTACACAGGAGGGACACACTCGTGGGTGAGCGACGGAAAGCGATTCTGAGTCCGGAAGAGGCGGCGCAACTCATCCCCAGCGGCGGAACGGTAACGGTCAGCAGCTCTGCGGCGCAGCTCGTCCCCGACAAGGTGCTGGCCGGGATCGAGGCCAGGTTTCTTGCCACCGGGGAGCCGAAGGGTCTCACCATGGTCTTCCCGGTGGCGGTGGGGGATTCCTTCGGGACCGTGGGGATGGACCACCTGGCGTACCCCGGCCTCATCAAGCGCCTGATCGGCGGCTCCTACGTGAACGGACCCGCCTCGAAGCCGGCACCCAAGATCTACGCCATGATCCTCGGCGACCAGGTGGAGGCGTACAACCTGCCGCTCGGCGTCCTGATGCACCTGCACCGGGACATCGCCGCCAAGAAGCCGGGTGTGATCACCAAGATCGGCCTGGGGACGTTCGTGGATCCGCGGGATCGCGGCGGGCGAATGAACGATGTGACCCCGCCGGATCTCATCGAAGTGGTCCAGCTTCGGGGCGAGGAATGGCTCCTCTTCCGCGCCTTCCCCATCGATGTTGCCATCATCCGGGGCACCACGGCAGACGTGAATGGGAACATCACCACGGAGCACGAAGGGGTCACGCTGGCGGTCCTGGCACAGGCCACGGCGGCGCACAACTGCGGGGGGAAAGTGATCGCCCAGGTGAAACGGGTTGTGGCGGCGGGCACGCTGGACCCGCAGAAAGTGAAGGTCCCGGGGATCCTGGTGGACGCACTGGTCGTGGATCCGGAGCAGCGACAGAACACGGGCATCGCCTACGACCCGGCCATCAGCGGCGAGATCCGCGCCGCCGCGTTCCCGGTGGAGCCCGTCCCCCTCGGGCCCGAGAAGGCCATCGCGCGGCGCGCCCTCATGCAGATCCGGCCCGGCGACATCGTGAATCTGGGGTTCGGCATTTCTTCGCTGGTCCCGCAGATCGCCTTCGAGGAAAGGGTCTTCGACCGGTTGAACTTCACGGTCGAGCAGGGGGCCGTTGGGGGCTTGCCCCTCACCGGGTTTGCCTTCGGGGCCTCGCACAATCCCGAGGCGATCATCGACTCGCCGGCGCAGTTCGACCTGATCGACGGGGGCGGCGTGACGGTCGGCTGCCTGGCCTTCGCCGAGGTGGACGGCAGCGGAAACGTCAACGTCACCCGTCTGAAGGCTCAACCGCATGTGCTGGCGGGCGCCGGAGGGTTCATCAACATCGCCATGGGCACGCGGAAGCTGGTCTACTGCGGAACCTTGATGGCGGGTGGGCTGGATATCCGGATCGAAGCCGGGAGCGTGCACATAGCGCAGGATGGCCGTTTTCAGAAATTCGTGGCACGGGTGCAGGACGTCACGTTCAACGGCCGGCTGGCGGTCGAGCAGGGCCAGGAGGTCTGGTACTTCACCGAGCGCTGTGTCTTCCGGCTGACGAAGGACGGCCTCGTCCTTGCGGAGGTGGCGCCCGGCGTGGACCTGGAGCGGGACATCCGCGCCAAGGTCGGTTTTCCGCTCCAGGTGGCTGCCGATTGCCGGGCAATGGATGCTCGCATCTTCCGGACAGAGCCAATGGGTTTGGCCGCCGATTGGACGTAGGGGGGAATTTCGAATTTCGAATGTCGGATTTCGAATGTCGAAATTGAAGCGCGGCGGCGATTGGGCTGAGGGAAAGGAGTTGTCATGGAGCGGTATTACGAGGACATGCAGGTGGGCGAGGAATACGAGTCCCCCGCCCGGACGATCACCGAGACAGACATCGTGAACTTCTCCGCCTTCTCGGGGGACTGGAGCCCGGTCCACAGCGACGAGGAGTTCTGCAGGAAGACTCCCTACAAGACGCGGATCGCCCATGGTCTGCTGGGGCTGGCGCTGACCGAAGGGTTGAAGTTCCGCATCCCCGAGTTCACGAGTGCCCGCTACATGGCCTCGCTTTACTGGAACTACAAGTTCACAGGGCCGATCTTGATCGGGGATACGGTGCGGTTGAGAGTCAAAATCCAGAGCAAGCGCGAGACGAAGAAGCCGGATCGCGGGATCGTGGTCGAGTACGTGACGATGCTGAACCAGCGGGACGAGGTGGTGGGCGAAGGCGAGCACGGCCTGATGATCTACCGAAGGAGGCAGGCATGAATTTCGAGTTGAGCGATGCGCAACGGATGATGAAGGAGATGGTGCGGGAATTCGCGGAAAAGGAAATCAAGCCACGCGCGGCCGAGATCGACCGGACGGACGAGTTCCCCTGGGATCTCTGGAAGCGGATGGCGGAACTGGGCCTCCTGGGGATGACCCTGCCCCCCGAGTATGGCGGCTCCGGGATGGACATCGTGAGCTGGGCGATCGCACAAGAGGAGATGGCGCGCGCCTCGGTTGTGGTCGCCGACATCCAGCTCCTCAGCACGCTGATGCAGAACATGATCCTGAAGAACGGGACCGAGGCCCAGAAGCAGAAGTACCTGTCGGCCCTGGGCTCGGGAGAGAAGATCTGCATCATCGCCCAGACCGAGCCCGGCGCGGGCTCCGACGTGGCCGGTATCCAGGCCACTGCAAAACCGGAGCGAGACGGATACGTGCTGAACGGCACCAAGCGGTTTCTGACCTGTGCCATGCTGGCGGACCTAGCGATCGTGGTGGCGACCGTGGACAAAAGCAAAGGGCACAAGGGCATCACGCTGTTCCTGGTGGAGAAGGGGACGCCCGGCTTTGCGCCCGGGTCCAAGGAACACCTGATGGGGGTCAAGGGGATGGGAACGGGCGAGGTGGTCCTGGACAACTGCTGGGTGCCGAAGGAGAACCTGCTGGGCGGCGAGGGGGAAGGGTTCAAGCGGGCCATGATGTCTCTCGACACGGGCCGGATCGGCATCGGCTGCCAGGCGGTGGGGCTCGCCCAAGCGGCCATGGAAGAGGCCGTCCGGTACGCCAAGCAGCGCACCGCCTTCGGAGCGCCCATCGCAAACCTCCAGGCCATCCAGTTCATGCTGGCCGACATGTCGGCGGGGATCGAGGCGGCGCGCCTGCGGCTGCGCCACGCGGCCTGGCTCAAGGATCAGGGGCGGTCGATCATCCGCGAGGCGGCCGAGGCGAAGCTCCTGGCATCGGATCTGGCGGTCAAGGTGACCACCGACGCCCTCCAGATCCATGGGGCCTACGGATACAGCACGGACTTCCCCATCGAGCGGATGTATCGCGAGGCCAAGGTCTATCAGATCTGGGAAGGGACCAGCGAAATCCAGCGCGTCGTCATCGCACGGCAGCTGCTCAAGGAATACTAGGGGGATACGCCGCCAAGGACGCCACGGGGAGGCAGCCAGGTGATCTGGCAATTCGGCAATCTGGGGTCCGGATCGCCCGATTGCCAGCTCGTCATGGCGCTCTGGCGGTTCAACGGCTCTGCGGAGGACACCATGGACTTCACGGGCAAGGCCATGCTGTTCCTCGCCTCCGATGACGCCGCATTCATCGCCGGCGTGGCCCTGCCGTTGGACGGCGGGCGGACGATTCTCTGAGAGATCGGGAGCGGACGAGCCGGTCGAATCCGGCCGGAGGGTCGCGTATGGAAAAGCTGCGCGGCGGGCTGTTCGGCTGCGGGATGATCTCGGAGTTCCATCTGCGCGGGTGGCAGCGGATCCCCGAGGTCGAGATCGTGGCCCTCGGCAACCGGACGATTTCCCGGGCCGAGGCGCGGCGAGATCAGTTCGCTCCTCAACCCCAAGATGCGAGGCGAGAGCCACGCCTTTGCCATGTACGAGTACGCCGGGGCCGCCGCGGCGCAGCAGGGCCGAGTGGTCGAGGTGGCGCCGTTCCTATGACGAGCCCCTGCGGTAGGGTTGTCTGGCCGGACGGATGAACCGGCCCGGGTGACAACTTTCCCGCTTCTCCTCGCACGGCGGATGCGATAATATAAAAGGTCTGCCGGTCGGCGGAATCGGGGAACCAGGGTGGCATCGGAGGAGGTTTGGGCGTGGGTAAGTCTCTGCTCAAGGTCTTCGACTGGCTGTGTGATATCTCATCCCTCGTCCTCCTCTACGTCACCGTGGTGGTGATCTTCGTCCAGGTGATCGCCCGGTATATCCTGAAGGTGTCGCTCCCCTGGACGGAGGAGTTCGCGCGCTTCGCCTTCATCTGGCTGATCTTCCTGGCGAACGCCATGGCGGAGCGCCAGAAGGAGCACTTCCGGGTCAGCTACTTCGTCGAGCAGGCCCCCCGGAAGGTCCGGTACGTCTTCTGGTATTTCGGCGAGGCGCTGATCTTCGTCTTCTTCTGCTGGCTGCTCTACGACTGCATGACCTTCGTGAAGATGGGCGCCCGACAGATCGCCCCGGTCATGCAGCTCAGCATGGACTACGTCTACTGGGGGTTGCCCGTGGCCGTGATCCTGACCCTGATGAACCGAACCCGGAACTTCATCGTCACGGTTCGGGAGCGACCCGAGAACCCCTTCGCCTGAGGTCGCCGAGGAGTCGCCATGCTGAGCGGAACCATCCTGCTGATTCTCTTCCTGGTTCTGATGTTCGTGGGCATTCCCATCGCCCATGCCATGATCATCACCGCGTACATCACGATCAAGTTCGTCCATACCGAGATCCCGACCATCATCGTCGCCCAGCGCCTCTTTGGGGGCGTGGACAACTACATCCTGCTCTGCATCCCCTTCTTCATCTTGGCGGGCGACCTGATGAGCCTCACCACCCTATTCGACCGCCTGATCCGGGTGGCGGACGCGATGGTCGGCCACATCCGTGGTTCCCTCTCGCACATCACCATCGTGGTGGCCATGTTCTTCGCCGGCATCACCGGGGCGGCGGTGGCGGACACCTCGGCGGTCGGGACGGTGCTCATCCCGGCCATGATCAAGCAGGGCTACACCCGCGCGTACGCCACGGCCCTGACGGTGGTGGCCTCGACAATCGGGGTCATCATCCCTCCAAGCAATCTCATGGTGGTGGCTGCGCTGGTCTCGTCCAGCTCGGTGGCGGCCCTCCTCCTGGGCGGGGTCATCCCGGGAATCCTGGCGGGTCTCTCCCTCTTGGTGGTCAGCGCGTACTATGGGTTCAAGCATGGCTTCCCGAAATCTTCCAAGATCTCCTGGCGAGATCGAGGGCTGGCTTTGTGGCACGGCATTCCGGCCCTGGGGATCCCGGTGGTCCTGATGGGCGGCATTCTCACGGGCATCGTTACCCCGACGGAAGCAGCCAACATCTCCATCATCTATGCCCTGATTGTGGGCCCCATCATGATGCGGGGATTCCCCCCACTCAAGGCGATCTATACCAGCTCCGTCGGCGTCTGCACCCGCACGTCGGCCGTCATGATGGCCGTGGGCGCCTCGATCATTTTCGGCTGGATCCTCGCCATCGCCGAAGTCCCCGAGGCGATTGCCGCGTTCATCACGTCGTACACCACCAGCAAGATCCTGATCATCGCGGGGATGCTCTTCACCTATCTGGCCATCGGGACCTTCCTGGACGCCATTCCGATCATCCTGATCTTCACGCCGATTTTCCTGCCGCTGGCAGAGAAGCTCGGCATCCCCACGGTGGCCTTCATGGTGACGATGGTGTTCGCCGCCGCGATGGGACTGGCCTCTCCCCCCTGCGGATCCTGCCTCTGGGTGGGGGCCGCCATTGGGGAGATCCAGGTGGAGCGGTTCACCTGGGAACTGATGCCATTCCTCGCCGCGATGACCGTGATTCTGATCGCCATCGCCTACGTTCCGGAGCTGGTGACGTGGCTCCCCAATCTTGTCTTGGGGGCAATCAAGTAAGCAAGAGGAGGAGCAAGAAGGGCGGAGTTGGATCCGGGTCGGATGGGCCGAGTAGACCCGGATCCCTGAAGGGCAAGGGCCCATTCAACGAGGAGGGAAAAGCGATGCGATTCAAAGGAACGTACGGAATGGCCGTGGCCGTTGTCCTGGTGCTGGCCTGGATGCTGGCGGTCGCGCCCGCCCAGGCGGGTGAAGTGACCCTGAAGCTGGCCCACAGCCAGCCGCCCAAGGGCGGATACATGGGGGAGGCCCCGCAGATCTTCGCCGATGCGGTGGAGCAGTCCACCAAAGGCCAGGTAAAGGTGAGGATCTTCCACTCCGGCTCGCTCAGCGGGAATGAGCGGGAGCTGGCCGAGATGGCCCAGAGCGGCGCGGTGGATCTCGCCATCCCCGCCACGACCTACGTTCTGGGTTGGGCCCCGTCGATGAAGGTGTTTGATCTGCCCTACCTCTTCGAAGGAGCGTCGCACTTCAAGAAGGTGGTGCAAGGGCCGGTGGGGGAAAAGCTGGCCAAGCAGGTCGAGGATGACGGTCTGGTCTTACTGGGCTACTTCCTGCCCGGCGTGCGGAGCGTCTTCAATAACATCCGGCCCATCAACACCCTCGAGGACGCGAAGGGGTTGAAGATCCGCAGCATGCAGAGCCCAGTCTACGTCGAGATGTTCAAGTCCATGGGCATGCTCCCCACCCCGCTGCCGTCCTCCGAGTTGTATACGTCGCTGCAGTTGGGCGTGGTAGACGCTGGGGAGAACGACCCGGCCAGCGTGGTAAGTTGGGGCTGGCTCGACGTCATCAAGTATTACTCGCTCGACGAGCACTCCATCTCCGCGATGGCCGTTCTGATGAACAAGAAGCGATTCGATAGTTTCCCATCCGATGTCCAGAAGGCCATCCGCGATGCGGCGAGGAAGGCCGAGAACTATCAGCTCGACTACATCGAGAAGGCCGCCGCGGAGAACCTGAAGAAGATCGAGGCCAAGGGCGTGAAGGTGAACCGGATCCAGAACAAGAAGCCGTTCCAGGATGCGGTGAAGCACATCGTGGCCCAGTACGAGAAGGAGATCGGCCCGGACATCGTGCAGGCGGTCCGGGACGCGGCGAAGTAGGTAGTGTATGCGGCGGGGTGAGGGCGGGACCCTCGCCCCGCCGCAGTGGGTTGGATTGCCGGAGCGTGGGGCCGTCGAGGATGCAGACACCAAGGGAACGAATGGCCAAGTTGCGCGACCGGTTCATGGCGCATGAGCCCTCGGTGTGTCACGAGCGGGCGGCCATCGTCACGGACTGCTACGCGCGGCTGGCCGGGGGGCTTTCTCCCATCCTGCTCCGGGCTCACGCCTTGGCCGCCGTCCTCAACGGCATGTCCGTCTTCATCGGTCCCGACGAGCTGATCGTTGGCAACCAGGCCAGTCGGCCGCGGGCCGCGCCAATCTTCCCGGAGTACTCCTGGGAGTGGATCCTCGAAGAGCTGAACTCGCTGCCCGAGCGGACGGCCGACCGGTTCGCCGTTTCGGCCGAGACGCGGGATGTCTTGCGCGCCGTGATGCCCCGGTGGCAAGGGAAGTCGTTCCGCGATCGGGCCATCCGCGCGCTGCCAGAGGAAGTCCTCCGGGCCCATCACTCGCTCCTCTTTCTCCTCACCAGCATGGGGTGTGGCGTAGGGCACCTGGCACCGGATTACTCGCGGGTTCTCAGCCGGGGGCTCGAGGTTATTGCCGAGGAGGCTCGGGAACAGCTCGCCGCGCTGGACTTGACCGATCCGGCCGCGATCCGGAGGCGGGAATTCTGCCAGGCCGCCGCGATCGTGGCCGAGGCGGCCATCCGCTTTGCCCGCCGCTTCGCGGAGCATGCGGAGCAGATGGCCGCGGCGGAAACGCGGCCGGAGTACCGGGCAGAGCTGTCCGAGATCGCGCGCATTTGCCGAAAGGTGCCTGCGCGGCCCGCCGAGACGTTCCATGAGGCACTGCAGGCCTTCTGGTTTGTCCATCTGATCATTCAGATTGAATCTAACGGCCACTCCATCTCGCCGGGGCGATTCGATCAGTACATGACCCCAGCCTACGAGGCGGGCTGCGCCGCGGGGTGTCTCACCCGGGATCGCGCCCAGGAGCTGCTCGACTGTCTCTGGATCAAGTTCAACGAGATCATGAAGCTACGGGATAAGACGGCCTCGATTGGGTTCGGGGGATACCCCCTGTTCCAGAACCTGATCGTCGGCGGGCAGACGCGCGACGGCCGGGACGCCACCAACGAGCTGTCCTATCTGTGCCTGGAGGCCACCCGGCGGACGCGCCTCCCGCAGCCGTCGCTTTCGGTGCGCATCCATGCTGATACGCCGCGCGAGTTCCTCCGCGCGGCCACGGACCTGGCGAGGGAGGGGCTGGGTCTCCCCGCCTTTTTCAACGATGAGTCCATCGTCCCGGTCTTGCAGAACATGGGGGTGCCCTTGGCAGAGGCGCGGGACTACGCCGAGGTCGGCTGCGTCGAGCCGCAGGTGTCGGGCAAGACCAACGGCTACTATCCGGCCGGCTTCCTGAATCTGGGCAAGGTGCTGACGCTGGCGCTCCATAACGGGACCGACCCGGCGACGGGGGAGCGACTCGGCCCCGCCGATCCGGCGTTCCGCGGCTTCGCCGGCTACGCGGAGGTCGTGGCGGCGCTGGACCGGCAGCTCGACCACGCCATTCGGCTACTCGTTACCGGGGTCAACATTCTCGACGAGCTGCACGGACAGCTCGCCCCAAATCCGTTCGTCTCGCTGTTCGTGGACGACTGCCTGGCACAAGGCCTGGCCTACGAGCAGGGCGGGGCCATCTACAACTACACGGGGCCGAATAGCGTGGGGCTAGCGAACGTGGCCGATGCGCTGATGGCGATCAAGCGGCTGGTGTTCGCGGAGCGGCGGGTCGAGATGGCCGCCCTGCTGGCGATGCTCGACCAGGACTTCGCAGGGCATGAGGGCGGCCGGCTGCTCCTCCTCAACCGTGCCCCCAAGTACGGCAACGACGACGACGAAGTGGATGGGATCGCGCGAGGGTTGGCCAACCGGATCCTGCGAGGGTTCAAGCAATACCGCAACCCGCGCGGCGGGCGCTATGAGCCGGGGCTGCAGAGCATCTCGGCGCACGCCCTCTTCCGGGACGCGGTGGCGGCCACGCCAGATGGGCGTACCGCCAGGATGCTCCTGGCGGACGGCGGGATCTCGCCGGCGCAGGGGCGCGACCGCCGTGGCCCGACCGCCGTGATCCGGTCCGCCGCCAAGCTGGACCATCGCGAGGCTTCCAACGGGACCCTCCTCAACATCAAGCTGAGCCCGGAGTCTGTGGCCGGAGAGGCGGGCATCGAGAACCTCGCGGCGTTGATCCGGACCTACTTCCAGCTCGGCGGCCAGCACGTCCAGTTCAACGTGATCAACTCCGCCGTGCTGCGCGATGCGCAGGCCCATCCAGAGCAGTACCGGGACCTCGTCGTCCGCGTGGCCGGATTCAGCGTGCTGTTCACCAGCATCGACCGGGTTCTGCAGGAAGACATCATCGAGCGCACCGTACACCGTGTCTGAAACCCCGCTCCACGGCATCATCTTCGATCTCCAGCGATTCTCGCTCCACGACGGGCCGGGCATCCGCACCCTGGTCTTCTTCAAGGGCTGCCCGCTTCGCTGTCTGTGGTGTTCGAATCCGGAGTCCCAGCGCTTCGAGCCGGAGCTGCTCTTCGACCCCGCGAAGTGCGTCGCCTGCGACGGCTGTGCGGCGGCCTGTCCGAACGGGGCGGTCTGGCGGGCGGACGGCGGCCTAGAGGGCGACCGGGCTCGCTGTGTCGCCTGCGGCCGGTGCGCGGAGGTCTGCCCCGCGGAGGCCCGGACCGTGGCCGGGCGGCGGGTCAGCGTGGACGAGGTGGTTGCCGAGGTGCTGAAGGATGCGCCGTTCTTCGCCAACTCCGGCGGCGGGGTGACCCTGGGCGGCGGCGAGCCGATGGCCCAGCCCGACTTCGCGCGGGCGATCCTGACGCGCTGCCGCGCCCACGGGATTCACAGCGCCGTGGAGACCTGCGGGCACGTCCCCTGGCCTGCCATCGAGCGGGTCCTGCCCTGGACCGATCTCTTTCTGTACGACCTCAAGCACCTCGACGCGGCCAGGCACGGGAGAGAGACGGGCGGGGAGGTGGGGCTGGTTCTGGCGAACCTGGAACGGCTGGTGGCCGCAGGTGCGTCGGTGATCGCTCGCGTTCCGGTCGTTCCGGGATTCAACGACGATCCGGAGAGCATCCTGGCCATCGCAAGACTGGTGGCATCACTGGGGATCAAGCCGCTCCATCTCTTGCCCTATCACCGTCTGGGCCAGGGTAAGTACCGCCTTCTCGGTCGAGACTATCTCTTCACGGGTGGCGAGAAGCTTCCCGAGGCTACCATACAGGACCTCAAAGCTACGGCCGAGGTGGCCGGTCTGACCGTGAGGGTGGGTGGCTGAACCCCGCGCTCGGGACCGTCCAGGTCCCGCCGTCGGGCGCGAGGCCGAGCCGCTCGAGAACGGTCTCGACCGCGGCACGCCCGACCCGGAAACCGAAATCGTAGCAGGGGGTCGAGGCCGCCAGTTGCGTCACCGTGCGGAGGGCCGTCGTCACGTCTCGCGCCGACCAGATCGGGGGAAACGAACGGGCGAGGAGCCGCGCGGCGGCCGTGGGTTGGTCCAGCGTCGTGAGTGTGTTCCGCCGGTTGTGGGTGAGGAAGAAGATCGCTCGCAGGGGGAATCCCTGGGGCGAGGCGAAACGCCCGGTCCCGTGCCACGGTGTTCCCCAGACCCAGAAGCGGCCGCGCCGCCATCGCACGACCACCCGATCGTCGCTCAGGATCGGCGCATCGGGGCGGTGCTTTTTCCAGAGTCGTGCCGTGGTCGTCTTGCCCGCCCCCGAGACTCCGCAGAAGAGGACCCCTTTCCCGTCGACGCCCACGCCGCAGGCGTGAGCCACCAGGCCGCCCGAGGCCGTGATATGGTGCGTGAAGAGAAGCTCGCCGAGGGGGTAGGAGAGGGCGTCGCCCAGGTGGCGCGCCCGAGGCGAGGGGGCCACGTAGAGCACGCCGCGGCGCCAGCGACGATCGATCTCGATCCCGCGCGCCGCCGGGCCCGCCGGCCCGCTCTCGCGCACAGAGTACAGATAGCGTCGGCCCCGGACATGGACACTCCAGGGGCCGCACGACTCGAAGAGCAGGCTCTCTGGCGCAACGTCCGGGACGGGCCGCTCCTCGAGGTCGAGCAGGATGTCCGCGCCGCTTCGGACGACGAAGCCGCGCTCGACGGCCGTGGGCTCGATCGCCGCGGTTGGACGCGCGGAACGCAGGACGAGGGTGACGCCGCCGACGCGGAGGCGCGTCAGCATCCGTCCCCCAGACAGCAGCCCGCGTCGGCCCGGTGCCCCGGAATTGTCTCGGTCAGAGCGTGGGCGCGCCGGTGGGCGATCCGGCAGAAGTGGGCGACCTGGGTTTCCGGATCGCCGTGCTCCAGTTCGCAGGCCCCCGCGCAGCTTCCGCACAGCGCCGACAGGGAGCAGTTCCGACAGGGCGAGGGGCGGCTTCGGCGTTGCCGCCGCAGGGTCGGAACATGTTCGGTCCAGCCGCGGGCGAACCCCCCGTTGCGGATGTCGAAGGGGTGGCGCCGGATCAGCTCGCACATGTGCAGCTGGCCGTAGGGATCGATCGTGAACATGAACTGGCCGGCCCCGCAACTGTAGAGGAGGTCCTCCCCGGGAACCTCCGGCTCGGGCGGAAGCGCCGGCAGCAGCCGGCGCAGCGCGCGCCGCCGCGCGGGGTCCGCGAGATCCAGCTCCACGGTCCGCTCGGGGGAGAGCTGCAGCTCGTGGTGCCGGTCCGTGCCGCAGTCGACCCGCGCGTTGAGCAGGGCGTCGTGGCGGAAGTCGAGGCCGAAGCCGCGGGCAAATTCCCGCATCGCCCCGACCTCGTGGTCGTTCCAGGTCAGGACAGTCGCTTTCAGCCTGAGCGGGATCCGGCGCGTCACGAGTCGCGCGATCCCCTGGAGGCACCGTTCGAACGAGCCCGGAACGCGGGTGACTCTCTCGAAGGTCTCCTGGGTCGCGCCGTAGAGGGTGATCTCGACCGAGGTCGGCCGATATTCGTCGAAGAGATCGGCGATCCGGTCGGTGACAAGCGTCCCGTTGGTGAAGACGGTCACGCGGAGGCCGCGGCGGAGGGCGTGGCGGTAGACGTCGGGGAAGTCCGGCCGGATCAGCACCTCGCCGCCGGTGAGGAGCAGATGGAGGCAGCCGGCATCGGCGATCTCGTCGATCAGGCGCTGGAGTTGCTCCTGCGACAGCTCCCTGGCGGCCTCCGCACGATGTCGCGCGGGCCGATTGACGTAGCAGTGAACGCAGGCCAGGTTGCAGCGGAAGGAAGTCTCGATGCAGCCCTCGACGGGCACGCGACGGGCGAGAAACTGCTGCTCCTCGTAGAGCTGGGTCAGGGAGATCTCGGGGATCGCGACACCGCCCACGCCTCAGCTCCCCTGGAGCTTATTGATCCACTTGACCCCGACCTTGCAAGTGCTCCCAGAGACCATCGACTTCTTGCAGGCGGCCGCGGCGAGCTCTTCGGGAACGATGGTGATCTTCCGGATCCGCGGCGGCTCGTACGGCTCGCGGGATACGCGGCGCGTGTTCTCCATGACGACTCCCCTTGCTCCTGCGTCTAATGCCGGGACCTCAGGGGCAGCCGCAGGGAGGGATCCCCCAGCAGGCTCCAACCCTCAACCACCGGCCACATCTGCGGGTTTGCCCGCAGGGCTTCCCCCTTCGCCTGGCGCAGCGCTTCTCCCAGGGTCAGCCCCGAAAGGAGCTTCTCGTAGAGGAGTCCGGCGAACTGCGCCTGCAATGCCGGGTCCGTCTCCCCCGTCGGCCCGACACTCGCCAGCGCCCCGCCGTTGGGCGCCAGGAGCAGGGCCTCGTTCACGGAAGGTCCCGTATCGTTCAGGTACCACTGGGAGTTGCAGGTCCAGGCGAACACCACCGTCCCGCGTCCCGTTCCCGCC
>Ga0315286_10001657_pt1 | contig 20287 bp, 12 predicted proteins | sample YL17G10_0_MG_FD_205038 | JGI IMG/M metagenome (GOLD analysis project Ga0315286, IMG submission 205038) | Sediment microbial communities from Yellowstone Lake, YNP, Wyoming, USA - YL17G10_0 | ecosystem: Environmental > Aquatic > Freshwater > Lake > Sediment | place: USA: Wyoming | collected... | reverse complement strand
CGGCGCATGCGTCGCGGGTACCGAAACCTGCAACGCGACCGGCCACTGGGGCGACTGCCTCGGAGAGGTCGGTCCGGCTACCGAGACCTGCGGTGACGCGGTTGACAACGACTGCGACACCACAATCGACGAAGGGTGCATTTGCACGCCGGGGACCACGCGCATGTGTGGCACGGACTTCGGCATCTGTACCAGCGGTCTCGAAACCTGCACGCCGCTCGGCGTTTGGGGTGTCTGCCTTGGGGCAACTTGGGGCGACTCCGAAGCCTGCGACGGGCTGGACAACAACTGCGACGGCTACATCGACGAGAGCTGCTCCTGCACGAACGGAGCAGTTCAGCCGTGCGGCACCGACATGGGCGCATGCTCTCGCGGCCTCCAGACCTGTTCTCTAGGCCGTTGGGGTATCTGTGTCGGTGAAGTTACCGGTACGCCGGAAATCTGCGGCAACGGAGTCGATGACAACTGCGACGGCTTCATCGACAACGGCTGCACAACTCCGGCTTGCACGACCGGTCAGACGACAGCCTGCGTTACCGGAATCCCCGGCATCTGCAGCGCCGGCCTCGCCACCTGTCTTCCGGACCACACGGGCTTCGGCCCCTGCGTTCCGACGGGCAGCGCAACGTTTGAAGTCTGCAACGGACTTGATGACGATTGCGACGGCGCGGCAGACGAAGGTCTCATCAATGCGTGTGGGACCTGCGGTCCGGTTCCGCCGGAAATCTGCGGCAACGGAATCGATGACAACTGCGACGGTTTCATCGACAACGGCTGCACGACTCCGGTCTGCACCACTCCGGGAAGCCCGGAGATCTGCGACAACGGCGTGGACGACGACTGCGACACGGCAGTCGACGAAGGTTGCTCCGGGCCGGGCAGGTACCAGCACTGCTGGACTCTGCCTGCCATGGCCTCGCGAGTCGCCTTCGAAGGCTGTTCGGGTTGGGCTATCTTGGTCGGTCCGGGCCAAGGTCTGAACGGCAGGCTTGTCTGCACTCGGCCGTGGAGCCTCATCGCGGAAACGACGAACGCAAGTTCGTTCTGCTTCGCGGTTTCGCTCGACCCGGGCCAGTACATCGAGTACAACTCGGTGTCTGACCTTCTGCCCAGCTACTGGGGTTGCGTCGGGCCGTTCCCGCCGGGGGCGCTGAACGGAGCTCACATCGCCACTCTGGGCGGGGCTCCGACGGCGTTTGGCCTGGTGGACAATCGGCTCGCCGGCTGCAACTTCCGGTACCGTCGGCCGTAGTCAGCTCCTGGAGGGATTCGAAGTTCGCCATCTGTTGGCGGACAGAGGAGGAAAGTGTGGGGATTTCTGGTTTCCCTCCCAGGAAATCCCCGCACCCCAACGAAGGGGTGTGAAGCTGGTCTTCTCGATCGGCGCGCAACGCGCCGGTCTTGGATGATCGCCGCCCCTGAACTGGGGCAACACGGGTTGGGATGCTTGCGTGGCAACATGTAAGCATCCCGCCCGTTTTTTATTTGTAGAAGCGGAAGGACGCCGAAACAAACGCAGAAAAACGCCGAATTTATTAGCGATTGGAATCAATGAGCAAAAATGATATAATGTATATAATATGAATAAAGTAAATCTTCCCATAGATTGTGTTCTAGCGGTTACTTACCGGTGCAATTCGCGTTGCACTATGTGCGATATTTGGAAATTGAAAGAAACCCGCGAACTGGGGCTTGAGCACTACAAAAAACTTCCGGCGAGTTTGTGCGACATTAATGTTAGCGGCGGCGAACCATTTTTGCGCCAGGATATTGTGGAACTTGTAAAAATCCTTCACGAAACTTGTCCAAAAGCAAGAATTGTTATCTCTACGAACGGTTATCTGACGGATTTAATCAAAGATAAGATGCGGGAAATTTTAAAATTTGCTCCCAATACCGGGGTAGGGGTTTCGATTGACGGCATCGGCGAAATGCACGATAAGATCAGGGGCATTCCCGGTGGATTCAATCTTTCGGTCAAAACGGTAAAAACGCTGCGTGAAGAATTGGGAATGGAAAATTTGCGCTTGGCTTTTACGATTTCCAAACAGAACGTCGGACATTTGAGTAAAGTTTACGATTTATCCCGCGAGTTGGGCGTAGAATTTACTTTGGCCCTGGCACAGAGCTCGGAATTCTTTTTCGGCGGAAAGCAGGTTGAAGAGGCGGCCGATGTCAGCGTCCTTGAAGAGCAGTTTAATTACCTTATCGGGAAAGAATTGGCGAGCTGGCGGCCAAAGCGATGGGTAAGGGCTTATTTTGCCAAGAGTCTGTTTGAATTTGCTAAGACCGGGAAACAGGCGCTGCCTTCAAAGGCGGGAAAAGATTTCTTTTTTCTTGATCCGTTCGGCAACGTTTATCCTTCGGTCGTCCATAACGCGGTAATGGGAAATTTGGAACAGAACAATTTTTCCGAAATTTGGAATTCTCCGGCCGCCGATTTGGCGAGGGAAAAAGTCGCAAAAGCCAGCCAGGACGCCTGGATGATTTGCACGGCGCGGTCGGCGATTAAAAAGCATCCTTTAAAAGTCGGGTGGTGGATTATAAAAAATAAAATTTTAAAGATAGGAAGTTAGATTATGAATATTTTAGAGAGATTGGGCCAGAAACTTTTTCCGGACCGCGAAGCGGAAGACAGGCCGCAGCTGCTTGTTTGGTCTTTTATTTTGATTTTAGCTATCGCACTGGTTGCTCTTTCCGCGCCTTGGGAATACGTGATCGGTGTTCTGGCGGTTATTCTCGCATTACTTTTCTTTTTTAGATTTATTAATTTAGGGCTTTATCTGATTGTTCTTCTTTACCCCTTTATCTATCTTCAATTATTTGTCGGCCAAAATATTAATATTCCCTATGTTGATCTATTGGCTATTTTTGTTTTTGTCGCCTGGGTGCTGCGCTCGCTCTTTTTGCCTCCTCACGGCGGAATATATTTTATAAAGGAGATCGGCAGAGGAGCCAAGTTATCCTTGGAAAATTTTCCTGGGTTTTTATTTTTTCTACTTTTTATTTTTGCCTCGCTTCTCTCGCTGATTAATACGGAAAATTTTCTTTTCAGTTTGAAGTATATTTTGCGCCCTCTTTCTTTTTTCTATTTAATGTTTGTCGTTTTGCCGTATAACGCGATTAATTCCAAAAAAGTTTTAATGAATGTTTTCTGGTCGCTATTTTCCGTGGGTATTTTCGTTGCCTTGATGGGGTTGTGGTCGGTTCTCTTCCCCGCGGGCACCGGGCTTTTCCGCCGGGCGGTGCCGCTTTCAATTTTTGGCATTTCTATTTTGGGGACAAACCATAATTTAATCGCCGAAGTTTTGATAAGTGTAATTCCGATTGGGTTCATTCTGATTTGGGAAACAAAAGAAATTTTTATAAAAAAACTTTTAATTGTCGGGGTGCTTCTGATGTCAGTGGTTAATTTGCTGACTTTTTCGAGAACTGGGTGGATTGCCCTGGCTTTTGAACTTCTTATTCTGGTTTTAATAAGATATAGAAAAAATATAAGAAGTCTTTTTGAGCTCGGCCTTGTAGCCTTGCTAATCCTTTCCCCGCTGGTCCTTTATGGCTATATTTTTATGACCAGTGAAATAGTAAGAAGTTCTAATTTAAATCGTATTGCTTTGACTAAAATCGCGCTCGAGGCTTTTGCCAAACACCCGGTTATTGGAGCCGGAGCGGGAACTTTTGTGGAGCAAGTTGCCCGCGACAGGTGGTATATAGCTGATTTTGGCAGCCCCCTGGAAGCGCACGGCGTTGTGCAAAAACTTTTGGCCGAAACCGGCCTTTTGGGATTTTTGACTTTTTTTGCCCTGCTTGGTTATATAATTTTACGTTTAGTCAAGGTTTACAACAGCCTTCCGCGCGAATCTTCATATAAATATATTTTGCTTGCCCTGATATTATCTTCCGGGGGCAGTATTATTTTTCAGCTTTTTAACACATCCTATTTTGTTTCTAAACTTTGGTTGCCGCTCGGCGTGGCCTTGGCCGCGGCGAGATTGGCCGAGGAGAAAATGAGAGTTGAAAGGCAGGACGCGAAAAGGTAAAAGGGATTAAAACAAAAATCTTTATAATCTAACTTTTTTTAAAAATATGATTTTGGCAGACGTAAAAAGAATTTGTAAATTGAATAAATGGACCGGTGTAAAATTGTTTAATTTATTATTTTTACCTGGCTTTTGGGTCATTTTAGTTTATCGTTATGGCAACTTTTTTACCAACTTAAAAATTTTGATTTTAAAACAGATTGGAATTATAACCTATTTGCCCTTAAAATTTTTAGTGGAAATTTTATGGAGCATCTCGATTTCACGTCATGCACAGATTGGACCAGGTTTATTTATTAATCACTTTGGTTGTATTTTTATTCATTTTGACTGTAAAATCGGAAAAAATTGCGTTCTTAGTCAAGAGGTTACAATCGGTGTTAAGGGTTCGGACACGCATGGCGGAGTACCTTTAATTGGCGACAATGTAAGAATCGGGCCCGGGGCAAAAATTTTAGGGCCGATTAAAATGGGTAATAACGTAATTATTGGAGCTAATGCAGTAGTTGTTCATGACGTTTTAGATAATCAGGTTGTGGGAGGTGTTCCCGCTAAGTTTATCAGAGAAAACATAAGTTTAAATCCATAATTATGGGAAAAAAAATTAAAATTATTTATGTTATTGATGGTTTGATAATTGGCGGCGCCCAGGTGTTTCTAGTTGATTTGATTGAATTATTAAATAAAAATTTATTTGATATTAAGGTTGTTACTATTATTGAAAAGGGTATTTTGGCAGAGGAATTAGAAAAAATAGGAATTGAGGTTGTCCATTTACAAAAAAAAGGAAGGTTGGGGTTGTGGTTAGTTCTTCAACTTATCAAATTTTTGAGAAGAGAAAAGCCGGACATCGTCCATACCCATCTTTTCGGCGGCGACACCTGGGGACGCACGGCGGCCATTTTGGCCAGAGTGCCGGTGATTATTTCCACCGAGCACAACACGAATTTGGATGAGGGTTGGACCAAGCGAAAAGTAAAGAAATTTTTTAGTTTTTTTACCAAAAAGATTGTTGCCGTTTCCGAAGCGGTAAGGAATTATTCAGTCGCCGTTGATCACATCAAGGCGAAAAAAATTACGGTTATTCCTAACGGAATTGATATTAGCCAGTTCGCCGATATTACCGAAAAAAAATTTAGTAATCCGCCGGTAATCGGAGTTATTGGACGGCTTGAACCGCAGAAGGGCCATGAATATTTGTTTGAAGCTTTAAATTTGATCAAAGCAATTCCATGGGTGCTCTGGGTGGTCGGCGACGGATCGCTGAAAAACGAGCTTGAAAGGTTGGCCAAAGATTTAAGCCTGCGCGAAAGGATTATTTTCCTGGGAGCCAGAAAAAATATTCCAGAAATTTTAAGCCAGGTTGATATTTTCGTCATGCCGTCGCTTTGGGAAGGACTGGGTTTAGCGTTGCTCGAGGCCGCGGCGGCGGGGAAGCCGGTTGTTGCTTCTCGCGTAGGCGGGGTTCCGGAAATTATTGAAAACGGCAAAACGGGAATTTTGGTTGAAGCAAAAAATGTAAAAAGCCTGGCGGACGGGCTTGAACATGTTCTTCTGGGCGAAAACGAAGCCGCCGAGATGGGACAGCGGGCAAGGGCGGCGGTAGCGGAGAAATTCAGCGCCGGAAAGATGATAGGGCTTTACGAAAAATTATATAAAAATATTTTGTTGGCGGGGTAATTTATTTTATGCGCATTCTGCAAATTAATAAATTTTTTTATAGGCGGGGCGGAAGCGAGTCTTATTTTTTTGATTTGATTAAGCTCCTAGAGGAGCGCGGCCACGAGGTAGTCCATTTCAGCATGAAGCATCGGAGAAATCAATATTCGCCATACAGCGAATTTTTTGTTGATGAAATAAATTTTGAGGAGAGAGAGGGCTTCTTCGGGGACTGCAAAAAATTTTTCCACTCACTTTATTCTTCGGAAGCAAAAGAAAAATTAGAGCAGTTGATTTTAAAAACCAAACCGGAAGTTGCCCATCTGCATAATATTTCCCATCATCTTTCCCCATCGATTCTCACAGTACTTAAAAAACATAAAATCCCCATAATTCAGACTTTACATGATTATCAGCTGATGTGTCCGAACTTTAAAATGTTTACGGAGGGGGCGGTTTGTGAGAGATGCAAAAAATACAGGTACTGGAACGCTTGCCTGCATAAATGTATTCATGACTCGCGCTTAGAGGGTTTGGCTGGAGCGTTTGAAATGTATTTCCACAGGGCTTGCCAAATTTATGAAAATAGTGTATACTGTTTTGTTACCCCCTCGGATTTTTTAAAGGAGAAAATTAGGGCCTGGAAGGCCGGGGGTAAGGCAAAAATATCGGCTATCTCCCATTTTATAGAAACTTCAGCTTACGAACCGGCATATGCGCCGGGGGATTATACGCTGTATTTCGGGCGGCTATCGAAGGAAAAGGGGCTGGATATCTTGCTCCGGGCTGTGGCCGGCAGCAACATCAGATTGAAAATTGTAGGCGACGGGCCGGAAAAGGGAAAATTGAAAGTTGAAAGTGAAAAGTTAAAGGTCAATGTAGAATTTGTCGGGCATAAAAGTGGTGAGGAGTTGCACGGTTTGATTCGCGGCGCGAAATTCGTGGTTCTGCCCGCGATTTGGTTCGAAAATTATCCGATGTCATTGCTTGAGGCCGGAGCGTTGGGTAAGGCGATGATCGGGGCTAATCTTGGAGGGATAAGAGAAATTATCAGGGACGGAGAAAACGGATTGCTCGCGGCCCCCGGCAACGCGAAAGACTTGAGAGAAAAAATGGAGCGTCTCTGGAATGATGGCGCGTTGTGCGAGAGAATGGGGCGGAAAGCCAGGGAAATGGTCGCTGAAATAAACTCGCCGGAGGAGCATTACAAAAAGATTATCGATCTTTACGAAATGTCGAAGAAAAACAATTAACGACAAACAACTAATTCTCGGGCACAGTCGTTAGTTGTTAGCCGTTTATGTTTAAAAATAAAACAAAAATAAAAAAGAATTTCGAAGTGCCTGAATTTGATACGGGATTTTTTTGGTTGAAGAACAAATATTTGAGATATTTAGTTTTGAGTTTGGTAGCTGGGACAGTGGCTGTTTCGGCTATTTTTTATGGAGGACAGGAAACGCCGTCGCCGGATTTTGGGATTCAGACGGTGAAAATCGAAGAAAAGTATCCACGGGTAGCCAATCTATTTTTTAAGTGGGATATTTCCGACGCCGAAGCAAAAGAATTGGCCAAGTGGGATGTGGTTGTCATCGATATGGAGGCGCAGGTCAATACACCGGACGGTTTGAAAAAAATTAAAGCGTATAATCCCCAAATTAAAATTTTAGCTTATATTACTTCGCAGGAATTCACCCATCATTTTTCAAATCTTAAATCAAGCAGCATGCGGCGCCGGCTTTATGGCGGACTTTCGGACGATTGGTGGCTGAATTCTTCCGGCGGCGGCCGCTTGGTCTGGTGGCCTGGGACATGGCTCCTCAATGTGACGGAAGATTGTCCGCAAAAAGACGGGAAGCGCTGGAACGATTATTTACCGGAGTTTGTGGCCCGTGAGATTTTGAACTCGGATTTTTGGGACGGCGTTTTCTATGATAATGCCTGGGAGAGCGTTTCTTGGCTTCCGAGCGGCGACGAGGTCGATTTGAATAGCGACGGCCAGGCGGAATCCGCCCGGGACATCGATCAAAAATGGCGCGAAGGAATGAACAAAATTTTTAGACGGACAAAAGAGTTGGCTCCGGGAAAGATAGTGATGGGAAATGGCGGGAAAGGCTATTTCAATTATTTAAACGGTATTGCGATTGAGCATTTTCATAAGGCCGATTGGGTTGGGGCTATGAACGATTATTTTTTCATTCTGGGCAAGAGCCAGTCGCCGGCCGTTACAATTTTAAACAGCAATACCGACAATACCGGGCGCCAGGACGATTATGCTAAAATGCGCTTTGGCCTCCTCTCTACTCTCTTGGGCGACGGTTATTACAGTTTTGACTACGGAGATCAGGCGCACAACCAGCTCTGGTGGTATGATGAATATGGAACTTTTCTCGGCAAACCGCTCAATTCCGCCTACAATATTGGTAATGGCAGCACTAAAGTCGCACAAGGTGTTTGGCGGAGAGATTTTAAAAATGGGGTCGTTCTCCTTAATTCAACAAGCACAACCCAGGCAGTTACTTTGGATGAAGAGTTTGAGAAAGTGCGCGGCCTGCAGGATAAGACAACCAATGATGGTTCAATTGTTCAGAGCGTGAAATTGCCAGCGCGGGACGGATTAATCCTTCTCCGGCGGACGGAGGTAACAACGGTTTCTAATTTTCAGAATGGATCTTATATGCGTATTTTTGACGGCGCCGGAAAAGCGAAGAGAACAGGGTTTTTCACTTATGAAGAAAAATACAAGCCCGGCAGCGCCGTTCTGACATCGGATTTGGACCAGGACGGTTCGGCGGAAACGGTTGTAGCCGATTCTTCCAAAATTGAGATTTGGAGCAAACAAGGAAATAAGATAGCTTCTTTTTATCCTTACGGAGAAAAATACGACAAGGGAATTAATTTCGTGACGGGTGATGTTAATCACGATGGTAAATTGGAGATTGTTACGGGTACGGAACGGGGAGGCGGACCGCAAGTAAGAATTTTCAACTGGCAGGGGAAATTAATCCATCCGGGATTTTTCGCCTACGGAAAAAGTTTTAGGGGCGGGGTAAGTGTCGCCCTGGGCGATTTGGATGGTAACGGCTGGCTGGAAATTATTACCGGAGCGGGTTTCGGGGGCGGGCCCCACATCAGGATTTTTTCCGGCGGAGGAAAATTAATGAATCCGGGTTTTTTTGCCTTTGATCAGAAGTTCCGCGGCGGCGTTAATGTTGCCGCTGCCGATTTAAACGACGACGGCAAGGCGGAAATTATTGCCGGCGCGGGAGTCGGCGGCAGCCCGACCGTGAAAGTTTGGCAGGGAGAAGACTTGGTTTTGAAGGCGGAGTTTTTAGCTTTTGACGCGCGCGGACGGGGCGGAGTGAAAGTAGCTACCGAAGATATTGACCAGGATGGCAAGGCCGAGGTGCTTGCTTCTACTACGGATATTTTTTCTTTAACCAATAAATAAGATTGATATTTATGGATAAAATAAAAAATGAGAAAAAAGAAGAAGTTTGCGTCACGTCTCCCGACGGTAAAGAAACAATTTGCGTTCGCGGCGGAGGCATCACTAAAGTTGAAGCCCGCGAGGCGGCTCCGGCGGAGAACGAGAAAAAAGAGAATATTTTTATTGGCACATTGAATCTTTTTGCCGCTCCCTACCGGGGGCTTAAAGAGGGTTATGAAAAAAGATACACGGAAGCCAAAAAACTTTTTATTGTGGATTTAATACTTTTGGGCGTTATCGGTTTTTTGATTGGTTTGGATATTTATTTGGTCACGAGCCGTCCGGGCGATACTTTCTTCGGGCGTCTGTTCGGTCCGGAAACTAAAACCGAAACAACCGCGGGGGAGCAGGAAATAACAAGCGAAGTAACTGTCTCGGATGTCCTTGTTCAAATAAAAATAAACGGCCAAGAGAAGATTCTGGTTACCCCCGGGGAAAACTTGGAGTATATTGTTTCTTTTAAAAATAACGGGGAAAAGAGTGTTTACGACGTGGCTTTGAAGATTAATCTGGAGGGTGCTTTGCTTGATTTCGAAAAACTCGTAGTTGATAACGGCGTGGTGCGTGATAGGGCAGTTGTCTGGACAAAGGACCAGGTTCCGCAGTTTGCCGAATTATTGCCGGGCGCCAACGGAGAACTAAAATTTAAAATTGAGACGGCAAAAATTGCCGATCCGGCGCTTGCCTTGAAATTCGGCAGCATTTTAAAAAGTTGGCCGGAGATATCGTATAAAAAACAAAGTAATTTTGGCACATCGATCCATTGGACCGGCAAGACGCGGGAGGAAAAATTCAATTCCGATTTAGCGGTTAGGGCAGTAGCGCGTTACTATACTTCGGAAGGGGACCAGCTTGGGCGCGGCCCGCTTCCGCCCGCCGTCGGCAAAGAAACAAAATATTGGGTTTTCTGGAGTCTGGAAAATAATTTAAACGATCTTTCTGGTGTTTCGGCTTCCGCTCTTCTGCCGCTGAACGTTTCCTGGACGGAAAATATCAGCGTTTCTTTGGGCGACCTTACTTATAACCCGGCCCGGCGGGCGGTAACCTGGAAGATTGGGGAAGTTGGCCGCTATACCGGCGAGGATTGGCCGACGCAAGGAGTGGCATTTGAATTGGCGCTCGTGCCGAATCTTGAGCAGCAGGGCAAGGAGGCGATGCTTTTAGAGCAGGCAAAAGTTTTTGGCGACGATAAATTTACCGGCCAATTTATTGAGAGGCCATTATCTAATTTGACGACAAATTTGGTGTACGATATTTTAGCTAAAGACAAATCAAAAGTTGTAGCAAAATAAAAGAAGAAAAAATAAGTTTAAAACGGGCCACCGGGGCCCGTTTTTAGTTTTGAGATGAGGGGTTGACAAAAAGCCGTAAATCTGTTATTATGAAGGGTTCCTACAACGTCCTAAATAAGGAGGAACAAGCATCTTTTATGAAGGTAGCCATGACCCCGCACTAATCCTTACGGATAGTACAGGGCGAGAAAAGGACCGGAACAGCCAGATTTTTCCAAGAGCGCTGGAATAAAATTCAACTAATATGAGAGTAGCCATGATCGGACAAAAGGGAATACCGGCCGTCTATGGAGGCATTGAACGCCACGTAGAGGAATTGAGCACTCGTTTAGCCGGGTGCGGTATTGATGTATTTGTTTATTGCCGGCCATGGTACGCGAAAAATCCGAAATCCGAAACTTGCCTACCGGCGAGGCAGGTCCGAAATCCTAAGTTTTATAAAGGCGTCAATTTGATTTATGTGCCGTCGCTTAGGACAAAACACCTGGACGCGATTTCCCATACTTTTTTTGCCACGGTTCATGCCATGTTTTCTAAATATGACATTATCCATTATCACGGCGTCGGGCCGGCCCTTCTTTCTTTTCTGCCGAGGATTTTCCGTCCAAAAATTAAAATCGTAACAACTTTCCATTGCATCGACCGGAAACATCAAAAATGGGGAATGCTTGCGAAATTAATGCTCCGGACGGGGGAATGGGCGGCTTGCCGTTTTGCCCACAAAACGATTACCGTTTCAAAAACTCTGCATCAATATTGTTCAGAAGCTTACGACAAAGAAACTTCTTATATTCCGAACGGCGTGCCGGTGCGGCAGATTACCGATCAATCTGATCCGGAAATTTTGCGGCAATTCGGTTTGGAAAAAGAAAAATATCTTTTAATGGTATCCCGCCTCGTGAGGCACAAGGGCGCTCATTATTTGATTAGCGCTTTTCAAAATTTGAAGGAGCGTAATTCCGATATGCGCGGCTTAAAATTGGTTTTTGCCGGCGATTCTTCTTTTACCGATGATTATGTCAAGGCGCTGAAGGATTTTGCCAAAGAAAATAAAGATATAGTTTTCACGGGCTTTCAGTCGGGAAAACCGCTCGAAGATTTGTTTTTGAATTGTTTGGCGGTTGTCCACCCTTCGGAATCGGAAGGTCTGCCGATTGCCGTTCTTGAGGCAATGAGCTACGGCAAAGTTGTTTTGGCGTCCGATATTCCGGAAAATATGGAACTGGTCAAAGATTTTGGAATGCATTTCCGGAACAAGGATATTGACGACCTTACGGACAAGCTTGAGGTTTTGGTCGGAAAAGGCGATCTGGCCGCGCAAGGTTCGGTTGCCAGAAAATTTGTTGAGGAAAAATATAATTGGGACAATATAGCGCTGCAGATTAAAGAATTATATTGTACCGGATAAAAAATATTTAAAAAAGACCCGGGGGTCAAATCCCAGTCTTTTTTAATGTTTGTGTTATAATTATTCAGCAGCTTTCGGGTTGGGGGAGTAGAGAGTATTTTTGATCCGCCACTTTTCGACATACTGCCCGAGGCCTTTGGTTTCGGTTTTATATTTTACAAGCGGCCGTTGCTGCGACCATTTTATTAAGCTTGAAAAATCGATTTTGTACCTGCCTCGGACAACGACGTAACGGAGATCCTGGTCTTTTAAGGCGCGGCGGATGGTCAGGGGATTGACCCCGAACAGCCGGGCGGCTTCGGACACGGAAACGCGGATTAGGGTTTGGTTGGCCATATTTTGGAATAATTTATTTATTAATTAAATTGATTATTTTTTGACGTTTTTCTTATATTAAAGTAAGCTATTTATTCCAGGATAAAGTATACAATATCGTTGATAATATGTTTAAGATAATGTTCACATTTATATTATAAACCACCTGTTTTATTTGTAAAGAGCAAGGTGTGGATAAATAATTGAATAATATTGTTAACATTATGTATATATTATTGTTAACATCAAAATTTTGGAAAAAGTAAAAAATCGAACAGGGCTAAAAGCCTAATTATTTGTAATTTTAGAGGTTTTTCTCTATACTAGGGGTGTAACAAAAAGCTAAAAAATCGTCTCAATGAGTAGAAGCTTGAAAGAACAATATTTATTCCTGAAATTACGAGCCACCCGCGACCCAGATGTCTACGGCAAGCTTTATGATATTTACGTCGACGAGATTTACCGGTTTATCTATTTTAAAGTCGCGTCGAAAGAAGAGGCGGAAGATCTGACTGGTGAAGTTTTTTTGAAAACATGGCAGTATATTAACGGGGAAAATTCCAAAGTGATTGATAATCTCCGGGCCTTTCTTTACCAAACCGCGCGTAACACGGTTATAGATTTTTACAGGACTAAGGGTCTGCGGAAAGAATCGCTCGATGAATCTTGCGAGGAGGACGAGCGGTTGAAAGTTGACGTGGCCGATCCGAAACAGGACCTGGCGGAAAAAATAGAATTGAGTTCGGATTTTGAAGCCGCGAAAAAAGCTTTGCAAAAAATAAAAGGAGAATACAGGGAAGTGATTATGCTGCGCTTCGTTGAGGAGATGAATATAAAAGAAGTGGCTGAGATTTTGGGAAAACCGGAAGGATCAGTAAGAGTTCTCCTGCACCGGGCAGTAACTTCCCTGAAAGAAGCGATGTCAAAAAAGATAGAATAAAAAATATGGCGGTTAATATAACTAAACAACTGAAGACATTAAAGGGAATAGCTCCGAGGGCCGAGTGGAAAAAAACCAGCCGGGATTTTTTGATGTCCGAAATAAAAAATGATTTGGCGGTCGGGAAGAGCGAAACCTGGGCTTCCGAAATTTCAAGCCTCCTTTTCCCCTGGAAAGTCATGAGATTGGCCGTCCGGCCGGTTATGGCTTTGGTTGCGATTTTTGGTTTGGTTTTGGGCGGCGGTTTTTCGGTCAGCGCTTCACAGATGGCTCTGCCGGGAGATAGATTGTATCCCCTGAAAATCGCCACGGAAAAGGTTCAAGTTGCCCTGACTTTTGACGAAAAAGAGGTAGCGAAGATGCATGTTGAGCTCGCCGGAAAGAGAATTAACGAAGTTAGAATAATCAAAGGAAATTCGGATTCGCAGCAAAATAAAATTCAAAAGATCAATGTTGCCATGGATAAATTTCAGGAGGAAATGGCCACGGTTCAAAATAATCTTGATAATCCGAAAGATGGAGTTACGCCGCAAGCCACGGTTGAAGTTGCAAAAATTGTTGACAGCAAAGTTAATGAATATAAGGAAACCCTGGCGGAGACGTCGACTGATTTGCCGGTAGCCGGCGAGGCGGCGCAAAAGATAAGCCAAGGGTTGGATCTCGCGGAAACAGCCGGCGACAAGGCTTTGGCCGTGATCGTGGAAAAACATGTTCAGGGCGAGGTCGTTCAGCCAGAAGAAGAAGTTCTGGAGAGAGTAGAGCAAAAAATTGAAACTACGGAAGCCAAAGTCGCCGAAGTGGAAGGCCAGACAGATAATTTATCCGCGCCTCAGATTGAGCAGCTTCGGCAAGCTACCGTGGGAGTCAAGGAAGTTTTAGCCGAAGCCAGAGAGGCCTTGAACCAAAAGGATGTGACTATTGCTCTTAGTAAAACTATGGAGAGCAAGGAACTTACCCGGCAGGCAGAGCAGATTGCGATTGGAGTAGCTTCCGCGGAAACCCCGGAGGAAAATCCGGCTTCCAATACGAATTCGGACGTCAATCTTAATACAAATACTGATTTGACAAATACACCAGTTGATGGAATAAATACAAACACAAATACAAACACAAGCGGTGAAACTAACGCCAACACGAACACGGTGAAGGTTTATGTAAAGCCGGTAAAAGTTGTCGCGCCAGAGCCAGTTCCGCCAGTAATAGATGAAAGCACGCTGAAGGTCGGCATTGATTTGCGGCAAGTACCGACAAGCGAGTAGCCCGTACGAAGAAATTAACAAATCCGTAACGAGAAAGTTTTTAAGTTATTTATAAAAAGGCAGCGGCTAAAAGGTCGACCCGTAAACGGGGCTCTGCCGTTAATAAAAATTAAACGCGGATTAAAAACCAAGAAACAAACGCAAGTTTATTCTTAGTTTGGTCCGTGCAAAAAGAGAAATTTTATTATGAACGATTTGATTAAGAAGGGGAAGAAAGTCTTTACCTTCACAGTCGTCCTGACCACCATCGTCTGGTCTATCGGTATCGGCGCCTTGGCTTTGCCATTGGCCGCTAATGCCGTTACATCGGGTGATTTGATTAAGGGCACTGGCACCGCCGTTTATTATTACGGCGCTGATGCGAAAAGATATGTCTTCCCGTATCAAGCTGCGTATACTTCATGGTATACAGGCTTTGGAACCGTGACGACTATGACTGATGCGGATCTCATTGCTGTTCCTTTCGGAGGCAATGTCACCGTTCATCCTGGTAAATTACTCCAGGTTGTCAGCATGGATTCGCCATGGGCAGTAATGGATCCTAAGGTTTATGCCGTTTCAAAAGGTGGCGTCTTGCACTGGGTTAAAACCGCTGCACTCGCCTCCGGAATTTTCGGCGCGGCCTGGGAAGGTCAGATTGTCGCTGTTCCTGAATCACTTCTGACCAACTATACGATTGGTACAGAAATCAACAATGCTTCAGATTATAGTTTGGCGACTCAATTAGCTGTTGCCACAATCAACGAAGACAAAGGTTTGACTGGCGCGGGCGGCGGGGTAAACGTTTCCTTAGCTTCAGACACTCAAATGTCAGCTACAATCCCGAACAACGCGGCTAATGTCAATTTCACTTACCTGAACTTGACTGCCGGTCCGGCTGGAGCAACAGTAACCGGCCTTAAGGTTACAAGATCCGGTTTAGGCGCTGATGCCAACATTGCCGCTGTCAAATTATTTATTGATGGCGTGCAAAGAGGCACTTCGCAAAGCTTAGGTTCCCTGCATCAGGCAACCTTTTCTTTGTCCTCAAACCCGATTGTCATCGCGGCTGGCGCAACCCAAAAGGTTGTCATCGCGGCTGACATCACCCTTCTTCCGGTAACCTTTGACCAACACATCTTGGGTATTGCCAACTCGGCTGATGTTATCACGACCGCCGTAGTCGGCGGCACCTTCCCGGTGAATGGCAATGTCATGAGTTTGGTTAACACAAATATTGGTACAGCAACAGTTACGTCTGGTCCCCTAAATCCGACCAATGGCGGCGCTGTTGACGCGGACGCTGTCGGCTATCGCTTCTCGCAGGTTAAAATTACCTCCGGAGCGGTCGAGCCAATCGTTCTTGACCAGTTAACTGCTATCAAGAACGGCACAGCTGCCAATACCGATATTAAGAACATTGTTCTCTACAACGATACCTCCGGAGCGGTCCTTGGTACTGCTGCTTCTTTGGATTCAAACGGCCGGGCCGTTTTCTCCAATTTGAACATCCAGATTGCCAAAGGCGGCAACGTCCTCCTTTCAATCAAGGCCGACGTAGCCGGCGGTTCAGGCAGAACTCTTGGTTTTGATGTCCATGATGGTACTGCTTTCACTATAATGGTGAAAGGTGCGACCTATAATTTTGGCATCACCCCGGCTGGCGCTGTCAACTTCTGCGTCCCGGCTTTCACTGATTTCACCTGCCCGAGGCAGAATATCAATCAAGGCTACTTAACAATTTCAAAGAGCCCGTCAGCTCCAGCCACCGGCAAAATCGGTGTTGGCGCTTCAGCTGTTCCGGTAATGGCCTTTGATTATGTTGTTGCCGGCGAACCGGTCAATGTTACAAGAACTGTGATAACTTACACCGTGAATGCCGCTGCTAAGATTGGTAACTTCACCAACTGGACTCTCTACAAAGCTGACGGCACGGTTTTAGCCGGGCCAAAGAATAGAGATACGGCTTTGGTTATTGCGACTGATACAGTCACTTTCACTGATTCTTATACCTTACCGGTTGGCACAACCACGGTTTGGTTGAAGACAGATGTTTCCTCAGCGGGCGTAGCTTTGGACACGATTTTCTCCGGAATGGCGCTTAGCACGATTACGGCTAAAGGTGCTAATTCCGGCAAAACCACCTGGACAACTTCAGGCGGTCCGGTTATTCCTCCGGCTTCAAATATTGTCGGCAACGTCATGACCCTCCAGGGTCCGGCCTTGGCTGTTACAACAGCCGCGACTCCGATTGCCTCGACAATCGTTGCCAACGCCCAAGATCAGGCCTTCGCTTATGTTGACCTTGATGCTTCAGGCGGCGGCGAGAACATCCGTGTTTCTCAAGTCGTCGTGACTGACACGATGGGCGGTCCCGCGGTGCTCGCGGAAATCCAGAACCTTGAGCTCTGGGGCGATCCAGATAACACCGACACCACAGCCGTGAATGTCCGCTTGACCACATCGAACTCAACCACGGTCAATGCTGCGACTGTTACCTTCACTTTCCAGACCCCGATCATTGTCTCGAAGACCGCCACATCACGCTTAACCTTAAAAGCTGATGTTGATGGCACTGTGGTGACTCCTTTTTCAACGCACAGATACAATGCCGCGGCTGGCAGCGTAACAGCGACTGGCAAAGACACCGGCAATAATGCCGCGTTGACTTATGCCGGCCTTGGCCAACCTCAGACCTTACAGGCGAACGGCAGATTGACTGTCGCGAGAGCGGCCGACATGCCGGTTGCGGCTCAGCTTGTTTCTTCTTCAACCAACAATTCGGTTATGAAGTACAAGTTCAGCGCGACTTGGGAGCCGGTTGACGTGACAACCATTCCGTTCTTCATTGGCATCAACTATGCTTATCCCGCTCATGTTGGTAATGTTGGCAGAGTTTACCTCTATGTTGACGGTGTTTTGACCGGCAACACAGCTGGTTACACTTTTGACCCGACAACCGGTATGGGCAACATCGTTTTGAATTCCGGCACTTTAGTCATCCCGAAAGATGGCTATAAGAATGTTGAATTCAGAATTGATGTTTCGCCGAAAGACCAAGTTACTCCCGACGGCAATGCTGACGGATGGGTTAATGTCGGCGGTTGGGATGAGTTCTACTTTGGTATCGGCGATGCAGGAGGCACTTGGGCCACTTGGGGTGGCGCTGGCAACTACAGCGTAATTGCCAATGGCCAATCCTCTGGCGTAACCATTCCGCAGGCCAACATTGATGACCTCGGTACTGGCGCCGGAAATGTCTGGGGTGGCAATGCCTATACCATCCACAAAGGTATCTTGACTGTCAGCTTGAATTCCGGCTCGCCGCAAGGCACACAAACTGCCGGCGCGGGCAAAGACGTCTTGAAATTGAACCTTGTGGCAACTGGTGATGACATCACTGTCACTGATCTCCAGACCCAAAGGTCAGGTACAGCTGTTGTAGCTGGCCCTGGTAATGCAAAGTGGTGCAATGACGCTGCCACTATGACTTACTGGGATTTCCTTGGCGCTGGTAACTGGCTCGGTCTCCCAACCCTGGATACGGCTGTCATGGGTACTCCGGCTAATGTTCTCCAGATTGGTGCTGGTTCAACTGCGGTTGTCAAGTTAAACGGCGATACGACTGGTGCTACTAACCCGAACACCCTCCAATACACAGTTAATGGAGGCGGCTGGGGATTCATCTCCGGCGTAGTTTGGAACGACAGTTCACTCGCCAATGTTGACTTGCTCACAACCAAGAACCTGCCAGTCAATGGCGGAGCCATGAGCTACTAATCGGTTATTCGTTGAAATAGAAAAAACAGGGAGCCTTCGGGCTCCCTGTTTTGATTTTGCCGAGATCAAAATTTTATGGTAAAATAAAGGCAAGTCCTTAAAATTAAACTTGGAGGAGAAAAAATATGTTGGGTAAAAAAGCAAAAATTATCATAGTTATTGTCGCGGTTGTTTTAATCTTGGGCGGGCTCTTGGCCTGGCAGACCTGGCGCTGGCAGGGTAAAATAGGGGATTTGAAAAACTACGTTGTTTCTCTTTTTTCCGGGGAAAAGGCGGAAGAACTGCCGGCCAACATTAAAGAGGCTTATGAAAAATTAAAACAGGATCCAACCAATGCTGATGCCTATCTGGTGTTGACCGCTTGGAAAAGAGAAAAGGGAGATGTTGTAGGAGCGATAAAGCTTTACGAGGCGGCGCTCCAAGTCCGGCCGACCGATACTTTGCTTTTGAGCAATGTGGCCGAACTTTATACTAGGAATAACCAGTATGACAAATCCGAAGCGGCTTATTTGAAAATTATTGAGACGAATCCGAAATGGCTTTCTGCTTACCGCAGCCTGGTTGATCTTTACCATTATCAGATTCCGGACAAGCGAGCCGAGATACCCGGGATTTTAGAGAAGGGCATAAAAAATAATCCGGAAGTAGAGGCCGAGTTCGTCGGACAACTGGCGGTTTATTACAAAGAATTTGGTCCGAAAGAAGAGGCGATTAAATGGTATGAAAAACTGGTAAAACTCTCGCCGGACAACGAAGCAGCCAAAAGCGATTTAGAAGAACTTAAAAAGTAATTTTCAATTTCCAATTTTTTAAATTTTAAATAAACTAAGCTTTATGAAAAAAATCATTTTTTTGGTGGCGCTGTCTCTTGCCTTGCCTTGTTTTCCGCTTCAGGCAGCCGGAACTTTGACAATTACGAATACCGGCGCACCGCAGGTTTATTTTTATCCTTCCGAGTTTGACCGGCTGGCCATGGATTTTACCGTGGCGCGGACCGACGGTACGGCCGATACGCTTAAAGCTATAACTTTAGTGAACGGCGGAACAGCCCGCAATTTTTATGAAATTTCTAAAGTTTTTGTCTGGGCCGACGCCGGTCCGGCTGGTTTTCAGGGAATGGAAGTCGATGAAAATTTGGGAGAGGCGGTTAGAACTGAAATTGGCGGATATTGGTATTTGTCTAATTTATCAAAGGCGGTTCCGGCCTCGGGGCTGCGCCTTTTTGTAAGTATTGAAACTAACTCAAGGGCGGCGATTACGGCGCACAAAACCGTGCAGATGCGAATTCCGGCGGCAATTGATAATGAAACAATCGGCCAATTTGATATTGGCGACACTGGTTTATTTTTAGGTTCGGCGATGGGTCCGGCCGAAGCTTTGATCAATCCGAGCATTCAGACAATTTTGGTTTCTTCAACCGATGTCAGCGCGCCGAAAACCGTGATATTGGATCCGGACGACGGGGCGACAATTTCCACAACAACTTACAAAATAAGCGGAGTTTCCCGCGACCAGGGCGGTTCGACCCCCGCTTCGGTAAAAATTTCCATTTCTCCGGTCGGCGGAGCCGATAACTGGGTTGAAGTAGCAAGCGTTGGAGCGAATTATTCAACTTGGGAATATAACTGGACAGCGATTGCGAACGGCACTTATTCAATTAAAGTTTACGGCACCGACTGGATCGGCAACAACGAAACGCCAGGCGAGGGGATCCGGGTGACGGTTGACCAGACAGCCCTGATTTCCCCTTCGGCAAGTTTATCCACGGTCGTGGCGGCTCCGACTGCACTTTTAGCCGACGGTATGACCAAGGCCACTGTGACCGTGACCGTAAAAAATTCGGCCGGCAATCCTTTGTCCGGGAAAACGGTTTCCCTGACTTCAAGCCGGATAGCCGACAAAATTACGGCAGTCAAAGACACAACCGGGGCGGACGGCGTTGCCACTTTTGAAATCAGCTCGAGCGAGGCCGGAAGTTCGGTTTTGACCGCGGTTGCTTCCAGTATTTCTCTAAACCAAAAACCGACAATTATTTTTAGCACAGCCGCATTGCAGGCCGGGGATCTGATCCGCGGTTCGGGCAGGGCGGTTTATTATTTCGGGACAAACGGAAAAAAATATCTTTTTC
>Ga0315286_10001656_pt1 | contig 20300 bp, 26 predicted proteins | sample YL17G10_0_MG_FD_205038 | JGI IMG/M metagenome (GOLD analysis project Ga0315286, IMG submission 205038) | Sediment microbial communities from Yellowstone Lake, YNP, Wyoming, USA - YL17G10_0 | ecosystem: Environmental > Aquatic > Freshwater > Lake > Sediment | place: USA: Wyoming | collected... | reverse complement strand
GAATGTCGTCATCCGGCCCGTAATTTCGCGCCAGATGGGAACAGCGCTCCGGATACATCTCCGGCGCCGGGGCGTTGAGAATGGTTGCCGTCTGTCCCCGGTGTTCTTTCAAGCGTATTTCCTCTCGGATGTAGGGGGAGATGGGGAGGTCGTTGCGGAGGTCGCCGTCGATGATTTCCCGGAGAAAGCGGTGACCGACGAAACTCACGACGGAGGCGTTCTTGATGGCCGTCGCCTGGCTATCGAGGCATGTCCGGCCTTGATCTTCCGAAAGATAGAGATAGGGTCGCAGACGTTCCATATCCACGCCGTGGAAATTCTCCAACGGGATATGGGCGTTGTGAATATTGTGGACCGTATGCAGGACGGGGCAGCCTCGCATCCGGGCGTAGGCCGCGATGACGCCGCCGGCCATCCAGTCGTGGCTGTGGACGATGAGCCGGCCGCCGTTCATCGCCCGGACCCGGACGATCGTTTGGTTGACGATCTCTTTCTGGAATTCCACTGCATTCCGGATCGGGTCGCCGGCATAGGGGCTTTCCATATCGGCAAACACAGAAGAGGTAACCAGGTGGACTTTTTCCGGATCGACGCAATGGCGGAGCCTCTGCCAGTGGTCATCATCGATATGGCTCTCCCGCTGGAAGCGCCTGGGGAGATTGAGGGTGGCCATGTGGCATTCGACGCCCCGCTCCGTCAGCCCCCCGCAGAGGGCGGCAATCACCTCGCCGAGGCCACCGCTCTTGCCGGAAATGCAGCTTGCCAGACCGCCCATCTTCTCCGGCAGACGGCCCGTCTCCGGCGTAATGAGAAGAACCGCCGTTTTTTCTTTTTTCCCGGGACCGCGCTTTTTTACGCCCGCCATCGCTGCCTCCATCTCCCAGACGATCAGATGGTTCCTCCATCCTTCGCGCAAACTATGCTCTGAGCCCCGTCCCGTTAATCACCGAAAGAGATCAAGCAGTACGGATCTATGGTCGCTCCACTGTCTTGACGGCAAATCCGACACCTCTCCTGGGAACCCTTTGAGCGACTCCTCTCCGAGGGCCGCCATGGGATCGACAAGGAGCACAATCTCGCATTTGGGGCATCGATAGTGAAGATCACCGGAAAAGGGATTATGACCTAAGTGTATGAAAAGACTATCTCTCTGGACAACATCACTTTCGCGATGGATATCCAGCATCCCCGCGTACCCGCAATTCAGACAAGCAATATCCCGTGTCGGCATGGTTATCCCCCATTTGCCAGCAGGCTGTTCCAACAGCATCATCCCCAATAAGTGGCCGTCATGTGCTCGGTTAATTCCCCGTCACCGTAGAGTACAAGAAGCATGCCAGAGAAGACAATTCGGAATAAAAAGGCAAGAGCCGGAAAGAAACGATTAGCATTAAAGTGTTATACGTTATTTTCATGTGGACTGAATCGAAGAGGGGTCTCGTGCTGACCGTCATTATTTGATAAGTGATTTGTCAAATAATTGACGACTTTGATATTTACTTACGATTGTAATATTCTATGGATGGGCATCGTCGTCATTTCTCTGCTTTATATTGTGCCCGTCCTGGGGTCTATTATTTTAAGATAGATCGTTGAATAAAAAACCATTTGACAGAACTGTACTGAACTTGTTAGTATTCCTCTACTCTACCTGCCTGCTCAAGGATAAACCAAGGAGAGAATCCACATGGAAAAGCTCAAAAAAATACCGAAACACATGTTAGTTGTTGATGATGAAGAAAGTATGCGGGATCTCCTTACGGAGTATCTCAACGAGTATGGTTATGAGGTGACATGTGCCGTAAACGGTCAGGATGCCTTGCAGATATACAAGAAGGGGCATTTCGATATCATATTGTCGGATCTCTTTATGGAACCGATGGATGGATTAGAACTTCTCAATAAAATCAAGGAGATTAATCCTGATGCCATATTCATCATGATCACCGGCTATCCATCAATTAAATCAAGTATCGAGGTTATAAAAAAAGGAGCAAAGGATTACATCACTAAGCCCTTCAACATTGATGAAATAAAGGTGAAGATCGAAAGGGTTCTTCTTGAACAGAATCTTCATGGGAGGTTGAAGAATACTCAAGGGATCGTCTGGGCTCTCATTATTTCCATTCCCGTCTGGCTTGTTTTAGGAATCATCCTGGCAAAAGTGTTGATGAAGTAAGTTTCGATTCGGGTAGACCGGTTTCTTCCCATACGTCAGGTTGAGGTTTGTTTTCTCTATTTTCCGCCCGGTTTTCCATCGGTGCCTCTTTGTTTCAAGCATTACAGTTTGTACTCTCGCATGATCCTCGAAATTCCAAAAAGTCTCTATATCTCATAATGATATTTTTCTATTATATTATTTCACTGCCACGAGAACACTGAAGTCGTAAATCTCTCCGATGACGAAAAATCAATCGATCAGTAGGCTGATCTGAGGCATCGCCAACCGCAACATCCTGCTGTTCATCGCGGTCATCATCCTCTCAAAGAACACCAGTTGAAGCTCAAAATATTCTCCACTATAAAAAAGTAAAGCGCTCCATTAATCCGGTTTTCAAGTATTTAAGACAATTAGCAGTCAACTTCACGACTTAAAGAATACCATGACCATCAAAAAAACAAAACATTTATATATCAGTGCTACTTTCCAGTAACAACAAATGTAAATAGTTGATTCAAATGATCATAAGCACCATAACACTGGATTATGAAAACAGGCACGCTGGACTTACTTATACCCTCGTTGAAAACCCCATAAAATATTTCTACCCCGTGCGATGCGGCTATGACAAGACGGCTCTAATGTATTCCCTTTCCGCCCCAGGTTATAAAAAACCAGAGGTCTCTTCCCTGGACCTGGAAGGCTTGCTCGGCCAGAGGCAGGATGTCATAGACGCCAAAATCAGAATGATCCTCAAGGAAATCGATCAACGCAGGATACTCAAAGACGACAATCTTTACAAGATTTGCCTTGACCAGTGCACCTGCAGGACCCTTGTCCATCAACTGGGAATTCCCTACATGGACAAACGGTGGCTGGATCTGGAAAAAAAGACGATCGATCTGGAGCAGGAAAAAAGGCAGGAAACAACAAGCTATTTCAGGGACATCCTGTTTTTGAGGAAAGAACTGAGAGAATCCATCATAGAAAACCTGGAAGAGACCCAAAAGCTGGATATCTTCATGAACAAACCGGAGGAAACACCATGAACACCGTAACACAAGACGACATCGGCAAGCTGCAAAAGGACCCCTTGAGCTTTGCCGTCCTTATGGAAGACCGACACATCGAGCAGGTCATCGTGACCTTTGTCTCGGTCTTGATCAAGAGAAATGGAAAGCGGGGTGGTCAGAATTGAACGACGCATCCTAAGCCCAACCGCCATCAATACCTACCTGTCCTGCCCCCGCAAGTATTATCTCAGGTACATCAGGAAACTCCGAACAAAGCCCTCCATTCACCTTATCCGGGGCAATCTCATCCACAAGGCGATTCAAGCGTTTCATAAAGAGTGCGCCAGGGGGCCTCCAAACTTAAGTGAGACCGGAATCAGCGAAAGCCTTTTAAAGACATTCAACCGTCTCTGGCTGGAATCGCAAAACGACCTTGGCGCCCTGGGACTCTCGCAAGATGAGCTCGATGAATATCGCGACGACAGCGAGCGGATGCTACTGAACTACGCCTGCTGGTTTACCCGTCAGGATACCCCGCCCCTGGTCAATTACTCCGAGGTCAAGATATTTTCGGATTATCTCCAGCTCATGGGGATCATCGACGCCGTGAGAATCAACGGCAACGAAGTCACCCTCATCGATTACAAGACCTCCAAAAATCCCACGGTCACCGATGAGATCATGCGCCAGGCCGTCCTTTATGCGCTTCTTTACCAGGACCGCTACAACCGGGCGCCGGATGTCGTTTGCATCCATTTCCTGAAAAATCCCGGCGATCCGATTGCGATTCACATCGATGAGCTCTTTTTGGAGTATGCGGAAATCCTCCTCGAATCGGTCCGGGAGAAGACCCGTTCCAAGGAGGAGAATGCTTATCCCTGCACCTGCGGAGGCTATTGCGAAAGAGATTTTACAAATTAGAGGCGAGCCATGAACCCAATCGAAGAAAAGTTCCGGATCCTGAAACCCATCCTGCCCCAGAAGCAATGGGACTATCTCAGGCTTCGCTTTATCCTTGAGAAGGATATCCGGAAGCGATTCGAGATTGAAAACCTGATCGATTTACTGATAGCCAAAAATGTGCCGGGCCTGCAAATGGACCAGATCCTGTTGCCCCCACCGGATGTAAAAGAGTTGTCAGGGGACTACCCCATTGGCCGGATCAACTATCCCAATAATAAAAGCATCATATTCGGCATTCGCGAAAATGAATGGATCAAGCACTGCGGGATATTCGGGAAGACCGGAAGCGGAAAGACGACCCTGATGGTAAGAATTCTACAAGAACTCTGCCGGAAGGACAAGCCCTTCCTGATCTTCGATTACAAACGGAACTATAGAGATCTCCTGAAACATCCTGATTTTGAAAACCAGAATATCCTGATCTTTACCGTGGGCCGGAACAACGTGGTCCCGTTCCAATTCAACCCCAAGGTGGGACCCGATGGTGTGGAGGACTATGTCTGGATCAAGCAGCTCGCCCAGATCATCGAAAAGGTCTATCTCCTGGGGCCAGGCGCTAACGATGTTTTCATGGAAAGCGCCGGTTTGGACACCTTCAGGCAGATGCAGGAAAAGGTCCTGAAACAAAAAAAGAGGGCCAGAGAACTTCTCTGGTGGGCCAGCGTCAAGAGGACCTTGAACGCCATCAACTATCCCGGCCTGGGAGAGGTCGTGAACTGCCAACGTGGTTACCCAATCCCCGAGCTATTGAACAAAAGAGTCATCCTGGAACTGGATGGTCTATCCAATTCCGACCAGGCGTTCATCATCGGCAGCCTGCTCCTCTGGATCTATCATTACCGGCTGAGGCAGCCGGAGCGGGAAGTATTGAAACATTTCATCATCATCGAGGAGGCTCACCACCTGTTCCTGGAGACCCGCAAGGAAGAGGATATTGCGGACATCATCATGAGAGAGATTCGCGAACTGGGAGAAGCCATCATCGTCATTGACCAGCACCCGAGTAAAATGTCGGTCAGCGCTCTGGGGAACCTTTCCACCAAGTTCGCGCTGACCCTATCCCTCAACCAGGATGTGATGGCGATTGCCAACGCCATGCTCCTGGGGAAGGACGAGCGGAGGTACTTGGCCATGCTGACACTGGGGCAGTGCGTCTGTCGTTCCGACCGTTTTTCCCTGCCGGTCCTGCTAACCATCGAAAATTTTCCCATCCAAAAGGGAACCGTAACCGATGAGGACCTGAAAACCCTTATGGCTGGATATTTAACGGATTGGAGGTCGGAAACCACTGCATTTTCCAAACAGGGCCCGATTCACAGTATTCAGACTCAGGAAACACTATCCCCCCTGGGCCGGATCATCCTGGAAAATATCGAAATCAAACCCTTCATTGGCTTCGTGAAACGCTTCAAGGACCTGGGACTCAGGATACCGGACGGATACAAGGCGATCGAGGAGTTGACCGCCATGAGGCTTATCACCTCTTTGACAATAGATAGCCAGCGGCTCTATGAGCTGACCCTGAAAGGCACGGAGAAGCTTGGCAGAAGAGTGTCACACAAAGGCCGCGGCGGACTCGAGCACCGGTATTATATCGAAAAGATCAAGGACCATTATCAAGCCAGGGCGGGTTTCACCTTCCTGGAGAAGGACAATATCGACATCGTCATTTACCAGGGTGACAAAACACTGGCGATCCAGATGGAAACCGGCAAATCGGACATCCACGCAAACATCATGAAACTCTGCCGCTACAAGGCAGACCTCAAATATATCCTTGCCACCAACCGGGAAACGGAACTCCTCATCCGGGAGATCCTCAAAGAAAATTTCCTGCCCGACCGGGAGAATGTCCGCACAGGTTTTGTCAAGGACTTCCTTCAATCTCCCCCGGTCATATAAAAACCTCACCTTCATGCTCACCAAAAAAATGTATCGGCTGCGGATGACACGATAGCGAAAGGCGCACCGGTACATATCAACCAAAATAACACAAGGCAGATCACTTAAGACAGCAACATCGAATTGCCAACATTATGGCCCGACTCCTTATGGATTCGGGTTTTTATTAGCGCGAGCTCTGTTTCTGACAACGTCTCTTAATAAACCACCATTTTAAAAGATTATTCCATGAAAGGAGGTGAACAGCAGTGACGGCCATCGATTTCTTTGAAAAGGAGGTGAAACGGTTACAGGAGAGGTTCAACGGGACTTTCGGCCAAGAACCGACCGTGAACATGAGGGCGCGGCATCTTGCCATCCTGGCAATCTGCCGGGCGGGGATCCTTGCCCGGTCTGTCAGGGAAACGTCCGATGAAAAGCGTATCGGGGAACTGACCCGGGAGTTCTGCAATGTCCGGGAAGCTCTGAACATGTGTTTTGATCTTATCGAACCACAGCCAGAAAGGAGAGGGCATGAGCATGCCACAGACAAGCGCCGCGTTGCCGCCAGTGGATGATACCCATTCACAGGATGAAGGGGAGATCTGCGAAAGCTGCGGCAACATCTACAGGGTAGAATGGTTCAAGGAAGGGGACGATTACAATGATTTCGGTCAGCGGTATTGTCCCTTCTGTGGACTACTGACCAATGAATGGTGATCCACGAAGCCAGGGCAATTCATATTTTCAGCCAAATGAGCCTCCCAGTGAGGCTCATTTGCTTTTACAGGAGGTGTGAACATGCAAAGCGTATCAAGCCAGACCATCAAGAGAAGGGAAGCTGAGAAAACCGTAATAGAAAGGTTGCCGGTAGTGAGAAACTTCCGGCAGGTCATCGAGGCCAGGGACATGTCGATCATGAACAAGGGGCTTTACCAGTTCCTGAACCTCTACTGCGGATTCATCGCCCATTATAATATCCACGGCTTCAGAGATACCTATACCGCTCCCAGGGACTTCGCCGATGTGTTCATCCGGCACTTCGACCGGGATCACCGCTACTATTGCGGTAACTATGCCTGCCACAGCGAACCCTACCAGGAGAGTGGATTCACCAAGGCGGAGATCAAGCAGGAGTTCTTTCGCATCGTGGAGGAACAAAAGAAAGCCATAGGTCTGTGGGCCAACGGTGTGGAGCGGGACAAGCGTTACTCCCTCTTCCAGAGATTGAAAAACGAGTTCGAGCCCAGCGAGGCGCACATCTGAATTGAAACAGGAGGTGAACGAATATGTGGAACATGCCATCAAAGGAAAGACTGGCCGGGATACCGAAGCTCTATGAAACGGAGCATACCCCGTTAGCGGACAAACTGATCCACCTACATTTTTTCATCGGTGGATGCGACTGGTACATTGCCGAGTATGACGGAGAGGATCTCTTCTGGGGGTTCGCTTGCCTGAACCAGGACCTTCAGAACGCCGAATGGGGATACATTTCCTATCAGGAGCTCAAGGAAATCAAGATCGGCGGTTGGCTTGAAATCGACTGTGAAACACAGGACGCATGGAGGATCCGACCGGCCTCGGAGGTTCCGCTTATCTGCGAGGCTCACGGCTGGCCAACCCGGTACCCAGGTCCAAACCGGGTGGCCGGGCATGATCATGTGGTGCGCCCCGCCTGATGCGCCCAGCATGCAGCAATGACAGCCCCATTGGGGCTTTTTTCATTTCAAGGAGGCGACATGAACAAAGTAACCCATTTCATCATCACGAACGAATGCCTGCAAGACCAGTTGAAGGCCCGCCGGCACCACCCGTCTTTGGAAATCACCTTCCGGGACAAGGAAGGCCTGCACAAGCACAAGATTTCCTCGGGCAGAACCGACGAGATCCACGTCTTCCGTGAAAACGGAGTGACCATGGTCCTGTCCCGAAACCCCGGCCTTGAATACGCGGGTCTTGAGGCGTTCGAGGGCGATGAAAAGATCAACGACGTCTTCCTCACCGGAAGCGAGCTGCTCGCGGCGTTAGAGGAGGATGATCTTGAGCCTGCGCGGATGATCCACGTTCTCAAGGAGTGGATCTGAACACAAAACCCCTCGTAAACAGGAAAGGAGAAGACAAACATGGGCTTAACAAGACAGCAAAAGCGAGATTACATCAAGACCGGCGGCGTGCGGTGCCCCTACTGCGGGTCAAGTCAGATCGACGTGGAAAAGACGGAAATTAGTGAAACAGCTTATCAGGAATGCCGGTGCTGGTGCGGGAAGTCCTGGACAGACCTTTACACACTCACCGGTATTGAGGAGGAAGATGAGAAAGTGGAGCCATGTGCAAACCATCCAGGAGAAAAGGTCGGAGATTGCGGATGCCGCCTTGAGAGAACCCAAACCGGGCTCCGTATGCAGGACTGTCCGCTCCATGCTGCGGCTCGAGCTTTTTTTGACACACTGAAAATCGTTGCAGCGGAAGCGGAATCTGCCCGAGAGGCGAAAGATGAATGCCTCAAACTACCCATTGGCGGGGCATTGCATCGAAAGATTTTACAGGTAATTGCCAGGGGGGAAGGAAGGTCAGACACATGAGACAAGAAACTGGTGAAATCATTGGCGCGGTCTATGACAAATACAGGCACATCGACAAACTTTTGTCTGATCCGATATGGATGGATTGCAGGACAAGTCCGCAACGCCGATGCCTGTTTGAGTTGTGGCAAGCGATCAAGCAAGTGAACGAAATTAGCGAGAGGTGAAAAAGATGAGAGGATGGAAGTGGTATCTCAAGTTTCCCTTGGATGCCTATGCTTTGGGGCCGGTTCATTTCGATTGCCGTGAATTTGACAAGCCTCCTGATGAAAAAGAGGCAAGGCAGTACGCAAGAGAATGGGAAGGCGTGACAAGGTTGCCGCAGGGGTTTCAGTGTTGGCCGACAAATGACTAAGACAGAAGATGAATGGAGGAAACATGAGTAAGATAATCATCGAGTTGGAAGGCGGGCTGGTACGAGCCGTATGGTCAACCGACCAAACAATCTCAGTTTCGATCATGGCCAGGGATGTTCCAGAAAACGACGAGGACACCGATGAGTATATCCAAGAAATTACACAACTGGAAGCGGAAATCCGAGACCTGAACATGGTGGACATTTTTTGAAAGGAGAAGGGAGCAATGAAAATAGTATCTAATGGATCAAAGTGGGCAGGAGAAGCACCGGACAGTGTAGAACAATTAATTGATGTTCTGGGGCATCATAAACTTGAATCCCTCTGGAAAAGAAACGGGGGATTTTTCGAGAAAATCGGGGAGGATGAATTTCGGGCATTTGGAAACTTTACGGATCTTTCGCATGTTTTTGACATTAGGGGATCACTGGAAAAATTGAGACCCCTTGCGAAAGCCATCAAGCAAAACAGGCGCCGATACGGTATTCGATAACACAAGCGGCACCGGGGAAGCCCTCTGGCAATCATAACCAGAGGGCTTTTTACGTTTTCTGGACATAGAAAGGATAAGGAGGTAATCGAAATGGAAAACATTCAGGCATGTGTAAACCAAAGGCTGCTGACCAAGGCCGACCGGCTCTTCACCGGCACCTTGGATGGCAGGATCATAGAACTCCTGCAGAACGCCCGCCGGGCCGGGGCCACGAAAGTCACCATTACGAACAAGGACGGCTGGGTTACGGTCAGAGACAACGGACAGGGCATAATAGATTTTGCCAAACTCCTGGATCTCGGAGGATCCGGCTGGGACGAGACCTGCGAGAAAAGCGAAGACCCGGCAGGCGTGGGCATATTCTGCCTTGCGCCACGCGAGGTGACCATCCGGTCTCAAGGTAAGATGGCCACCATTACCAAAGACGGCTGGACGAGTACGCCGACAGAGGTCATTGCAGACCCACTACCGGTGCGTAAGGGTACTATTCTGAGGTTCCAGGATGAACCATGGGAGTTATCCAAGGTGGACATCAACGCCGTATTCAGCGGCATGAAAGTAATGGTTGATGGCAAACAATGCCCAAAATTGCCGTTTGTATCCGAAAACGCAACCCATCATCCGGAACTCGGATGCAGGATCGAAGTGCGTGAATCAGACCAACTGAACCAATGGCACAACGCCTGTAGACGGGAACGCTGGTTTGAAAACAGCGGGACCCTCAATTTCCACGGTCAGTTTGTTACTTTCGGCTATCATCCGGTCAGCGATCGGGGGCTGCATTACCTGGTCGACCTCACGGGTGAGCCGACTGACATCCGGCTGATGCTACCGGCGCGAACACGTCTTGTGGAAAACGAAGCCTACAAGCGGCTCATGGCGGCAGTCGAAATTGCGGCCTATCGCTACATCGAGCGCAAAGGCGAGCACACCCTGCCCTACGCGGAATATCTCCGGGCCAGGGAAGTCGGCATCATCCTACCCGAGGCAAAACCAAAATTCACCGTGGGGCTGCTTGCGAATATGGATGCTCCGGAACCGGTAGAGGTTGTCATGCCCAAAGATTTCCCCCTGGAGAAGTGCTATCGCTTTGATCCAAAGGCATCAGGCGAGGAAGGAGACGAAGCCAACATTCATCTCCTGGCAGCGCTCGGCACGTTCGAATATCCTTTTATACCTATCACCATAGACACAAGGTACGACGGATACTCCTGGGCCAACGTCCCGACAATCGTGAAAGTCGATGTGAAAGCCGGCAAGGAACTCCACAGTGAATGGATCTGGTCCGGCAAACTCACCTGCGTCAACGAATTGAGCAGCACAGCACACACCAGTGACGGCAAGGTTTTCTCTTCCCCGGTTTGCATGGCCAAAACGTCGCAATCGCCGAAAGATGGGCCATGCTGGGCGGACGAGCACATCCTGGTCACGGCTCAAGCGCAGGATCATCTACAGCATTCCGAGATATGGTATCACCTTGGCGGCTGGTATGAAGACGGGGATACCTACGACACACAGGAGGCCTCATTCGAGAAAGACTTGAACGGCTTCTGGGCAGACCTGATCGGCCCGGATGAGGATCTCCGGCAGAGCATTGTCGCTCCATTTCATCGCATAATGCCTGAATGGAAGGCAGCCCACATCTATCCTGACGGCCGAGTCTGGATCGAGCATGCGGATGGCACCGAAAAGACGATACAGCCGCCTGTGGCAGTTGCCGCATAATTCCAGGAACCATGTACCGGCAAAGCCCTCTGGGAATCATATCCAGAGGGCTTTTGAGTTTTAAAAAGCCCCGAGAGAGGAGGTGATAAAAATGCAGGACAGAGTCAGGCAGGCGCTCAGCGTCATTGTGGAAAAATTCAAATCAGGGGAGATCCCGGAAGCGGTGGCCATGGCCACCTTTCCAGCGGTAAATGTTCCCAGCGGCAAGTGGTCATTCCTGAACCGGACATTGATGTTTTTATCCGGCACCGGAGACGCGCGGGGATTCAGGCAATGGCATGCGGTCAAACGCAAAGTGAAAAAAGGGGCGAAGGCCATCCACATCCTCGTCCCCTGCTTCAGAAAGGAGATCGATGAGGAAACCGGAGATGAGAAGAACGCTCTGAGATACTTCAAGGCCATGCCGATCTTCAAGGTGGAGGACACTGAAGGGGAGAAGCTTGACTACGAGCTTTTGGAAGTACCCGAGCTGCCGCTCATGGAAAGGGCCCGGGAATGGGGGCTGTCCATAAAAGCCGTGCCGGGCAATTACCGGTATTACGGCTATTACTCATCCGAGAGGAAAGAGATCGCCCTTGCCTCGCCCGAAGAAAAGGTCTTTTTTCACGAACTTGCCCATTCGGGACATGAAAGGCTGAAAGGCGGTATCAAAGGCGGTCAGGATCCCTTCCAGGAAATCGTGGCGGAGCTGAGCGCACAGGCGCTTTGCAGGTTGACGGGACATGAGGCTGATGGATCGTTCGGCCACTCCTACCGCTACATCGAAGGATACGCCCAAAAGCTGAAGATGACACCCCACGCCGCCTGCCTGAAGGTCCTGTGTGAAACCGAGAAAGTGCTGAAGCTCATCCTGAACGGAGATCCAAGAAACGGCGAAGTTCAAGAATCGCCTATTCCGGCAGCGCATGGAAATCAGTCCTTAGAAGAGTCAGCGATAAGTCTGTAGATCAAAAAGAAGCATAACCGACACGCAGCCCCCTGGGAGCAATCCTTCGGGGCTTTTTTGTTTATCTCAGAAAGGAGAAACGAGCATGACCAAAGAGAAAAAGGCAGCCTATGAGAACGCCATGGCTCTGAAAAAGATCATCCAGACCCTCAAAGGCAGAAAATTCAAGCTCGATTGCGGGCACCATGTGACGTTCGGATATTTCCTGGGGAACGACATTACGATTTACAACGGCAAGGATCCGGAGATCACCTGCTCACTATGCGGCTTTTGAAACCAATGGATGGAAACACATCAATGACGCGGCTCTCCATCCCGGAGGGCCTTATTTTTTTCGAAAGGAGAAAGATCATGGATTTGAGTCAATATCTAAAGGCGGGGTATCCGGGTTTGTACATTGAGACCCACGAACCACTGAGGGCGATTTCAACCCTCGACACCACAACCTGGCAGTCCTTTTCATGGGATTGCCTGCAGGGGATCACCGAGCGAGACACAAGGCGGGTCATCGAGGACATCATGGATCCCCTGGGCGCGATCAAGTGGCTCGGAGGACGCAATGAGACAGTCCTCTTCGTTCAGAACTTCCACCATTTTTTCACTTCGGTGGAGATTATCCAGGGAATCCAGAACAGTGTTCCCTCTTGGAAGGCCTCGGGTTGCTGCCTGGCCATGGTGGGTCCGCCGGTAAGGATTCCACCGGAAATCAGCAGTTTCTTCACGATACTGGATTTCAGGCTGCCGTCACGCGACGAGCTACGCTTGATCCAGCAGGAACTTGGTAAAAGCGTGAACGTGGAAGCCGATGACGATGCGATCGATGCAGCCCTCGGGTTAACCGAGTTTGAAAGCGAAACAGCCTTCGCGCTCAGCCTGGTTCAGGAGAAAAAGTTTTGCGCGCGGGTGATTACCGGGCAGAAGATGCAGATGATCCGCCGCACGGGACTGATGGAGTTCTGGCCTCCCGTCCCGGAGGACATGGTGGGCGGGCTCGACCTTTTGAAACATTACCTGCGGAACCGCAGAATGGCGTTCGAGTCCGGCAACGAGCATCTACCGCGCCCCCGGGCGCTTCTGTTGGTCGGGATCCCCGGAACGGGTAAATCCCTGAGCTGCAAAGCGGCGGCGTCCATCTTCGGCTGGCCTCTTATCCGATTGGACATCTCTGCATTGAAAGATTCCCTGGTCGGAGAAAGCGAGCGAAAGATCCGGCAGGCGACGGCAACCATAGAGGCTTTCGGCAAAGCGGTTGTCTGGCTCGATGAGATTGACAAGGTATTTGCCGGTGTAAAGTCGTCAGGTAAAACGGACGGCGGCACAACATCGGCCATGTTCGGCCATTTTCTGACATGGATGCAGGAAACATCGAGCCCTGTCCTGGTAATGGCGACAGCCAACAATATCCGGGAACTGCCTCCGGAGTTTCTCCGCGCGGGACGCTTCGATGCCCTGTTTTTCGTCGATCTGCCAAACGCCTGTGAAAGACAGGAGATCATCAAGATCATGAACCGGAAATACAACACGTATATCCAGGAAGAAGTTTGCAGCAGGCTTGGCGGCTGGACGGGCGCGGAGATCGAGCAACTGGCAAAAGACAGCCTCTTTGACGGCTTTGATGAGGCGATCAACACCATCGTGCCGCTTTCCCGGACGATGAAAGAGGAGATCGGAGCCCTTCAGCAGTGGGCGGCCACCCGGGCCAGGAAGGCCAGCGCGGCTGAGGAAACTGAAACCAAAAACATAAGGAGGATCGGATAGCCATGTCTCACATCAGCACGATAGAACTCCAGGTGAATGATCTTTCCATCCTTGGCTCGGCTTGCGCCAGGCTGGGGTTGGAACTGATCAGGTCCAAGAATAATTTCAAATGGTACGGGAAAGAGGCTCCCTGCGACCACGCCATCAATGTTCCCCAGGCGGAATATGAAATCGGCGTGATCGACCGGAATGGCCTCTATGAGCTCAATTGCGATTTCTATGATCGCAATCTGGAACGGGTCATAGGCAAGAACGGCGGCCTTCTGAAGCAGTCGTATGCAGTAGAGAAGTCCATGATCGAGGCGCGAAGAAAGGGCTATTCCGTCCTGGAACGGAAAACAGAAACCGGCATCCGTCTCCATGTGCGGATCGCCTGAAAGAAAGGAGGAATGCAATGAAGGAAATCATCATCGACGTGTCCACCGACGGCGAAATTAAGATCGAGACGCGGGGATTCAAGGGGAAAAGCTGTATCATCGAATCCGAGTTTTTGAAGAATGTGCTCGGCAAGGAAACCAGTCGGTCGCTGACTCCCGCCTATTGGCAGGAAGGAAGTGTCGACGTCAAAAAACACCTGCCCCTGTGCGGTTAAAAGCTGCATCCCGTTAATCGGCAAATCATCAAAAACCAACAACACCATCAACCCGGCCCGTCACAGTACAGGCCAAAGAAAGGAGCATTGCACCATGGAAAACATGTTTGAAAAAGGATGTCTGGTTCAATTGTCTGCGGCCGTGTGGGGCGCGACCCGGAAGGTCAATACAGAACGGCTCTCGAACCATGAGCTCTCCGAGAAGTGGCTTAGTGCATCAAAGAAGCTGGTCGATCCCGACTCATTGAAGCCCTTGAACAAAGTCGTCAACGCGGCCCGGTCGTATCTCGCGGGGGTTACATTGCCCTTTCCCCTCCAGGGAATGGCCTTCATCCCCAAAGAGATGATCACCAGGGTGGATGAGAAACTTGAATCGTACAAGGAGGAATTCAGCGGAGCCGTGGGATCCTTTCTGGGAAGCTACGACAATCTCCGTGAGGTTGCCATGCTGAACCTGGGGGACCTGTTTAGCGAGTTTGACTATCCGCCGGATGTGAAGACAAAATTTGGCTTCGTCTGGAGGTTTGTCATTCTTGACGTTCCCAACGGCAGTCACGGAGTTCTGGCGCCTGAAGTGTACGAACGCGAGAAGGAAAAGTTTGTCCGCACAATGGAGGAAGCCAGGGAGCTTGCGGTGCAGTCGCTCCGGGAAGAGTTTTCCGGCATGGTGCAGAGGATCACTGAGCGCTTCACCAACGGAACGGATGCCAAGCCCAAGATCTTCAAGTGCGGCACGGTGGAGAATTTCTATGAATTCTTCGAGACGTTCAAGGAACGGAACATCTTCAAGGATGAACATCTTGCGGAACTGGTTGAACGCGCCCAGGCAATTCTCGGGGGGAGATCCGCCGATTCGATCCGTTCGGATGGACAGGTCAAGGAGGGTATCGGGAAAGCCATGAAGGATGTGGAATCAGCCATGACTGAAATTTTCACCATGCCAAGGCGCAGGATCGACATGAACTGACCGCTACCCTGAATATCACAGTATCTTCAAACAGAGGCTCCTTCGGATTCGTCCGGAGGGGCCTTTTGCTTTTTCATTGAAAGGAGAAAGAGATGGATAAATTCAATCAAGGGTCACAGTTCTGGGAAGACCTGAAAACGGGCAAGTTCGCCCAGATGGTCAAAGAAGAATCCAAAGGAAAAGAGATATCCGGCGCGGCCGCCGCTTACCACATTTTGAAGCCGCTCTTCGCTGAAAACGATGACGTAGAGGCGCTCTACTGCATCTTCCTCAACGGGCAGAATCACGTCATGGCCATCGAGAAGATGTTCTCGGGGACGATAAATACCGCCAGCATTTTCCCCAGGGAGATCGTCAAGCGCGTCCTTGCCCTTAAAGCCTCGGCAGTTTTAATGGCTCACAACCATCCCTCGGGGAATATCCAGCCCTCGGCAGAAGACAAGGCCCTCACCTGGAGGATTATCTTCAGCCTCATGACCATCGACGTCCTTCTGCACGACCACCTGATCATTGGCAACGGTTATCACTGTTTTTCCGATGAAGAGTGGATGCGGACCGCCAAAGACAAATGTCAAAAGTTTCTGGCCCAGCCTTTTTAACAATCGCCTGATTTGGATGATTGAAACATGAGGGGCTTTCATTCCGCTCTATGGAATGGGGCCCCTCGGAAAGGAGAAGTTTATGCGTTTAGCAGGACAGGCGAAGATGGGGTACTACCCGACCCCTGAAGATGTAACGCCAATCATCGCCAAATATCTAAAACGAAAGCGGGAAGGCCTGATCCGTATCCTGGACCCCTGCGCGGGGATGGGAACCGCCGCGAAGAATATCGGAGAGGGCCTCAATGCCGAGACCTACGGGATCGAGGTTGATCTGAACCGGGGGGACCAGGCCAAAGAGGTCCTGACCCGGTGCCTTGTCACCGATTACCAAAATACCAGGATCAGCCACGGGGCCTTCAGCCTCCTTTGGCTCAATCCCCCCTATGATTGGGCTGCCCGGAACAGCGAGATCGAAAAATCCGAACGGTACGAGAGGACATTTCTCCGGGACTGCGTTTGCTATCTGCGGCCCAAGGGGGTTCTGGTCTATCTCATCCCCCAAAAACGATTGGACGGCCAGATTGCGAAAATGCTCTCCTACCGCTTCGAGGAAATCAGCGTTTATCGCTTCCCGGAAGAAGCCTACAAGGCTTACCGGCAACTGGTCATCATTGGCGTATTGAAAGGAAAACCCGAAAAGGATGATCCCAGGGCGGAGTATCTTAAGAATTGCGGAAATCAGGGAATTGCCATTCCCCATCTCCCCGTTGATCCTCCCAGGATCTATGAAATCCCGTTGTCACCAGCCAGACGGGATTTTGTGTTTCGAAGCAAAGAGATCGATCCAAAGGAACTGGATGAGGAAATAAAGCGGTACGGCCTTTTTGATCGGCTCCGGGCCATGACCACACCCTTGAGGATGTGCGAGAAGATCAGACCCATTATGCCGCTCAGATACGGCCATCTCGCTCAAATCCTGGCCTGCGGGCTCATGAACGGGATCGTGTGGGACAAGGACAAAAAGAATCCTCTTCTCATAAAGGGAATCACGAAAAAAGAGGTGAAGCGCACTGTCGAGATTGACGGCGACTGTGAAAAGCATATCGAGACGGACGTTATCAAGATCACCATCCATGCCTTCAACCGTGAGGGCGAACTGCTCACCATACAGTGAGCGCAATCGAAGAAAGGAGGCGCTATGGCGCTCTACACCATACACACCATGGGCATCCAGGCCCATTGTTCCGATTTGATCGTCGATCCGACCGATTCGGAGATCGTCCATTTTCTGTCAGTTTGCGGCTACCAGGTTACGGTTAAAGGGATCATTGCCAATCTTCTGGAGAGATACTGCGGGGCCTGCATCGAGATTGACGGTGCGGAACATGATCTCGCTTGTTCAGACATGGGCTACAAAGTCTTGATCAAGAAGCTCCCGTCGGGGCTTGCCCATGCCTTGCTGATTCCGAAGCCCGCCCTTCCAGGACACAGGGACGATAAGAATAAAAACCAGTTTTTCATCATCACACGGGACAAGAGAGAGATCCCCATCCTCTTTTTCCGTCATCTTGATGAGAAGACTGAAGTCCCTATCGACCCCTCATGGGTGCGCTGGCTCTGGAAGACGTTCCAAAGAGAGAAATGGCTATTCAAACTAAAGACCCTTGCGGGGGATTTCAAAGGATATCTTTTTGACTACCACCCGGCGCGGCTGCATGAGCTTATATCGGAAGCCATCAGGGAAAAAGCGCCGGAGATTGTTAAGTGTATGACATGGAAAGGAGACGATGATGGAAACAGCGATTCCACTGAAAGACTTTCTTCATGAGTATGGGGAAAGCATGGCGGAGAAGGTAACCAAAGAGCTGACGGTCGTCCATGATCCGGCAGCGGATAAAGAAGAAATCATCGCGGAGATTCTCTCTGACATGACGAAGAAACCGTTCCTTTCGCAGCAGGAGATCATCAAAGCCTGCTGCAAATCACTGATGTCCGGAAACAAGGCGCCCTACACGGTCTGTGAAATGGGCACCGGAAAGACGCTCATGGCGATTGCCGTAGCCCATGTTCTCCATAAGCTGCGTGGTATGGCCCGGGTCCTCGTGATCTGCCCGCCGCACCTCGTTCCGAAATGGATCGCGGAAATAAACGACAGCCTTCCGAATGCCGTGGCTTACAATTTCAATGGCAAGGATGTGATTTCCCGGTTGGAGAATATCAGAAAAGAACCCAAACCTGCCCGGCTGACGTTTTATGTCATGGGGCGTGAACGCGCAAAGATGGGCTTTCTCTGGCGGCCCGCAGTGGTGACCAGGCGCAAAAAACATTTTTGCCCAAGATGCGGCCAGGAACTGCTGGATAAGGACGGCTATCCGATAGCGGTCTTTGAAAAGAACACCCAGGGCCAGTACAGGAAACGCCATGCCTGTACCAACCGAACCTGGAAATGGCGTTATGATCCGGAGACGAACCGGCATCGCATAGTTCCCTCAACCTGCAGCGAACAACTCTGGCAGCCGGATATCAGGCAGAAGCATTACCGAAAGGTTATTCCGGCAAAGTTTATCAAATCGAAGATGAAAGGGTTCTTTGATCTTCTGGTCACCGATGAAATCCATCAGTTCAAGAATGAATCGGGTCAGGGGTACGCCTTTGGCGCCCTGGTCGGCGCATGCCAATATGTCCTTTGCCTCACCGGCACCCTGGCCGGCGGTTATGCCTCGGATGTCTTCTATCTCCTGTTCCGCACCCATCCGCAACTCATGATCGAGGATAAGAACAAATGGGGTAATCCCAAGGGGTTCATCGAACGGTATGGCGTCTTGGAGAGGATAACCACCATACATCCGGAAGATGGGCTTACGACCATGGCGAAAAGAAGAACGTCGGTCAGGGAAAAACCGGGTATTAGTCCCCTGCTCCTGGGGAAAATGCTTCTATCCACCGCCGTCTTCATGAGGTTGTCCGATTGCATGGAATATATGCAGCCCTATGAGGAAGAGGTAATCGAGCTGGCCATGCATCCCCGGATGGCTGATAACTACAGGGCATTCGAAGAGACGCTTAAAACCGCGCTGCGCGAAGCTCTGGCTAAAGGTGACAATTCCCTGCTCGGGGGATATCTCCATGCCCTCCTTTCCTATCCGGAACGGATATACCAAGGGCTGGAGGTTCGTCATCCCCATACGAAGGAACTCGTTGCCTACGGTCCGCCTCTTGAGGAAGAGATGCCGAAAGAGGAGGAGCTCATGTCCATCATCAAACGCGAGCTGGCGGGGAAAAGGAAGGTTTTGGTCTATATCCAGAATTCCGATCAAACAGACATCAGCCCCAGGCTGGTCAAGATGATGGAAGAGGAACGGATCAGCGTTAAAATGCTTCGTTCGGGCGATACGGAAGGCAGGGCAAAGATCATCGACAACTGGGTGAAAAACGGTATGGATGTCCTCATCACAAACCCAAAGAAGGTCGAGGTAGGGATGGACCTGTTGGATTTTCCGACCATCATTTTCTATCAGATTCCGATGAGCACCTATACGCTCAGGCAGGCGTCACGAAGATCATGGCGGATTCCCCAGACCAGGCCGGTCAAGGTTTATTTTCTGGCCTACTCCGGCACCATGCAGACACGCCTGATGCGGCTCATGGCGGATAAGCTGACAACCAGCCTTGCCATTGAAGGAGAGCTCAGCGATAAGGGCCTTGCAGCCCTCTCCGAGACCTCTGATAGCCTGTCCAGGGAACTTGCCAGGATGCTCCTTGAAAAGTCATCCGACAGCCGTTGCCTGAAGGATATCTGGGCGGCATACCGCAAGAAAGAAGTCTATGCGGAAGTTACGATTGCAACGGATATCAAACAACCGCTGCCGCAGCAGCAGACCATATCCAAGGAAGAGCAGCAAGAACCCACACCCGAAATCAGCAAGGCAAGCTGTGAAATCGAACAAATAGGCGATACGATCGTGATAGTTGAGTTTACCGAGTACATCGGTAAACGGAAGAAAAAGGTGACGCACATCGAGATCAAGCATTCAGAGATTGATCAGATGATCAATCAGGCAGGTTCTCGGGTGGGGGTGCAGTTTGCGTTGTTTTGATAAGAACGAGAGGGGTTTTGATTATGGAGCCCCTCTCGTTACGTATAGTTTATTGAAAGAGAGAATTTTGGATGATGCTTTTTTGTAGCAGCTTTCATTCCGAAATGATCGACGCGATCAAGAGAAAAGGGAAAGGCACCGGTTATTGGTGTCACCTACACAGAAACGCGTATAGTATGTCAAATATATTGAAGACTTGAATTAAAATTAATCCGCAATGA
>Ga0315286_10001655_pt1 | contig 20309 bp, 17 predicted proteins | sample YL17G10_0_MG_FD_205038 | JGI IMG/M metagenome (GOLD analysis project Ga0315286, IMG submission 205038) | Sediment microbial communities from Yellowstone Lake, YNP, Wyoming, USA - YL17G10_0 | ecosystem: Environmental > Aquatic > Freshwater > Lake > Sediment | place: USA: Wyoming | collected... | reverse complement strand
GGCCCATAATCTTTAGCCTGTAATTAAAGATGTGGTTATAAATCTTAAAGCGAAAAGGTATATCTGGATTGGTGTTTTCTTTGATTCTTAGATATGGAATGTCTTCTTGCTTTAGTATCGGAATTAAAACCGAACTAATTTCCCATATAAGATGTAGATGATGATGTGTATCTAAATGCGTAAGAGGTATACCATATTCTCTACACCGCCTAATCTGAGCCCTTATTTCTTCAGCCAGGGCTTTTTTTTCTGAAACCTCTAAAGGCACAAACATGGCTTTGGGCGAAAAGCACAGCTGACCTTCGCCGTTACAGAATTTAGGAAAATATTTTATTTTTTCGGTTAAAGGGTATCCATCTCTTAAGACCAGATGCACGCCTACATGCTTAAGTAATTTATTCTCATGAACTAATTGACAGGCTTGTTGGAAACCAGGCGTATTTGTCATTAAGGTTGTACTTGAGCATAATCCTTTTTTAAAAGCCTCCACCACGCCTTTATTTATTGCTTCATCTAACCCAAAATCATCAGCGTTAATAATTAGCAACATTTTATTACGTCCCTCCTTTTAAAATGATTCCACAGATTTAAGTACCGATTACACAGATTAAAGTTTTAATCTGCATAATCTGCTTTTATAATCTGTGTAATCAACATGATTTTATAGTATGTCTTTTTAATATACATACTGTGAGCAGTACTTACAAATGTTAGGAATTATATTAATTCTTCGCCAATTGAAACGAAGGCGCGCAGGTTTTTCTCCTGTCCATACCTCTTTTAAGGTTGTGCCCTTTATATTTCCCAAAATCAAACTACTATTGGCTTCAAAATCCCGACAAGGACAAACACCGATATTGCCATTCGGGAAAAGGATAAGTCCTGCGTAGAGAAGTATACACGGACGAAACATACGTGGATACAGAGGCCTTCTTTTCAAATAAGGCGGGAGTTTAACCGCGCCTCCCCAGTCGTCAACATAGAAACTCTGATTCTTTACTGCTTTGACTAGATTAAAATCCACTGAAGAACTAATCATTTTAAAATCAGGATAGTTGAGCACATCACTAATGGATTCACCCATCGGTTTAATGGTAAAGAGCAATACAATCTTATTGCCCCGCTTTTTATTCTCATGGATGAGCCTAAGCAAGTTCTCCATGGCCTGCTCATATCTGTCAACCCCAAAGAATTCAAAATATTTTTGCCGTCCCAACAATACGGTTGAAATCCCCAGCCAGCTAATACCCGAGTTAAAAAATTCATCCATATCGAATTTATGTAACCACTGTAGATTAGTTACAAATCCTAAGGATTTAACTTGGAGGAACTGCTTAACATAACCTGCCCTTTCTAATAGATGGGGGTCAAGCAACGGCTCTCCTATGGTAGCATTAAAATCTATCGCGGTCCCCCCTATTGCTACAAACTCATCTACTGCCTTTTTGAATAAAGCCATATCTAAATGTTCTCTTTTACGTTTCATCACCATATTGGCACAAAAAACACATCTTGCATCACATATATTGGTAGTTTCAATACTCAAATAGGGTATTTTCCGAGGGATAAAACGCCCCTTACTAAAGTAAGATTTTACAAATCGAATAGCAAAAGAAAAGTCTTGTTTTATAAAAATCTTAATCCTCCTCTAATATCTTGAAATAAGAATTAAAATATATAACTTCTGCAGTGTTTGCAGATATCAGGAATTATATTTCTTTTACGCCAATTATCACGGATACGCTTAATTTTTTCTCCATTCCATAATTCTTCTAAAGAATCGTTCCTTATATTTCCTACAATCAATTCGCTGTTAGCCTCAAAATCCCGGCAGGGACATGCCCCCGCTTTTCCATTAGAGAAAACGATAATATTGCCATATAAAATTTTACAAGGATAAAATAATTTTGGATAGAAGGGTGATTTTTTTAAATATGCCGGGAGTTTTACGTTACCAAACCAATCATCAACTGACCCAAGCCCATATTTTAACAAACCAACAAGCGCTCCATCCATGAGTATATTAACCAACTTAAAGTCTGGATGCCCCATCAAGGCGTCAATTGGTTCATTAGTGGGCTTGATAGAAAAGGATATTCTAATCTTATTTTTCCGTTTCTTATTTTCTTCTATGAGCTCTACTATATTTTTAAAAGTTTGTTCATAACAATCTACGCCAAAGAACTCAAAATATTTTTGACGTCCTGAAAATGCAGCTGAAATTATCAACCAAGTAATGCCGAAATCAAAAAACTCATCCATATTAAACTTATGCAGCCACTGCATGTTTGTCACAAATCCTAATTCCTTTAGCTGAGGAAATTGTTTCACATATCCGGCTCTTTCTAGCAAATAAGGATCGAGCAATGGTTCTCCCATAGTACAACAAAAATTTATATTAGTTCCTTTTATAGCTACAAATTCATCTACCGCTTTTTTAAATAACGACATATCCAAATGTTGTTGGGGACGTTTCATAATGCTATGAGCGCAAAAGACACAGCTTGAATTGCATACACTGGTAACTTCAATATCCAAGTTAGGCACCATGAGAAGGGTAGGTAATCTTTTAAAATATTTTTTTATAGATTTATAACAAAATGATATACAGCTTCTAACTCCCCGAGATAAAATTGACATTTCTAATTTAATTATGATTCTTATTACTATAAAGAATAAAGAATTGCTTTTATCCTCCTATACCAAAATGCAATACTTTCTGCTCTCCTATAACCTAACAATTGAGATAACAGCCTCAAAACCCTTGAGCCTGCGGGAATATAACCGGGACTTAAGCTATTCAAAGCTCTATATGCAAATTCAAAAGTTTGCCTATCTTTTTTAAAACTTGCCTTGGCTATATAGCCATAAACTTTCAGTAATGCTTTTTTGCGCTCTTGGTTTATTCCACCGTGTCCTTGCCACCACTCTTCTATTTCAATGGCATTGCGTAAACAATCGCGGATGAAACCTATGGGGTCTTTTCGAGATATCGAAGTATTGGAATGTACCCTATAATAGGCCATGAACCCCTGGCAATAAGTAAATTTACCACCGCGCAGGGCACAATCAAGGCTAAACCTGGCATCCTGGATAATCGGCAGACCTTCATTCCATCCTCCTACTTTCTCTACAATTGAACGCCGGAATAAATAAACTGCCGGAGGACACCAAAAATCCGTAAATAAATCGATCTCGGGGTTCTGTATTTTTCTTCTTACTTCTTCTGCCAATACATATTTTCCATCAGGCCCCCTAACCAATTTCTGCCAATCGCCATAGGCAACATCTGCTCCAGTATTTTCCAGCATTTCTAATTGAAGTTTTAACTTACCCGGCAGGAGTAAATCATCTGCGTCCAGATATTGGATAAACTTCCCCTTCGAAACCTCTGTTCCAAGATTTCTTGTCTTGCTTGCACCTTGATTTTTAGTCCTTATTAAACGGACGAATGGAAACTCTTTCTCAATTATATTTGCACTTTCATCCGTAGAGCCATCGTCAATAACAATTGTTTCTATATCATCAAGCCCTTGCGTGATTACACTTTGTAGCGTCTGGCGAATCCATGGCCCGGCGTTAAAACAAGGGATAATTACTGAGATTAACGGCATATTATATGTACGAACAGCAAAAATTTACAATGTTGGTTAACCTCTGGTTTTTGTATCCAACCAGACAAACGAAAATAAACTAAATTACCCAGAGACAAAGTAGAAAAATTCAAGATGGAGCCGAGGCCTCTACATAAAGTGAATGGGGTTTTCTAAATTCAAGGTCAATGAGCAACATGCTATCGCGGCCTTGCTTGAAACTCGCCTTTTTAATATCAGCAAAACCTGCTCGTTTTAACATAATTTCTAAAGTCTTAAAATCATACGCGGAACGGTGTTCCCCATCTAAGCTTATTGCCCTAGTGACCTCCATTATTGGAGTCATGTATTCCGGCGTTACCTTACAGGCATGGTCCCAGGAAGGAAAATCGGCTACCTCCCCCATTTTTATACTCTGATATATATTTATGTAAAGTTCCGCATCGGGAACAATAACCATTAGATTCCCCCCGGGTTTTAATACCCTTAAAAATTCCAATAAAACCTTATAGGCATCCGAATAAGTAAGATGCTCTAAACAGTGCTCCATGAATATGCCCAAGAGAGTTTTGTCTTTAAAAGGCAGGCCCCTGGTAACATCCCAGCACAAATCCAGTTTTGGCCGCCACCAATAATCTAAATTTATAAAATTTTCGTTTAAAACTGCTCCGCAACCTGCATTAAGGTAGATCTTATTTTCTAGGCTTTTCTTTCGCAGCTGAAAACCCTTCCCCCGAATAACCTTATTATAAACTAATCTGACTTTTGAATAATCTAAAAGCGGCCGGTGTATTGAAAATCTTTTAATTACATTTAAAATCATACCTGCCCATGCTAATGATTTTATTCTTAAATAAATTTTTTAAGTTCCTGGCGCCCGTATCATTTACTTCTTTTAAGGAATAAGGAATAAGCTTTTTGGCTAGACCATAAACCTTTTATAAAAATAAAAAAGAAAGATAAAAAATTACCGTTGCCACTAGTTAAATAACGGCTAATAGAACCTTTAAAGCTCCTGTAAAGAGACTTATACCGATCCATATTTGATGCATCTACTTTTAAGAAAAAATAGTTTGTGTTATAGGCAATCGCCCGGATATAACTATTTGACCATATTTGATCACGGCATCCGCCGCTGGATATATATCTGTGCAAGGCATAGGCGGATGGATTATAACAAATTTTAGCTTGATTTTTGCTGCACCTATGAGAAAACTCAGCATCCTCCATTGACTCTAATCCCATAAAGTTTTCATCAAAACCGCCGAGACGTTCAATTAAGTCCTTGCGGTAAGAACAATTGCACCCAGGCGCCCAGAATGCTTGGAACCCAGAGTCTTTCTGGAAATACGTTTGCTTTTTAGTCAATAGAGACAAGCGCGCCTGCTCATCAAGTTCAGATAAAATCTTGAAATCTTGTTCGACACATAAAGTAAACCCGGCTACGCCCATAACTTGCGGATCAACGTATGGAAAGACATGGGAAGATATAAAATTAATTCCCGGTTCAATATCATCATCGACATATAATACTATTTCTCCTTTTGCCATCCTTGAACCATCGTTACGCGCCTTTGAAAGATTTTTATAACTTACTCGGACATAATGTATAATGTGGGCTGCTTTTGATAGGAAATCTATAGTCTGAGGCTCATGCCTATCGCTTTGGTCTATCACTATAATTTCATATTTAGGGTATTTGTCTGAATTAAGGAAGTAATCCAATACATTGCGCAACGGCTCCTCCCTGTTAAGAGTAGGAATAACAACGGAAACAAAAGGCATAAAAGACCGCATTTAAATTATTATATTTAGCTTTTTTTGGCTTACCATGGCTCTACAGCTTCCTCTTTTTGAGCAATTAACCAGCAAAGCCACGAAGAGTCAATATCATTTACGGCTACTCCATTTTTATCAAAAATAGTACATGTATAGCCGGTAAGGCGTTGCAATATGGACTCACCGCTGGTTCCTATTTTTGGCCACGCAAACGGATGAAGCTCTATTAAAATAGCTCTTGGGCTGCGTATTCTATCCCTTAAAAGGTTATTGGCTCCTTGTAAAACCGCTTCTTCAAATCCCTCGATATCTATCTTTAAAATATCCAAACGTTTATTAGTAAAAAGCGTATCTAGACATATGCATCGGACTGTAGTTACGTCTTTGGTTAAAGATAAGGTGTAATTAATATGCGACCCGGATTCCAAGCCTGCCGAGAATTTAACCTCGCCATCCTGGGATCCCACAGCCATATTAAAGAGTTCAACTTGAGCCGCAACTTGATTCATCTCAATTAATTGTTTTAAAAATATAGAGTTCTGTGAATCAGGCTCAAAAGAGAAAACTTTTCCAGACGGTCCCACCCGTTTTGCTAAAGCAACCGTATATAACCCTAAATATGAACCGATATCTGCCGCAATATCGCCTGGCCGAACCTGTCCCATTAAATGTTTCCATGCCTGTGGCTCACAAACTTCACGCAATGACCTTAATTGGATAGGAATTAAAATGCGGTCAGTCCCATTAATTATCCGCTCAATCCCATGATTACCGCTCAACAGAGGTAATATTTTATCATACAATGGCCGTATATGATCCCACAACCAGCAAGCCTGCTCTAAGAAATAACTGTGTCGAATAGCCTTAGAACATCGTTCAAAAATATGCATATTTTTTCTATATCTAGTAGATTATAAAAGGCCTATTGATTTTAGCCAAAGTTGTGTTTTTTCCTGTCCCTCTTCTAATTGAATAAGCGGTTTCCAGCCCAAAATCTTCCTGGTTTTTTCTGAGGAAAATTTTGTTTTTGTTGGCCCAAAAATATCTTTCAGCCATTCAGATGGAATTTGTAATGATAAATTACTTTTGTGAATATTTGGCCCGGAAGATTGATGTTGCATATCTAAAAGCGCAGAGTGTAATTTTGGATTATATTTTAATACGGTTCGTTTTATGGTGCTAACTATAGGCATTCCGTTAATCATCCCAATAAACTCAATGTCACCTACAAGATGGGAAATAATATCTCTTATCTTTACTGGCCTTGGACGATTTTTAAGCATTAATTCTTCTTTGCTTAGAGAAGGTAACGTATTAGCAAATTCGCCCAGAAAAGGAGTAAGAAATTCTCTCCAGGAACAAAACCCATCGTTGATAATAAATCGCTGGCCATGGGCTTCTTTACAACTTGTCGCAAGAATGACGGCATCAACTAAGTTATCAATGAACGTATAGTTTGCTATTCCGCGGCCCTCTTGGACCCAACAGAAAATTCCCTGGCGTGCCATCCGGATGGGTAGCTGAGTATAAGTCTTGCCGCAAGGCCCATAAACACAAGAAGGATTTAAAACCACTATCCGTGTAGAGCCAACATTTCTTGCCCGTGATAGACACCAGCGTTCCATTTTCGCCTTGCTTCTACCGTATTCACCTCCTGCGGGATGATAAGGCCAAGATTCATCAACCAGTTGGTCAGTATCAGGATGGCCAAAAACATACATCGAACTTAAGGTAACCACGCATTCAACCTTACACTCAATTGCCGCATTCACCACATTCTTTGTTCCTTCTACGGTTATTCTCGCGGCATCATATCCATCTCGGCCATAAGCCAGGTGAAAGACAAACCTTGCTCCTCCAACGACTGTTTTGACCTGTTTATAGTCAAGCAAATTTATCCGCGGCATACTCACCGGGAAGCGAGCAACTTCAGCACAGGTTTTATAGTTGCGCACCGGAACGATTATCTCAGAGAATCCTAAGTCCACAAGCCTTGAAACCAGATGTCCACCAATAAAGCCGGTCCCTCCAGTTATAACTACCTTTACAGGATTAAGTGCTGGTCTCACACAAAAATCAGAACCGCGAAGCTCGCTTTCAGTATGGACTTTTTTATCTTGACGATTACTATACGCCCACTCAATTAATTTCATTGTTTTTGCCGCCTGCTCAGCCGTGACGCGGGGAGATCTTTTTCCGCGAATCGCTTCTCTAAACTCTAAAAGCTGCTCCGCGAAACAAGAGGTTAAAGTTGCTGGCCAATCACCTCCCTTAAAAAGCTTCTGGGGATAAAGTCTCGCGAGCAAGTTATTCGCGCGGTATGAACGCCAGAGACAAAAGTCAAATGTATCTTTTTCCAAAATTAAATCCCCATACTCTCCTTTGAAGCTCGCAGTATTACGCAAGTGATGTGTGCGGGACAAAATTAAGTTTACCGGAATACCATTTTCTGAAACTAGATGAAAATTTAAGTTTGCCTCCACCCCGCCCTTATAGTCATCTTGATAACTTACCGGCTTAAGCGTGCCTATCAATTCTTCCATAAGGTCAAGATAATGCACCCCCATATCCATTAATAGCCCGCCATTCTCGCGTTGAAAAAAAGAACCACTATCTGAAACCCAGGTATAGGGACCATACTCAATGTCAATGCTCTGAAGAGGACCGATTAAACCAGCTTTTAATGCTTCCCGTAAGGCAGAAACACTGGGAAGTAATCTTCTTACCATCCCCACGGTCAAAACTTTTCCCGCTTCTTCAGACACGCCAACTAATCGTAAACAATCCTGCTCACTCATTGCCAGTGGCTTTTCACACAATACATGGAGCCCCTTAATGAGACTCATCTCTGCTGCTTCGGCATGGAGATAATTAGGCAAAGCAATTATCGCCGCATCAAAGGTTTCTTCAGAAAAATTTTTAAGATACTCTCTAAAGTCTATCTGCTTACACCTAATATCAGGTGCCTTCTGATTAAGAATTTCTATTACCTCTGTAGATACCTCAACAATAAGAATATTTGATGTCAAATCCAATAGGCGTAGTGCGGGAATATAATATTCAGTTACTACTGCTCCGCCACCTAATACTAAAAATTTCATCGTTTTCATCACCATAATTACCCCTTCTGCCTCCACTCAAATCTTAGTGGAAGTGCTCCTCTATCAAGCACAGGCGCAGGGTCTTCATTTATCCAGAGTTCTTTGGGAAGTTTTCCTAAACGGATTAAACAATGTATAAATTGCCGATGATAACCCAGTGCCATCTTTTCCGCAGAGTAAAATGGGTGATCAATAAGTGCCTTTGCCTTATGCCCCAGATAACTCTTTAGCTCTTGGTTTTTCCAAAGGAGTCCAATGGCACCAGCAATATCATCTGGCTCATGGGGATTAAAAAGTAAACCCGCATCTTGAATCTGATAAGGAATCATGGTTACATCTGAACAAGCAACGGCCTTGCCAAAATGACAAGCCTCCCAAATAGGATAGCAACCCGCTTCATATATAGTGGGTATAACAACGAAATCTGCTCCTTGTAATAATGCATAAATTTCACTAGAAGCAAGGCATCCTGTAAAACAGATATTTTTCTCGACTTTGCATTTTTTAATTTCTTCTTGGATCTTTAAAAATTGCCCTGGATAAAGCCAATCCGCATGCTCTCCCGTACAAACGCAGAAAACATCTATACCAGAAGAAACACACTGGGCAATTGCCCGCACCAGGTTAATATGATTCTTATGCGGCCAGGTAGCTGCGGGATAGATAATATAACGCTGGGGTAGATTAAATTTCTTTCTTATCGACAGTTCATAAGCGGCATCAGACAAAGGCGGCCTGGAAGGCGCTAAAAAGATTGTGGCAATTTTTTCCTTCGGCACTTTTAGATAAAGTTTTATATCATTAGCCACAAAGTCAAAATTGCAGGTGATTAAACAGGCGTGGTCCCGATACCAACCAAATACTACCTGTCGCTGAAAAATATCATCTTTCCAAAATTCAGGATAATGAATATGCTGCATATCGTGAAGTTGCACCACAATTGGAATGTCTTGTATTAATTCGTATTGCCACATGGAAGGAAAATAGAGAAGGTCTAAGTTAAGGGAGGTTAACCAATCCTTAATCCACAATTTTCCTAAATATCCTAACAAGGGGCACGCTCCCATTAATTCTCTGGTTACATCGATGCCCTTGTGCCAAAGATAATGGCTCTTTCTTCTTATCTTTGCCAGAAGCGAATAACTCGGGGTTGGGGCATTCAGGCAAATCTCAGGAGGGAGCCCAATTTGCGCGGCAGAAATACCCGGCCTAAGTAAGATTTTATACTCTATAATAGACTGTTTCAGGTTTACCAGGGCGTATGTAAGTTCATGGGCAAACCTCTCTGTGCCTGTTCCATAAACCCAGTCAAAGTCATAGACAGCTAAGCCAACTCTACAAGTATTAGTTTTTTTAGACACCGTATAAAAATCCTCTTTTCTTCAACAACTAGGGGATACTCACTTATTAAACCTTAACTGTCAATATCATAAAACAATGGCCCTCGTAGCTAGAGTCAGGATGTGTAGCAAATATATGTTTTAAATAAGGTAAGCTGATTCTTCCTATTAACAAACCAAGATTACCAAGATGTCGCAGATGTAAAAATGGCCAATGGAAATCAAAATGGAATTTACCACAGAGCTCTAAGTCAAAAATGTATTTTGCTATTGCATAGCTACAATAAGGACTGATGGATTTCACTTTTAATCCGTGTTTGCGAAGTATAGAGCGCCATTGACCTTCGTCAAGTAGATTTACATGATTTTGCAATCGATTATACCTATCCCATATTATCTGCCCAAAAAATTTAGCAATTCGGCCCACGGGCTTTAAGAAGCGGTGGGAAGGCACTAAGATTATCGAGATGCCATCCGAGGTCAGAATCCGCGCTATTTCCTCAAGAATAGCATCAAGGTCATCCATATGTTCCATAGCACTATTACTGTATACGGTTCGAAACGTCTTATCTTTAAATGGCAGGTATCTTGCATCTGCGTTTATTACTATTCGATAGCTTCCCTGATGCAAAGCTTCTTTCAAACATTCGATGTTAAGGTCAAGACCAATATCTACAGAATGCCCAAAAGCCAACTTTGCCATAAAGCCATCACCGCAAGCTAAATCTAAAATCGGCTGAGCACAAAGATCTCGCACGCTCATAAATTGTTTCAGTTCCAAAGTTCGAAGCATAGCCATAGAAGGAAACATTTTATAATATGCTATTAACTGATTTAAGGTATCCATCTCTCTCTTACTCTTGTAGAATCACGGTTAGGCTTTAACTATTAAGTGAAGTTTTATAAGCCCTGACTGTCTCCTGAATGCACTTCTCCCAAGTAAATTGCTTGGCTTGATTTATGGAATTAAGAGACATAACTTGCCGTAGAGAAGGTTTTTTATAAATCTCTAATATATTATGACAGAGCGCATTTTCATCATGGGGCGCAATCATGATGCCTGCATTACCAACTACTTCTGGCAAAGAAGAAGTATTGGAGGTAATCACTGGAACGCCGCATTGCATTGCTTCTAACGGAGGCAAGCCAAAACCTTCATAGACAGAAGGGTATACAAAAGCCAGGGCGCCACTATATAATGCGGCCAAATCTTCATCTGCTACGTATCCAACCATAACTATCCGCTCTTTTAGGGCTCTGTTGTTTGATACTTCCTGAAGGATATCGCTACAACCCCACCTATTCTGTCCAGCTAACACAAGACATAAATCTTTAATATGCTCTTGCTGAACTAATTTCAAGAAACATCGAACAATATGCGCAACATTTTTCCGCGGTTCTAACGTGTTCAAACTCAATAGGTAAGGCATGTCGGGAATATGGTATTTCTTCCTCATAGACGCCATTTTTTCAAAATCGGAACAGGGATAAAATAAATTTGGATCTGCGGCTGGATAAATAACAAAAACCCTTGAGGGACAAATTTTTAAATAATTACATAAATCATTCTTCGTTGAATGCGAGATACATATAACCCAATCATCTAAGCGTATACTCTTTAAGATCTTTTTCATTAGGCAAACTATGCTGGGCACGCTAACCTGTGGGTATAAAATTGCTATCAAGTCATAAACAGTCATAAATCTTTTTAGATTTTTTATTTTTTTTGTTTCTCTAGGTAAAGGAAAAAAGGGGGAATGGAATATATCTTTTTCGCGCAAACTATCTAACGCTAATGGAGAAAAATTAGATTCAATTAATGTATTGGCACAAAACACAATTTTTCTTATTATCCTTAATAATAAACCCTGTGTTTTAACAGAGGCAATTCCAGAACTATAATCTTTGCGCATTTGCCAAAATTTTTGAGTACTTTTAAGAATGCAACTGTTTTGGGTATAAATGAACGGGGCTTCCGAAAACTGTAAGTTGCGTTTCAGATAATCTAAAGTGTCATACAAATTTTCAAAGGAATTGCTTGCGCAAAAACTTACATTGCATTCCGCTGATCTCATTAGGCCAGATGCGATATTCTCAACAACTCTATAGACACCTCTCTTGGCAAAAAAATTCGCATAACCATAACCAAGCATAGATAAATCATAGACAACTTTTATAGGCGCTGCAGCGGTATTTTGCATATAATTTTCTTTTAAATCCATTACCCTTGGTTAACTACATTTAAATTCACCAGTAGCGTAATTTCGTAATATAGCGTCCGATTCGATAGGAGGTTGATTGCTTAATCTTGTTATAATTTATAAGACAATCTGTGTGCAGTTGCTCTAAAGCATAAAATATATCATCGGCAATCAAAGGAGCTTTTTCTCCGAACAAATTCCAGTCCCGACGTAAATTATGCCAAGCGACTCTACAAAGTTCTGCAAATACTACATAAGAATCAGCACCTTTTTGTTTTTCGTGAAGTCGCAAATTAGCTAAATGTTCGTTAAAGCTGTGGAATCTACACCCTCGCCTCGCCATACACATCCACAGCGCCACATCAAGCACGCAATGTAAATCTTCCGGTACGCCGCCGGCTAACTCATATGCCCTACGGCGAAAGAATGCCTCAGGCTGAACAATAGACTTGCCTTTTATCCAATTACTACCAATACAAAGAAAATCTTCGTAACTACGTAAAGGAGAAGGTCCTATGATCGAATCGTTCTGTTTACCAGCCCACAATCTACATCTTCCTGATATAATATCTGCCTCGGGATAAACTGAGAATTCTGGAGCAATCTTAGACAAAGCACTCTTCTCATATATATCATCTGAGTTTATCCAGGCAAATAAATCAGCCGAAGCCACTTTAAATCCTTTATTTATGGCATAACCTTGGCCGCGATTTTCTTGCTTTTCCCAATGAACAAGCCACTTACTGTACTTTTTAATAATCTCAATGCTGTTATCTGTGCTGCCATCATCAATAATAATATACTCTAAGTCAGGATAACCTTGAAGTAGGACGGAACGGATAGTTTCTTCAATAAATTGAGCGTAATCATAATTAGGCGTGACAATGCTTATCTTTGGCCAAGGCTTACCGTCGGGCAGTATATCTGGAAGTTGTGGGCTCTCCTCGGTCCATGGCCAACCAGCTTTACCTCTTGGCGGTGCAGGTAAATCTTTTAAATTAGGACAGTGCATCATGAAAAAAACCTTAACGCTCTATAATTATTAAAGTAGCCTGTGGTATTATCCTTGGACTTCCCAATACTTGTTATGGATATGACGATAGATATGTTTTATTGGTAAAGGAGCAATCTTTGCCAAGGGCATTTTAATTTTTGGCCATAAGGTGAATCGCAGCAGTGTGCTTGAAAGATAACTCCAATACTGTGGATTACCCAAAACTACTCGCAAGACCTGCCAAGGTAGATATGAAAAGTGCGATGTTTGCCTGAAGTAAGAACGCACGTCTTGATAGGCAGGGGTCTCTACCAATTTAATCATATTAAGCATAACTCTACGCTGCTGCGGCCATTGTCTATATCCAGATGAAAAGGAATCCTCTCGTATTCTAAAAATCATCAAAGGTTCTGGGATATAGCATATCCCATATCTAAAGGCAATTACTAAAACAGCAAACAAATCGGCGGACCATTTTAACTCCGGGATAAAACCCCCCGCTTTTATAAGAGCAGCGCGTTTTATAACCACAGAACCAAAGGCAATTGGTGGATGAAAGCGCATCTGCATATATTTAACGAATTCGCCAGGAGAAACATACCTCTGTTCATTAAAACAGGGCATCTTATCTATTATCATCTCACCTGTATTCTCTATGAGTAAAAAACAATCCGTGGAACACAAACCTGCCTGCGGATACTGCTCAAGTAAACTCATAGATTTTTCAAAAAAACCAGGTAATACCATATCATCCGATGCAGCGGCATAAATATAATCTCCCTGCGTAAACTGGATAAACTTATTTACATTGTAAATATTCCCCATATTTCTTTCGTTTCTTATCAAGCGAACACGAGGGTCTCTTTCAACAAATTGTTGAATAACCTCGACACTATTGTCAACAGAGGCATCATCAATAATAATGACCTCTAGAGGCCTGTATGACTGGCTCAATATCGCTTCCAGGGCATTTGTTATATACTGGGCGTGATTGTAGTTACTTATGATAACTGAGAGTGAACCTGCCTGCTGCATAAGGTTAGATTAATTTAATGGATGATACAGACGTTTTGTTTAATTATACCATTTGCAATAAGTTACACAACAATTATTCTACTCAATGCAGCCTTTATTTCTATGCAAAAGGCATGTCTGATGATATAATTAATAAGATGCGGTTCTTATCTAAATATAATGACTGAAATGAGGATATCTAAACGGCAACAGATATACGCAGTTTTTACCGTTTTACCTCTCTTAGTATTAGTGTTTTTTATTTTTTACTGTAAGATTGAGGTGCCCTCCATAGACGAAGGGGTTCTGGTGCTACCCTTATTGGAAAAATCCTTCCTGGGTACTCTTACCTTCCAAGATCTCTTTTCCCAACATTGTGAACATAGGCCATTTTTCCCCCGTCTTCTTATAATACTGTTTGCCCGTATCACTGGATGGAATAAGACGGCTGAGTTAATGGTCAGCCTTTTCTGCGCTATAGGGATTTTTTTATTATTAAAGCGACAGATAAAATTGACTCTTATTGCTGCAAACAGATTAGATCAAGCCATAATTGTTCCTCTTGTTTCACTGATTGTATTTTCTTTAGGGCAAAATGACAATTTTTGGATGGGGATGAATCTTATGTTAATGATGGGCTTTCTCTGTGCGGTTACCGGCCTCCTCGTGTTATCCAACTCTTTTAACTGGCGGCAGTTTTTTATGGCATTAGGACTAGGGGTAGTGGCAGTGTATTCCTACGCAACTGGGCTTACTTATTGGTTGATTGGAACTTTCCCGTTGTTAGTTTCGCCTATGGGCGCCAGAAAAAGGAAGTTATGTATAGGGATATGGCTTGTAGTGGGAGGGGCCGTTTTTTTGTTATATTTTTACAATTTCAAAAGACCGGCGTACACTGGTTTTCCCGTTGCGAAAACAATAGTACTGTTTTCGCAACCGATCGAATACATCAAATTTGTATCCAAATATCTGGGTTCGGCTATTGCATATTTTAGCACTAAATTGGCATATCTATATGTTCTACTGGCATTCTGCGGAATTCCCATTGCGATAAGGTTTTTGATACAAAAGAAGGCTCTTTCGTTTGTTCTATTTATACCTTATATCACGTTAAGTCTGTTTAGTCTTGGAAGTGCGCTGCTTACCGGAATGAGCCGTGCGGGTTGGTGCAGTATCATGGCGTTTAGTTCTCGCTATCTTACTTTTTCTTCTTTACTGTGGATTTCGGTGAGCGTATTGGTTTATTTGATATTGGTAACCTCTGTACGTTATTCATTTGTCCATAAGGTCTCTATTGCTCTACTTGTTGCAATTACCTGTTCCATTTTTTTTAGTTCAATTAGGGGTGGCATTGAAATGGTGGAAAATCGTAGGGCGCTTTCAGGGCTCAAGGAAGAGATCCTTCGCGGCACTAGAATAGGCCACTACAGTGCATATGGCCGCGATGCCTGTCTGCCAGAAAGAGAGTTAGATATACTCAAGAAGTATCGTCTTTCAATATTCCGAATAGTACGTTAGGTGGTGATACACAGATGGAGATTTACAGTGTTCTGTACAACCAATTTCTCACCGACTTTCACTACAGTCACAGACATATCCGGCTTACCAACGTCCCGCAGATCTGGGATATCGAACTGACGAACTACTGTAACTTAGACTGTGCTATGTGCCCGCGAAGGCTCATGACGCGCCAAGTCGGTTTTATGGATATGGGGCTTTTCAGGCGGGTTATCGATCAAGCAAAGGATTATACCGATTTTGCGTGGCTCCATCTTTTCGGTGAGTCACTCTTTCATCCGCAATTGGAAGAGGCTATTAGTTATTGCGCCGACTCTGGGGTGAAATCAGGCCTTTCCACCAATGCCACATTGCTCGACGAAGAAAAGGCACACCTACTTTTGCGCTCGAAACTGAACCGCTTGATTCTCTCGATTGACGGCACTCACGTTGACACGTATGAAAAACTCAGGAGGGGAGCCCATTTTGAGACAGTGCGCGCCAACATCCAGCATTTTTTTCAGTTCAAGAAAAAACTCAACAACACGCGTATGCGGGCGGAAGTCCAGATTATTATAATGCAGGAAACCTGGCCTGAGATCGAAGAATTCAAGCGGCAGTGGAATGGCCTTGCTGATGGGGTTTACGTAAAATATTTTTGCAGATGGGCCAACCAGAACGAGTCAATTTCACGCCTTGCTAGAAGTGAAGAGAAACTCCCTATGTTAGCGGGACCCCGCTACCCATGCGAGTTTTTGTGGAAAAATGGCGTGGTGCTCTGGAATGGAGATGTGGTGCCTTGCTGCATGGATTTTGACGCCAAGGCGGTGTTGGGAAACCTGCGACGGGAAACACTCAAGGAAATCTGGAACTCTTCACGCGCCAGACAGCTCCGTGCGGCGCATAGGACGCATGACTTCGATAACCCCCTTTGCAAAGATTGTACCGAATGGTTAGGTGGACCGACAGACTGGCTGTATCCTGTCTCTCGGAGGTTTTATCCCCTCAGTAAAACGTTTTGCAAAGTCTTAGGGAGCCGTTTGCTGAGAACGCTCTGTAAGACAAAAAGAACATAGAAAAAAAACGCATACACCCTAACTAATGCAAACGTAATTTTGCCTATAATTTTGATTAAGGATTAAATATTTTTAGTATTGCCGATATCCCTATCAATATCTACCCATCCCAAATATGAAGGTGGTTTAAATAAATTCAGAATACGAGTAAATATATTATAAAATCTACCTAAATGAATTAAGGGGGGAATGCCTTTTTGAGCATACGCTTTAATCATAACTATCAATTTTTCGGATTCCTTTACATTAAGTAATTGACGGTCTCTGCAGGAATTTACCAAAACAACAGCATAATCAAACATTCGGTATATAAGACATGTCAAAATGCTTTTTATAATTTTTGATTTAATATATATTGGATTTTTAATAAAAGATAATTCATGGCAAAAGGAATCTATTTCCTTAAAATATAACGCATTAGCAAATATTAATTGTCCCTTTCCCCGGTATTCATAAAAATCTATTCGTTTCCAAAAACAACGTTGCAAATCCATCAACGAAAATCCCTTAGATACGATAAAATCATCAACTTGTCTAAAGAGGGGCTGTTTTTCGTAGAGAGGCATAAATTCCACTTCAACCTCTATACCAAATATTTTAGGAATTAAATTAACTTCTCCTCCATTTAATATACTCAACTCGCTGCCTTGCGTATCTAATTTTATAAAATCCACATCTTTTAGAGAATTTTGTTCGATTATATCATCAAGGCGGCGCACCCGAGATGATAGGATAACCTCTTCTTGCTCAATATAAAAACTTTCTAAATCACAGAAGTGCGAAAGTAATTTCATGTTAGGTTTAAAACGAGATGGTTTGCCATGACCTTTAGTTATATAAAGAGTAAAATCTTCTTGCTTATCACTTAATGCATAATTAAAATACTGGGTATTTTTATTGCTTTTTGACCTTAACTCATTAAATTCCCTTATATCTGGCTCAAAGCCTATAATGTTCATAAGCCCAATTAATGATTTCCATTCTCCATGCGGCCCACCCATAGCTCCTACATCAATAAAAACGAAAGGAAATTCAGGCGACCCCATTTCGATAATTTTTTTAAATATATTTGCCATGAACCCTTTTATGTTGACGATTCGACACAAGAGATTGTGTTCATAATTCTTTTAAGGTTGTTCAACGCATACATTAATTTGAATTAGGTATGTTCATCGCTACTCAGATTCAATTTTTTCCAATACCAATCGCGCAGATAACGATACATTGTTTTCGCTGGTAAGGGGGCGCCTTTAGCAATGGCCCTCCTTATTTCCGCCCAGAGAGTATATTTTAGTAACACCGGTGAGATATAACACCAGTACTTTGGGTTGCTTACCGCTACGCGTAATACTTGCCCAGGCAGAAAAGAGAAATATGGCATTCGCCTGAACAGGGAACGTACATCCTGGTAGGCAGGAGTTTGCAAAAGATTCATCATAGCAATAATCAGTTTGCGCTGGGCCGGCCATTGATAAAATCCCCATGAATATGAACCTTGGCGCGCCCTAAAAATTGCTAATGGTTCGGGAAAATAACAGAGGCCGTATCTAAAGGCAATGACAAGAATGGCAAACAAATCACCTGACCATTCCAATTCTGGGATAAATCCGCCTGCTTCTAATAAAGCCGAGCGCTTCATAATCACGGAGTTAGAGGTAATCGGCGGATCAAAATTTCTAGTCATAAACTTGAGCAAATCAGCGGAAGAGATGTAACTGGGCTTGGCAACAGGAGAAACCTTCCATTTGCACGTTGCACCAGTGCTCTCAGTGAGTCGAATAACATCTGTAGTGCATAATCCTGCCTGCGGATACTGCGCAAGTAAACTCATGGATTTTTCAAAAAAACCAGGCAGGACCTGATCGTCTGCGGCAGCTGAGTAAATATAATCCCCTCGTGCTAACGAAAGAAACCTATTAACATTATAAATGCAGCCCTTATTTTTCTCATTGACTATCAAACGCACAAGAGAATCTTTTTTTACAAATCTCTGTATAACCTCGACGCTGTTATCACAAGAAGCATCATCAATAATGATAACCTCCAGAGGCCTGTATGACTGGCTCAGTATCGCTTCCAGGGCATTTGCTATATACTGGGCGTGATTATAATTACTTATGATCACTGAGAGTGAACCTGTCTGCATTTTAATGCCCCAGATAGATTAATGCCCGTATTAACTTTCCCCGTTCCATATCCCAGATTGCATTATTGATCTCACTCATATACTGCTCCAATGCATAAGTTTGGGTTAACTTAAAGCGCCATTCCCCGAACGCAGTAACACACTACCAGAAATATTGCAATTAAAGTTCAGTTTTTGCTAATTTGGACAGTCATGCGTCTCTTAAGAAACTTCCCCAGGAACCCTCGGCAGCGGCTAATGAATCGTTCAGCGGATGAGTACATATCCCATGAACTCATCAGATATTTCATTTGAGATAAAGGATTCCTATAAACCAACTTTCCCCTGCATTCCTGACATACCGGATGGATGATATTGCATTTTTCAAACTCTTGAATAAAATGCTGGTATGCATTGCTCTGAAGCACTGAGAGCAAAGTGTGTTCTGCATCAATTCTTCCCAAAACGACTTCCTCAAGCCCATCCCGACAGCAGGGGATAAAAGAACCGTCGCATAATACCATGGGGGCATTCAAGAAAGGACAGTGCCCTTTAGTTGTCTTTAACAGCGCAATCTTTTTCCCAAGCGGACCTTGCAATACTTTCCTTGTATTATACAGCTGCGGATTAAGAGGCACGATAGTCAAGAAGACATCTTTAAACATCCGTATCGAGCTGGGCTTAAATATATTTACTGCTCTTAAACGAGAAAGAAATTCTTTTTTATTTAGGTAGCACTGCGCATTATATTTTCGTGCAATTCCATGTATCTCATCGGTAAAACGTCCTATGAAGCCCCCTATACGCTCAGTGTCTTTTCTTATGCCAGGAAAATCCCACAACTCCGTAGAAATCCAATTTTTTTTACTTATTAACAAAGCAATGTTGAGATCTATCTCAATATGATGCCCTACATGAAAATCAATCACATTCATAATCTCTCTGTAATAAAAGGTGCAATCGATTTTACATGATGTATGCCTATACGCAAATGATTCTTCAGACATGTTATGAAGGCTGATATATAGATTCGTTAACCCCCTCTTTGCTAACTCATCATATAGTCCGGTGGTTAATGTTAATGCATTGGTGATGATGTTGGTATATAATTTTTTCCTTGCGCAATATTCGATAGCATCGAGTAAATGCGGATACAAAAGCGACTCACCGATAGCTGCTAAGTATATCCACTCACTAAGGTTATGCTCAGCAATCTGATTAATAATATTCTTAAAGAATTCAAAATCCATATGTCTCTTAGACCGCCTATGAGTACTGTACGTACAAAACTCACAGTTCATATTACATATACTTGTTAATTCAACATAGATAATTTCAAACATGCACTGTTCCTCTTTCAAGTTTTAACCCCTACACCGACACCAAGAAGGTAATGTGCCATAGGATAATAACCCACATGAACTACTTCGTCATTCATGGAAAATAAAAATACATTTTGGAAATATTTTGATAATAATCTTTGGAAATCTCTGTAACTTTTCCGATTAATATGTCCTATTTTCGCATATTCTGATGCATAACGATGACTTGTAGTATTTGGAGTTCCGATAATACATACCCCATGATTT
>Ga0315286_10001654_pt1 | contig 20313 bp, 17 predicted proteins | sample YL17G10_0_MG_FD_205038 | JGI IMG/M metagenome (GOLD analysis project Ga0315286, IMG submission 205038) | Sediment microbial communities from Yellowstone Lake, YNP, Wyoming, USA - YL17G10_0 | ecosystem: Environmental > Aquatic > Freshwater > Lake > Sediment | place: USA: Wyoming | collected... | reverse complement strand
CTCAAGGGGAACCAGTCCCGTACTTTACGTGTTTAAGGTTGTCGTGGGAAGCAACTGCGTGCGGCGGCGCCGGGGTCAGCCCCAAGGCCCTCATGGCGAAGGGCCCCGCGCTTGATTGGGGGAGGCAGGGCTGCCGTTTCGGCGCCCGTTGGAGGGGTCTGCCCCTCCAACCCGACGCGGGACTGGTTCCCCCTGAGGGCCGGGGACTGACCCCGGCGACGGGTAGGGAGAGAGAGCGAGTTGACGGCGCTTGAGAGTTCGTTTAAAAGAGGGGAGGAGATCGCATGACATCCAAGGAGCGCATGGCCAAGGCCATGTCGGGGGAACGGCCCGACCGCGTGCCGGTCATGTGCCAGATGAGCATCGGCCACATGCTTCTCCGGACCGGGATCTCGCCGCTCGAATTCTGGTTCTCCGAGGAGCGCTTCCGCGAAGGGCTGCTCGGTCTGGGCCGGCGCTACGAGTTCGACGGCGTCCTGGTCAGCCTTCACGGCCATTCGCCGGATTGGGAGAAGGGTCTCCTGCGCGTGGCCCGGGACGGGGAGACGCTCATCGCCTCCTGGAAGGATGGAGGCCGGACGGAGTTCCCGCCGGACGATCTGCCGATGCACCACCCGGCCGAAACGCCCCCCCCGAAACAAATCGCCGGCTTCGATCCCGAGTCCCTCCCGGAGCGGTTGGATTACATCCCGGTTTCCCAAGGCCTCGCTTTTCGGATCGACCCGGCCCGCCGGGTCGACATCCATCGCCGGATCCTGGCCGACGCGGGCCCATCCTTCTCGATCCACGGCGAGGTAACCTCGCCCCTGGATTATTTCCTGGATTTGTTCGGCTTCGCGGGAGGGTTTCTGGCCTTGGCCGAGGACCCCGCGCGGTCCAAAGCCGTCCTGGAGAGATTTACGGAGGGCGTGGTCGGGATCGCCCTCGAACAGGCCCGGTTGGGACTCGATGCGATCAAGATTTCGTCCCCGTACGCGGGCGCGGGATTCATATCACCGGCATACTATCGGGCCTTCGTCCTTCCTTTCGAGGCCCGGATCGCCCGGGCCGTCCGTTCCGCCGGCGCTCATGTTTACACGCATACGTGCGGAGCGGTCCGCGACCGTCTGGAAATGATGGCCGAGGCCGGCGTCTCCGGCATCGAGTGCCTGGACCCGCCGCCGCTCGGGAACGTGGAGCTTGCGGACGCCAAGGTCCGCCTCGGCCCGTCGATCTTCATCAAGGGCAACATCGATCCGGTGAACACGCTCCTTTTCGGGACGCTCCCGGCCGTGGAAGCGGACGTCCGCCTCCGCCTCGCGGCCGGCATGCCCGGAGGGGGATATATCTTGAGCACCGCCTGTTCGATCGCGCCCCGGACACCGGCGGAGAACGTTGAGTTTCTCGCTCCTCTCGCCGAAGCCGAAGGCCGCTACCCCGACGTTTCGCCCCCCGGGCAAAAATAGTTTTATGGAATCTATTGACTTTATAAAAATAATAGTGTATTAATGGTACACATCTGCTGTGCTGGCTGGGCAGAACCCCTCCTTGTTACCCCCTTTAGCTTAATTCCCTGAAACAGCCAGCTCTTCCTCCCCCCAAGTTGACAGGACCCGCGAGGCGACATATAAGAAGCGCATGAAGAAAGTTCTTCTCCGGACCGCCCTCGTCCTCGCCGCGGTCCTGGGCACGCTCGCCATCCTGGAAATCGTGCTCCGGTTCGCGATGCCGCTCCGTTTCCGGCCGAAAACCGATGCGCCGATCTTCGCCTCGCGGACCTACCGGTTATCGGCGGACAAAGCCCTGGTTTACGAGATGCGGCCGAATTCCCAGGCGACGGCGCTCGGCCTCGAGTTCGCGGTGAATCCTTCGGGCTTCCGGGACAAGCGCTATCCGCTTCAGAAAGCCGGGAAGAAACGGATCGTTTGCGTCGGCGACTCCCTGACCTACGGCTGGCTCGTTCCGCTCCGGGCCTCGTATCACAAACAGCTCGAAGCTTTGTGGAGAACCGATGGCCGCGCGGTCGAGGTCATGGGCCTGGGGGTTGTCGGCTACAACCTCGTCCAGGAATTTGCCCTCATCCGGGCTAAGGTTCCGATCCGCAAACCCGACCTCGTCCTACTCCAGCTCGGGCCCAACGATTGGGAACGGACGGTAAGCGTCAAGACCGCTCCCGAAACAGGAAAATTCGTCCTGCTCCCGCACCACGATCTCATCGTTCCCTATATGACGGACAAGACGGCCTTCACGGCGGGATTGATGCGCACCTCGCATCTCTTTCGGCTCCTGAATCTCGGGCTGTTCGGGCTGCGAAAAAAGGGCGCCCCCGACTATGTGCCCCGCGACGTCTTCATGCTCGGAGAGGAGGATTCTTTCCTCCACCTCGCCAAGATCAAGCGCTTGCTCGACGGCGAGGGCATCTCCCTGGCCGTCGCGGTCTTCCCCTTCCAAAGCCACGGTCCGGAATATCTCTACGCCGCCCTGACCGCGCGAATCCGGCAAGAGCTCGAGAGGCTCCAAATCCCGTATCTTGACCTGTTCGACCGGCTGAACGCGGAAGAAGCCCGCGAGATCTGGATCGACGGGCTCCATCTGAATGAAGCGGGATATGGAATCGTCGCCGCCGAGCTTAAGGCGTTTCTTAGCGCCCGCCTGGGCTACAAATAGCCTCCCCGGCCTCCCTTCGTATTGACACCTCTGCGCCGCGGAGACTATATTCGGACCGAGGTGACATCATGAAATCCTTCCTCCGACGGAGCCTCCTCGCCCTCATCCTGTCCGCGGCCGCGCTGTCTTCGGCCCAGACCGACCTGTCCAAGGACAGGGTTCTGTATACGGTCGGCTATGCTCATCTCGACACCCAATGGCGTTGGGACTATCAGACAACCATCAACGAATACATCTGGAATACGATGGCCTTCAACTTCAAGCTTTTCGAGAAGTATCCGGACTACGTCTTCAACTTCAGCGGGGCCAACCGCTACCGGATGATGAAGGAGTACTACCCGGAGGAGTTCGAAAAGGTCAGGACATACGTGGCCGCGGGCCGCTGGTTCCCTTCCGGCGCCTCCATGGAGGAGAACGACGTCCTGGCTCCTTCGCACGAGTCCGTCATCCGCCAGATCCTGCTCGGGAGCAATTATTTCCGCCGGGAGCTCGGCGTGACGAGCCAGGAGTTCATGATCCCCGACTGCTTCGGTTTTCCGGCCTCGCTGCCCTCGATTCTGGCCCACTGCGGCCTCCAGGGATTCTCCACCCAGAAGCTGTCCTGGGGCTCGGCCGTCGGGATCCCGTTCAACGTCGGGACGTGGATCGGGTCGGACGGCGCGTCTGTCACGGCGGCCTTGAACCCGGGGAGCTACGGAAGCCGGGTGGCGGAGAATCTGAGCGCCAACACCGTCTGGAAGAAGCGGATCGAGGAGCTCGGGGCGAAGGCCGGCGTCTTCGCCGACTATATGTACTACGGAACGGGGGATGTGGGGGGGGCGCCAACAGACGAATCCGTCCGGTGGGTCGAGACCAGCCTGAAAAGCAACCGGGATTTCAAGGTCCTTTCCGCGAAAGCCGACCAGATGTTCAAGGATCTGACGCCCGCCCAGAAAGCGAAGCTTCCGACTTACAAGGGCGAGCTGCTCCTTACGAACCACTCGGCCGGGTCGATCACCTCGCAGGCTGCCATGAAACGCTGGAACCGGAAGAACGAGCTCGCGGCCGGCCGGGCCGAATCGGCCGCCGTCGTCGGCGAATGGCTCGGCGGGCCGGTCGTCCCGCGGGACCGGCTGAACGAGGCCTGGCGGCTCGTGCTCGCCGGCCAATTCCATGACATCATTCCGGGGACGAGCATTCCCCGGGCCTACGAATTTTCCTGGAACGACGAGCTGGTCGCGGCGAACCAGTTCAATGTCGTCTACGCGGATGCCGCGGGCGCCGCCATCCGGGCCTTGGACACGCGCGTCAAGGGGATTCCCTTGGTGGTGGCCAATCCGCTGGCCGTCGACCGCGAGGACGCCGTCGAAGCGGCCGTCATCTTCGACCGGGACGTCCCGCGGGCGGTCCGCGTCTTCGACCGCAACGGCCAGGAAGTCCCGTCCCAGATTTCGGGTGCCGCGGGGAACAAAATCGGCATCGTTTTTCTGGCCAAAGTTCCTTCGCTCGGCTATGCCGTATTCGACGTCCGGCCCGCCGACGCGCCCTGCGCCATGCCCACGGGATTGAAGGCGACGTCCTCGACCCTCGAAAACGGGAAATACCTGGTCCGGTTCGACGCGGCGGGGGACGTGGCCGGCATCACCGACAAAACTGCCGGCCGCGAGCTTTTAGCCGCGCCCGCCAGACTGGAATTCCACTTCGAGCGTCCGGCCCAATGGCCGGCTTGGAACATGGACTGGGAGGACCGGGAGAAACCGGCCTCGGGCCTCGTCGAAGGTCCGGCCAAGATCCGGATCTTGGAGAGCGGTCCGGCCCGCGTCGCCCTGGCCGTCGAGCGGGAGTCGCGCCACTCGAAATTCGTCCAGATCGTGCGCCTCGCCGCCGCCGGGGGCCGCGATCGGGTCGAGTTCGTCACGGCGATCGATTGGGCGACCCGGGAGTCGTCGCTCAAGGCCGCCTTCCCCCTGACGGTCGCCAATCCTAAAGCCACCTATAACTGGGGAGTCGGAACGGTCGAGCGGGGCAACAACGACCCCGTCAAGTTCGAAGTTCCGTCCCACCAATGGTTCGACCTAACGGACCGGGACGGCCGCTACGGCGTCGCGGTCCTCGAGGACTGCAAGTACGGGTCGGACAAGCCTGCGGACAATATCGTCCGTTTGACGCTGCTGTATACGCCGGGCGTGCGGACATCCTATCGGGAACAAGCCTACCAGGATTTTGGACGCCATGAGATTCTGTACGCTCTCTACGGCCACGGGGGCGACTGGCGTGCCGCCGATGCGAACCAGCAGGCCGACCGGCTCAACCAACCCCTGGTCGCGTTCCAGGCCGCGCCCCAGGCCGGATCCCGCGGAAAGGCGCTCTCATTCCTCACGGTCAGCAATCGGGACGTGACTGTCTCCGCGCTGAAAAAGGCGGAATCGGGCGACGAAATCATCGTCCGAGTCGTCGAGTCCAAGGGCAAGGCAGCCAAGGCCGTGGCGCTGGCCTTCGCCGCGCCGGTCGTCGCGGCCCGGGAAGTCGACGGCCAGGAGCGGGACCTTGGCCCCGCGGTGGTGAAAGACGGCCGGATCACGTTCGACATCGCGCCCTATCGCCTGCGGACGTTCGCCCTGAAGCTCCAACCGGTCCCTGCGCCGCTCGCGGCGGCCGCTTCGGCACCCGTAGACCTGCCCTACAACGTCGACGTCGTCAGCGGCGACAAGCACAAGGCCGACGGCGATTTCGACGGGACCGGCAGGTCCTACCCGGCCGAGCTCTTTCCCGATTCGGTCATGAGCGGGCCCCTCGTCTTCAAGCTCGGCTCGACGGCCGACGGCGCGCCGAACGCAGTCGCCTGTGCGGGGCAGACGATTAAGCTTCCCTCTGGAAATTTCAACCGGCTGTACCTGCTCGCGGCCGCGCAGGAAGGCGGCGCCCCGCGCGGCGGGGACCCGGCGGCCGCGGCCTCAAGCTCGCGCGGTCTATTCAAGATCGGAAGCGCAACCGTGGAAGTTCCGGTCGAAGCCTGGACCGGATTCCTCGGTCAATGGGACAAACGCCTCTGGGACGGCGACGGCGCGTCGACCAGTTTCGACCGCGGCATCAACTATGTCGGCCTTGCCCCGGCCTATGTCCGGAAGGACGACGTTGCTTATTTCGCCACGCACCGTCATCTGCGAACGGGGGCCAACGATCCCTATCAATATGCTTATATCTACAAATATAGGATCGATCTGCCTGCCGGAGCGAAAGAGGTCATCCTTCCCTCAAACGAGAGGATCAAGATTTTCGCGATGACCGCCGCGGTGAGCGAGAACGACGCCGCCCTTCCGGCCCAGCCGCTGTTCGATACGCTCCCTCGCGACCGGAACGATTTCGCCCGGTTCGCGGCCTGCCCGAAGCCCCTGATCTCTCCCGAGAAGTCGCATATCGACTATGCCCAGCCGCTGGTCGTGACCATGATGGTCGCCGACGTGACCGCCGAGATCCGGTATACGCTCGACGGCAGCCTTCCGACCGAAGCGTCGCCCTTATATACCGGCCCGATCAGCCTCACCCAATCCACCGTCATGAGCGCGGTGGCTTTCGACAAAACGCGCCTTCCGAGCGTCGCCGCGACGGCCGTCTTCAGCCGGTCCCTTCCGGTCAAATCGATCCAATATCTGGTTCCACTTCCCGGCGCAAGGGGAGGCGCGGGCGGTAACCGGACCCTGATCGATCTCGTCCGAGCGACCGCGGCGGGCGATCGCGTGTGGCAGACCTTCGCCCTGGCCGACTTGGATGTGGTGCTGGATTTGGGCCAGGTGCGGACGCTCGAGGGCCTGACCCTCGGGACCATGGAAAATCACGCCTCGCGCATCTTCCTGCCCGCGGTCGTCGAAATATCGGTATCGCTCGACAACAAGGAATTCCGGACCATCATTTCGGAAAAGCTCGACGCCCCGACTCAAGCCCGCCCCTTTTCCCTGAAGAGCCTGACTTATGATCTCAAGAAAACTCCGGCCCAATTCGTGCGCGTCAAAGCCAGGAATAGCGGCCCGCTTCCCGCGTGGCATGCGAACGCCGGCCAGAACACGCAGATGGCCTTCGACGAGATCCTGATCAAATAACGGCGGAACAAAGGCCTCGTTCAAAGCTCGGACGCGGAAACTTGTCTAATCCCTAGTGAAGCGGTATACTATAGCTGAAAGGGAGAATGCCTTGAAAAGAGTCCCGCGTTTTTTTGTGTTCATTCTTTTTTTATCCGCCCTTGCGCCCGCGTTCTCCCAGACCGGCGCCGTCCGCGGGCAGGGGACGAAAGCGGGTTCCGCGTATCTCGCCACGGATATCGCCGTCACGCTGAATCCCTATGGTATTGCGCCGCTCACGGCCCTCGCCGAATTCACGACCCGATTTCCCTGCAACGTCAGGCTCGACGTCTGGGGTGAAATCCCCGTGAGCCGGGATTTCAAAGACGACAGCACCGCCCACAGCATTCCCATCGTGGGACTCTATCCGGGGCGAATCAATACGGTCGTCCTGACTCTCTATCGGCACCACGGGACGCCCGAGATCCAGGCGCTTCCGGTCGCGACCGCCCCGCTTCCGGCCACATTCCCCGTGATGGAGGTCACGACGTCCATCACGGCCCTCACGGAACCGGGCTGGAACCTCATGGACTTTGCCTATACGACCGGGCGGGGGATCATCGTCAACCCCTTCATCTTCGACCCCTCCGGTCAGATCCGCTGGTACCTGGACCTGTCGGGAACTCCCGGCCAGGCGTTTCCGTTCGAGCGGATGAGGAACGGCAACTTCGTCGTCGGCGCCGGGAACGCCGTCTATGAATACGACCTTATGGGCAAGCGTCAGAACAAGCTCACCGTCCCGGGCTATGTCTTCCACCACGACATCCGGGAGATGCCCGACGGGAGCCTTATCGCCGCCGTGAACAAGGCCGGCAGCCAGATCGTCAACAGCACCGGCCTGATCGGAAGCATCGAGGATCACATGATCCAGGTCCACCGGACGACCGCGGCCGTCCAGGGCGAATGGGACCTGCGGGCCCTGCTCGACGTCAGCCGGAACGAGGAAATCAACAACGTCGGCGACTGGTTCCACATGAACGGGATCTGGTACAGCGCCTCCGACGACTGTTTCATCATGTCCGGCCGCCACCAGGGCGTGGTCAAGGTCACCCGCAACAACAAGCTGAAATGGATTCTGGCCGGCCACGACGGTTGGGGTCCTGCCGGCTTCAACGGCACCGGACCCGATCCGACTCCGTTTCTTCTCACGGCGGTCGACGCGGGTGGCACGCCCTACGATCCCATCATCCAGAGCGGATTCGCCGCGGCCGGCGATTTTGACTGGCCCTGGGGCCAGCACAATCCCATGCTTCTTGCGAACGGCCATCACTTCATCTTCGACAACGGGTTCCGGCGGTGGTTCTCCGACGTCAGCGACTTCTTTTCCCGGGGCGTGGAATATGCCATTGACGAGAAGGCCATGACGGTCCGGCAGGTGTGGCAATACGGAAAAGAGCGTGGGATGGAGCTGTATTCGACGATCATCAGCGACGTCGACGACCTGCCGCTGACGCACAACCGGCTGATCTGTCCCGGCATCGTTCAGCTTCCGGCCGAATCCTACGCCAAGATCGTCGAAGTCACGTATCCGGGCAAACAGGTGGTTTTCGAAGCCACGGCCCGCTTCAAGAACCTCCTCTCCTTGGGAACCGCGAACGGCGGCTTCGATCTCGTCTACCGGTCCCGGCGGATCTCGATCTTTCCTTAAAATGCCTAAAACCACGATTCAGCTGTTCATTCTGTTGATGATCGGGACGGTTCTCGTCCTCCCGGCGGCGGCCCAGGTCCCCGCGCCGGAGTCGGTCTTCGGGTTCAAGGCGGGGGCCGACATGCGGCTCGCGACCTACGACCAGGCGATCGCATATTTTAAAAAGCTCGCCGAGTCGAGCCCCTTTCTGAAGCTCGTGGAAGCCGGCAAAACGAGCCAGGGCCGGACGGCGTATTTCGCCCTCATCTCGAACCCGGAAAATCTGGCCCGGCTCGATCGCTACCGGGAAATCGCGCTCCGGCTGGCCCACCCCGAAGGGTTGACCAACGAAGATGCCCTCGCGCTCGCCCGCGAAGGGAAGGCGTTCGTCCACGTCGACGGCGGCTGTCACGCGACCGAAGTGGCCGGACCGCAGATGATGCCCCTGCTCGCCTACGACTTGCTCAGCCGTTCGGCGGAGACGCCGTTCAAAGAAATCCTCGATAACGTCATCTTCTTTTTGTGGCCTACGATGAATCCGGACGGCCAGCAGATGGTGGGGGAGTGGCACCAGAAGAATCTCGGCACGCCCTACGAGCAATCTAGTCTGCCGCGCCTCTACCAGGAATACGTCGGCCACGACAACAACCGCGACGGGTACATGATCAACATGATCGAATCGCGGATGATGGAGCATTTCTGGCGCCAGTGGGAGCCCCAGATCGTCTATGTGCATCATCAGACGGCGCCCTTCCCGGCCCGTATCTGGCTGCCGCCGTTCTCCGAGCCGGTCGGGCTCGAAGCGCCGCCGATCTCCTCGCGCGAAGTGAATATGATCGGCATGGCCATCGCCAAGGGCCTCGACGAACGGGGCATGACCGGTGCGATCCACATGGGCACGTCGTTCGACGCCTGGTACCCCGGCTATGTCGATTACGCGCCGATCTTTAAGAACATCCCCTCCTTCTGGACGGAAACGGCGGGGAACATGGCCGCGCCGCGCGAGTATACGCTGAATGACATCCCGCAGGCTCAGCGCGCTCTCCGTCCGGGAAGCTTGTATTCCAGTCCGTGGGCGGCCGGCTGGTGGCGCCTGGCGGACGCCGTCGCCTACGACGAGGTGGCGTCGCTCGCGGTGCTCGAATACGCCGCCCGGTACAAGGATTCGCTGCTTTACAACCGCTACCAGGCCGGGCGGGACCAGATCGCCCGCGGCCGGACGACGGCCCCGTTCGCCTACGTCGTTCCCCAGACCCAGCGCGATCCCGTCGCGGCGGTCGAGTTGCTCCGCCGCCTCGCTTTCGCCGGGGTGCGGGTCTCGCAGCTCACCTCTCCGGCCGCGATCGACAACGTAGAGTATTCGGCCGGCACGTGGATCGTCCCGACGGACCAGGAGTTCGCGGCCATGGCCCGCGAGCTCCTCGACGTCCAGAAGTATCCCGATTTGCGCCAGTATCCCGGCGGCCCGCCGCTCCGGCCCTACGACGCGGCCGGCTGGACTCTGCCCCTGCAGATGGGCCTCAAGTGGGCGGCTGTCTTGGCCCCGCTCGGGGACGATGTCCGGGCAAAGATGAAGGCCCTGGGGTCATCTCCCGATCCGAAAACCAAGCCCACGGCCTATAACCTGGCGGCGGCGGACGACCCTGCCCTGTTCGACAGCGTTCCCGGCCTCGGCTTCGACGCAAACCCGGCCGCGGCGGCCGTCGTTCCCCCGGCGGGAAAGATCACGGGCCGGGGCCCGGCCCTCTCCGTCGATCCCGCGCAGAACAACGCTTTCCGGGCCGTATGCCTGGCCTGGAAACAAGGCGGCCGGGTCGCGTATGCCGCTGGGGTTGCGGGCGCCCCGGGCGCCGGCGGGCGATATCTCATCACCGGGCTATCCGCGAAGGCCCAGATGCAGATCGTCAATTCGCTGGCCCTCGTCGCCGAGCGGAGGGCGGCCGGTGGAGTCCCCTTGAAAAAGCCCCGGATCGGCCTTTTCCAGCCCTGGAGCGGCAGCCTGGACGAGGGCTGGACGCGCTGGCTCCTCGAACGGTACGGGTTCGACTTTATCAGCCTCCATCCCGAGGACTTCCACGCCCCCCTCAGCAATAAAATTGATGTCCTGATCCTCGCCGACGATGCCCGCCTGCCCGTGGCGGGCGACGCGGGGGCGCAGGGCGCGCGCGGCGGAACCGGAGGCGGAATGCCTCCTGCGGCCGGGGCGGGCGCCGGACAAGGCGCCGGCGGACGCGGCGGCGCCGCCCGGGCGGTCCGGCCGGAATACGCTTACGCGCTCACGCCTGAGGACCTGCAGGCATTCGAAGCGTTCGTCCGGGGCGGCGGGACCGTCGTCTGTTTCAACTTGGCGACGCGCTTCGTCATCCAGCAGTTCAAGCTGCCGGTCAAGAATGCGGTTGAGGGTTTGAAAGCTGAGGAATTTTTCCTGCGCGGCTCGATCGTCGAAGTCGTCGTGGATCCGACGCACCCGGTCATGGCCGGCATGCCCGAGAAAGCGGCAATATTCGTCGACGGCAGCCCGGTCTTCGAAAAGCTCGATGGCTTTAAGGGCGCGGTTTTGGCGAAATATGCCGAAGCGGGCAATCCGCTCCTGTCCGGATATCTCATCGGCGAAAAATATCTCCACGGGAAGGCTGCGGCGCTCGACGTCGAGTTCGATAAAGGCCATATCGTCCTCCTTGGCTTCCGGCCGGAGTGGCGGGCCCAGGCGTTCGGAACGTTCCGCGTCGTGTTCAACGCGGCGCTTTACACGAGGTGATGGCGATTCTCCCGGAAAAAGCGTAGAATGAATAACATGACGATAGAATATGTCGCGTTTCTAAGGGGCATTAACGTCGGCGGCCGACGGTCCGTCGAAATGTCGAAGCTCGAAACAGCGTTCCGGTCCCTGGGTTTCCAAAATGTGAGAACCGTTCTGGCGAGCGGAAATGTTATTTTCGAAGGCCCGAAGAGCGATCAAGCCGCCATGGCCGAAGCGATCCGGGCGAAGATGGAATCGGCGCTCGGCCTGAAATCGGACGTTATCCTTCGCACGCTTTCGGAGATCCGGAAGCTGGCGAAATCCGATCCTTTCAAGGACTGCGACGTCACGCCCGAAACCAAGCTCTACATTGCGTTTCTTCCCCATAAATCCAGGAGCGCCGCGGCCTACAACTATGAATCTCCCGAGAAGGACATCCAGATATTCGGGTTGGCGCGCATCGATGTGGGGGCCGTCCTCGCCCTGTCTCCCAGCCGCGGAACGACGGCCCTATTGACCATCCTGGATAAGCAATTCGGCCGGAACATCACCACCCGGAGCTGGGCCACGATTCAAAAAATCGCGGAGCGGAGAATCCTCGGTCCCGCGGAAAAATGAACGCGCCATTCGCCAAACGCCTGAGGGCTTCGGCCCACGGAGCGCCAGCTTGGCCGTGGTCCGCCAAGCCTTTCTTCCAGATGCCGAAATTGCCGGCTTTCCGCCGCTTTTCGGCATCCGCTGATCTCTCCCCGAGGGAGGAGGTATTCGATGGGAAATCCGGGAAAAATCAGGTCCGTAACAGGCTCCATCCGTTCCATTTTGGCCATGGTCTTCTGGGGGATTCTTCTCTGCCTGCTCGTGGTTCTGGGCTATCAGTTCTTCAAAATGAAGATGCTGGTCGGGCACTACAAGGAAGGCGTCACGGAGATCACCCAGAAATACCAGGGCGTCCTGGACGAATACAACAAAGCGGTGGAAAAGTTCAATGAGCTGAAGGGGCGGTACAATGAAGTCCTGGCCCGGACGGTGATCACCGAGCTCAAGGTCGAAAACAACAGGTGCTCCGTCATCCTCAAGAACTCCGCAGGCGTCCTGGCTGAGATCCCGGTCGAAGTCAACCTCCGCAAAGAGGTGTTCGTCGACTACATCTTTTTCGACAACCGGCTCTTCATCCGGCGCGTGTTCGATTCGGGCACCGCGCCCGAGCGGGCCGCCGATATTCTTGCCCTCCAAAACGTCCGGGGCTACCTGCCCGCCGCGATCGACTGGAGCGACCCGAAATTCCGCTACGGCAAGAGCATCTACCGGAAGCTCGCCGACGGGACCTGGATGATCACGGTGACGGGTGGCGGGGCGTTGGATATCGACCGGAAGGAGAACATCCCTCATCTCGAGTTCATCAGCCCGCTCGAAGGCTTCCTCCTCAAGGACTACAAGCCGGAAAGCGGCGAACTCCTGCAGAAGGCCTTCGACGAGAAGATCAATAAATATGCGGCCGACCTGGGCGTCCTCGACGTCTTGAAATCCGCCCTCGGCATTTCGGGCGGCAAATAGGGGGGCGATAAAAGCCGCATCGCCCCGAAGCCGGCGCGTCGGGTCCCTGGTTCGCGGGGTCTGTCAAGTCGGGTGTCTTTCAACGCTATCCCGACCACGGCCCACACCATGTGGGGCGTTTTGGCCGGACAATGGCTCCTCGGCGGCCGCCCGCCCCGGAAGAAGATCGCGATCCTGGCCTTGACCGGACTGGCCGGCGTCGCCGCCGGTTTCGCGCTCGATCCTGTGACGCCGATCATCAAGCGCATCTTCACGAGCTCGTTCGTGCTGGCGAGCGGCGGAACGTCCTGGATCCTGACGCTCGTCAAGCCATTCGCGGTCGTCCTGTTCTCCTGGGCGGGCGAACTGCCGGCCCAGATCGCGACCAGCGTGGCGGCCTGGGCGGTCCTGTGGTCGATGTGTTATTGGCTGTACAAGAGAAGAATCGTCATCAAGATATGAAATGCATGCGGCCGATGCGGCCCGAACCTTCCGTTGGCGGCTCCTCCGATTAAGAAGGCTAAAAGGGATTTCGCGATTCCCTCCTGAAGAACGAACGAGCCGTCACTCGTAGACGAGAACCTCCACCCGGCGGTTTTCAGCCCGTCCTTGGCTGGTCTTGTTATCGCCGATCGGGGAGGCGCTTCCAAAGCTGAAGACCTGCATTCTATGGAGGGGGATATGATGCTTTTTGTAGAGATAATCCAGGACCGCTTCCCCCCGCTTCTTTCCGAGGAGGAGGTTCCATTCCTCCGGCCCGGTCGAGTCGGTATGGCCCTGGATTTCGAGATAGACGCCTTTGTTCTCGGCGATGAGGCGCTCGACGAAAACGTCCAGGGCGGTCTTCATGTCCGGGCTCAGCTCGGAGCTGTCGAACTTGAACTTGGCGTCCTTATTGCGGACCGTCTCCTGGAACAGGAGCTTGCCCTGGGCGGTTTTCCGGATCTCTTCGATCTTTCCGTCCACAGTCTTGAACTGGTCGTCGTGCCGGCCGATCAGGGAGCCTATCGTAGCGAGCTTCTCGTCATGCCCCTTGATTCTCTTCTGGTTCTCTTCCACCAGAGTCTCCACGCTTTCGACCTTCTTGTCCAGGCCGGCGATCTGCTCGACGACCATCTTCTTGGTCGCGCAGGATGATCCGAGGAGCAGCCCCAGCGGAACGACGGCTGCGACGAAATAGTTTTTCAACGAGCTTTTCATTTCGACCTCCTCTTTCAGTCAATACCCTTGCCGCGTCCTCACCGTGTATCTTGCGTTCGAGAGGAGAACGGTAATCCCACGATATTCTCCCCCTGAATCCCCATGAGAAGTATACCCCAAAATGTAGTGATGACTCAATTCCCTCCGGATCTGTCCCAGGGCCTGACGCAGCTCTCCGGGCGTATTGAGGAAGTAGGCCCGGCCCCCGGTGGCCGCAGAGAACTGAGTCAAGCCGGCGACGATTCCGGCCACGGTCGAATCGGCCCCCCGCTTGTGCTTCTGAAGGACCTGCTCGCTCAACGGGAGTTTGTAGCCTATGGTGTAGATGGGGACGTCCACCCGCCGGGCGATCTCGACGGCCTCCTCGGGAGTTGTCCGGCTGTCATTCTCGATGCCGTCGGTCAAAAGAAGAAGGGCGCGCTTTTCGCTCCGCCCTTTGTCCGCAAATTCGGGGGAAACCGCCACGGCATCGTTGAGAGCCGTCTGCCCGTATGCTTCGCATTTCTCCAAGGCCGCCAGGAAGCGGGACTTGTCCGTCGCGTAAGGCGCCACGACCTCGACCTGCCCGTCGGCGAATATGAGGAGTGAGACCTCGTCCGCGGGACCGAGAAGGCCCGTGATCAGCTCTTTGAGGGCCTCCTTGCTTTCCTGGAGCTTGTCCTGGATGGCCATACTGCCGCTGACATCCAGGAGGACCGTCAAGCTCAAGGGGGCCCCGAAGTCGTACTTGAAGTAGGTGATCTCCATCTTCCGGCCCTTTTCGAGAATCTGGAAATCCTTTTGGCTCAGGTTGTCGACATACCTCCCGGACCTGTCCTGAACCGTGACGGCGATCGAGACGGCATTGACCGAGATCTGATGCGTGATTTCCTTCGGCTTTTCCTGTCCCGGGAGCGAGGCCGGACTGACGAGGATCCAAGCCAAGATCAAGCCCAGCATCCAGAACTCAAGCTGGACGCTTGTCGGCGCGCTCCGGAACGGCAATCTTTCCATAGAATAATTGTAGCACAATCCGTGCCCGGATTGACCGAACGCGGCGACTTCGATATGCTGAGCGGCGCGGCGGTCATCAGAAAGGACAGGGATGGAATCTTATGCTTGACAGAGCGTACCGCCCTCTCAGCGGACTGACGCATCTTGTTGCGGCCCTGGCGGCGGTCGTCGGTTCCGTTGTCTTAATCCTAGTCGGCGGGACGAGTCCGGTGAGAATCGCCGCTTTGAGCGTTTACGGCATCAGCCTGATTTTTCTCTTCGGATCGAGCTCCGCCTATCATTTGATCAAAGCCGAACCGCCGGCGATCGCCCGGCTGCGAAAGCTCGATCATGCGGCGATCTATGGGCTGATCGCCGGAAGCTACACGCCCATCTGCGCGCTTATGTTCAGCGGCTTTTGGAGATGGGGATTCCTGGCCGTCATCTGGTCCCTGGCGGTGCTCGGGATCATCGTCAAGATATTCATTATCAAGGCTCCGCGCGGGGTAACCGCCGGCATCTATGTGGTCCTGGGCTGGATCAGTCTGGTCGCCGCAGCGGAAGCTAAGCGGGCGCTCCCCGCCGGGGCCCTGATCGGGCTGGCTATCGGCGGCCTGATCTATACGATCGGTGCGGTTATCTACATCACCAAAAAGCTCGATTTATTTCCAGAGAAATTCGGATTCCATGAAGTCTGGCATACCTTCGTCATCCTCGCCGCGCTGGCTCACTACATCACCATCGCGGTCTATATCGCCCCCGTCCGATGAGGAGGACGAACGGGCGGCTGCCGGGCTTCTATTTCTGTTTTGTCTTGGCCTCTCCAGAGGATTCCGACGCTTTTTGGCTCTTGCCGCCTTCCTGGGCTTTCGGCGCGGCCGATTTCTTCTCCCCCTTCACCTTTTTTTCCTTGCCCTCTTCGGGGGTTTTCTTGGGCTTCTCGGCCTTGCCCGCTTCCTTTTCTTGAGCCGGAGCGGCCGCCCTGTCCGCTTTGATCTTCGCCATTTCTTCCGTTCTCTTATCGTGGTCGGCGATCCGACGCAGCCGGTTTTTCGCCTCCCGGATTTCGGCCTTTAATTTTCTGACGATAGGGTCTCTATCGGCTTGGGGGGCCTCGATGCCTTTCCCGGACAGGAAAGATAGCCGGTTTTGCAGGTCCTGTTCGAATTCCGCCTTATGCCGCAGTTGTACTTGCTTCCGCTTCAATCCCATTTCTTTCTCCTCTCCGATTCGGTGATTCTCATCCGGCGGATGCGAGACGAAGCTAAACCCTCGCTTCGCCGCCGGGTCCATGATGGCCGACGTTATGTATATCAGGGTTTTGGCCAAAAAGCCATCAGATTTCAGGGGGATTGACCGGTATGGCAGGATCGAGGATGGGCGGAGGAGGGCTGACGACCTCGACATCTTCGCCCCTCTCCAGATGGGGGAACCGGATTTTCCAGGAATGCAGGAAATAGCCGCCGTCGCCCGGCAGCGCCGGCCGCTCGTCGTCCTTCCCACCGTTAAAAGGAATTCCCCCCGATCGATAAAGCGGGTCGCCCACCAGAGGGAATCCCGCATGGCTGAGATGGATTCGGATCTGGTGGGGTCGTCCCGTGGGAATGGTTACTTCCAGGAGGGCCGCGTTCATCTCTGGGAGCCGGCGGATCACCCGAACATGGCTGATCGACGGCCGACCCTCGAGGCAATAGGCGTGCACGGTGGCCGACCTTAGGTAGGGGACGGGCCCGATGGGCGCATCGACCGTAAATGCGTCCGGCATGGCAATTCCCGAGGCCAAGGCCAGATATACCTTTCGGATTCGCCTTTCGTCCATGGCCTTTCTTAAATAGCGGGCGGTTCCGGCATTCCGGGTGAATAAGATGGCTCCCGAAGTCGCGCGCCCCAGCCGATGAAGAGGGGAACAGGCCGCTCCATAGCACTGATGGACAAGGTGAAGAAGCGTGTTTTCCAAAAAACCGCCGCCGGGGAGGACGGGTAATCCGGACGGCTTCGCCAGGACCAAAACATTTGCATCTTCAAACAGTGTGGTGAAAATTTTGGGCGCTTCAGGCTCTTCCCATGGAGGACGATCATAGAGGAGCCGGTCGCCCCGAGTCAGGGTGTCGTCCGACGAAATCGGCCGTCCATTGAGCGAAACCTGTCCGAGGTCAATTCGTTGCCGCCACATTTCCCGGGTCGAATGGGTGTAATGGAGGGTGTAGAAGTCCGTAACCGAGAGACCTTCATCCGATGCGAGAACGCGATCCGGATAGCGATAGCCGCTGTTTTTCATGTCTTCATTCGGTGGGTCGTGGCAAGACGTAAAGCCGACGGGCCGGCTTCCGGGCTCGGGCGATGTCGCCCGGGGCGGCAGCGGTCCGCCCTGGTTCCATGCTGAAGGATGCCATAGGGATGGAAGGCGTTCCCCTTGCCGAAGGCATGTTGTTCCCATAGAATGGCGGCGATGCGATATTCTCCCCTCCTGGCCGTCCTGACGGGGCTCTTGGAGTTCGGAGCGGGGATCTGGGTGTTCCTTGGCCTGCGCTTCGGCCGGAAGCGGATTCTCATCCCGCAGGCGATGATCTTCATTCTCCTGGCCGGATACCAGTTCGCCGAGGTGGCGGTCTGCGGCCACTCGGAAAACAGGATCTGGACCCAATTGGCCTTTTTTGACATCACCTGGCTCCCGCCCCTCGGGCTCTGGCTATGCGCCCGGCTCAGCGCGCCTCGGAACCGCTGGCTCAGGACCGCGGCGGTCGTCGACTTCGCTCTCGCCTTGGGTTTTTCGATCTGGATTTTCGCCGACCCCCAGCCGATCACCAAATCCGTCTGCCAGCTCGTCGTCGCCCGCTATTTCCCGATCGCCGCGTTCGAAATCTCTTTTGCCCTCTTTTACCAGATCAGCCTGCTCGTGACGATCTTCGGGGCTGCCGCCGGTATGGCCGCCTCGGGAGACGGCGTATTGCGGAAACACCTGGCCAACCTCCAGACCGGACTTCTCGGGTTTCTCCTCCCGGCGCTGGCCGTCCGGATCCTCGTCGCGGAAGCGGACGGCCTTTTGCCCTCCGTGATGTGCCATTTCGCTATCGTTCTGGCCGTGTCGCTTTTCGTCTCGGTCCTTCGCGAACGGCGGACGGTTTTGAAACCGTCCTGAACGCGGTCCGGAGTTTGGGCGAAAATCGCCTTTGCCCTCCTTCCTTCAAACTATTTCTTTGCGGATGCAAGGCTCCTCCACGGTGTAGGGGGAATTTAGCTTCTGCCATGAGCTTATTTTAACCGAAGGGCGGATTTCCTGCGAGGCTGGACTGATGCCTGGGGGGCATGGTATCTTCGTCTTGAAGACCTGCGGTGGTTTTTTCATTATCGATTTATACGGAGGTGTTGTTATGGAGGAGGCGCGAGCCATTGCGAACCTGGAATTCGTGACGAGCGACGGCGGGACCGGCGGTCCGGGAGATTGAGGTGAATAAAATGCCAGACCGGGATGTCATCGGGGAGCTGTCCATCGGAGATCCCAAGAGATGAAACGAAGAGATGCCCTGAAAAAGCTTGCGGCGGGGACGGCGGTGCTCGCCGCCGCGCCGGTCCTGTCGGGGCCGCGTTCAGGAACCGTACATTCCCGCGGCCAAGTTCCATCCGGCGTCGCCCGGATTCGAAAAGGGAACATGAACTTCCGGCGATTAGGCCGGACGGGTCTAAACATTTCCGAAATCGCGCTCGGCGGCAGTCCTCTCCCCGACGAAAGGCTCCTGTTTCAACTCGTCGAACGCGGGATCAACTACATCGACACCTCGGACTCCTATGAAAATGGGAACTGCGAACGCAAAGTCGGCCGCCTCTTCAAGGCCCTCGGTCGGGATAAGATTCATATCCATGGTCGGTTCCACCTGCAAGGCCCGTGGACGGAGGCATCCATCATCGCCTCGGTCGAACGCAGCCTCCGCCGCCTTGAAACCGACTTCGTCGACATTCTCGGCATCCATGGCGTCGAAAATCCCGACCACCTCACCGACGACCGCATCCTCGGCGCGTATGAGAAGCTCAAAGGAAAATATCGCTTCCGCGGCCTCACCTGCCATGTCAACCAGCACACCGTCATTCCCAAGGCCGTGGAATGCGGCCTCTATGATATGGTCCAAATCGGGTATAACGTCTTCGACATCCAGGAGACCGAGAATAACGTCCGGACTTATAGCGACTATTTGGGGGAAAGCGGCATTCGCAAGCTCATCGACCTCTGCCACGGCCAGGACGTCGGAATCACGGCGATGAAGACGCTCAAGGTCGGCGGCCGGCGCCAGGATCTCGGCGTGTATAAAGCTGGGGGCTTGTCGATCTTCCAGTCCATGATCAAGTGGGTGCTCGAGAATGAAAAAATCGCGGCCGCGGTGATCGAGATCATGAACGAGCAGGAAATGGCCGAGGACCTTGCCGTTTCGGGGAAAGGCTTGACGGCGGCGGAGCGGAAAATGCTCCACGACCATATTGCGGCGAATGTGGGCGAATACTGCCACCTTTGCGGAAGCTGTCAATCGGCCTGCCCTCAAGGCCTTCGGACGGCGGATTTCTCGAGAGGGCTGGCCTACAGGGAAAGCTATGCCAAAGCGGACCGCGCCCGGGCGACCTTCGCCGCGGCGGCGTCGGCTGCGCCTCTTTCGGATTGTCGCGATTGCGGCGCCTGTGAACGGGCCTGCCCCTATGGACTTCAGGTCCGTGAACGGATTCGGCGCGCCTCCCTTGACTTGTCATAGTCAAAACGAGCTCAAGCCGTTTTGATCCCCGCGAGGACCGAAGACGAGTCTTCATTGGCGATATCCTCGCCCAGGATCTTGCAGAGACTCTGGCAGACTTCCTGAATGGTCTTCTTGGACGTTTGGAGTTCCTGGAGACGGGCTTTGATCGACTTGATCTGATCCTCGATTTGGATGTCGATTTCTTCGATCTGGTTTCTGGCCTCAGCCAGCGTTCTCCTGTACATTTCTTCTTGATCCCGCCGTAAATCCATAATCGATCTCCTTATGAAAATTCTGTTCCGGTCAGCGATTGAGCTTAAAAACCATGTTGATAGGAATTGCGACCTGAACCGGAACGCCCCCCTTCAAGGCGGGCTTGTACTTGCGTTTGAGAAGCGCTGTTCTGGCTGCGGACTCGAATCCCAGATGATCGGTAGAGGCCGAAATGAGATCCGCCTTGAGAACGTCGCCGTTCTCCGAGATAAGAATCGAAAACTGCAGCTGGCCCTCGATTTTCCGCTGCATCATCAACGGCGGATAGATCGCGTTGACGGTATTGAGGAGCTGCGGCTGGGAATCCACTTGATCCAGAGGAACCCATTGGCCCGCCGTGACGGCCGGGGGCGATTCCTTAACCGGCGCAGCAACGGGGGGAGATGCCGTCTCGGCAGGTTTTATCGGGACGGAGGTCAGCTCCCGGATTTGAAGGCCGGGGCCGGGAATTTGATCAGGGTTGGCCGATTTTGTTGCTCCCGGCTCGGCCTTTGTCGGCGCACCAACCGG
>Ga0315286_10001652_pt1 | contig 20318 bp, 22 predicted proteins | sample YL17G10_0_MG_FD_205038 | JGI IMG/M metagenome (GOLD analysis project Ga0315286, IMG submission 205038) | Sediment microbial communities from Yellowstone Lake, YNP, Wyoming, USA - YL17G10_0 | ecosystem: Environmental > Aquatic > Freshwater > Lake > Sediment | place: USA: Wyoming | collected... | reverse complement strand
GGCATCCCTCCTGCCGGCCCAGCCGTGGCCGGCGGCCTACGTATGCTACAATACGGCCTGCTCGCCGCCCGTTACCGAACCCCACGCCCTGAGCGAGGCGGCGGAGTCTATGCGGCGGCTGGCCACTTCGGGCTAGCACGTCGAAGCAACAGGAGGAACATCGTGGCTACTAGACAAGAGATCGTCGACACTGTGCGGGGCTTTGTCCAGCGGGCGGACAAGATAGCCGCCGGCCTATCGGCCGCCGACTGGGAGAAGACGACCTGCGAGCAGGGCTGGACGGTAAAGCAGGCCTACTGCCACATGGCCTCTATGAGCGGCTCCATCCACTACTTCGTGAACATGGCCAAGAACCCACCGCCGCCTAGCGGGGGTGGGGCCGGCGCCAGCTTCGATGTCGACGCCTTCAACGCGATGCAGGTGGCCCAGCGCCAGGGCAGGGCCACCGACGAGATACTGACGGAGCTGCGCACCGGCTTTGAGAGCGGCCTGAAGTTCTTGGACACCGTCGGCGATGAGCTGCTGGCCCAGCAGATGATCACACCCTTCAGCGAACCCGGGCCGCTGAGCGACATCCTCATCCAGTCGTTCACCGGCCACCTCGGTGAACACTTGGACGACATCGAGCGGGCGAACAACAGCTAGCAGGCGCGTCCGAAGGCAAAGAAAGAAGGGGGGCGAGTTCGCCCCCCTTCTTAGCTCTGTGCCAGATCCTAGTAGTTCCGCGAGCGGCTGGTCGGCTGGCGGCTGAAGCAGTCGCTGCAGTACACCGGGCGATCGCCTCGGGGCTGGAACGGCACCTGGGTGTCCTTGCCACACTGGGCGCACACCGCGGGGTACATTTCCCGGCTGGAGCGGCCGTAACCGCCGCCGCCGCCGCCGCCGCCGCCGTAACCGCCGCCGCCGCCGCCGTAACCGCCGCCGCCGCCGCCGGAGCGCTCGCCGCGGCGAGCCAGGCGGCAGGACGGGCAGCGCTTAGGCTCGTTGGTGTAGCCCTTTTCGGCGTGATACGCCTGATCTTCGGCGCTGAAGGTGAAGGGCTGGCCGCAGTCCTGACAGGTAAGGGTTCTCTCCTGGTAGCTCATCGATGACCTCCTTTCGCTTAAAGTTGGCGATGGTTTGGTCACCGGACACCAGGACGCTAAGGGCGAACCCAGGGGCAAACTAAACGATCACCACTGGCTTCCACCATACCACCACTAAGCAACATTTGCAAATCGGCAAACCTCAATACGGCTCAGGCACTGATGGTCGTTGACAAATAGTCCGGCAGTGCTGGTTGCTCCGTGCCTTGGGAGACCTCAAGGAATGAGGAAAATGGTGGCGCAGGACACTGCTCCCTGGCACAGGGGCGCCCCTCGGCGCGCCCTCGGGGAGGGGCAGGGCCTCAGCGCCCGGCCTACTTCGAAGAACGTTCCCGCCCCCGCCGGAGCGCCTCCCTCAGGCGCCGCGCCTGCCACAGGTGGCCCAGGTCGTGCTCTGCCAGTTCGCGGGCGAACTGAGCGATGGTCACCTCACCGCGATAGGGATGGCGGCCGCAGCGCCCCCAGTCTTCAGGCGCCAGACTCGACAGCAGGCGATAGGTCTGACGGCGGAATCCGGCAAAGGCGCTCAGCAGCTCCTGGACGTCCGCCGAGCGATAATCCCGCTCCAGAGGCAGCGCATCAACGTCTCGGGCCGACAGCTCCGGCTCCTCCTCGCCGGCCATGAGGCGTATTTGCTCCAGGGCCAGCTCCTCGTTGTCCCGCAGGTGAGCCGCTATCTCCTTCAGCGACCACTCATCGTCCTGGGGCCGCCCACGCAGTTCGTCCTCGCTGGCGCCGTAGAACTGATCGATGAGCTCGTCGCCCGCCTCGCGCAAGGCCTTGAGGACCCAGCGCTGCCCCCCCTCGTCCATGGGATCGATTGTAAAGGGGGAGCGCCCTAGGCCGCCACCGGCTCCAGCAGGGGGATCTCGTCGCCCCAGAGGGAGAGCTGCACCGGCGACAGGTCGCGGACCAGCGTGGGGCGCTCCGCCAGAAGGCGGTCGCCCAGGTAGCGACCGTCCAGCAGGAGGAACTGGCGGGCCCGCTTCACCGCCACGCCCAGGCGCGACAGGTCGCGCAGGTCGCGGAAGGCGTGCCCGGCCCGCAGAGCGAGGATGCGCCTGGCGCTGACGGGCCCGATGCCCGGTACCCGCAGGAGTTCGTCGAAGGCAGCGCGGTTCACCTCTATCGGGAACCGCTCGGGGTGGAGCAAGGCCCAGGCGGCCTTGGGATCGGCCTCCCGCGGCAACGAGCCGTCCTCCTGGAAGGGGAGCTCCGGGAAGACGAATCCGTAGAACCGCAGGAGCCAGTCCGCCTGGTAGAGGCGATGCTGCCGCAGGGGCGGCACCGGCGGCGCCAGCACCTCGCCGCACACGGGCGAGTAGCCGCTGTAGTAGACGCGGCGCAGGGAATAGCTGTCGTACAGCTCGCTGGCGGTCTGCACGACGCGTTGATCGCTCTCGCCGGCGGCCCCCACCACAAGCTGCGTGATCTGGCCCGCCCGCAGCAGGTTCGGGTGCCGCTGCTGAAGACGGTGGACCTCGGCCATGGGCGGGAGGAGCAGGTCGTAGCTTTTCTTGGGCGCGATGCGGGCCAGGTGGGCAGGCGTGGCCGCCTCCACGTTCACCGACACGCGGTCGGCCAGGGTCACCGCCCGCTCGATGTAGTCGGCGGGCTGGCCGGGCATGATCTTGAGGTGGATGTAGCCGGCGAAGCCCTCACGCTGGCGCAGGATCTCCACCGCCGTAAGCATTCGCTCGGCGCTCTTGCTCGCCCCGCCGGCCACGCCCGAACTCAGGAAGAGGCCGCGTACCAGGCGGCGTCGCAACATGTCCATGAAGGTGCGCACCAGCTCTTCGGGCTTGAAGGCCGTCCGCCGCACCGACCGATGGCAGTTGATGGAGCAGTAGCGGCAGTTGAACTCACAGACGTTGGTCATCAGGACGCGCAGGAGGGGCACGCAGCGACCGCCGCCGGCCTGGGCGTAGAAGATGCCACCACCAGCGGCCTGGCGCATCCGTGGGAGCCGGACGGGGCCGGCGCCCTCGCCGTCGTAGAGGGCGTCGAGGCCACCCAGCGCCTGGAGCTTCTCCTCGACGGTCACCCTGCCAGGCTACAGTAATAGAACAAACGTGTCAAGGATTAGGGTGGCTCGCAGCCTTCGCGCCGAAGGCGCCCGCCTCCTGCATCAGCTCACCACACGGACGCGTTCGTCGCCTCACATGGGCTCGTTCCAGGGGCGCGGCTCTTTGGGCCGCACCACGACCCGCTGCACGTAGACGCCGGGGGTCACGATGGCCTCCGGGTCGAGTTCGCCCAACTCCACCACCTCGTCCACCTCGGCCACGGTGACCCGCGCGGCGCCAGCCATGACGGCGTTGAATGTGCGCGACGTGCCGCGGTAGACAAGGTTGCCGTAGCGGTCGGCCTTGCGGGCGCGAATGAGGGCGAAGTCGCTGGGGAGAGCGTGCTCCAGCAGGTACTTGCGCCCGTTGAACACCCGAACCTCCTTCCCCTCCTCCACCACCGTGCCCACACCCACGGGCGTGTAGAAGGCAGCGATGCCGCCCTTGGCCGCACGGATGCGCTCGGCAAGAGTGCCATGGCCCAGCCGCTCGAGCTCGATCCGGCCCTGCATGATGCCCTGCTCCAGGGGGGTGAAGAGAAAGCGGGCAGGGGCGGCAGGGTAGGTCACGATTGCTTTCTTCACCTGGCCCCGCTGCGCCAGCAGGCCCTGGTCGTACCAGTCTGGTGGAAGTTCGATAATGGTGGCCATCCGTATCCTCAGGACGGCCGCCAAGTCCGGACCCCAGCCACCGACGCTGCTAGCGATGGTCAGGTCCTTGACCCCTTTGCGGGCGACGGCAGCGATGAGGTAACTGGGGCACTCCCCCGGCCCGGCGAAACCACCGAGGAGAAGCACCGACCCGTCAGCCATATCGGCCACGGCCTCATCGAAGCTTCCCACGATCTTGTTTATCACCGGCTCCGACCTGTGTTCAGCGAGTCAAGGCGTCGCCTAGGACACCAGGGACTCGAGCTAGGCAGCGCGTCTGGGTACGTAATAGGACAATCCAACTCTATCAGAGAACGCTCAAAATATCACGCCCAGGCGCATGAGCCCTTGTGGCAGCGCATGAGCAGTCCGATTTTTGGCGCTGGCGCCCTCTGGTGGTCGCTCCGCCTCCATCCGTATATCACAGAGATAGGCGCTTATGAACGTTGACGCCCTCCCGTTCACCCTCCTCATCCTGCTCGCCGAGGTCGCCATCGGCGGGTTGTGGGTGCTGGTGGCGTCGGACTTGCGGGGCATGGTCGCCAAGAGCTTCGTCAAGTTCGGCGCCGGCCTCACCCTGGTCATGGCCGCTTTCACCTTCTGGGTAGCGGCCAAGGTGCAGGTGTCCGCCGAGGTGGATGGTTACCCGCTCGACCCCGCCTACATGGACGGGGCGCGCATCGCATTGGGCGTCTTCTTCGCCCTCACCTTCCCGTACCTCTACCTGGCGCGACGCGAGAGCCGCCGGGCGAGCCTGGTGGTGGGCGCCCTGGCCTCAGCGGCGGGACTGGCGGCGCTGGCCCTCATGGCCCAGGTCTTCGCCATACCCACCTGGGGATATGTCGGCACGCTCCTGAGCCTGCTGGTGGGCACGATGAGCGTGGGGGCCGTCTCGATGGGCATGGTGCTGGGCCACTGGTACCTGGTGACGCCGCGCCTGCCCGCCCGCCCCCTGCGCGAGGTCACGGCCTTTCTATTGCTGGCCCTGGTCATCCAGGTCGTTCTCTTGGCCCCCGCCCTGGCCCTGCCGGTGCGCCAGGAGCCGGCTAACGCCCTGGACGTGTCTATCGGCCAGAACCCCTTCTTCTGGATGCGCGTCGGCGGTGGGCTGCTCTTCCCCATGGTCCTCGCCTACATGGCCTGGGACTCCAGCGGCGTGCGGGCGATGCAATCGGCGACGGGGCTGCTCTATCTGGCCATGGCCCTCGTCCTATCGGGCGAGGTGCTGGGCAAGGGTCTGCTGTTCGTTACGGCCATCCCCAGCTAGGGCGCGCTGCTTTCTCCCTCAAACTCAAACAGCGGCCCGAAGTACTCGAACTTGCCCTTCCCGTCCTCGAGAACGACCCTCAGCATGCGGCCGCTCTGAAGGCCGGTGTGGTCGGTATCGGAGAAGGAGACGTTGACGCCGTCCAGCATCAGGTCGCTGTGGAAGTCCTGGAGGGACTCCACCGCGTCCATCAGACCCTCGCGGGTCAGGTTATCGCAGCTCCGCTTGAGGATCTCTACCGCCGTCTCCGCCATCGTCTGAGCGTAGATGGTGAAGTTGCTGGGGAGTGGCCCGTCGTATTTCTGCATCAACTCGTAGTGCCTGGCGATGGCGGGGTCATCCCGCCAGGCCGCCAGCTTGAGGGCCTGGAAGGTGAGGGCGCCCTCCAGGAGCTTCGGAGATACGAACTGGAACATCATGTCATCGGAGTTGGTGTAGCCCATGAGCCACTGGGGGTGCCACCCCATTCGGTCGGCATGCTTGATGGCCTGGGAAGTGAAGCCGGGGGTGGTGAACATGACCACCACCTCGGCGTTGGTCTTCTTCATGTTGGCAACCTGGGAACTGATTGAGATGGCGGTGTATTCGAAGACCTCCTCGGCCACGATCTCGTTCTTGCTTGGGTCGAGCCCTTTCTTCAGCCCGGCCACCCCGTCGATGCCGACGGCGCTGTTGTCCCGCAGGACAGCTACCTTCTTGCCCGGCAGGCTCTCCGAAATGTACTGGCCGTAGAATGTCCCTTCGATCGTGTAGCTGGGGATCATCTGGACGGTCCAGGGGTGTCCTTGCGGGTCGGCGCCGTAGCGATGACCGCCGGCCGACACCAGGATGTCGGGGACTTCCTTCTCGTTCAGGTACTCCCATGAGGCGGGATGAGGCCCATCGCCCAGGGAGCCGACCATGGCGAAGACCTCGTCCTGCTCCACCAGCTTGCGCGCGACCTCCAGGGCTACGGCCGGGTCATCCTTGTTGTCCTCCACCCGATAGACGATCTTGCGGCCGCAGACGCCTCCTTCGCTATCGTTGATGTAGTCGAAGTAGGCGCTGACGGTCTTGGGGATAGTGGCGTAAACCGCTCCGAAAGTGCCGCTGAGGATCGCCTCCGATCCCAGCAGGATCTCCGTGTCGGATATCCCCGGCACGGCGCCAGATGGAGCGGGGCTGGCCGCCGCGGTCCCCGTGGGCGCGGCCGTTGTTGCCGCCGTGCCGCTGGCGGTCGGGGTCTCGCCGTTATCCGTCTCGTTACAGGCGGCAGCCAGGAACAACGCGGCCAGGCAAGCCAGAGAAACGAAGGCCACGATCAAGGCCTTCAGGGGCGGCCAACCAGCACGTACGCTCTTCATGCTCGTTTCTCCTCTGCGCGTCCGGCGCGATTTCTTGCCAGCCAGCGCGCTCAGTCTAGCATATCGATGACCCTTGCGTAGGCGGCGACGGTGGCGGCGATATCTTCATCGGAGTGAGCCGCCGAGACGAATCCCCTCCCCAGAAGGAACAGGATGCCCTCGTTCCTCAGGATCAGAGCGTACTTCTCCAGGCAGTCCTTCCTCCGCATGACCTCCTGCAGGCCACCGGGAGCATCGATCCGAAAGGCCATGGGGGCCGCCGTCTCGACGTGGAGGATGGACGCGTAGTTGTAGGCGAAGTAGTCAGTCTCGCGAGCGGCGAACATGGCGTTTAGCGCCGCCACCAGCTTGTCGGCCATCTGGGCCGCCTTTTCGATGGCGCCGCTCTCCTCCAGTTCCACCATCGTGAAGTAGCAGGCGGCGACGGAGAGGACGTTGGCCGCCAGCGTCCCCGCGACGAAGGCGGTGCGGCCACCGACGCCCGTGGCGCTGCTGAAGGCATCCATGATCTCAGCCTTGCCCGCCACAGCACCGCAGGAGGGGTAGCCGCCCATGATGATCTTCCCGACGATGGTGACATCGGGCTCGACCTGGAAGTAGGCTTGGGCGCCGCCCAGGCCCAGCCGAAAGCCGGTAACCACTTCGTCGAAGACGTAGAGGGCGCGATGTCTATCACACAGCCGGCGCACCTCCTGATGGAAGCCGTCCATCAACGGCAGGCTCCCCGATTCCGCACCCACGGGCTCCACCAACACCGCCGCCACGTCGTCCCTGTGGTCCTGGAACGCCTGCTCAAGCTCGTCCAGGTCGTTCTGGTAGACAAGCACCGTATGGGCGCGATGCTCGGGCGGTATGCCGTTGGCCAGCAGCGGACCGCTGCCGGGCACCCACATGTCGGTCACGAACTGGTCGGCCCAGCCGTGATAGGTGCCCCGGAACTTGATGATCCTCTTCTTACCGGTGTAGGCGCGCACCAGCCTTGCCGCCGCCATATCGGCCTCCGTGCCGGACTGGAAGAAGCGCACCTTCTCCACGGCGGGCATGTGCTGGGCGATCTTTTCCGCCGCCAGGACCTCGTACTCATCGCAGAGGCCGTGCAGCGGCCCCTTGCGCCGGAGCACGTCCACGATCCTTTCGTTGAGCCTGGGTGGGTTATGACCGAGGATGACGGTGCCGCCGCCCAGGACGTAGTCGACGTAGAGGTTGCCGTCCACGTCCGTGAGCCGGCTTCCCTCCCCCTTCTCCATGAACAACGGATAGGGGTCCGTGGGCGAGAGCACGTGCTCCACGCCCTGCGAGACGACCTTCGTGGCCCGCTGGAAGAGCGCGGCGGACTTGGCTGTCTTCCGCCGGACCTCCTCGCGGACCTTGCTCATCCTCTCGTCGGGGACGTCTCGGACCGGTTGAGCCGCCAGCCGCTGGAGCCGTTCCTGGATCTCGGCGTAGTTCATGGCTTCCTGCACCGGCGATATCCGTGCTCGCGCGGTGGGGCCCTATTCGCCCAGGAGTTGCACTATGATCGTGCGCTGGCGCTTCCGGTTATCGAAGTCAACGAACAACAACTGCTGCCACGTACCCAGCGCCAGCCTGCCGTCCACTACCGGGACCACCGCCGAGGCGCCCATCAAAGCGGCGCGGATGTGGGAGAAGCCGTTGCCATCGCCCCAGCGCCGGTCGTGCTCGTAGGTGGTGTTCTGGGGCGCCAGTTGCTCCATCAGCCGTTCGAAGTCCTGCGCCAGCCCGTCCTCGAACTCCATGGTGAGCACGGCCCCGGTGGAGCCCGGGACGAAGACCACGGCCATTCCGTGGGTCATGCCCGACTCCCGCACCTTGTCCTGGGCCATGGGCGTAATGTCGACCAAGTGGCAGAAGCCCTCTGTCCGGAACGAGATAGCCTCAGTGCTCAGGAGCATGGCCTGCCTCCTAGCCGGCCAGGCCCAGCTCGGCGGCCGCCGGCTTCATGGCTTCGATGACGAAGGCGATGTGCTCGTCCAGGTCGACGCCCAGGGCTGCGGCGCCCCTCACGATGTCGTCGCGGTTCACCGAGCGGGCGAAGGCCTTGTCCTTCATCTTCTTGCGCACCGATGGCGCGTCCACCTCGGCCAGGCTCTTGCTCGGCTTGACCAGAGCGACGGCGATGATCAGGCCCGTCAGCTCGTCCACGGCATAGATGGCCTTGTCCATAGGCGACCTGCGCTCGAGCTCCAGGTGGTCGGCATGGCAGAGGACGGCGTAGATGATGTCCTCCGGGTAGCCCCGCTCGCGCAGGATCTTGGAGCCCTCCTGGGGGTGCTTGTCGACGGTGGGATGGATCTCATAGTCGAAGTCGTGGAGCAGGCCAACGATGGCCCACTTCTCCTCGTCCTCGCCGTACTTGCGGGCGTAGGCCCGCATGGCCGCCTCCACAGCCAGGCCATGCTTCCGCAGGCCCGGGTTCTTGGTGTACTCACAGAGAAGGACCCAAGCATCCTCTCGGTTCATGACAGCTCCCTCCGGCTTAGGAGTTGTTTGGACAAGACAAGCTCAACCCAAAGGATACTAGGAACTGGCCCTGCCGTGCACGCCGGCAGGCAAAGCAAAGCCCGGGCCCACGATGGTGTGGCCCCGGGCTGTAGCCTGCTGAGTCTGGCTTTGCTTCTCTTCGCCCCGTCAGCACCGCCGGGGTGGCGCGCTCCCCCTCGACTACCCCCCGGCCTCTTGGAGGGCGGCGTCGATGATCGCCTTGAAGTTGGCGAAGGGCTGAGCGCCAACCACAAGCAGTCCGTTGACGAAGAAGGCCGGAGTGCCGGTTACGCCGTAGGAGATCCCATCCTGGTAGTCCTTCTGAACCTCCTCGGTGTACTTGCCGCTATCCAGGCACTGGTCAAAGGCGCCGCTGTCCAGACCCAACTGGCTAGCGTAGCCCTTGAGGCTGGTGACGTCCAGGGCCGTAGGGTTGCTGAACATCATGTCGTGGTAATCCCAGAACTTGCCCTGGTCATCGGCGCACTCTCCCGCCTCCGCCGCCTTCTGGGCGTTCTCATGGATGCTGGCCAGAGGGAAGTCGCGGTAAACGAAGCGGACCTTGCCCTCGTACGCCTGCTTGATCTGGGGATAGGCCTGGGTGAAGAAGCGGCTGCAGAAGGGACACTGGAAGTCGCTGAACTCGATGATGGTCACCGGGGCGTCTTCCGGTCCCCAGCCGGGGTCGTCGTCCACGCTGACGTTCTCCACCACTACCGGCGGCGTAGGCGTCGCCTGAACCACCGGCGTCTGGGCGCCGGAAGGTGCGGTCGCCGTCGCAGGCGGACCGCTGCCGCCGCCGTCATCGTCTACGGCCGCGTTGGTGAAGTAGCCCCCCGCGAATACGCCACCACCGGCGATCATGAGTACGGCAGCGGCAAGGGCTGTTCCCACGAAAGACGGCATGCCTCCTGCGCGCGGCGGGTCGTCACGCCGGGCCGCCGGCTGTGTGGCCCGCGGCCTGGCGGGACGAGGCGCCTCTTGTTCTAGCCCGGTCTCATCCCCACCGGGTCCCTGCGTTTCCTCGACCATTTCGTCCTCCCTCCAGGGTCCTAGCCCCACACCCCCATCCGCTGAGCCATCTTCTCCAGGCGGGCGATGCGATCCTCGACGGGCGGGTGGGTGCTGAACAGATTCCCCACGAAGTCGGACCGCAGCGGGTTCACAATGTAGAGATGGGCGGTGGACTCGTTCACCTGCATCGGCCTCATGTTAGCGCCCATCTGAAGCTTGCGTAGGGCGCTGGCCAGGGCCAGCGGTCGCCCGGAGATCTCAGCCCCCGCCTCGTCGGCCCCGTACTCGCGCGCCCGCGAAATCGCCATGCGGATCAGCAGGGCGGCGATGGGCGCCAGGATGATGATCACCAGCCAGAGAACCAGGGCGATAGCGCCGCCGCCGTTGTTATCGCGGCGGCCGCCGAAGCCGAAGAACAGCCCCCAACGGGCGATGCTGGCCAGGAACATGACTGCTCCCGCCACCGTGGCCACGATGGTGCTCACCAGGATGTCCCGGTTGCGGACGTGGCCCAACTCGTGGGCCATCACCGCCTTGAGCTCCTCCCGGTCCAGGATGCGCATGATGCCGGTCGTCACCGCCACCGCCGAATGCTTCGGGTTGCGGCCGGTGGCGAAGGCGTTCGGGGAATCGTTTTGGATAACGTAGACCTTTGGCTTGGGCAGGCGGGCCATGTCGGCCACCTCCTGCACTGTGCGGTGGAGCTGCGGCTCGTCCTGCTCGCTCACCTGATGGGCGCCGGCCATCCTCAGCGCCAGACGGTCGGAGAACCAGTACGTCCAGACGTTCATCGCCAGTGAGAAAGCGAAGGCGATGATGATACCCGTGATGCCGCCGAAAGCCCAGCCCAGGCCCAGCAGAAGCCCCGTTAGGAGCACTAACAGAAATACCGTCTTAGCTTGGTTCATCGTTCACTCCCGAAATCTTGCCCTTTGCCAGCCTATTATACCCTATCGCTTGGGGCAATACGTTAAGACCCCTCCCATTGGAGAAACGATAGCATGGCGGCGTTGGATTCGTCCGCCCGCCGTTCCTCCTACTGCTCCCCCGCCTTCCTGGCGGCGGAGGAGGGCCGCCAGGCCCCGCAGTGAGCCGCCCAGCGCCCCCAGCAGGGGAACGACCAGTTTCCGCTCGTTGCGGAGCGCCCAGCCCAGGGCGTTGATGGTGGAGTAGGCCACCATGCCCAGGGCGAAGGCGGCAGCAATGGTGGCCCAGGCTCTGCCCGTCACCAGGCCGATAGCCGCCACCACTGACACCAGGCCGGCCAGCACCTCGGCGGCAACGTGCAGGGCGACATAGGAGTCGCCTTCCACGGTTTGCATTCCCTCCTTCAGGTTGCCCTGGCGCAACCAGCGCGCCCAGTAGCGCACTATGCCCGCCCCGGTGAAACCCAGGAAGCCCGCCAGGGCCCTCGATTCCCGTTTGGAGCGCAAGGCTATCCTCCTCTCTGTCGCTTCTCTGCTCAACCGTTGCGGCGGGCGCCGCCCAGCAAAGCGCTCAGCTCCCGCAGACTGCTCTCGATGCGGGGCCCGTACCAGGACAGCATCCGGCCGTCCACCAGCAGGACGTTGCCGCGCCGTACGGCCGCCACCTGCGTGAAGGGCTCGAAGTCGGCCAGGTGGCGCTGGCGGAAGCGATAGGGCTCGCTAGGGAGGAGGATCGCCTCCGGGTCGAGCGCCGCCATCTCTGCCAGATCCACTCGCGGGTAGCGATCCTCCCACCCTTCGAAGACGTTGCGCCCGCCGCAGACGGCGATGACGTCGTGCATGTAGGTGTCCGGCCCGATGGTCATATACGGATTCCGCCAGATGGGGCAGAAGACGCGCACAGGTTTTCGGCCAGCGTTGGCCGCCCGCACCGCCACCAGCGCATCCTCGGCCTCCTGGATGATGGGCCGCGCGGCTTCCGTGCTGTCGGTGAGGGCGGCGAGCTGCCCCAGCAGGTCGATGGCGCCCCGCACCGTCGTGGGCAGGATGACGAACACCGGCCAGCCGCCCTCGATGAGCCGGCGCACGTCCTCCTCCCGGTTCTCCTCGGCGCTGGCGATGATGAGATCGGGCCGCAGGGCCTCGACGGCGGCCACGTCCAGGGCCTTGGTGCCGCCCACCTTCGCCTTGCCGGCCACGCCCTCCCTCGGCTCAACGCAGAAGCGGGTGACGCCGGCGATGCGCTCGCCCAGCCCGAAGGCGAACAGCGCCTCCGACAGGCTGGGCACCAGCGACACGATGCGCTCCGACGCCCTCCCCAGAGAGAAGGGGCGGCCCAGAGCGTCGGTGATGGTCAAAGGCGGTGCAGGCTGCGTCCGGCGGGCCACCCTACTTCAGCGTCTCCCCCGGCTTCATCTCCAGGATCTGGAGGCCTTCGATGGCGGCCGTCTCCTGGCGCAGGGCCTGGGGCGTGCCGGTGAGCACCGGGAAGGTGGAGTAGTGCATGGGAATGATCATCTTGCAGTCCAGCAGCCGGCAGGCATAGGCCGCCTCCCGCGGCGCCATGGTGAACAGATCGCCGATGGGGATCATGGCCAGCTCCGGCCGGTATAGCTCGCCGATGATCTTCATATCGCCGAAGACGTTGGTGTCGCCCGCGTGGTAGATGCGGAAGCCGTTCTCCAGCTGGATGATGAAGCCCACCGGCTCGCCGGCGTAGATTACGTGGCCGTCCTCAAGGATGCCGCAGGAGTGGTCGGCGTGGACCATCGTCACCCGGATACCGTCCACCACCTGGCTGCCGCCCTTGTTCATGGGAGCCGTCTTCTGGATGCCCTTGCCGTCCAGCCACCAGCACAGCTCGGGCATGGCCACGATGGTCGCCCCCGTTCGCTGGGCGATGGGTATCGTATCGCCCAGGTGATCGAAGTGGCCGTGCGTCACCAGGATCAGGTCGGCTTTCTCCACCCGCTTGTGCTCGCTGGGGCAGGATGGGTTCTCCGTGAGCCAGGGGTCGATGAGCAGCTCCTTACCACCGGGCGTGCGCAGGCGGAAGGCGGCGTGGCCCAGCCAGGTGATGGAGACGTCACGGTTGAGGTTCATGGACCCCTCCCTCTCCCAGACACAGTCGTAGTTCAGCGATCAGGTAGTATAGCACGGCCACAGACGGACGTACGGGCAGCATTGGCCCTTTGATCCCATCCACCACCCCACGGTTTGTTGGACAAGACCACACCCTGAAGGGTGTGGCATCAATCGATAATCGATGCCGCCCCGACGCGTCGGGGCGGTAGAGTCCTTCACCCCCCAAGCATGAGCAAAGCCACCGTCCCCTGACCCTTGACCCTCACCATCCTACCCCCCCTGCGAACCGAGGGTGACGTCCACCTCCAGGCGCTGGCCATCGCGGTAGTACTCCACCTTCACGGTCTCGCCGCCTTTGTGCTCCGTGAGGATGCGGATCAGGTCGCCGCTGTTGTTCACGTCCTCGCTGGCGATCTTGACGACGATGTCTCCCGTCTGGAGGCCGGCCTGCGCCGCCGGGCCGGTCGGATCGAGGGAGCCAATGCCCACGCCGCTCTGCACCGGCAGGTCGAACTCCTGGGCGATCTCCGGCGTTATGTTGATGAGGCGGATGCCCAGAATGCCGCGCTCCACCCGGCCCTTGGCGATGAGTTCCTGGATTATCGGCTTAGCCGTGTCGATGGAGATGGCGAAGCCCAGCCCCTCGGCGCTGCCCCGGATGACCTGGGTGGTGATGCCCACCACCTCCCCGGTCGAGTTGACCAGCGGCCCGCCGGAGTTGCCGGGGTTGATGGCGGCATCGGTCTGGATGGCGCCGGGGATCATGTACGGATCCTCCTGGATCAGGCGGTCCTTAGCGCTGACCACGCCGCGGGTGACAGTGGGCCCGCCGGGCAGGTTCAAGGCATGGCCGATGGCCACCACCTCTTCGCCCACCTCCAGCCTCGAGGCGTCGCCGAGCACGGCAGGCGTCAGGTCTTCGGCCTCGATCTGGAGGACGGCCAGGTCGGTGGGCTCGTCGCCCCCAACCAGGCGGGCCGTCAGCTTGCGGCCGTCGCTCAGGGTCACCGTTATGCGCTGCGCGGGCTGATTGCTGTCCAGGAAGACCACGTGGCGGTTGGTCACGATGTGCCCCTGTGAATCGATGATGATGCCCGTCCCCACGCCCTCGGTCGGCTGTGTTTGCCCGAAGACGCCCAGGCTGGCCCCCTCGGTGAGGATGTGCACCACCGAGGGGCGCAATCGCTTCACGATCTCCTGGGTGGAGAGCGGCGCGCCTGACACCGCAGGCGTCGCGCTGGCCGCGACGGTAGGAGTCGAGACGGCCGTGGCTGTCGTCGGCACCGTCGCTGTAGGCGACGCTTCGCCACCGCCTCCACCACCACAGCCAGCCGCCGTGGCGACGAGGGCGATGAGAAGCCCTGCAAGCGCGAAACTCAAGCTGCGCATCGGCGTTCCTCCTCCTGCCGGCGAGGAATGGGGAGCCAGCGGCAACATCCATCCCGATCCAACGCCCAGGGTAACACTGGGGTTCCATCTGATACAATGTCATGGCCGGCCGGGCGCCGGCAAAGCTCGCAAATCTGACCCCTTCCAGCAAACGTATGTAGTACAGGTCGATGGTTTAGGCCAGAGGCCTGTCGGTGGTAGTGCATAGTGGACTACCCTGACCTGCCAGACGAACAGTTGATGGCCCGCCTGGCGACGCGGGACATTAAGGCGTTCGAGGCGCTATACGATCGCTACGGTACGCTGGTGTACTCGACGGCACTGCGGGTGGTTGGAGACGTCCAGTTCGCCGAGGACATAGCGCAGGAGGTGTTCTTGCGCATCTGGCGGCGGCCCGACCACTACGTGCCCCAGCGAGGGCGCTTCGTGACATGGCTGCTGAGCGTGGCCCGCAACGGAGCGGTAGACCAGATACGAACGCGGGGCCGTCGCCGCCGCCACGAAACGGCCGACGAAGAGTCGGCCCGGAACCTGCCCGCGGACGAGGGCCGGGACCCGGCGCTCATGGCCCAGCTGTCCGACGAGAGGCAGAAGGTGCGGCGAGCGCTGACCAGCTTGCCGCTGGAACAGAAACGGGTTATCGAAATGGCCTACTACGGGGGTTATACTCAGCAAGAGATCGCCGAGTTGCTGAGCCAGCCCCTGGGGACGGTAAAGACGCGCATCCGCCTGGGAATGCAAAAGCTGCGCGTGGCCCTGGAGCCTGAAGTGGGGGGTAAGTGAACGGTGGAGTGTGAAGAAGTAGGGCTAATGCTGGAGGCCTACGCCCTGGGCGCGGTAGCGCCCGAGGAAGGGGCCCACATCGAGGAGCACCTGGGCGATTGCCTGGCTTGCTGGGAGCACCTGTCGCAGTCTCAGCGAGCGGCAGCCCTCTTGGCCCTGGCCGTCCCCTTGGAGGAGCCCCGCGAAGGCCTGCGACAACGCATCATCGCCCAGGCCCAACGGGAGACTGAGCCCGCCGACGAGCCCTCCCCGACACGTCGGGGCTGGCGCCTGCCCCGCCTCGTGGCCGTCGGCGCGACGGCCGTGGCCCTGGCGGCCGTCGGCGCTCTGTCCTGGTCGCTGGTCGAGACCCACAATCTGCGCCATGGCTACAATGACGTTCAACAGCAGGCAAGCATCACGGGGCAGCGCTCGAACAACGCCACCCAACTCGTGAACATGATGTTGCGCCCCGATTGGGAGAGCGCCGAGATGGCAGCATCGGGGCTGGCCGCCGGGGCAACCGCGTACTACGTCTGGAACCGAGGCGGCAAGGTTGGGGCAATCGTCTGTCAGGACCTACCCGATGCACCCAAGGGCAAGGTCTACCAGCTCTGGTTCTCCTGCGGCCCCGATCCCGTCGACGGCGGCACCTTCACTGCCTGGCAGGGCCAATGTCAGCACATCGTGTCCCTGAACTGCACCTCTCCCCTCTCTGGTGTGAACGTGAGTTTGGAGCCGGCAGGGGGGAGCCCCAGCCCCTCCAACGAGGTCGTGCTCACCGCCAGCTTCACCCGCCCCTAGGCGCCGGCCGGCCATTATCGTAGCTGCAGGGCTTCAGCCCTGCCGGGTCGCCCGAGCTCTCCTTGGCCACAAGAGTGCAGGCGAGGGTCTTCAGACCTGGACCGTAGGCTCCGAGCCCCTTGACCCTTGACCCCTTGACCTGATTGACAACCCTTCCAACTCCCGCTACGATCACTGATACGAGGTATCAATAATGACCGGCGCATTGCGCTCGCTACTGCAAAGGCTCGAGGAGCAGGGCCACCGCCTGACACCGACGCGGCTGGCCGTGGTGGCAGCCGTCCTCGACCGGCGCGGCCACTTCAGCGTGGACGATATCCTGAGCCAGGTCCCCGGTGTGGGCCGCGCTACCGTCTTCCGCACGATGAAACTCCTGGCGGAGACCGGCGCCGTCTGCCGCGTGCTCCTGAACGACGGCAGCTTGCACTACCGAATCCGCCGCCGCCGAGGGCATCACCATCACGTGGTGTGCACGTCCTGCGGCGGCGTCCAGGACCTGAGCGACTGCGTAGTGAGCGACGTGGTGGGCGAACTGTCCCGCAGTACCGGCTACGAGATCGACGGCCACTGGCTGGAGTTCTACGGCCGCTGCCCCACCTGCCGCAACGCCGCCCAGGCAGCCTCGGCCTAAAGTTTTTGTTAGGGGTTAGATGAGACTAAGTATCAGGACACTCGCCTTGGTGGCCACCCTGACCGCCGTCCTGGTGGCCGGCGCCCTGGGCGCGGCCTGCGGCCAGGACAACAAGAAGCAGGACTCGGGGCAGGTCAAGGTGACCGCCACCCTGGGCCTCTTCGGCGATCTCGTCCGCCAGGTGGGCGGCGATCGGGTGGAGGTCTCCGCCCTGGTCCCCGACGGCAGCGACCCCCACACCTACGAGCCACCGCCCAGCGGTATCGCCAAGCTGAGCCAAGCGAAGTTGGTGGTCATGAACGGCCTCAACCTAGAGCACGCAATGGAGGACATCATCAGCGCGAACGCGTCCTCTTCCGCTACCGTCCTTGAGCTGGCGGCGGGTCTCCCCACTATCCAGGGCAACCCCCACCTCTGGCTCGACGTGCAGAACGGCATGACCTACGTGGAGCGCATCCGCGACGCGCTGGCCTCCGTCGATCCCGCCGGCGCCGACGTTTATCGCGCCAACGCCGATCGCTACCTGGCCGAGCTGCGCACGCTGGACCAGGAGGTGACCGCCGCCGTCGAGTCCATCCCGCCCGAGCAGCGCAAGCTGGTCACCTTCCACGACGCTTATCCCTACCTGGCCCAGGGCTACGGACTGGAGATCGTGGGCTTTGTGGTGGAAAGCGCGGGCCAGGAGCCCAGCGCCCAGCAGGTGGCGGGCCTGGCTCAGGCCATCCGCGACCAGCACGTACCCGCCGTCTTCAAGGAGCCCCAGTTTGGCGCCCGCATCCTGGAGCTGGCGGCCGACGACGCCGGTGTGGAGGTCTGCTCCCTCTATAGCGACGCCTTCACAGGCGAGGTCAAGTCTTATGTCGACCTGATGCGCTTCAACGCCAACGAACTCGCCCGCTGCCTGGGAGGCACGAGTGGCTAGCGAGAGCATTGACCCGCCGCCGGGCTGGGGCGTCGCCCCGCCCGCCATCGAGTTGCGCGACGTCTGGGCCGGCTACAACAGCCACGCCGCCCTCGAGGGCGTGACCTTTAGCATCGAGCGGGGCTGCCTGGCCGGACTGGTGGGGCCCAACGGCTCGGGCAAGTCCACCCTCCTGAAGGTCATCCTCGGCATGCACCGCCCCTGGCGCGGCGACGTGCACATCTTCGGCCAGCCCATCCAGCGCTCCCGGCTCACCCTGGGCTACATGCCGCAGCTGGAGCTGGTGGACTGGAGCTTCCCGGTAACCGTATTCGAAGTGGTGATGATGGGCCGCTACGGCCGCCTGGGCCCTCTGCGCCGACCCGGCCGCCGCGACCGCGAGATCGCCCAGCAGTGCCTGGAGCAGGTGGGCCTGGCTGATTTGGCCCGCCGCCAGATCGGCGAGCTGTCCGGCGGCCAGCAGCGGCGGGTGCTCATCGCCCGCACACTGGCCCAGGAGCCCAGCGTCCTCCTTCTGGACGAGCCCTTCACCGGCGTGGACGCTACCGGCGAGCACGACCTCTTGCACCTTTTCAACGAGCTGCGCGCCCAGGGCAAGACCCTCCTGGTCTCCACCCACGATCTCTCCTGCGTGGCTGGCTCCTTCGACCACGCCGTCTGCCTGAACCGGAAGGTCATCGCCTTCGGCGAGCCCAGGACTATCCTCACCGAGGAGGTGCTCAACGCCACCTTCGAGCGCCACCTCCTGCTGCTGAACGTGGAGGGTAAGGTCATTGCCATCCATGAGTGACCTTCTGTTCGATCCCTGGGCTTCGCCGTTCATGGTGCGCGCCCTGCTGGCGCTGCTAATGGTGAGCCTGGTCTGCGCCGTGGTCGGCTCCTTCGTAGTGGTACGGGGCATGGCCTTCATCGGCGAAGGCCTGGCCCACGCCTCCTTCGGCGGCGTGGCCGTCGCCTTCGCGCTGGGCGGCAGTATCTACCTGGGGGCGGCCGTGGGCGCCGTCCTCACAGCGCTAGCCATCGGCTTCGTCAGCCGGCGAGCGGGACTCAAGTTCGATACCGTTATCGGCATCATGTTCGTGGGAGCCTTCGCCCTGGGCATCCTGGTCATGAGCCGACAGCAGGGCTACGTCGTCGACCTCACCAGCTTCGTTTTCGGCAACGTGCTGGGTGTGGATCGAGGCGATCTCGTGCTCATCGCCGCCATCGGCACCGTCGTGCTGGTGCTGGTGGCCGCCTTCTACAAAGAGCTCCTCTTCACCTCGTACGACCCCACCATGGCCGCTGCCAGCGGCCTGCCGGTCGCCATCGTGCAGTACGGGCTGTTGGGCCTGCTGGCCCTCACCATCGTCATCGCCGTCAAGGCGGTGGGCATCGTGCTTTTGGTGGCGATGCTGGTGACGCCCGCCGCCACGGCCCAACTCCTGGTGCAGCGCCTGCACCTGATGATGGCGGTGGGTGCTGTGGTAGGTGTGCTGTCGTCCCTGATCGGTCTCTATCTTTCCTACCACGCCGACTTGTCCACCAGCGCCGCCGTCGTGCTCACGGCCACCTGCTTCTTCCTACTGGCCTTCCTCTTTTCGCCCCGCCACGGCCTCCTCTGGCCACGGCGGCCGCTCCTGGGCGGCGCCCCCGAGGTCGGGTAGGCAGCCGCCGGCATCGCCCGCCGAAAGGCCATTCCTCTAAGCGCCGCCTGGTGGTAAAATACACAACACCGGGTGAAATTAATCCTATATGAGAGGGAAAGCGTCATGACCGATTCCGTATCCACTTCTACTCTGGATAACAAGGAGCGGCTCAAGCTCCCCCCTCAAACGCTTCCCAAGCAAGACCCCCGCCAACGCGTTCACAACTGGGATGAAGTCTCCCTTCCCCTGAGCGAGGAGGTGGCGCGCCTAGAGGCTGCCCGCTGCCTCAAGTGCAAGGGGGCGCACTGCACGGTGGCGTGCCCGCTCCACAACGACATCGCCAGCGCCCTGGCCCTGCTGGAAGCGGGCGATTTCATCGGCGCCGCCAACAAGTTCCGCGAGACGAGCCCCATGCCCGAGATGTGCGGGCGCCTCTGCCCGCAAGAGCTCCAGTGCGAGGGCAACTGCGGGGTGGGCAAGAAGAATGCCCCCGTGGCCGTCGGCCGGCTGGAGTCCTTTGTGGCCGACTACCAGCGGCAGCACGAGGGCTTCCCGCTGCCGCTAACGGCGTCCCCCACCGGGCAGCGGGTGGCAGTCGTCGGCTCCGGGCCGGCCGGAATGGTCGTGGCCGAGCAACTGGTGAAGCAGGGCCATTCGGTGGTCGTTTACGAAGCCTGGCCGCTCCCCGGCGGCATCCTGCGCTACGGCATCCCCAGCTTCAAAATGAGCAAGGCGATAGTGGACGAGAAGATCGCCTTCCTCGAGAAACTAGGCGTCCGCTTCATCTGCAACACCACAGTAGGCGACAGCGTCACGGTGGACGACCTCTTCGCCTCCGGATTCGGCGCCGTGTTCCTGGGCCACGGCGCCGGCCAGCCGGTCAAGATGGGCATCCCCGGCGAGGACCTCAAGGGCATCTATCAGGCTACCGAGTTCCTGGTGCGTTGCAACCTGCCGCCTGAGCACCTACCCCCCTCCATGCGCGAGCCCATCGACGTGGGCAAACGGGTGGCGGTTGTGGGCGGCGGCGATACGGCCATGGACTGTCTTCGCACGGCCATGCGCATGGGCGCGCCGAACGTTGTCTGCCTCTACCGCCGCAGCGAGGCGGAGATGCCCGGGAGCCGCAAGGAGAAGAAGAACTCCAACGAGGAAGGTGTCCAGTTCACGTACCTGGTAGCGCCCGTGAGCTTCACGGGCAACGCTGAGGGCCACGTGAAGTCGGCCATCTGCCAGCGCATGGA
>Ga0315286_10001651_pt1 | contig 20323 bp, 22 predicted proteins | sample YL17G10_0_MG_FD_205038 | JGI IMG/M metagenome (GOLD analysis project Ga0315286, IMG submission 205038) | Sediment microbial communities from Yellowstone Lake, YNP, Wyoming, USA - YL17G10_0 | ecosystem: Environmental > Aquatic > Freshwater > Lake > Sediment | place: USA: Wyoming | collected... | reverse complement strand
ATGTTTGCCATCCGTTCGCGCCGAGGGTCCGGGCGGCATCCTCCTGCTCGGTCCCGCTCTCCTGGAGGACCGGGACGACCTCTCTCGTGACGAAGGGAACGGTGACGAAGATCGTCGCGAGTATCATGCCCGGGAGGGCGAAAATGACCCGGATCCCCCCCGCCTCGAACCACTTCCCCAACCACCCGTTGGGACCAAAGAGAATGATGAACATGAAACCGGCGACGACGGGCGAAAGCGAGAAGGGAAGATCGACGACCCCGTTCAACAAGAGCTTGCCGGCAAACTTCTGGCGCGCGAGCACCAGGGCGAGGATCACCCCGAAGAATGTGTTCACCACCACCGAGATGACGGTGATCCCGAGGGTGAGCCAAAACGCATGCTGCGCGATCGGGGAGGCGAGCGACCGGAGCGACTCGGCGAACCCCGCGTCGATGACACCGCGCACCATGGCGCCGAGGGGGAAAAGAACAAGCACGGCAAACCAGACGAGCACGATCCCGATCAGAAACTTCTCTGCGCCCCCGGACCCTCGCGAACGCAGGAAAGCGCGCCCGCCGGGCGCCGGCGCACCGGGCGCCGGATCTCCCAATACGGGAAACGCGACGGCGCCACCCCGAACATCGCGGCCGCGGTCACGCATCCTGATTCCTCCCGACGCGTTGCAAGAGGTACAGGGCGATGAGCACCAGGAACGACAACGCGAGAAGAACGACGGATACGCCCAAGGCTCCCTGCGGATTGTCGCTCTCGATCTCTCCGTAGATGAACACGGCGGCCACCTGGGTGCGCATGGGGATGTTGCCCGCGACAATCACAACGGACCCGAACTCTCCGATCGCGCGGCTGAAAGAAAGGGCCGCTCCGGTGAGCACCGCGGGTAGGATCGAAGGGACGACCACTTTTTTGAAAACGACCCACCGGTTCGCGCCCAGGGTCGCCGCCGCTTCCTCCATCTCCTTGTCGAGCCCCATCAGCACCGGCTGGACGGACCGAACCACAAAAGGCAGCGTCACGAAGAGGAGCGCGAGGACGATTCCGGGCTTGGCGTAGATCACCTCGACGCCGCCTGCCGCCATGAACCGTCCCACGGCGCTCTGCGGGCCGTAGAGAATCACCAGCATGAGTCCCGTCACAACGGTGGGGATGGCAAAGGGGAGATCGATCAGCGCGTTGACGAGCGACCGCCCGGGAAACTTGTAGCGGACCAACACCCAGGCCATGAGCGTCCCCATGGCGACGTTGACGATCACCATGGCAAAGGCCATCGCGAGGGTGAGCTCGAGCGAGTAGAGCGCGTCGGGCCGCACGACGTTCGCCCAGAGCTTCCCGAGCCCGCCGCCGAATGCGCGGACGCTCAACGCGACGATCGGAAGGGCGATGATGAAGCCGATGTATCCCGCGGCCATCGCCCGCAGAAGAAGAGGTCTCCCCAGGTCGCCGTAACCCGGGGTCGACCGTGCCTTCCACGCTCTCCTGGCCTTCCAGATCGCCATCCTTTACTGCTCCTGCCCGAGCTCCATGGTGACCTGCGTCCAAACGCCGTCCGCGCCGTAGAGCAACTCGCGGACGCGCGCCCACCCGCCGAGATATTCGATATCGAAAAGCATCGGCGGCCTGGGAAAGGCGTCTTGGAATTCGACGGCGACCGCGTCGCTCACCGGACGGAAACCGTACCGGGCGAACGCGCGCTGAGCCTCATCGGAATCGAGGAAGGACACAAACGCCTCGGCGAGCTCGCGGACCCCGTGTTTATCCACGTTTTTGTCGACCACTGCCGCGGGATTCTCGATCAGCATGGTTGCGTCGGGGACGACGAACGGGATCTCGCGTCCCTGAAGCTTGCGCAAAAGAAGCTCGTTCTCGTACGTCACCAGAGCATCGCCGATCCCGCGTTCGAACGTCGACACCGACTCCCGTCCAGACTTATCCATCACCTTGACCCGTCGCTGGACTCTCTTGAGCAGTTCGCGCGCCGACGACGAGTCGGGCTTGCCACTCGAAATCTCCGACATCTTGAGCCCGGCGCCGTACACGGCGTTCACACACCACATCGCCCCACCCGACGTCTTCGGGTTCGGATAGAGGACTTCGACGTCCTCGCGGGTGAGATCCTCCCAACCCCGGATGTTCTTGGGATTCCCTTCCCGAAACCCGATCGCCACGACGGAGCGGCTGATGATCCCCCGCCGCGGGCCCGACTTCCAGTCGCGGGTGATGAGACCGGCCTGGGCGACTTTGTCGACGTCTCCCTCGAGCGAGAGCGCGACAACGTCCGCCTCGAACCCCCCGACAACCGCGCGCGCCTGCGCGCCCGACGCTTCGTACGACTGTTCGACGACGAGTTGCCGGCCGGTTTTCTCGAGCCACTTTTTCTGAAAAGCTGGAATGATCTCCTTCTCGTACGCCTCCTTCGGCACCGTATACGCCGCGAGAACGAGACGGTCGACGACCGCGTCCTGCCCCTCTTTACGCTTATCTCCTCCGCACGACTCAAGACCCGCTAGAAGGATCACCAACGACGCGCACGCGGCGATCATTCCCGCCCGACACCTTTTTCCTGTCATGATTGATCTCCTCATGCTTCGACGGGCTGACGGCAACCCCCATCGGACACTCAGAAGGCACTCCTATAACACTCTAATGGTAGCCTGTTACGCCCGAGCTGTCAACCGTGACTCTCTGCCGATTCCGGCATTCGATTCCCGGTTTCCCGGCCCCTAGCGCCCCGCGGGTCTGACGCAACGGACCCGACGGGCGGGAAAGATGAGGTACGCGCGGAAGATCCAAGCGGAGCCGGGCTACCGGCCTTCCTCCGCGTCGTAGACGATCTCGCCATCAATAATAGTTGCAAGGACTTTAATGCGGTCTGGGTCGTCCTCGAGAGGATTCCCGTCGAGCAGTACGAAATCGGCGAGGCGACCGGCTTCGAGCGTCCCCGCCTCTCTCGACTGGACGCCGACGGCGTGCGGACGGCTGGTATAGCACGCGAGAGCCTCGTCGGGACGGAGCCGTTCCTCCGGGACGGGGTGCTCGATCGCCCCCTTCAGCCCGTAGAGCGGTCCCGCGGGCATCCCGTCTGAGCCAAAGACGCAGGGGAGACCGGACGAGAGAAGCGTCTTATACGGGTTGCACCACCGGACTCGATTCTTCCCCAAACGTCTTTCGTAGAGACCGCCCGCCCCTCCCCAGTTGCGCACGAAATTCGGCTGGAGAGAAAGGCAGACCGGAGCCCAGCGAACGTTCTCGAGCTGAGCAGGCCCCGTCACTTCGCAGTGCTCGATCCGGAAGAGGTTGGTCCCCCGCGGGAAGTCCCTAAGGGCGGTCGCGGCGAGATCGATCGCGCGGTCCCCGATGGCGTGAACCGCGAGCACATAACCGTCCTCGAAACACTCTTCGGCCAGGGCCTTCACGACCTCCTTTCGCATCAAGAGCGCGCCCCATCCAGGGCCGTCGCTGTAGTCCGAATTGAGGGCCGCGGTTCGCCCACCGAGGGACCCGTCGAGGAAGCACTTGGCGCCGACCACGCGAAAGTCGCGCGCGCCCGATTCGGCGCACGCGCCGCGATAGTACCCCAGATCTCTCGGGTTGGTGTGGATCATGGCGTCGATCCGGAGCGGAGCCGATGACGCCGCAACGCCGCGCACGTAGACGTCGAACCTCTCCGGCTCGACGAAATCGTGGATGGTCGTGATTCCGAGACGGTGAAGATCCTTGATCGCCGCCTCCACGCTCGCAACGACCTCGCCGTCGTCGGGCTCCCACAGATGACCCGCTTCCCAAAGAACGTGCTCCCGTACGATCCCGGCGTCTTCGTCCATAAGATCGGGCCGTCTGCGGAGCCGCTTGATCAGAGGCGTATTTGCAATCCCGAGGTGACCGCAGATCCGCCGAAGGAGGACAGGACGGCGGTCATCGATCCCGTCGAGCTTCACGCGAGTGGGCAGCTGTCCGTTCTCCCACCGGCTTTCGTCGAAATCGAAACCGACGAGAAAGGTCGCGTCGGGATGGGCCGCGGCCCAGAGCGACATCTTTTCGCACGCGTCACGCGCGGATGTCGCCGCCGAGAGATCACACCGGAGCTTGTTTAGGGCGAGGGCGGTGAGGTGAATGTGGCAATCCACGAATCCGGGGATGACGTAGAGCCCGCCAAGGTCGGCTCTCTCGATTTCCGGATCGGAAGCCGAGGGAAGCGATTCGCCGGCCGGGACCACGCTCTCGATCTTCCTACCCGATACGAGAAGCGAGGCCTCCGCGAATGCCCCGCTCGGCGTTAGCACGCGGCCGTTTTCGAAAAGCCTGATTGTCATGCTTCAAAAAAACGAGGCCCTTCTCGAAGAGCCTCGATCCCATTCCTCGTAAGTGCTGTTCCGGACCGGCTTGAGTCGAGCACTCCTTTCACGATGCTCTCACAAGCCGGTATCGTCAATCAATATGATTTGGTTCGGGAGGGAAATGCCGTGTCTCGACCAACCGGCCCTCGTCGTCGAACCAATACTCCAACCCAAGCCCGTAGTACTTCCACCGCTCGGTCCGCTCTCCGGCGAAGTTGTACCTCAGCCTGTGCGGCGTATACCCAAGCGTGTCGTAAATTAACAATTTATCGTTGGTCAGATTCTCGCGCAACGACAGGCGCCGGACGTACTTTCTCCCTTTTTCACCCCGCCAGTACTTGGTTCCCTCGGGGTACGTCCGCGGCTCCCTGACGAGCCGTTCGCCGGCAAACGCCTGGGCGCCACAGAGGATCAGAATACCCAATCCGAACAGGATGGCCCGTTTCATGGTTTCGACTCCTTGATGCTTGCCCTATGATGCGGTCGATTGAGAGTGATGCCCTATTATACCACGTACCAAAGCCAAGAAACAAGCGCTACGATGTGGGACATGGGCCTTTCGCGGCTTCCGTATGGGCCAAACACGACCCCCCCTCGGTGCGGATTTCGCCGCTCCGCCCCCGCGGTGCGAGACCGGCTGGCGGCCCTCCCCCCGGCTCTTCCCCCACCACCCGCGGCGGCACGACACTTGCTCGTTTGGTCTATTCCACGGCAAACCCAAAGGGAAATTACCAGATGCGAGACCACACCTCGTCCATGACCCAGCAGAGGGTCCCCCTCACCCTCGAGGGCGTCGCGGGCGCGCTCGAACACGCCGGCGTGCTGACCGCCCCCCAGGCGGCCGAGGTCATCCAGCACGGCCGTAAGAAGGAAGCCGCGCTGAGAAGATCGCTCAAGTCCAAAGATTCGGAAGACCCCTGGGTTTCCCCGATCGAAATCGTGGCTTCGTTTGGCCTGCCGAGCAAGAATCCCCGGCGGAAGACACTCGAAGAGGACGAGATCTGCGAGGCGTACTCCGGCGCCGCCGGCGTCCCCTTCGAACGGATCGACCCCTTGAAACTCAACGCGCGGTCCGTGTGTATGATCGTCTCGAAACCCTTCGCCCGGAAAAATCTCCTCGTCCCCCTTCGCATCGAAAGCGGCGAGCTCACCGTGGCGATGGTCAACCCGTTCGATGGATCCACGATCCACTGGCTCGAGGATTTCACGGGATACACGATCAAACCGGCGCTGGGGCTGCGTCACGAAATCCTCAAGACGATCAACGAGGTCTTCGCCTTCGAACACAGCATCATCAAGGCGGAGAAGCTGAAGACCCACATCACCGATCTCGGCAACCTGGAGCAGCTCGTCGATATCGCTGGCGGGCAGGAAATCGAGGCGTCGAACCGCCATGTGGTGAACGCCATCGACCTTCTCTTGCAGTATGCGTACGACCAGCGCGCGAGCGACATCCACATCGAGCCCAAGCGGACCCACGCCGTCGTGAGACTCCGGATCGACGGCCGGCTCCACGCAACTCACTCGATACCGAAGCCGGTGTATCCGTCGATCGTCTCGCGGGTGAAGATCCTCGCCCGGATGGACATCGCCGAGAAGAGGAAGCCCCAGGACGGACGGATCAAAACGAAATTCAAGGACACCGAGATCGAGCTCCGCGTCTCGAGCGTCCCCATGGCGTTCGGCGAAAAGCTCGTGATACGTATCTTCGACCCCACTCTTCTCATGCAGGATCTTTCGGCGCTGGGTATCTTCCCCGAGCAGTTGAAGACGCTCAAGCGGTGTCTCGGGCACCCGCACGGGATCATTCTCCTCACCGGTCCCACGGGGAGCGGAAAGACAACCACTCTTTACTCGGCCCTCCGGTACCTCTCGACACCGGACGTGAACATCACGACGATCGAGGACCCGATCGAGATGGTCTACGAGCAGTTCAACCAGATCGGAGTCCAGCATCAGGCGGGGTTGACCTTCGCCACCGCGCTTCGCAACGTGCTCCGTCAGGACCCCGATATCATCATGGTGGGCGAAATCCGTGACCGCGAGACCGCCGAATACGCTATACAGGCGGCGCTGACCGGTCACCTCGTGCTCTCCACGCTCCACACGAACACCGCCGCGGGGGCGATCACGCGTCTTCGCGATCTCGGGATCGAGCCCTTTCTTCTTGCGTCGACCCTCATCGCCGTGATCGCTCAAAGACTGCTGCGAAGAGTCTGTTCATCCTGCGACGAGCCCGCCGAGATCTCGCCGGAATCCAAGCGGCTCCTCGGCATCGACAAGGGCGGAATCGACTGCGCGGGGCTTCGAACGGGGGCGGGGTGCGAGATCTGCCGGCACACCGGCTACAGCGGCCGGACGGCGATCATGGAGATACTCGATGTCTCGGACGAAGTTCGGGGGATGATACGCGACGGGACCGACGACAAAAGACTCGAGGCGGTCGCGCGCCGCGCCGGGGCCCAACCCCTGATGACGAGCGCCGTCCGCCACCTCCTCGACGGCCGGACGACGCTCGAGGAGATTTTCCGCGTCGTCCCGCTGGCCGAATTGAAATAACCACAAAACGAGGAGCCCCGCCGCCGGTTCCGATCTTGGATACCGCCGCCGGGGCTCGCCTATCACGCCGTTCTATACGGATCGTTTCTCTATCCTACTCCTCCCACCGCCCCACAACGCCGCCGATGATAAAGATCTTCTTGACGCGCTTTCCTTCCTTGTAGGACCACCGCTCTTCCTTTTCCGACGCGACCTCGCCGCTCACCGCTATCTCATCCGGGATACCCCACGACTCCTGCGCGGCTTCCGCGGGCATACCGGCGAACACCTCGTGGTTCACGACGGACCGGGCCGTTTTCTTGCCCCACTTGCGGATGTAATCCACGTGACGAATCGTCGGATCGTCGAACCAGAAAACCCGGCCGAGACGCGTCTCGACGATTTCCGTCGTGAGCGGCCGCTCGCAGTTGAGCGCCACAACGACCCGCTTGCCTTTAGGATCGTCGACGGTGACGGCGCCTCTATACACGAGGGTGAGATCGACGATCGTCACCTTGGTATCACGGGGAATTACCTTTTTCTTGGGTTCGTTCGGGCTAGCGGCCCGTTCGGTGAGGTCTTCGAGCATGCCGCGCGTCCACGCGCTCCTGCCTTTGTACTTCTCGGATAGCGCGAGCTGATCCTCGAGCGCAATCTCTTTGACCACCACGGACTTGACCTGGTTGACGCTCTTGACCTTGCTGCACCCGACACCGCTCAACGCCACGGCCGCGGCCGCCGCAGCCAACAACAGGTATTTCAACACGACGCATCCTCCTGAAACGTCCGACTCCGGGGCTGGTGGGGTCAGTCCGTATCAAACGACCGCTTCGATATGTTCGACCACCATTCGGTTCGAGTCCGCGTCCACGTCGATCACCACGAGATCGATCCGCGGGACGACCGGCCGCTCCGCGCGGGCCACCGCGCAGGCAAGCGCCTGCGCCACCCTCGAGAGCTTCCGCCGGTCGACGGCCTCGATCGCTTTTCCGAACGCCGCCCCCCGTCTGAGCTTGACCTCGACGGCGACGAGCAGCGAACCGCGCCGGACGAGCAAATCGATCTCGCGCCCGGCATAAACGCGATTCCGCCCGACGATCTCGAACCCCTTCAGGACGAGAAACCACTCGGCGATCCGCTCGCCCAGCATGCCTACTTCCCTCGTCTTCACCCAACCTCCACACGTAGGTCCGTCACACGGATATCATGGATATCCTAAAACAGCCGGAGAGTTTTCTCAACCGTTTTCAGCCGAAAGCTTTTCCGGTGCTCAGGAATCACCCCGTGCCGGGCGATGGCTTCGAGGTGTTCCCGGGTCCCGTATCCCTTGTTTTCGAGGAAGTTGTACGCGGGGTAGCGGCGGTGGAGCTTCCGCATCAGCCGGTCCCGGGTCACCTTGGCCACAACGGAAGCCGCGGCGACCGCGAGGCTCCGAGCGTCGCCACCGATGACGGGCACCACGCGGAAGGGGCATTCGACGGCGTCCCGCCCATCGATCAGAACCAGCGACGGCGTCATCCGGAGGTTCTTTATAGCCCGCGCCATGGCGGCGAGTGTGGCGTTGAGGATGTTCCGGGAGTCGATAAGGTCCGGTTGTCCGACCCCGATCCCGATGGAGAGGGAGATCTCGACGATCTCGAGAAAGCGGGTCTCTCGTTGTGTCTCGGTGAGCCGTTTGGAATCGTTCACTCCGACGAGATTCGATTCAACCGGGAGAACGACGGCCGCGGCGACCACGGGCCCCGCCAGGGCGCCCCGTCCGGCCTCGTCGACGCCGGCGAGGAACCCGCCGCCCTCCTGGAGAAAGCCCCGGTCGAACGCTTCGAGACGCCGGTATATGTCCGCCGGCGCCTCGCCGCCGCGGTGGCTATTTCCCCTTCGGGGTTCTTCTTTCCGCGATTCGAGCCGCTTTGCCAACGAGGTCTCTCAGGTAGAAGAGCTTCGCGCGACGCACCTTCCCCTTCCTCACTACCTTGATATCCTTGAGGTTCGGCGAATGCAGGGGAAAGACCCTTTCCACACCGATCCCCGAGCTGATCTTCCGCACGGTGAAGGTCTCCCTGAGCCCCCCGCCCCGGCGTTGAATCACGACCCCCTGGAACGCCTGCTCCCGTTCCTTGTCCCCCTCGACCACGCGCACGAGCACGCGGACGGTGTCACCGACGCTGAACTCGGCAACCTTGTCCTTCAGGTATTTTTGCTCGATCCTGTCTAACGTGTTCATCGTGATTCCTCCCTGAATGTCCTACCGCGTCAGTTCTTTCCGTTGAGCAGATCCGGTCTCAATTGCTCCGTTCGCCGAAGAGAAGACGTCTTCCGCCACTTTTCGATCTCTTTGTGGTTGCCGGAGAGGAGCACATCCGGCACCCGCACCCCCCGGTATTCGACCGGGCGCGTGTAGTATGAGCAGTCGAGAAGATAGTCTCGCTCGAGTTCGAACGAGTCCGACTCTCTCGTATCTTTGTTTCCGAGGACGTCGTCCTTGAGCCTTACGATCGCCTCGACGCAGACGGCCGCGGCGAGTTCGCCGCCGCTCAAGATGAAGTCGCCGATCGATACTTCTTCCGTCACGACGAGTTCCCGCACCCTTTCGTCGACGCCTTTGTACCGGCCGCAGATGAAAGTGATCTCGTCGAGCAACGAGTAATCGTGGGCGAGCGTCTGATCGAACCGCTTCCCCGCCGGGCTCAGGAGGATCACCGGGCTTCCCTCGGAGAGCGTCAGATGCTCGACGGCATCCACGACCGGAGGAGCCATGAGGATCATCCCTCCCCCTCCCCCGTAGGGCTCGCAATCCACCGTCCTGTGTTTGTCCTTGGTGAAATCCCGAAGGTTCACCACGTTGTAGGTCACCAGCGATTTTTTGGCGGCGATCCCCAACATCCCCATCGATAGTATCCCGCCCATGACCTCGGGGAATATCGTGATGACGTTGATTTTCATTCTTCGTCTTCTTCATCGACGAGACCGGGGATCGTCCGAATCGTGATCTCCCGCTTCCCCTCGTCGATCGATACGACGAACTCGGCGACGGCGGGGACCATAAACGTCCCCTTCGATCCCATGACCACGTACACGTCGTGCGCCGGCGAGAAGAAAACGTCCGTCACTTCCCCAAGTCTCTTCCCTTCCACCGTTCTCACCGCGGCCCCGACGACCTGGAACGGCAGTTTCTTCTCGGGCAGATCCACGTCGATCTCGCCGGCGTCGATGAAGAGATCGGAACCTGTCAGTCCCTCCGCCGCGTTCCTATCCGTCACTCCTTCGACGTCGACCACATAAGCTTTTCCGTGCGGTCTAGACGCGGAGAGCACCACGACCCGCTCTTCGGTCCCGTCCGGCGTACTCCGCCGTAGAACGAGGTGCTTCGATTCGAGAACCCCTTCCCAGAAATCCGGCGCGGGATCGAGTTTGAGCGCCCCTCGAATTCCAAACGCCTTGACCAGGCGCCCGATATACACGTCCGGCATTGCGACCGCTTTCATTCCTTTATCTCGAAAATGACCTTGTCCCCCGCCTTCGACGCAGCGGCGTTGACGAGCGTTCGGATCGCCCGGGCCGTCTGGCCGTTTTTCCCTATCACTTTTCCCAGATCTTCGGAGCCCACCGAGAGCTCCATGACCGTGTAGCTTTCTTTCGTCAACTCGGTGACTTTGACCTGTTTCTGGTCATCGACCAAGGACGTCGCGATGAACTCGATGAGCTGCTTGATCGTGGACTTGTTGACTTCCGGCATCGCAAGATCCCACTTTCAGTGTGATTCGTATCGAAGGCTTCGCGACGCTCTAGGACTCCGCCGGAGACGCCTCGGGTTTCGCCGCCTCCGGAGCGGCGGCTTCGGCTGCTCCGGTCTTCGGCGTGTCAGCGGCGCCTTTGGCCGCGCCCTTACCGGTCTTGACGTCGACCTTCTTGGATTCCTTGCGTTGGTTCCTCACCGCGCGCTGGTTCTTGATCGCCTCGACGCGCGTTTCGAGCTCCTCGCCCTTGACCCCGGCCTTGGTGAGTTCCCACTTTTGAAGCGCGCCCACGCGCCGGAGAAGACTCGCGACGCGGACCGACGGAGTGGCCCCGCGGTCCAGCCATTTGAAAAGGGACTCCTCGTCGACGTGGATCTTCGGCGGGTTCGTCATCGGGTCGTAGTAGCCCACCATCTCGACAAAGCGCCCCTCGCGGGCCATCCTCGAGTCAATGGTGACGAACCGGTAGAACGGCTTCTTCTTGCCGCCCATTCGTCTAAGCCTGATCTTTACGGACATCTAGTACACCTCCACGTAATGAACAAAAGGTTAACGCAAGATTCAATTCGGCGCAAACGGCAGTCTGAGTTTTCTCCCCTTGGTTCTTCCGCCGAGAAGCTTCATCATCTTTTTCATTTCCTGAAACTCCGCGAGCAGCCGGTTGACCGCCTGGACGGTGGTCCCGCTCCCCCTCGCGATCCGCTTTCTGCGGTTTCCGTCGATCACTTGCGGATGGAGCCGCTCCTCCGCGGTCATCGAGTTGATGATCGCTTCCGCCTCGACGAATTGCCGCTCGTCCACCCGGAACCCTTTCATGGCCGCCTTCGAGAACCCGGGGATCATCTTGAGCACGTCCTCGATTGGCCCCATCTTGCGGACGCGCTTGAGCTCCTCCAAAAAATCTCCGAGCGAAAACGTTTGTTCGCGGAGCGTCTTTTCGATTTTCTCGGCGCGCTCCGCGTCGAGATCATCCTGGGCCTTTTCGATGAGCGAGAGGACGTCTCCCATCCCAAGGACCCGCCCCGCCATACGGTCGGGGTGGAAAACCTCGAGGTCGCCGAGCTTCTCGCCGACGCTCGCGAACCGTATCCTCGCGTTTGTCACCGAGGTGACGGATAGCGCCGCGCCGCCGCGGGCGTCACCGTCGAGTTTGGTCAGCACGAGCCCCGTGACCGCTAGCCGCTCTTGAAAAACTTTCGCGACGTTCACCGCTTCTTGCCCGGTCATGCTGTCGAGAACGAGAAGGATCTCCTCTGGCTCGGCGACGGCTTTGAGTCCCTCGAGCTCGCGCATCATCTCGTCGTCGACGTGCAGCCGCCCCGCCGTGTCGAGGATCAGCACGTCGCTCATGAGCTCGCGCGATTCGGCCCTCGCTTTTTCGTAGATTGCCGTGACGTTCTTTTCCCCCGCCGCACCCCGCGATACCGGAATGTCGACTTGTTTACCGAGGATCTCCAGCTGATCCACGGCCGCCGGCCGGTATACATCGAGCGCGACGAGGAGCGGTTTTCGTCCCTTCTTCTTGAGGTACACGCCGAGCTTCGCGACGAACGTGGTCTTCCCGGAACCTTGCAGCCCCACGACCAGGATCGCCGGTTCTCTTCCTTTGAGAACGAACGGTTTCGCTTCACCGCCGAGCAGCGCGGTAAGCTCTTCGTGGACGATCTTGACGATCCGCTGCGCGGGCGTAAAGCTCTGGAGAACGTCCTCGCCGAGCGCTCTCTTCTCGATTCTCGCGACGAAGTCCTTGACGACTTTGTAGTTCACGTCCGCCTCGAGAAGCGCGCGGCGGACCTCTCGACCGGTTTCCTCGATGTCTTTTTCCGAAATCTTTCCCTTATTTCTTAGCTTGGAAAAAATTCCGTCGAGCTTCTGCGTCAAATCCGTGAACATACGACGACGCCAACAAACGACCACTTGTGTTCAGTGTTTGCAAGTGATTGATGGACAAAGGACTTGGCGAATATGTGGTTCCGTTACGGAATAATCCAATCTATCAGATTCGCATGGCATAGGCAAGACCAAAAAACTCATTGGGGGAGTTGGAGTTAGCGGGAATTCACCACGCGGTGAGGAGAGACGGGAGGCGCCCGGTTTTCTTCTGATCCCACCCGCCGAGACCGGGTTCGCGCCGCGGAAGTTACACCGCTTCGCGTATCGCTCGGATCGCTTCCGCGTAATCCGCTGTCTTGAAAACCGACGAACCCGCCACGAGTATCTCGGCGCCCGACTTTTTCGCCCTCGCCGACGTGGAAGGGCTGATGCCGCCGTCGATCTCGATCATGAAATCGAGACCTCTTTCGGAACGGATTCTCCGCGCCTCTTCAATCTTGGAAAGGACTTCGGGGATGAACGACTGACCGCCGAACCCCGGAAAGACGCTCATCACGAGGAGAAGATCGATCTCGTCGAAATAGTCCGCCACTCGGTCGATCGGCGTATCCGGGTTGATCGTGACACCGCGCTTCTTCCCTTTACCCGCGATCATCCCGAGATCCCGTCTTGGATCGGCGCTCGCTTCGACGTGTATCGTGATCACGTCCGAACCCGCGTCGGCGAATTCCCCGATGTACTTGTGGGGGTTCTCGATCATCAGGTGCGTGTCGAGGGGGAGCGCGGTGAGCTTTCGCACGGCACGGACCAGCATGGGTCCGAAGGTGAGGTTCGGGACGAAGTGACCGTCCATTACATCGAGATGAAAGAGGTCGGCCCCGCCGCGCTCGGCCGCGTCCACCTCTTCCTTCAAACGCGAAAAATCGGCGGAGAGAAGGCTCGGCGCCACGGCGACCGATCCCGCCGCTCTAACCCGAGCCAGCTGCGACCAGCTCAATCGAATCCCCCTCCCTGATCATCGCGCCGGGTTTTGGCGTCTGATCCACGACCGTGTTCGGATAGACGTCCTTGCGCGATTCGTACCGCACGTTACTGACTCTGAACCCGCGCTTCTCCAGGGTCTCCCTGACGAAAAGAAGATCCTGGCCGCCGAGGTCCGGCATCAGGTAGCGCTTCGGTCTCCCGCCGATACCAACGAGGATGTCGATAGCGGTCCCCTCGACGACGGCGGCCCCCGGACTCGGCGAACACGACACCACCCGCTCGCGCACGTCGGATTCCTCCAGCACGCGGGCGATCCGGCCGGCACGGAGCCTCCCCCCGTTGAGCGAGAGCTCTCCCTGGCGGAGGCTCTGCCCCTTGATATCGGGGACGGTGAGAGTCCGAGCCCCCAGACTCACCACGACCGTGACGGTCCTGCCTTCCTTGACGGCGTCGTTGGCCCGAGGTCGTTGCGAGATGATGAACCCTTCGGGGACATCGGGATGGTGATCGCGCCGTTCGAGCTCCATTTTGAGAGAGGTCCGGGAGAGGAACTTCTCCGCCTGTTTCTCGCTCATCTGGCGGACGTCGGGAACGATCACCGTCCCGCGTTGGTGGATGAGAAGCGGCATCACAACGAAGTTCATGAGCGCCGCGCCGAGGACGAAGACGCCCACGGTCATGAGAACCGTTATGCCGAATGACTTGATTTTCACGGTTTCATCACGGCGGCTATCTTCTCTGCCACCAACGGAACTTGTGTATGAAGAGCGTGGTCATCCATCCCATAAATACCATCAACACGAAAAACACCAAGTACGAAAACCGCCAGTCCACTCCCTTGGTCATCATGCTGAACTCCGACATCCCGAGGACGCCCGCGACAAGGTTGAGCGGGAGGAAAACCGTGTTGATCACCGTGAGGTTCTTGAGGATGACGTTCATGTTGTTGTTGACCAACGTGCCGCGCGCATCCATCAACCCGGAGAGGATGCTCGAATAGATCTCCGCCTGTCTTGAACACTGGGCGTTTTCGATCATGATGTCGTCCAGGAACTCGATTTGGGATCGAGACAGACCCATCTTGTCCACGTTGTTTCGTATTTTCGCCAGCACTATCGCGTTGCTGCTGATCGCGTGAAAATAGTAGGTGAGGCTCTCTCCCAAGGCGAACATTTGGATGAGATACTCGTTCTCGAGCGCCGTGTTGATTTTCTGCTGAATCTCCCGCGAGATCTGTTTGATGACCTTGAGATGCTCGAGAAAATGGCGCGTGGTTTGATATAGAACGTTCAAGACCACGTCCACCGTACCCTCGGTGCCGTGGAGTTGTCTTTCATCGATCAGCGCGACATCCTCGGCGAGGATAACGACGAGCCGGTCTTTAGTTAAGACTATGCCGATCGACGAGACGTTGAAGCGCACCTGCTGGTGAAGGGTGTAGTTCTCGGGGCGTTTCCAGATGATAAAGGTGTGATCCGGGGTGAATTCCACCCGCGAGATCTCGTCCGGGTCGAGAGCCGACGACAACGAGTGACTGTCGATGTGGAGCGTACTCAGCAACGCTTGTTTTTCTGTCGCGTCAGGATTGACATAAATATATATCCTGGCGTCCTCCGCATCCCTCGTCACCAGCGCGCCTTTCACGAGGTCGTATCTCTTCAGCATAACTTCACCTCCACGTAACCTGACGCCGCAGCTATTCCCGAGCTTCGCTAACGGTACACCGATACCACGACTCCCACCCGCCTGACGAGTGAAAAGCCGAGCCGCCCGGGCCCGTGCAAGGGTCATCGCCGCGTTCAAGTTCCACCGGGGTGCGAGGCTCCCCTCCGTGACGGGAAACCGGCACCTTCCTCACCGAAACCGCTCCCCCACTTTCACGCGGTAGCCCGCGAGGAACGCTCTAGCCTCCATTTCCCTCTTGCCTTCGACCTTGATCCGGCGGATCTCGACTCCACCATCGCCGGTCGCCACGATGAGGGGCGACGTCGAGAGCACCGTTCCGGGCGCGCCGCCGGCCCCGTGCGCGACGGCGGCTTCGAGAACGATCAGTCTTTTTCCCGCGAATCCGGTCTGCGCCGAAGGCCACGGGAGCATCGCGCGGACCCGTCTTTCGATCTCCACCGCGCCCTTCGACCAGTCGATCGCGCCGTGCTCTTTCCGGATCTTTCGTGTGTAAGACGCCCCGGATTCATCCTGCGCCACCGGCCGGACCGAACCGTCGAGGAGCCCCTTCAAGGTCTTGATGACCAGGGGAGCGCCGAGCGCGGCGAGCTTGCGTTCGAGCGTCCCGGCGGTATCGGTCGCGCCGATCGGAACGGACTCGGCAAGAAGAACCGCTCCCGTGTCGATCCCTTCGTCCATGAGCATGGTCGTACACCCCGTCTCCGTGTCGCCGGCGAGGATCGCCGCCTGAATCGGAGATACGCCCCTATACTTGGGGAGAAGAGACGCGTGAAGGTTGACGCAACCATGCCGGGGAAGTTCGAGGAGATCTCTCTTGAGGATGATCCCGAACGACGCGACGACGACGAAGTCGGGTTCGAGCGCGCGGATTTCCGCCACAACGTCCGTGTAGTTCTGTTTCGTCATCGCCGCGACGGCCACAGCGCGACCGAGACCGTATGCCTTGACCGGTGTGGGCGCGAGCTTCTGCCCGCGCCCCTTTGGGCGGTCGGGCTGGGTGACGATTAGGACGACATCGAACTCCGGAGCGTGAACGAGGGCATCGACCGTGGACACGGCGAACACAGGGCTCCCCATGAAAACGATCCTGGCCGTTCGATCAGCCAACTTCGCCGCTCCAGTCGGTTAGAAGAGGTGCTTCGACTCTGAGATCTCCTTGAGCTTGGACTTGATGAGGCTTTTCTGGGCGCTGGAAAAATAATCGATGAAAAGCACGCCGTTCAGATGGTCGATCTCGTGGAGCAGTATTCGTCCGAAGAACCGGTCGCTTCGAACGCGCCGAGCCTTACCCTCGATATCCTGGTATTCGACCTCGACCTCCACCGGCCGAATCACCTCACCGGAGACCCCGGGCATGCACAGACAGCCTTCCTCGTACGACCAGGTCTCCTTGGAAATAAACACGACCTTGGGGTTGACGAGGACTTCGGCGGACGCTTTGGCATCGTCCGAGTCTTCCATCCTGAGAGCGGTGATCAGCCGGATGCTCTCGCCGACCTGGGGGGCGGCGAGCCCGACTCCCCGCTCGCGGTGCATGGTCTCGACCATCGCTTCCGCCAATTCGCGGAGCTTGTCGTCGAAATCGCGGACCGGCTCGGCGACCTTTCTCAGGATGGTGTCTCCGTAGTATCTCATATCGAGACGGTTCATCTCGTTCTCTCCGACGGGGTCCTTTGCCACCCGGAGCGCGTCCTATTCCTTACTTGGTGAGCACGCTCGCCACGGCGGTCTTTATGACCTCGATCTTCGTGTTCTCGTCGATCTTGAGAACGACAATATTGTTGTCCTTGGTCCCCACGACCGTCCCGAAAATCCCGCCCGACGTGATCACGCGGTCGCCCTTCTTCAGCGCCTCGATCATCTTGTGGAGTTCCTTCTGCTTTTTTTGCTGGGGCCGGATGAGAATGAAATAAAAAATGGCGAACGTGGCAAGTATCACTAACAACAGCGGGAGCTGCGACGGCCCCGCGGGGCCCCGCGCGGCAAACAGAATCGGCATCATATCTCCTCCTTGTAACGTGTGTCGACGACTCGTGTCATGCGCCGTTCGGCTCGCCGGGCGCGTATCGATCGATGAACCCGGCGCGCCATCGGGAGAATTCGCCGCGCTCGATCGCCGCACGCATCTCCCGCATGAGTTGACAATAGTAATAGAGACTGTGATATGTCGCAAGTACCGGCCCGAGTATTTCACGGGCGTTGAAAAGGTGCCTCAGGTACGAGCGCGAGAAGTTCCGGCAGGTGTAGCAGGCGCATTCCTCGTCGATCGGCGCGCCGTCCTTCGCGTGGACCGCGTTCTTCAGAACGAGCTTCCCGCGCGCCGTGAAGACCGTTCCATTCCGGGCATTGCGCGTCGGCATGACGCAATCGAACATGTCGATCCCCCGGGCCACACCCTCGACAAGATCCGGGGGGGTCCCCATCCCCATGAGGTAGCGCGGCCGGTCGGCGGGGAGCGCCGCGGCCGTTCGAGCGGCGATCTCCCACGTTCTGGGCTGCTCCTCGCCGACGGAGAGCCCGCCGATCGCGTAGCCGGGGAAATCGAGCGCGAGGATATCGGCCAGAGAGCGATCCCTCAAATCGGCGTAGACGGATCCCTGGATGATCCCGAAGAGCGCTCGTTCGTAACCGTTCATCTCGAAACGCGCGCCGTAGACCGTCCGCCCCCTTCTCGCCCAAATCGAGGTGAGCTCCACGGCCTTCTCCGCATCCTTTCTCTCGCACGGATACCCCGTGCAATAGTCGAAGCTCATGATGAAATCCGCCCCAAGGGCGGCCTGGTGCTCGACGGCGTTCTCCGGCGTGAAAAGATGGAGAGCGCCGTCGACGTGGGACCGAAACGAGATCCCCTCGTGGCTCACCTTGCGAAGATCGGCGAGGCTCAATATCTGGAATCCACCGCTGTCGGTGAGGATGGGTCCCTGCCACCCCATAAAACGGTGAAGCCCTCCCAACCCCGCGATGAGATCGGATCCCGGCCGGACGACGAGATGATACGTGTTGGCGAGTATCACTCGCGCGCCGATCTCGCGGAGCATGTGGGGGGTCATGGCCTTGACCGCGCCCTGCGTGCCGACGGGCATAAAGACGGGTGTCAACGCCTCGCCGTGGTCCGTGCGAAGGACACCCGCGCGGGCGCCGTCGCTCGTGTGTTGAAGCTCGAAGGAAAACGCCATATCAGCGGACCGAAAAAGAAAAGCGTGGTTACGGACCGGCCACACACGGCCGAGGGGCCGGTCGCGGTCCTCAGATCGATCACCGGATGTACCCCAGGCTCCTCAGCCTTTTCTTGAGCTCTTCGTCCACCTCCACCGGGTGGGTTTTCTTGCCTTGCGCGGCGAACTGCCGCGCAAGAAGCGCTAGGAGCTCTTTGCCGCGAGGATCCTCTTCATTGTAAAGGTTTCTCGTCTCGCGGGGGTCTGCGACGAGATCGTACATGTAGACCCCGGGGACGACGTTTACGACCGGCGCGTAATTGCCGTGACTCGTCAGCGGGATCTTCGAGGAGTCGGCGAGCTCGACGACAAAAAGTTTGTCGCGCCCGGCGATGACGCCCCGCTGGACCCAGGGAAACGGGCGATCCCTTTCGAAGAAGATCGGACCCTGCTCGCGGCTTGCCGAGAACAGATCCTTCCCGGGGAGCCCGGCGGGGGCGGGGATCTTCAAGAGACCCAGAACCGTGGGAAACAAGTCGGTTTGTTCCGCGATCGTCTCGCTCTCGCCGGGTTTGAGCGACGGAGCGCGTATCACAAGCGGACAGAGAAGCGACTCCTGGTAGAGCGTCTCGTGGTAACTCCCGCCGTGCTCGCCGAACTCCTCGCCGTGATCCGAAGTGAGCACGATGATCGTGTCGTCGTACATCCCCCGGCGCTTGAGCTCGGCCACGAGACGCGAGATCTCGCAATCGGTGAAGGCGATCTCCTGGTCGTACCGATCGATGTCCCGGTCACCGAAGTGTTTCCAATCGGCGTGTTCGAGGTACGCGAAGTGGGGGTCGAAGTAATGGACCCAAAAGAAAAACGGCTGCTTCGTCTTGGGAAGGTCGGCGATCACGAGGTCGGTGAGCTCTCTCCCCGTCGAGACGTGGTGGGGATGCCCGACATTAAGAACGGAGAAGTCGAACGATCCGAACCCGTCGCCAAAACCGTAGATCGGTTTGAGAATGACGTGGCTTACGTACGCGCGCGTATCGTATCCCGCTTTTCTCAGTGTCCCCGCGAGCGTCGGGAGCTGGGGCGCCATGGACCAGTGAAAGTCGGTCGCCCCGTGGTCCTTGGGGTAGGCGCCGGTCATAATCGTCGCCATCGACGGGAGCGTCCACCCGGAGACGCTGTAACAAGTCTTGAACCGGACCCCTTCGGCGGCGATCGCGTCGATGGTGGGGCTCGTTTTCCGCGCGTACCCCGCGTAACCGAGATGATCGGGTCGGAGCGTATCCACGCAGATGAGAAGGACGTTCGGGTGCTTCTCCCGCGAGCATCCGCCGACGAGCGACACCCCCGCGGCTCCGATGAGGACCGCCCCAAGGAGGGCTCTCGCGCTTTTCTTCATGTCCACGATCCGCCTCTATCAGATGATTTTCACCGCGAGCTGGACCGACGGGTCGTCCGGCACCGGACGTATGGTGAATCCGAGCTTGCGGGCGAGCGAGATCATCTTCGTGTTCTCGGTGAGGATCTCGCCTTCCATGGTTCTCAAGCCCCTCGACTTCGCCACCTCGATCAGCGCCATCATGATCCGCGTCCCGATCCCCATCCGGCGCCAGTCGTCGCCGACGACGAGGGCGAACTCGCAGCTATTGCCGTCCGGATTGGTCACATACCGGCCGACCGCTATCTCGGCCTCTTCTCCACGGATCTCCGTCGTCGCGATAAAGGCCATCTCGCGGTCGTAGTCGATCTGCGTAAAGCGGACCAGCATCTCGTGTGTGAGCTCCTGGAGCGATTGCATGAAGCGGAAGTACTTCGACTCCGCCGAAAGGCTCCGGACAAACATATCCTCGATCTCCGCGTCCTCCGGTCTTATGGGGCGTATCACGATGTCCTTACCATTGGGGAGCTGGAAACCGCTCGTCAAGTGGGCCGGATACGGATAAACCGCCATGTGACCGTAGGGGTCGTACGTCGGAGTGTGATAGTCGACAACGACGCGCGCGTCGACGGCGATGGAATCCTCTTCGTCGGCGATGAGCGGGTTGATGTCGATCTCCCT
>Ga0315286_10001650_pt1 | contig 20329 bp, 19 predicted proteins | sample YL17G10_0_MG_FD_205038 | JGI IMG/M metagenome (GOLD analysis project Ga0315286, IMG submission 205038) | Sediment microbial communities from Yellowstone Lake, YNP, Wyoming, USA - YL17G10_0 | ecosystem: Environmental > Aquatic > Freshwater > Lake > Sediment | place: USA: Wyoming | collected... | reverse complement strand
ATCCGGCACAGGATCACAGAAATCGTTTCAGAAGAACAGATGGTAGGTCTTCACCGCGCCCGGTTTCAGAACACGCCCGTTGCAGCGACAGCACTTATCCGCAGTGGACCCCGAAAACCGGCTTGAACACGAGGTCAACTGCGAAAGTCAGGTTAATGCCGACGCGCCCATCATCCCCGCGGGCCGGGCCCGCGGGCTGCTGGACGACGAGCCGAGATGAAGCGCGCGCTCCCGGACGTCAACGTCCTGCTGGTCTTGACCTGGCCTGACCATCAGCACCATGCGGCCGCGCAGGCGTGGTTCCGCCGGGAGGGGCGCCAGGGATGGGCCCCGTGCGACCTGACGCAATTGAGCTTCGTCCGCCTGTCCTCCAATCCCACCTTCACGCCCGCCAGCGCCCGCCCTCCAGCCGTAGCACCTCGAGCGTCCGCGCAAGCGGGTCGACGAGCCACGCGTGCGCGACGCCTTCCCGAGCGTAAATCCGCAACTTCTGTACGCGGTCGAGTTGGACGGTGGACGGCGAGAGCACCTCACACACCCAGCCGGGAGCCGACGGGAAGAAGGCTTCGTCGGGCAACCGCGGTATCCGGGTTCGCCGCCAGCCGGCCACGTCGGGCACCAGAACATCTGCTCCGAGGTGCACTTCTGGTAAGTCAAGCACCCACCAGCCTCCCGGTCCGCCGCGCCCGGCTGCGTACGCGGCTCCGATCAGCGCGCCAAGCGACGAGCGTGCAACGGATGGGATTGGTGCCAGGGGGTGTGGCGACTCACGTTATTCCGCGGACGGTGTCTCACGCTCTGTCGTGATGGCGTGAGACGCGCGTCTCGGATTGAGCCGTGTGTCGAGTGGTGTCGGCCCTGTCGGGCCGGCGGTGCGCGAGGAGATTGATCTTCATGGGGAGCCCCGACGTCGCCTGGAAGAGCGCTTCTTCGGCCGTGGGATCGAAGAGCGGGAGAGCGGCCCCCGCGAACTGGAGGCGATGCACGACGAGGATCGGGCGAATGCGGGCATCGGTGCAGAGGCGCGAGACCTCACTTGGCAACATTCCGCACCTCATGTTCTCGGCAACACAGAATGCGGCAATCCCGCACGCTCGGGTCTGTGAGGGGAGAGGCGCGCGCGACCATGGCGATTCCATACGGGCACGAAGCCGGAAACGGCGGACAGAGCCAAGGCGAGACCTACCGTCGTGTCGCGACCTCTCCTACTCGGAGACCCGCGCGGTGGATCAGAACTCGTGCGTCGCCGAGATGCCGTAACGAAGTGCGCTGTAGCCAGGGGAATAGTCAGACAGCCGCCGGTAGTAATCGATATTGAATCCACCCCGTGTGCCGTGGCCCAGGCGATAACCTACACCCCCGCCGTACGACTGGACTCGGTCCACGCGGCCGGCGGCACTCTCGACGCCGGCGAGCACCTGCTGGTACGCCAGACGTTGGTTGGAGCCCCTGGCCTCGGCGTCCCATCCCATGCCGAGACCCTGCCGCACAGACCCACTTACACCGGTCAAGACGTAGTACGACTCCGCGATGTCGTAGGAGAACTGAATGTCCCGCTTCACGCCCACGGAGAACCGCGTGCGTCCGAGGAGGACGTAGCTCAGGTCTACGTCTGCCACGACACCGGAGTAGTCGGGAATACTCGGCGAAGGCGCGCTGAGGTGCAAATAGCCGACGCGCCCGCTGCCCTTGATGAGCGCGAACGGGTCAAACTGCACGCCGGGCATGATTCGGAACGAGTCGTTATCGCGCTCTGGCGACTCGTCGTACTGCTCGTGGCGAAACTCCGCGAGCATCGTCAGCGTCGTCAGCGGCGTGGCCAGGTATCGGATGGTTGCGCTGCCGATTCGGCCCGTGCGGTTGAGAGATTGAGCCAGTGATTGGCCGCCAGAGACCGCGTCGGGCGGGAATCTGTACGACGTCTGGCGGGCGGAGAAGTCCAGTTGCGTCTTGCTGGTGGCGCGGACCTCGAGCCCAGCCCCTAGTACACCCTCGCTGTGGCGCTGACGGGTGTTGATCTCGTAGTTGGAGCGGTCCACGAGCGACGCGTAAGAGCCCAGAACATAGGGGCGACTCCGATTGAGCCGATACTCGATCCGCAACTGGTGACCCTGGTTCCAGCCTCGCTCCGAGGCGTAGGTGGCGAAGTACACATAGTCAACATAGTCGGAGCCAACAAAGCGCACGTTCCCGGCGCGCATCCACCAATTGACAAGGCCGCCGGCAGTAGCCGTGAAGTCCCCCTTCGGATCCTCGCCCGCGCTGAACACATTGTTGTCCCAGCCGAGGTTCTTCAAGACGAGGCTGGGCGTGAAGGCCACCGGGCCAATCCGCACCCGTGCTTGCTCCCACTGGTCTGGGGCCTGGGTCTGAGCCAGAGCATGACCAGCGTGTACAAACAACAGCACGGACAGGAGAGCCGCCTGCCTCGCGGCGCGCCGTGAACGATGGCGTCTGAGCTGCACGAATCGCAGTATACCGAATCACGGGAAGAAGAAGTTTGGTGATGTCCGATCGGGCTACCCCCGAGGCCTGTCGCCTGGCGGACTTGGCCTGTGGGTGGCCCAAGGCCATATACCCCCGGATCCCTTTGTATCACCAACAGCACCAGCTGTTTCCCTATTGACACACCCCCGCTCTGAAGTAGAATGCCCATCGACCGCACGTCAGGCAACCAGGCATTCGCGGCTGCGTCATAGCCGCCAACACCTTCTGCTTGGCTGCAGTCGCGCTCCGCGTCGCCCGATATCCTCTCATCAGGCCTACAGGTGGACTTCGCCCCTGTAAGTCACGGGGCGAAGCTGTGAACATGCCATGACACCACACGAACACCTTCTCGACTCCGGGCTGTTCGGCGAGTCGCTGTTGATGCTTGAGGTGCTCAGCCAGATCGACAAGGCGTCCGCCTCGCGGGCTGGGGTCATGGTGTCCGGCGAGCCCGGAACAGGCCGGGGCCTGGTGGCGCGGGCGATTCACGCGTGCGCACAGGCCAACGGCGCACCGTTCGTGGCTGTGTACTGCAGCACGCTGCTGCCGGCCGAGGCCGAACGCCTGCTCTTCGGCCTGCCCCGGAATGGCAACAGCCAGCCGCGCCCCGCCCGCGGCCGCGAAGTCGTCTACCCCGGCTCGCTGCTCCACGACGCGCTTGGCGGCACCATCTACTTCCGCAACGTCGAGGAACTGCCCACCCGCGTGCAGGCGCGGCTGGCCACGCTCTTCCGCGATCGCGAGTTCCAGGCTCGACCGCGCAGCGAGGCCATCCCGTTTACAGCGCGTCCTATTGCCGCGGTCGACCTGGACTTTCGTTCGCACGTAGACGAGGGGCGCGTCCGGGTCGACCTGTATCGGCGCTTTGCCGAGTTCCAGATCGTGGTGCCGGCCCTGCGCGACCGCCGAGAAGACATTCCGGCGCTCGCCCAGTGCTTTGTCACACGGGCCTGCCGGAGCCAGGCGATTGCCGACAAGACGCTCGACAGCGCAGCCCAGGCCATCCTGGAGGCCATGCCGTGGCACGGGAACTTCAGGGAGTTGCAGGCTCTGCTCGAAGGGCTTGTGCTAAGGACGGCCGACACCACGATCACGCTCCACGCGCTGCTGGAGCACGTCCAGGTGGATAGCGCCGACGGCCCGCACGTAGGGCTGGGCGCCCCGCTCCGCGAGGCCCGCCAGCGCTTCGAACGGGAATACATCGCGGCCGTGGTGGCGCAGCACCACGGCCGCATCCCCGACGCCGCCAGGTCGCTCGGCATCCAGCGAACGAACCTCTACCGCAAGCTGCGCGAGTTGCGCATGGCAAAACCGGATGGGGGCCTGGTCGCTAAACCGAATGGAGGCCGGGTCTTCAGACCCGGCGTGCCGCTAAATGGAGCCCGGGGTCTTTAGACCCCGGGGCAATATGAACGTCATTCGCACCACCATCCCCGACGTCCTGATCTTCGAGCCCAGGGTCTTCGACGACGAGCGCGGCTTCTTCTTCGAGAGCTATCGCGAAAACGAATTCCGCCCCGCGACCGGCGTCACCCGGCCGTTCGTGCAGGATAACCACTCGCGCTCACGACGGCATGTGCTGCGGGGCCTCCACTATCAGGTTCGCCAGCCCCAGGGAAAACTCATGCGGGTGGTTCTGGGCGAGGTGTTCGACGTCGCCGTAGATCTCCGGCGGGGGTCTCCGACCTTCGGGAAGTGGGCAGGCGCCACTCTGTCAGCTGAGAACAAGCGCCAGATGTGGATCCCGGAGGGCTTCGCCCACGGCTTCCTCGTCACATCTGAGGTTGCCGAAACCGTCTACAAGGCCACCGACTACTACGCTCCGGAGCACGAGCGCACGCTGCTCTGGAACGACCTGGCGCTGGACATCGAGTGGCCGCTGACCGAGCCGCCAGCGCTCGCCGCCAAGGACGCCGCGGGAATGCCGCTGGTGGAATGTGAACGGTTTGACTGAGCCACATCACGTGCCGTCGACCGGAGTCCTTTCGCGCATTGTGGTTACCAACTCGAAGGAGCAACTCGGGGCTGGCACTGTAAGCATCCACGGTCTGGGGACATGTGCTTCCGATGGTCCATTGGTCGCGCTCGGCGCGCCACACCGATGACTCCGTATCTCGCTTCACAATTCTGGTTCTCGATACCAGCGCTCGTGCCGGCGACTATCTATCTCCTGGCTTCAGCCATTCTCCTTTCGACCAGGACTGCCAGGCAGGATCGACCGAGTTGCCTCGCGGTGCTTGGCGCGGCAGTCCTGATCCTCGTCGCCCTCTCGTATTCTTACTACGCCTTCACGATAGATGACGCCTACATCTCCCTCAGATATGCTCGGAATCTCGCCTCGGGGCATGGATTGGTATTCAGCGCCGACGGTACCGCACCGGTCGAGGGCTACACCAACTTCTTGTGGGTAGTGCTCGAATCGGCGCTGTTTCTCCTGAATCTCCAGACGTCGTCGATCGTGCACGCCATCAAGATCATCGGGATTCTCTTTGGGGCCGGAGTCGTACTGGGGACGTACACGCTGATTCGCATCGCAACCGACGACGGCCGCCTTGCCGCGCTAGGTGCCCTCCTTCTTGGATCGGTCCCGCAGTTGTCCTTCTGGGCAGTTGGCGGCCTCGAAACCACGATGTACATGTTCTGGTTGGTGCTGGGAATCAACTTCTACCTCTACGAGCGACGCCTAAGGGCGCACCACGCCGTTTCCATGGTCAGTTTCCTGTTGATGTCGTTGACCCGACCAGAAGGCGTGTTCTTCGTCGGGTTGCTTGTCTCGTGGGAACTTCTGAACACCATGAGGCTGCAGAGAGGAAATGAGCGCACGTCGTCTCTACAGCGACTTCTGTCGGGAGTTGCGATTTTCGCCGTCGGTTTCGGAGCGTACTTCGCATGGCGATACGGGTACTACGGGTTCATTCTGCCAAACACCTTCTATGCGCGAAGTGGCGCCGTCGGCGTCCCGCACATCGCACGGCGACTCCGGGAGATGACGCCGTTTCTCGCATACCTGCTGCCGCTCGCAGGGATTGCCTGGTTCGGTTGCTTGCGGAGATGGGATACGACATGGAGAGGTCAAGACCTGTTCGTCTTTTCTCTTGTGGTGCTGTTCGGGTTCTGCTTTGCCCCCAGACGTGAATGGATGCCGGGGTTCAGATACGAACTTCCGTTGGTGCCGATACTTGTGTGCTTCGTGTCTCTCGGGATTGGTCGCCTGTTCGCTCAGAACGGCGGGTGGGACGAGGTGTCTTGGGACGAGCGCATGAGACGGTACGGTCTGGTGGGTTGTCTCGGAGGGTTCATTCTGTTTGCGGCAACCGGCCTGCATCAGGAAGTGCGTTATTCGACGAACCTGGAGCGAGCTCATGTTGCCCTGGGGAAGTGGCTGCACACGTACGCGCCTGGCGACGCTTCGTACGCGGGTTGGGACATGGGTGCGGTGCCTTTCTACTCCGAGTTGCCGTCAATCATCGACATCCATCCTGAGGGAATCCTGAACACCGACACCACCCATCGTGGTTACGATGTTGCCCACACGCTGTCTTTGAAGCCGTCGTTTCTTGTGCTGCCAACGGAGCCGCGAGACGGCGTCTACCCACAAGGGAGCATGTCCCGCTTCTACTTGAGTCCTGTGCTTGGTAATGAATATGGCTTCTTGTGCTCCGTCTACTTCACGACAGACTATGTCCTGACCGTCTACAAGCGGAAAGACGTGCCGATATCCGGTCGTGGTCTGGACGAGGCGCGCCTCCTCCAGAAGCGAAGCCGGGCAGAAGCGTTGCGAGACACTTCGCACTGAACTGAGGCGAACAGGAGGCGCACTCCACAGCAACACACATCATATGGACATACCAACACTCAGTCCCGACATCAGCTCAGTACTCGTCACTGGCGGAACGGGTTCCTTCGGAAGAGCGTTCGTCCAGCACGTCCTCGCATGCTATCCCAGCGTCCATCGCCTCGTGGTCTACTCTCGCGACGAACTGAAGCAATCTGAGATGTCGCGCGTGTACCCCCAAACACGTCATGGAGTTATCCGTTACTTCATCGGGGACGTACGGGACGCCTCACGGCTAGCCCGCGCGTGCGAAGGGGTGGACCTGATCGTCCATGCAGCGGCGCTGAAACAAGTGCCCGCCGCACAGTACAACCCGATGGAGTTCATCAAGACGAACGTCGTGGGCGCAGAGAATGTCATCAACGCTGCGCTGGATTGCGGCGCGAAGTGTGTGGTGGCGCTATCGACGGACAAGGCTGCCTCACCGGTGAATCTCTACGGCGCAACCAAACTGTGCTCGGACAAGCTGTTCGTTGCGGCAAACAACATTAGAGGCAAGAGGGACATTCGGTTTGAAGTGGTTCGTTACGGCAACGTCATGGGATCGCGCGGATCTGTGATCCCTTTCTTCCTGAAGAAACGCCAGGAAGGAGTCTTGCCGGTGACAGATCCACGCATGACGCGATTCAACATTACTCTGGCCGAGGCGGTTGAGATCGTTGTCTTCGCCATCCGCCACGCCCGGGGCGGCGAGATCTTCGTTCCCAAGGCCCCCTCGTATCGAATCATGGACCTCGCTCGAGCTATCGGTCCGGAGTGTGACTTTCCTGTGGTAGGCATTCGGCCTGGTGAGAAGATTCACGAGGAATTGATCACCGAGGCGGATTCATACTCCACCCTGGACATGGGGCGCTACTTCGCGATACTTCCACCGTCTCCGAGTTGGTCCCTGACGGACTATCGAAACGACATGAACGCACAACCGGTGCCGATTGGGTTCCAGTACCAGAGCGGGAAGAACTCAGACTGGCTGAGCGTTGATCAGATCAGAACCCTGATCATCAAGCACGTAGATCCAACATTTTCCATATGATCCACTGAGGGTGGTTTCACCAGTCCTAATACTCGGCGTGAACTCGTGGATCGGCTACCGCCTGGGGGAAGCACTGACAGGTGCGCCAGGCGGTCCCGTGGTAATAGGCACAAGCCGGAGCGGCCTGCTGCAGTCAGACCTGGGAAACGTCCGCGTGTGTCGAGCGAGTTGTCCCGAGGATTTCGTCCGGGTGTTGACAAGTGTCGAACCAGGCGTGGTGGTCAATCTCCTGCGTGACGAGACCGAAGAAGGGCTTGACGTTCACCGCGCCGTGATTCGGTGGTGTTCGAGTAGTTCGGCCCTGTACTGCTATGCGTCCTCCGCGCTTGCGCTCGACGGCTACTCCGGATGCCCGCTGACCGAGGACCTGCCAGCGAAGAGTGTCAGTACGTACGGGCGCTTCAAACAGTCCTGCGAAACAGCCATGCGAGAAGAGGTCCGCTGCCGCTCCCTGATTCTGCGCTTTGCATCCATTCACGGTTGGGTACCGCACAGCGTCACACGAAGCGAAGCCTTTCTACGTAAGCTCGCGAGAAACGAGCACGTGGTGGTAGACCGGGGCGTGATTCAAAACCGCCTGTTCGATCGAGACTTGGCGGTCGTGATCGTCGAACTGCTCGAAGGGCAGATCACGGGAGTTGTGCATCTTGGGGCGAGGGACTCAAGCGAGGAGTACGCTTTTCTACGGGGTGTGGCGGTGGCATTTGACCGAGACCCCGGTCTGGTCCTGTCAGGGCCGTCAAGAAACGTGGATCTGGTTGTCGTACCCTCGCGTGTGATGTTCCTTCTTGGCGCCTGGCACGTTCCACCAGAATCAAGAGTGCTGGATGGTCTCCTTTCGTGCGCAGCGCTTTGGCCGTACATGGGACCCCGTGCCGCCCTGACAAGAAGGCCGGACACAGCAGGATGAGGCGCAACCTATGGGCATCAGGATCAAGCACCGAACGATTGAACCGGACGGCCCGGTCTATTTCATAGCCGACCTGGCCTCCAACCACTGTGGATCGCTCAGCAAAGCTCGCGAGCTCGTTCATGCCTGTGCTGAGTCGGGCGTCGATGCCGTCAAGATGCAGAACTTCGAGGCCGACACCATCGTCTCGGATTATGGTTTCAAGCAGTTGGGCAGCGTCAGGACACACCAGTCGGAATGGAAGCAGTCGGTGGCCGACTCGTATCGGGCGGCGTCGATTCCGCTCGCGTGGACGCCAGAGATAGCGGGGCTGTGTGACAAGCTCGGCCTGCACTATCTGACGTCTCCATACTCAATCGGCATCGTCCGGGCGGTTGCACCGCATGTCGCCGCGTTCAAGATTGGCTCCGGCGATCTGACCTGGCATGAGGAGATCGCAGAAATGTGCAGCCATGGCAAGCCCGTACTGATGGCGACGGGAGCGGCCAACATGGAAGAGGTGGAAGAGGCTATGGGCGTGGCGCTGGCGATCACCGGCGACGTGCTGTTGATGCAGTGCAATACAGAGTATACCTGTCGAGCCGATGAGGGCCGGGACGCCACGCTGAGGAGATTGGCCAACGTCAACCTGAGAGTGATCGAGACGTATCGCCGCCGCTGGCCTGGCGTTCCCGTGGGCCTTTCGGACCACACGCTCGGGCCGCTCACGGCGCTTGCAGCCGTAGGCCTCTTTGGCTGCTGTGCCGTTGAGAAGCACTTTACTCTGGATAACAGCCTGGAGGGCCAGGACCACAGCTTCTCAACGACGCCCGCGGCCTGGCGCGGGATGGTTGATGAAACACGTGCTCTCAAGAAAGCGCTTATGGGTGCGGGGTCCTGGGAGGAACAGTTTCGGCTGGTCGCAGCTGCGGTGGACGACGTTGAGGCCCTCACAATCGTCCTTGGAGACGGAGTCAAACGGGTACAACCCAACGAACAAGGGACAGTCATCGTCCAACGTCGCGCGCTTCGCGCTTCGCGCGACCTTCACGTTGGCGAAACACTGAGAAGCGACGACCTCGTCGCGCTGCGACCATGCCCGCCGAACGCCGTTCCGCCACATAGAAGGCCGGAGTTGATAGGACGAACAACGATGCGTACGATCGCAGCGGGCGATTGCGTACTTCATGAAGATGTTCAGTGATGGGGAAGGGCCGCCGTCTCGCGTAGACCCGCGCGGGCGCCCACATGAAGGAGATCGCAATGCAGGAAAGCCTCCCCGCGTTCATGCCAGACCGGCGATCGGAAAGGTCGGAGACAGAGCCCTGCGACTCCCGCTTGAAGTGACGATGGATGTCTGACTCATCAGGTCCAGTCGGTTCACTGGGCACACTTCTTATCCGCGCCGATTCCAGCGAGGAAATTGGCGTTGGCCATGTGATGCGATGCCTGGCGCTGGCTCAAGCCTGGCGCCAGCGGAGCGGCCGCGTGACGCTGGCTTCTGCCACGCGCAACTCATCACTGGAAGACCGGTTTCGGTCCGAGGGCATGACACTTGCCACACTGGGGATGCCTCCCGGTTCGGCTGCCGACGCGGATGCGACGATGGCGTGTGCGGCGGCTGAACACGCACAGTGGGTCGTGCTGGATGGGTACGCCTTCGGAACGGAGTTCCAGAATCGCGTCAAGGCGGGCTCATGGCCGGTGCTGATGCTGGACGATTTTGTGCAGGCGGACCAGTTCTCGGTGACCGTGCTCTTGAACCAGAACCTGCACGCCAACGCTGAGGCGTATGCCGGCCGAACACCGGGAGCGAGACTTCTGCTCGGGAATCGTTACACTCTCCTCAGGCGCGAGTTCTGGCCGTGGCGCGCCAAGGCCCGAATGCACTCCGGTCGCATACAGAGAATCCTCGTGACCCTCGGCGGCGGCGACGCGCACAACGTGACGGGCACGGTTCTCGAAGCGCTTCTGCCAATGGTCGAGCCTCCGCTCGAAGTTGTCGTCGTAGTTGGGGCAAACAACCGCCACTGGCCCCGCCTTCTCGATGTATCCAAAGGAGCGAAAACGGGCGTCCACCTTGAGCGAAATGTCGAAGACATGACTCCATTGCTGGCGAGTTCAGACTTGGCCATTTGCGGCGGCGGCGCGACCTGCTGGGAGTTGGCGTTTCTTGGCATTCCGACGTTGTCCGTCATCCTCGCGACAAACCAGCGCCCGATTGCAGAGAGCCTGGCTGCTGCTGGCGCGTCTGTTGACCTCGGCTGGTACTCCTCGCTGCAGCAAGCACGCGTACGAGAGGAGGTGCAGGCCTTGTGCCACACTCCACATCAGCTTCTCTCGATGAGCGAGCGCGGTCGCCAGTTGGTGGACGGTTGGGGAGTCGAGCGAGTGCTGGACGCGCTGCTCGAACAGTCGGATCTCGCTCGATGATCGTCGTCCTGCAGGGTCGAGTTCGATCCACGCGCCTTCCCGGAAAAGGTTTCTTCACCTTCTTCGGCCAGACGATCTGGGAGCGCATGTGCAGTATCGCGCTCGCCATCACCGGCGTAGAGCAGGTGATCTTCGCTACAGGCAACCTTGACGAAAACCGCCTGATCGAACCCTTCGTCACAGCACAGGGCGTGCGTTTCTTTGCTGGCAGCGAAGACGACCTGTTGGAGCGCTTCAGCCACGCGATCGAGTCAACCACCGCGGAATACGTTGTGAGACTCACGTGTGACAACTATCTCGCGCAACCCGAAGTGGTCGAAGGGCTGTTGGGCGCGGTCAGCACGGCCGGGGCCGACTATGGGTTCGTCGAGCCACTCTCCCACTATGCGGGCGAAGTTGTACGGCGCTCCACGCTGCTCGATGCCCACGCCTCGGGCCTCTCGACCGCGATGGCGAGAGAGCATGTCACATGGGACATTCGACGTTCCGCCGCGGTCAAGAAGATGGCGCTGCCTTGCGACTACCTTGGCCTCGATCACGCCCGGAGCGTGACGCTCGACACGATTGATGACCTCATCCAGCTGAAAACGCTCGAGCGAACGCAGCCCCTTCTCCGTCCTGTCCGCTGCCTTGCTGCCTTGAGGTCCGCTACGATCCAAGGCCTGGAAGACCCGCGAGAGAGACTGCAATCTCGGGCAAGAAACAGGTTGGCGTAGGTGTTGCGGCCCGTACGTGGACCGACACCCTGTCCGACTGCTCGTCCCGGACCCAGCGTGCCAGCGATGGGTGATCACCCGAGAGAACCGGAGGTGGCGCCTCGGCGAGAGAGCCCAGCCGCGTCATCGTTGCTCTACCTGGTCGGATCCCTTGCCGGTGGCAGCTTTGTCTCGATGATGCTGCGCATGGCCGGCGGCGTTCTCCAGGGGCGACTGGTTGCTCCGGCCACGCTGGGGCTTTTCACGGCCATCGGGCTGGTGTTGGGATATGCGCCATTTCTGCAGTTAGGTATCCTCAATGGCCTGAACCGTGAATTGCCCTACTATGTGGGCAAAGGCGACCGACGGCATGTCCAGGAACTGGCGGCTGCAGCCCAGGCTTGGGCGATAGCCGTGGGTTGCGCCGCCTGCACCGCCCTCCTGTGCGTCGCGGGCTGGCAATTGGCTCACGGTGAACTGTGGCAAGCGGCCGGCTGGTTCACGAACGCCGTGCTGTCGATCTGTCTCTTCTACAACACCTACTACCTGCAGATGACCTATCGCACGTCCCACGATTTCGCCAGGCTGGCGTCCGTTGGCGTCGTCGAGAGTGCGCTTGGCCTGGTGTTGCTGGTCCTTGTGGCGCAGTTCAACTTCTACGGGCTGTGCCTTCGGGCGTTGTCGGTCGGATTGGTCGGCACGGCAATCATGTTCTACTGGCGGCCAGTTCGGGTCTCTCCGAAATGGAACATTCACCACCTGAAGCACCTGCTGATCATCGGCGCGCCGATATTTGGCGTGGGAATACTCTACTCGTGGTGGGGCGTGATGAACTCCACGCTGGTCCTGAGATTCGCCGGCATTGAAGGGATGGGGCTGTATTCGATGGTCCTCATGGCCGGCGCGAGCCTTGAGTTCATTCCTTCAGCTGTTTCGCAGGTGGTTTATCCCCGCATGGCCGAAGGCTATGGGAGGAGCGCCAGCGTGGGTGAATTGATTCGCATTGCCAGAACCCCGATGATGATCACTGCTGCGGTCCTTCTTCCGGTGATCGCGGTTGCCTGGTTGCTCGTCGGACCTGTCGTGTCCTTCGTCGTCCCTGCCTACATAGGCGCCGTCCCCGCCATCAAGTGGAGCTTGCTGCTGCCGATTGTCAGCAGTCTCGCCCCGGTCAATTCAGTGTTCAACGTCGTTCGCCGCCAGGACCTGTACGTCGTGGCCGTCCTCCTGGGAATGGCGGCCTATGGCGGAAGCGTGATGTGGCTCATCCGCGGTCAGGTCAAGCTCGAGGCGTTTCCGCAGGCGATGTTGGCCGGTCGTGCGGTATTCATGCTCCTCTGTTATGTCTTTGTCGCGCACCTGCGGCGTGGAGAACGCAATCGCACGGTGTTGGCGACATGAAGGCGATCACCCGCGGGTCCGCAAGTGAAGTTCGAAGCCGGGCGCACCCGGGGCTCTTGGGGAGGCCGCACGCAGAGACACTCTCCTGTCAAGCGCTCCGCGAGGTTGAGAACGAGCTTTCCCACCCTTTGTTCCATGGAGTCCCCCTTGGGCCTACCCTCAACGATCACCTGATCAGAGATCTGTTCAACGGAAATGGGGACTGGCGTTGGAGAACCCGCTGGTTGAACCGGGCGCGGATGGCGCGGCAGTGGCTGCGCCCCCAGCGCTCATCACACACGGACCTGCCGCCGCACGGACGCATCTGGATAACCTGGCTGCATTCAGCCGCGCGTTTGACGGAGATGTGGCTTCCCGTGCTGGACGCACTGGAAGGGCATCGTTGCGCAGTGTTATGCGGGGCTCCGGGTGTCTCGGCAAGGGTTCCGGTTGGCGTCAGTCGCATCGAGTGGGACCAGGTGTTGAGCTACGAGGCGACTGGCTGGCGGACCGAGTACCGGCGATGCCGACCGCAGTGGGCCGCCCGGCTGAAATCCCTGTGCCGGCGCTACAACCTTCCCGCCGGAGCCTTCGAGTTGTTCGCGCTCACGCTGATGATCGCCAGCCGGAACGTGACGAACTGCATCGCGTTCCTGGAAGCCGCTCGACCCGCAGCCATTGTGACGGACTACGACCGCAATCAGCAGTGGTCATGCATAGTGCTGGCCGCTCGCTTGCTGCAGATTCCCACCGTGACGCTGGTTCACGGCGTCATGCAACGGGACGCCATCGGCTACGCGCCAGTTCTGGCGGACAGAGTGGTCTGCTGGGGAGAACTGGGGCGTCACAAACTGCTCGCGGCCGGCGAAGCCCCCGAGAAGATTCTGATTGGCGGATGTCCCCGCCTGGTCCGGGACATTTCCGCTTCCGCAGTCGATGAGCGGGCGAAACTGGGGTTGGATCCGGCGAGGTCTGTGGTCATGTTCGCGACGTCCCCCGAGTGGCAACGCCTGGAACTCGCGGAACTGTTCTGCGCATCGATTGAGATCTTGGGTTTCGTGTCTGGCGTGGTGAGACTGCATCCTTCTGAGAAGCTGGCGACCTATTCGGACGTCGTCCGACGCCACAGTCGTGTCCGTTTCGTTGAAGGCCAAGGCACGTCGCTCGATGAATCTCTGGTGTCCGCCGACGTGGTCGTGGTCCACGGCAGCGGCGTAGGCAGCGACGCACTCGTCAAACGACGGCCCGTCGTCGTGCTCGACGTCGATGCCGCGCTCTCCGGACACAACGAAGATCTTGTCGAGCGGGCGGGCTGTCCACACGCGCGAACAGCGGACGACCTTGCCGCCATCCTGCGTCGAATCCTGCTTGATGAACAATATCGTCTGCAACTGGGCAGTACGGCAGAAGAATACGTCAAGGAATTCTGCTGTGCCTTCGGAATGGAATCCGCCCGGCGGATCGCCGGCATCGTAAGCCGGCTTCACGCATCCGGCGGGGCGGCTGGAGAAGGCGACGCGGTACCGGTCGCATCGGTGCGTTGACCGTTGGCGCCGAATGCCCGGAGGGGATCCTGGCGTCGGTCCGAACGCGGGCGCACAGGAAGAACTGCCGCGCATGCCACACATCGCGATGGACGCGAGCTTCGTACAAGGGATCGATCGTGTCGGTCTCCCCATGTCCGATGGAGTACCTATCCCGTGACCCGCACCATGGGCTGCGGGAGTCCGCCGGTTCTTCAGGGAACACCGTGAACACGGGGATAGATGCTGGAGTTGTCACGTGTCCAATCTGCTATGGGCCCGCCGAGTTCTGGTGCTCAGCGCCTGATCGTCATTATGGCAACGAAGGTCTATGGCGAGTGTATCGATGTCGAACCTGTTCGCACTTACATCAACACCCGATTCCCGACGAGAAAGATCTCCTCGGGTTCTACCCTTCATCCTACTATGCACATCAAACACCAAGGACAGATCTCATGCCCCATGGTCTGCGACACATGGGCATTCGCCTTGTTGTGAACTATCTCAAGCGATACAGAGGCTACTCGCATCTACCCTGCAGTGGTAGCTGGATTCTCGCAACGCTTGGTTATCCAGCGCTCAGACAGTCGCGGCTTTCTGAGGTTCCCACATACCACGAGGGCCTGTCTTTCCTGGATTACGGTTCGGGTTCAGGCAACGACGTGGCGTTAGCGCGCTTTCTGGGGCTTGACGCCGAGGGAATCGAAATCGACAGGGAAGCGGCCGAGACAGGAAGAATGGCGGGGCTGGCGATAACTCAGGGGTCGCTGGATGTTCTCGAGCAGAAGAGCGAGCGCTATGACTATGTCATGAGCAGTCATTGCGTCGAGCATGTCGTTGATGCCCACAGGCTTTTCCGAGCGTTCCGTCAGGCACTCAAGCCCAACGGTACTCTTGTGATTGAAGTGCCGAACGCGATGTCGGCGGCTTCACTACATTTTCGAGAGTACTACTACTACTTGGGAATGCCCGTACACGTACATGGATTCACCCCTCTATCAATACGAATCCTCGCAGAACACGCCGGGTTACGGGTCCGCTCAATGCATACGTACAACCGGCGGAGCACTCAAATCAAGGGGGCTTGTATGAAATGGAAATCCAACGGGAGCACCTTGATGGAGAATCATCGACGATGCTCACCGATTGACACCATGGTCGGGATCGCTCTGGTTATGCCGGTGTACTTCCGCTCTCTCTGGACGGAACGAGGTGACAACCTGGTCACGTCGTTTTCCAGATGCTAGCAACCCCTGGTGGAAGTGGGAGTGTTTCGTGACGACGAATTCAAGGGAAAGGCGAACGTCGTGAAGGAGAGTCGCACGGGCTCGGTGCTTGAGACGGTCTCGTGGCCCATGTATGGCGTCCTCAGGAGAACCATGCGCAGGCTCTTCTGGGCGGTGCTATCCCGAACGGCAAAGGGGAAGAAGATCCGGGTCAGGCTGGCATCGGGCGACGCGTTTGTCGTCCGCGTAGGAGACCAGATCAGCAGATTTGTCTACGAACAGGGATGTCACGAGCCGGAACTGGCGTCAAAGCTCATGCCGTTCATCAAGCCGGGGATGACCGTCTTCGACGTCGGGGCGAACATCGGATGCTACACGGTCCTGATGGCACGCCTGGTTGGTCCCAGCGGCTCCGTTCATGCGTTCGAAATCAACGAGAACGTGATCGATTTGCTGGAAGAGAATATTCGAGTCAGCGGAGTCAACAACGTCACAATCGTGAGGAAAGCGGTTGCAAGAACCTCCGGGGAGGCCGAGTTCCTGGTTCCAGGGACGGGTGACGAGGGCGAAGGCAGTCTGAGAAAGAGCGATCGGTACGTGGCTGCGTCGGTGATCAAGGTGCCAACCATCTCGCTCGATGATTACGTGTATGAAAGCGGGATCAAGAGCGTTGATGTGATCAAGATCGATGTAGAAGGTGGGGAATACGAGGCTTTTGAGGGTGCGAACACGCTGCTTGGTCGCCGAGTGAAACCCGTCATCATGTTCGAGGCTCTGGACACGGCATGCAACAGCTTCGGGATCACGTGGTTGGATGTTCTGGAAAACCTGCGAAGCAGGGGTTACCGCATCCACCAGGGCGACACGTGTAATTTCTTCGCAACTCCCCTCGAGTGAGGATTGCCCAGAGCGCACGGATTGGCCTTGGAACGATAACCTGGGGCCGCTGCTGTCCCGGCGTGGATCGTGCGGCGGCAAGACTCGGAGACAGGGCAGTGCACCCAAGGATCTCGAGCAAGGACGATTTCAAGCGATACGTCGAAGCCGACCGACGCAACGAAGAAGGCGGTCTTCGGTACGCCCTTTTCAACGGGATCAGGCGGTTCAAGAGGCTCCTTCGAAAGGCGGAATACTATACGAATTGCAGACGAGATCCCTTCGGACGGCTCGTTGGGCTGTACCTTCGCTACCGTTTGAGCAGACTCGGACGGCAGTTAGGGTTCTCCATTCCAGTCAATGCGTTCGGTCCCGGCCTGTGCATTCCACACTGGGGAACGATCGTCGTCAACTCCAACGCTCGAATCGGTGCGAACTGCAAGATCCACGTGTGTGTGGTGATCGGTGCGAGTGGAGGACAGGACGCGGCGCCGCGGATCGGCGACAACGTCTACATCGGACCCGGCGCGAAGATATTCGGCAACATCTCCATCGCTGACGACATTGCCATCGCTGCGAACTCTGTTGTGAGCACCTCTTTCACGAAACCGGCCATCACTATCGCAGGCGTGCCGGCCAGAAAGATTCTCGGCAGAGGGTCTTATGACGCCGGTTGGCGTCCACAGAACGGTAACGCAGGGGCAGCCGCGAGCACAGCCGAGGTGGGGAGCAGTTGACGATGAATGTTCTGATTACGGGCGGTGCGGGATTCATCGGGAGCGCTCTGGCACGCAGACTCGCGGCGAGAGGCGATTGCGCCGTCTCCGTTCTTGACAACCTGTCGCCCCAGATACACGGAGCGCTTGCCGACTTCAGCGCGGACCTGAAGAGCATGGCACGTTGTATCAAGGCCGATGTCACGGAAGCCCGGGACTGGGCGAAGGCGCTAGAGGGCCAGGATGCGGTGTTTCACCTCGCAGCCGAAACGGGTACCGGTCAGTCGATGTACGAGATGGCCAGGTACACCAATGTGAACGTCACCGGAACGGCACTCCTGTTCGAGGCCCTCAGACGAGGCGGTCGCAGGCCAAGGAAGGTAGTTATCGCCTCCTCCCGCGCAGTCTACGGGGAGGGCAAGTACGAGTGCACGAACTGCGGGACCATGCAACCGACCTCCCGGTCCGCGAAACAGATGCAACATGGGGACTTCGAGATTCACTGCTCACGTTGCAATACATCGATGACGCCCGCAGCCACCGAGGAAGCGTTCCCCCTCCACCCCGTCTCTGTTTATGCTGCGACCAAGGTCGCTCAGGAGCATCTTGCCTACGCCTGCCAGATGACCTCGGACACCGCGGTCGCCTGTCTCCGCTTTCAGAACGTGTACGGCCCTGGGCAGTCCCTGAGGAACCCGTACACAGGGATTCTCTCGATCTTCTCGGACAGGATCCTGAATGGCCAGAAGATCAGCGTGTTCGAGGATGGCAGCGAAAGTCGGGACTTTGTCTACATCGACGATGTTGTGGATGCCATGACGGCGGTAGTTGAGCTGGACCTTGCGCCCTGGACCGTGCTCAACATAGGGACAGGTGTTCCCACCTCCGTGTCCGACGTGGTGAGGACGCTCCTGCGCGTGTACGGAGCGGAGACCCCCTGGGAAATATCCGGACAATTCAGGCTGGGGGATATCCGCCACAATTACGCCGACATACGACTCGCAGAGCGGGAGCTTGGATTCAAGGCCCGGTGGAGCCTCGAAAAGGGCCTCGGGGAGCTTTGCGCATGGGTCCGGCAGTCGTGCCCGCCGCCAATCGATTTAGACGGGTCTTTCCGAGAGCTCGAGCGGCACGGCCTTCTCGGAACGGCACTGAGAGCGGACCGCCCGTGAAGCCACGCAAGGTCACGGTCTGCGGGACCGACTTCTTTGGATATATCGAGTCCGTCGGCGCCGCTTTCAGACGACAAGGTCTCCAGGCCGACGTCATACCGTACCCAAACTGGCGCTTCGGCTGGCGAAGCGTACCGTCAAGGCTGGGCCTCGGGAACTACGAGAAACACCTGCGCCGAAGGATCATCGCGAGGGTCATCCGATCAGCATCGCACTCAGACTTCGTCTTGTTGTTCAGAGGCGATCTTTTCGCTCCGCAGGACCTCGAGAGGATCCGCGTGGAAACAGGAAGGCCCGTCGTCTTCTGGTTGATCGACGCGCTGGACAGGATGCGTGAGGGGCTTGAACTCTGCAGGCAGGCGGCGTTCGTGTTCTGCTACAGCATGGGCGACGTGAGCCGCCTTCGCCGGTGCGGAGTCGCTGCCTCATTCCTTCCGCTCGCCTTCGATCGCGAAGCGTATGTTCGTGACCAGTCAGCGAAGAAAGACATCGACATCTACTTCGTGGGGAACCTGAACGCCGGGCGAGGGGACTATCTCGAGGGCCTTCTCGCTCAATTCGTCGACACGACGCATGTCGTGAAAGTAGACGCCCGCTGGTACTCATGGCGGGATCCTCTGGCGGCGATTGAGGCCCGGCGGAGGTATCCGAAGATATCTGGGTACTGCCAGAACCGTTACGTGACGCATGCCCAGATCAATCGATCCACGAATCGCGCCAAAGTGAACCTCAATCTGGTCCCGTTCCAACCTGAAGTGAGCATGAACATCCGGACATACGAGATCTGCGGTGCGGGCGGGTTCCAGTTGGTCTACCGGGCGGACGTTCTCCGAGAGGTCTTCGTGGAGGGCCGTGAGGTGGAGGCGTACGGGGACGCGGCGGAACTCGCCAGCAAGTTGAGGTTTTACCTCGACGAGCGGAACTCCCCGGCTCGGGAGGCCATAGCCAGGAATGGCTACGAACGAGCCAGGGCGTCGCACACCTTCGACACCCGGGCCGAAGAAATCCTCTCAATGGTCGCGAGCCGCGACAGATGAAGCGGGACACCATCGTGCGAGAGTCGTCTTCTGGCGGCTGCTCCCTCCGGGAGTGATTCGGCAGTGGTAGCAAAAAGCATCTTCTTTCTGTTCCTGGCGTGCAGTTACTTCCCGCTGACGATCGGAGGGTTCACCCTATTCAAGGCGCTGGGTGTTCTGCTTGCGGCAACGACCCTCGTCTCCCTGACGCGCAGACACTCGTCTCTTGTGGTGACCCCTATCTCAACAGCCGTGACGGTCATGTTCGTCGCTGGCCTTCTGGGGTCCTCTCGCAGCGGGTTGTTCAACATCGAGCAACTCGTAAAAATGCTGCAAAACCTGGTACTTGTCTGGATAGTCGCGGACAGATCGGGGAGCAGAACCGACCGGCGGCTTATCCTTGGCGGACTGGGCTTTGGAGCCATGATCGTCGTTCTCGACGGCTTGTTGGGGACCGGAGCGCTCGCTGCCGAAGAGCGTTTGGCGGGGATGGTGGCTAATGCGAATGGCTACGGCCAGGCCTGCGTACAGGCTCTCATCTGTGCGCTCGGTCTGCTCGACGAGACCCGGGGAATCCGCCGGACCGTGCTGAGCGCCTTGGTGGTCGTGCCCTGCACAGCCGGGCTTGCGTACTCTGGGTCTCGCGGGGCCATGATCTCCATGGCTGCCGCATTCCTTATGGTTCTCGTTTTCACGTCTGCGAAACGCGCGGTTGCGCTTGCGCTCGCCTTGATCGTGACACTGGCCTCTCTCTTGACGGCCCAAACCTATATGCAACGCTGGGACACGGTACTCCAACCCGCGACATCGAAAAGCCGGTCGGGTCTGGAAGGACGCCTCGACGTCTGGGGACCTGGATGGCAACTGTTTATGGGCAGCCCTATTGTGGGTGTCGGCACCGGCAATGCCAAGGACGAGGCTGGCCGAGTCCTCGGTGTCGCCAGGCCCCAGGTAACCCACAGCGTGCTCATTCAATGTGCGACAGAACTGGGAATCGTCGGAAGCATGGCGTGGCTCTTCCTGCTCTGGAGAACCGGACACAGCCTCA
>Ga0315286_10001649_pt1 | contig 20330 bp, 18 predicted proteins | sample YL17G10_0_MG_FD_205038 | JGI IMG/M metagenome (GOLD analysis project Ga0315286, IMG submission 205038) | Sediment microbial communities from Yellowstone Lake, YNP, Wyoming, USA - YL17G10_0 | ecosystem: Environmental > Aquatic > Freshwater > Lake > Sediment | place: USA: Wyoming | collected... | reverse complement strand
CAGCAAATCTGTTAAGAACCTTGATTACTGGATCTCATATTCATATATTAATACAAGACGCGATTACAGAGACTATCAGCTTTTACGTGTTCCAACTTTTATTTCTCCTCATACTTTCTCGGTGGTAGCCAAATACTTTTTCAGTAAGGTAAATACCTATGCCGGACTTACCTACATGTATGCAAGTCCTAAAACATGGTATAATCCTGCTTTACCATTTTCATCAGGAGATCAGACCAGAGCATATAATGACCTGAGCGTGAATATAACAGCTCTAAGACCGCTCTTTGGAAGCTATTGTGCTTTTCTCTTAAATATAAACAACTTGCCGGGTTTTAATAACGTATACGGATATCATTATTCTCCGAACCCCGATTCCGGAGGAAGTTTTGCCCGTTATCCTATTGCACCACAGTCAAAACGATTTTTCGTTATTGCAGCATATTATGTTTTTTAAATTTTTCGATCAGAATAAATCAAATTAATTTAAACAATCAGTATTATGAAAACACAAGCACTTTTTGCAGGATTACTTCTCTCTATTGTTACAACCTATGGACAGAGTGATAAATTCACTCAGTTCATGCTGGGCAATCTTGAAAAGGCGAAATCAGCCAAAACACTAAATGATTACCAGGAGCTGACTAACAGTTTTGCCAGGATAGCAGAGGTTGAGAAAAATGAATGGACTCCATTGTATTATACGGCATTTTATAACCTGGTAATCAATTTCCAGGATACGGTAAGGGAACGCAAAGAAAAATATATAGCCTTAGCACAACGACAGATCGAGTCGGGGTTGAAAATAAAACCTGATGAAACTGAGTTCTTTGTCCTGAAAATAATGTCATATTACGGCGAAATGTCTATAGATCCTATGAAGGCGATGACACTTATGGGTGAAGTGAATTCCTTAATAAGCGAGGCAAAGACTCTTAATCCTTCAAATCCCAGGATATACCTTGAGGAGGCTGAGGCCATTTACAGTATGCCAACTGAATATGGAGGGGGTAAAGAAAAAGCTCTGCCAATTCTCTTGCTGGCTAAGGAAAAATTCGACAATTTTACATCAGCTAATCCCATTGCACCTTCCTGGGGAAAAGACCGTTGTGAATTGTTGATTGGTAGGGTAAAATGAAAATACCTGACCTTATTAAGCGATAGAAATGAAACCAATTCATTATGAATAAAACAGTAAGAAAATATCTTCTGATGATTTTGGCCTTGCTAATCATAGGGAACCTGATTTCTTTTCTTCTGGATCCTTCCTTTGTAACCAGTCCAAAGCAATGGCTAATCAATTGCGCATTTTCAATAGGAGCAGGCTTGCCGATGATGAAAATGAGTGAATTTGTTACATCCAGGTATGGCAACAAAATAAAATGGGAAGCCAATCCCTGGAAAAGAATTGCAGTTACTCTGGGTATTGTGATTATTGTGTCGGCTCTTGTTACCATACTTATCAATTTTATCTTTATTGTTACTATACTGGGTGTCTCCTTTGCTCAATATATTAAAACAACTTTAAATCTGATGCTTTTACAAATAGTGATTATTGTATTTATATTCACTGTTATTACCGGGATTCAATTTTTCAGGATGTGGAAGGAAGGATTACTAAGGCAGGAATCATTACAGCGTAAAGCTCTTGAGCTTAAACTTGAAGCTATGAAGAATCAGGTAAATCCTCATTTCCTGTTCAACAGTCTGAATACACTATCCACTCTGGTTCACAAAGATCCGGATATTGCTGTAAAACTGATAAGTCAGATGTCTGACATTTACAGGTATATTCTGGAGCAGAAAGATAATAAGGTTGTTGAATGGAGTGTGGAGAAGCAATTTGTGGAGAATTATCTTACCCTTCAGCAAATACGGTTTGCAAACAATATCCGGGTGCAAATTGATACCGGAGTAAAGAAAGATTTTTATGTAGTACCATTGTCGGTACAGATGCTTGTCGAGAATGCCATAAAACACAATGTCATTTCTTCGGATGAACCATTGTTCATTCAAATATATGTGAAAGACGATTTTCTGGTCGTTAAAAACAACCTGCAGATTAAGTCGAGCCTTAAAAAATATGTGAGTATCGGACTTGAGAATATCAAGACTCAATATGAAATTCTTGCGAACAGGAAGGTTGAGGTATTGAAGGAGAGAGGAGAATTCACTGTTAAGTTGCCATTAATAATTAATCCAGTTGTTTAAACAATGAAGATACTCATTATTGAAGATGAGCCCCTTGCAGCTGAAAGACTTGAAGAGCTTCTTCTGAAGTGTGATCCTTCGATAGAGGTTGCCGGGAATTGCGATTCAGTTAAAGGATCGGTAAAGTGGCTTATGGAAAATCCTTTACCCGATATACTGTTTCTTGATATTCAACTTGGCGACGGACTAAGTTTTGAGATATTTGAACAGGTTGATGTAGATTGTCCCGTCATTTTTACAACAGCATTCGATGCCTATGCTATTGAAGCTTTCAGGCTTAATAGTATAGGCTATTTGCTTAAACCTGTTAAACCTGATGAGCTGAAGAGTGTAATTGAGAAGTATAAAGCCTCTCCTTATTTTAAAGGCAAAACGTCAGCTTCTCAACAACAAATTGCGCTGGATCAGGTCAGGCAATTACTGACCAGGGAATACAAAAAGAGATTTTTAGTTAAAACAGGATTGCATATCAGGAGTATCCCCGTGGAAGAAATCCTGTACTTATATAGTCTTGAAAAAGCCACCTATGTAATGATTAATAGCTGCAAAACAGTACTTTTTGATCATACTCTGGAACAATTAGAGAAATTGCTTGATCCTTCCATGTTCTTTCGCATTAATAGGAAGTATATCGTTTCATTCGATGCGATTATTGATATGATTACATTCTCACATTACAAGCTGAAGATTAAATTGCAAAATTGCAGTGATGAAGATATTTTTATAAGCCGAGACAGAATGCAGGACTTTAAGGAGTGGCTTGACAGGTGAGGCCTATAAAGGGGATAGGGAGAAAGGGAGAAGGTGAGAGGGTGAGAAAAACAGAACGAGAGTGCTCGCTCTAACTCTCACTCTCGCTCTCGCTCGGTTTTAGTACCCCTAGAAGTCATAGGAAAGAATTGCATAATTAATGGTGATCCCTGCCCTTAGTAATACCATATAAATTTTAACTATGTTGAGAATTAGCATAAATGAAAATAGATTTAAAGGCTATCGAGAAATATGTAGTTCCAGTGATTAAAATATTTCTTATTTTGACAACTAAATAATTACTATAAATGAACCAAAATACTTAATCCAATGGGAGGAAATGAAAATGAACTAAAAGGAAGCAAATCCTTAACCATTAGAGACAACAGAAGAATAACCCGAAGCGAAGCGTTGCTGACCATGGGAGCTATGGCTGCAAGCGTACCATTCCTCCTTCGGACCATCGCCAACCTCAGTATCCCCAACGTCTATTCCAGGCAGATTACGGATAAAGTTCTCAACGATCCGGTTTTAGCCAAAGCCATCAGCGATCTGGAATACCTCACTCCAGCCGACAAGTTCATTGTGCAACGCCGTGGCACGCCGGTTCTCACAGAGATTCCGCCCGAGAAATTGCCAGCCATCGGTTTGACCCCTGAAACATGGAAACTGGAGATCCTTCCGGATCCGGAAAGTAACTCCGAATTGAGTAATCCGCTAACTAAGGGAAAAGGCAATGCGATTGATTGGGTGACCCTGATGACGCTCGCGAAGAAAAACACAGTGCGCTTTCTGCATATACTTACCTGTACAAATGCACCTAAGCCCTATGGCATGGGCTTATGGGAAGGTGTTCCGCTGCGCGATGTCTTGTGGAAGGCAGAACCGAGGGAAAACATCCGTCGCATTTTCTACTACGGTTACCATAACGACGATCCGAAACAACTCTTTCAAAGCTCCCTCCCCATCAGCCGGGTCCTGGAAGAAGCCCAGGGAGAATTGCCGATCATTCTCTGTTACAAGTTGAACGGCCAATATCTTTCACAGGCCAACGGCGGGCCGGTACGTTTGATCGCACCAGGATTTTATGGCAATCGTTCCATTAAATGGTTGCAAAAGATTCTGGTGACCAATCGGCACCAGGCTAATGACACCTACGCCGAGAACAACAACGATGTCGAAAGTCCCATCAAAACCTGTGCCCGATTCATTCATACACCGGACAAAGTAAAAAGCGGACAGCCGTTTGCTGTAACCGGTCTGGCACAGGTAGGCAACCGCGGTTTAAGCAAGGTCCAGTACTGGCTTCATCCGGCAGGGCAACCATTACCGGAAGACGACTCTTATTTAACAAGAGGGGAATGGCGTGACGCAAGCATTCTACCTCCACCTGTGAAATGGGGGAGTGACTTTCCGGATGGGAAATTGCCCACTGTGCTGCAAATTGATACCAAGAGCGGTCAGCCTGACACCTGGCCCATTCCAAATACAATTGTACACTGGGCTGCACTGACGAAAATGAATGCACCCGGAGAATTCGATCTGCGGTGCCGTACTATTGACGGTAATGGTATCGCTCAACCGCTGCCACGTCCCTTTGGCCTCTCCGGAATTAACAGGATCGAGGTGGCCAGGATTATTGCCGAACCTGCATAATATAATCACTATTATTAATTTGGGGAGGGTATATTTTTTGAAATTTCATTTAAAAAGCTGAGGAAATCATAAAAAGAATTGACCTTTATCTATTGTTCATTATTTGCCTGCTTCAACTCAGTTGTTCCACAGTTGAAGATTTTAAGGTATTACGCGAAATTACCGGCCCATATCAAACTAATTGTTACCTGATTTATGCCACAGAGTCTAAAGAAGCAGCCTTAATAGATCCCGGATGGAAAATTGATACTTTAGTCGGGTTTATTAAGAACAATAGTCTCGACCTGAAATACATTTTCATTACACATGGGCATTCAGATCATTATTATTATGTGCCGGAATTAAAAAAACAATTTCCAAAAGCTAAATGGTGTTTACATAAAGAAGATTATGTGAATATTATTAAATGTCCTGATTGGCCCGTAAAAGCCTATGGCCAGAAATGGGTGGACAGAACGAGAAAGAATCCTGAAGAGAGTATATATCTGGATTTTGATCCTAAATCAGTTGGAGTGCCTGACATTTTTGTTGAAGGAAATCAGACCTATAAGTTAGGCTCGGTTGAATTAAAAACAGTCCATACACCGGGCCATTCACCAGGGGGAATATGTTATTATACAGGAAATATTCTGTTTTCTGGAGACGAATTGTTTTATAGGAGTGTCGGGAATCTTGATAAACAAACCAGTGCTAAAGAAATCTTTATAAAATCAGTACGTGAATTATATCTACTGTTTCCGGATTCTACAGTTGTATATCCGGGGCATAATCAGTATACAGATATTGGTTCAGAGAAGAGAGAAAATAAATGTATTTCAATGGATGGTGGCGTGTATGATGTCAAATTAAATTGAGCTCGGGAAGTGGTTGCAGCAATATCTTTCACAATACTCATACAATTCATCCTCAATGCCAATGAGGTTTTGGGAAGTTCCAAAATAAAGAAAGAGGTCGAAAATGACCTCTTGTCTCGTTTGGTACCCCGAATCTGCCTGCCGGCAGGCAGGCGGACAAAAGTTGCAACCAACTCAACGATTTATTTATAACAAATCGCGCAAGACAGAATGGATCCTGCTTTCAGATTCTGGATAAAAATATGTTGAAAGCTGAAACTAATTAAAGTCATCCCTGATAAAAGGGATGTTTTACAAACGAAAGAGCAGGCTTTCCCTTTTCTCCTCTCTTATAGGGCAAAATTGCAGATCTAGAGATGGAACGGACTCATAGGTTTCCACTGTCCTTCCCAGACGATTGTATGGCGCCTCTATATAATCTTTGAAATAGTGATAGACTATTTCAAATTCTCTGAGATGATGCGCATGCGTTACCCTCTTAAGGGTTTTTACCTACATTGAAAAACCCATGGCTTCATCCGGTGGAATGCCCTTTATTTTCAGATGAAACAGCTGTCAATTATTTCATATTAGTGCTCTAAGGCATATTTGTTGCCTGTGTCATCACAGCCATAAAATGCCATTAATTATGTTGTTGAAGGGAAAGACTAACCTTTAAAAGTAATAGCCAGTTTGATGACCTTCTATTAGCAATTCTGATTAACTTTGAATAAATCCTGATTCACCATGCAACGTAATACAGCAATCCGACTCCTTCTGATTTTCATTTTGTATGTTATGCTGATCAATAAAAATGAGGCTCAAAACAATCCTGCTGTCACTATTAAAATCAGTGATAATGGCCATTATTTTCTGGACGGGGATGGCAGACCATTTTTCTGGCAGGGAGATACGGAATGGGAGCTTTTCCGTTACTTTACTGCTGCTGAAGCAAAGATCTTATTGAATGAACGTAGGGCGCAGGGATTTAATGTAATACAAGTTATGGTGAATGGTGTATTCCCGGAATGGGGATACGACAATGGAATGAAGGCGTGGGAGGGGCTTCAGGCATGGAAATACGATAATCCTCTTTCACCGGATGAAAAATATTTCAAGCGAGTCGATTCCATTATATCCATTTCGGAATAGATTGGGATCATTCTTGTTATGGGCGTCTATCACGCAAAAGACGATGATGCACACAGGATAACGGTTCTGAATGCGAAACAATGGACTGCCTGGCTGTCAAATCGTTTTTTGAGCTCTAAGAATATTATTTATAGCATGTACCCCCATGCAGATACAGCTTCCTTTCCGATGATACGTACTGCCGTTCAGGGAATTCTGGAGAATGATAAAGGTGCTCACCTGATAACAATGCATCCTGATCCTTCCCCGGCATCATCAAGTTTTATGCATACCGAATTCTGGCTTTCATTTAACACCCTTCAGACGTGGAGCACTGATTTGATGAATTATGAGATGGTGCGGTCGGACTATATACGGCTGCCTGTTAAACCAGTGGTTGATGGGGAAGCCAGGTACGAAGAGGAGGACGGGACAACTGCCTTTCAAGTACGCCGTGCCGGTTATTGGACATGCCTTGCAGGCGGGTTCTATACCTACGGACATAGGGATAACTGGAAGTCCCCTCAGACTTGGAGAAACTGGTATGCATCACCTGGTGCAGTACAGATGAAGATCATGGGTAATTTTTTCAGGTCCGTTGATTGGAGTAAAATAGTACCGGATCAGGAGATTTTCAGAAAATGGACGAATGGCAATGTTGCAGCCCGTTCATCTGACGGAGATTGGATAGTGGCATACCTAACTGATAAATCCGCGGTTACGATTAATCTGAAGTGCATTACGGCCTTTTCATTTGCAACAGGTTGGTGGATCAACCCGCTCACCGGTGAAAGAACCCGGATTGATGATTATCCAACCAGCGAAAGTAAAACTTTTACTCTGCCTGCAGGCTGGCAAGATGCATTATTATTTATCAAAGGCAATAAAGATCTTTAAACTTTAGCGTGTCCCATCGCCTGCCACCTCTACTATCAGTACCCAGTCATGTGAGGTCTCTGCTGTATTTTCAGTATCGACTTCAGTATGTGGGGTGGCCGGAGTGGTAAACTGGTGAGTATTTTTATTAGGGAAAGGCGACTCCGGAATACTGATGAAGTTCCCTGTTGTCGGATCATACCATCTTACATTCACAGTGTTCGACATTTTTGACAGGTCGAGTGTCACAGTCTGTATATTAGTGCAATATACTACCCCTAGCTTGCCATGAACGGTATCATAAGCGGCTATAGTGTAATTATCATCTTCAATCTGTGAACCTCCCTTAAGTGTTGTCGCGGTCAGGAATTTCCTGGACCAGTCAGGAGTAAGATCCCACCAGGGACGGTTTCTGAACAATTCGCTGAAGAATCTTATATGCGGCCTGGCTCCGAGATTAAGGTACTTATCCCATGGAGCCGTTGAATTCTGAAGCCAGTCACAGCCATATGTATAAGCTCCCCCAAAACCGCCGCCCATGGAAACCCTGTAATTCAGACCTCTCTCAACCTGGTTGGTAGCCACTTGCCACTTGTATCCACTGAGCTTTTGGTATGGGCCTTCCGTCATTATTATTGGCATGATATCCTTCTTCATATATTCATGATAGATAAAGTGGGTCTGATTAAAGACCTCCATGTCGGAATATAGATTGTTATAGGTGACCCACCACATGGTTGAGTTGGGAAGGTGTTTAAAAAAATTACCTGACTCTCCCCTGGAATCGTTGGAAGGATCAGGTCCCCAGATATTGGGATTAAATACATGGACTGACATTAAATGATTATCTCCTGTGCTCAGGATACCTCTTGCTATCGGGCATTGTCGTGAGGTGTCAATGTTGTCATTACCAAAGATCCATAAAAGATTTCGCTGTTTCTTATACCGTTTTCCCATCCATGCACCGTAATTAAAGCACTTTTGAGGACTGTTGGCAATAATATTTGCCGGGGACCAGTAGCACTGGCTCATGGGCATCAGGTTAATGTAGATCCCATAAATTTCAGCCAGGATGAGTATGCTGTCAATAGTTTGTGAGTAATACGCAGGATTAACATTACTGAGATCCCAATTTATCGGGGTTCCACCCGGAAAAAACTCAGGATTCCCTTTTCTGTCCACTGGTGCTTCCTCTTCAGCTGAAGCTGTGGGCTGGCCGTCAATGCATACCCAGCAAAGGTTGACACCTTTTGACTTGCAATCCTCAAAATACGTCCGCATCTCGGGAATGGTCAGTCTCTGTGGAAGGTTTTGAGGCGAATCTCCGATAAGCAATACGGGATTACCAAGAGTATCCGCAAAATGCCTTGGATTAAGAGGATCTACTTGTAACCGTGACAGGGTTTTGCCGGGCAAAGCAAGAGTCTGTACCTGGCCAGATGATTGATCCTTGCGAATTTTACAGTCGGTTTGCGACAAAAGGAATACCAAGATAAATAAGTTCCACATAATTATTAGCAATTTGTTTTTCATATGGTTATGGTTTAATGTGATAGCATATGGCCTATTTTTAGAATAGTAATTATCCAGAAATTTGCAGGATATCTTAAAAGGTCTAATATACAATTTTTGAAAATAGAATAGAATGTGGGTGAAATTTGAATATGGATTAAAAATCTATTGAGAAATATGTAGTTCCAGTGATTATAATATTTCTTAATTAACAATTAAATAATAAGTCTAAATGTGAGTATGAAATCGAGATGAATGATCAAGAGTGTTCGCATTTCCATATAAAATCAATTGCACCTGGTACGACTCTGTCTAAACCTTTGGATTCTTGATACTCTAAACGGAAATCCCGACAGAAGGACTTTAAACCAACTTATTATCCTTGCAATACCTCCTTACCGCCTCTTCCACTTTTGGTAAATCTGAAAATAACTCTTTTTGTTTTTGGGTATTTCTGCTCTTATATACTACAGTTTTAATCCATTTTATCATTGAATACATATCCTTTACACCGGGATTGAACATGCCGATAACCGGCAAAATATAATTGACTACAAAACCAGGGAAAGCTGGTTTACTAACCACCTTTTTCCCTAGTACTTTGAAAATGCTTCAGCCAGATCTTCACCCGAAACCGGTATATCCCAGCCCACATCCACTGTAATTCCCAATTCACTATCAGGGACAGAGATAGCTGCCATAGTGACATAACGTGCAAGGTCGCCAGTGTAAATCATGCCCATTGAAACTCCTGGTACGAATGCCGGAAATATTCCTTTCTGAACTTTTGGCAGAACAAAATCCTTTGCCTGATCAAGAAAAGCTCCCGCCCTGAGTTAAATAAACGGTTGCCCGATTTCTCTTAGATATTTTTCGACAAGATACTTATGATAAAAATGTGGGACCCCAGGCGCCTTATCACATTCCAATATAGATATAAGCACAAAGCGAGAAATGTTTGCTGCTTTGGTGGCATCAGCTAAATTCTTGTATCCTTCGATGTCAGTTTTTTGGTTGTCGCCTTTTGTATGACCTGTATAACCGGCTGCGCTGGCAATTAAAGCATCATGGGAGTCAATATTAAAATACCAGGTTCAGGAAAAGGTAAAACTGCTTATCAAAAGTCAAAAGACAGAGAGAGGTTCCGTAGAAGAGCATCAATAGAACCAATTGGACACTTAAAACAAGATCACCGATTATTCAGAAATTACCTCAAAGGCATTGAAGGTGACATGATTAACACACTTTTGGCAGGTGCAGCATTCAATATGATGAAGATGTTACGGAAAATCCGTGGATCCATTCTCTGTGCCTTAAATGATATTGTCAAAATATTGACTCAGGAATATCAGAGCCTGATAAATTACTGTTAAAACTGACTTCTTAAGGATCGACTAAATAATCTTCAAATTTTCTTCCAAGTTTGGGGCGGTTTGTCGAGAGATATGTCCGCCCTTTTTATTGGTATAAAGCAACCCCCCCTCCGGCATAAGTTATTCGGAAGGTAGCAGCTGCGGAACGTTCTTATTCGTCTCTGATGTTTCAGTGTCTCAACACAAATATAAAAAGCTCCTGGGCCAGAATCTAATTTTTATATCATATAAATTAATAATCTCGCAAACAGCGAACGGAGAAACCTCTCCGCCTATCTTCGCTGCTCCTGGCTACACTGCCGTTTTCGTAGCTCACGACCCGAAGGTAGGCACCCTTTGTCGAGTACTCCGAAGAACTCCACCAGATACTGTAGTATCCAAAGACATTGTACGCCCCATCGCCATCACGGTAGCCACTCGGAAGAGCTGTAAAACCTGTTTCATTAGTTGCTCCCGTATTAGGACTTTGCCAATGGGTTGTTCTTGTTTCTTTTAGTTTATCGCCAGCAACGCTTACACCACCAAGATATGTTGTTAGTGTTGTCCATTCTGCATCGTTCGGTACATGCCAGCCTGTGGGACATACATTACGACTGTCAGTTATAGCATACCATGTATATAATCTTCCATAAATCGCAACTTTGTTCTCATTACCATCACATGCCCATTGGTATTTTGGTGTGCTTTCCCCGGATATATTCAATGTTGCACGACTTGTCGTTCCTATTATATCACCATTACGATACTTAGTTGATTTCAGGTTTTCAGCCATCCATACTTGTGTGCCAATTTTAACAGTTTTATATCGCTCATTATCAAGAGAATCAATAATGTAATCCCCTTCATCAAGTTTGGATTTTTTATGTATCGGAATTACTTGGATTTCTTTTTGAATTTCTGAACGGGCAACATTACTAGTGTTAAAATAAAAATCCCCCGTCATTGAAGTTGACTCCCATGGTATCTGTTGTTTACTTGACTTTTGAGAAACAATACTTCTAACATTTTGGAACATTTGGATTATTGTAATATTGGGAATCTTTATACTTTCCAATATTGCAGATGTATAAAGACCATTTTTTCCACTACCATCTGAGGCAGTACTACCCGGGGATGTGGCATAAGCAATTAATGTTCCACTTGGAGCATTCATAAAAGCCAACCCTTTCCCCGTTGCAGAGCGTGTCCAACTTCTTTCAAATGGATTATTCCTACAGGCATCAAGTATAATTATATTGACTTTTGTTCCACTTGCTTCCATGAGTGCAAGAATCCTGTCTGCCTGAACACAATCATATTCGACCTGTTGTTCGGATTGAAGTTTTGCATCCACAGGAATTAAATAGTTATATCCCTTCGCTTGAATACCGTGTCCAGCATAGAAAAATAACCCCACATCATAGCTTTTAAGTTTTATACCAAAATCATCCATCGCTTTCTTCATCTGGCTTTGATCGAGGTTTTCATACTCCATAACTGTGAATCCAACGCTTTGAAGAGCTGTTTTCATTGCTTTTGCGTCATTTTCAGGATTAGCAAGTGGCATCCCTGCAATATAGTTTCCGTTACCAATTACTAACGCAATTTTTTTCTGAGGTTGCTGAGTGGTCTGTGCTTGAAGTCCTATTAGCCCAACGCTAAACAATAGTATTGTTCTTAATATTACTGTTTTATATCCCATGTCTAACTTTCTAAGAATAGGTAACTTATCAAAGTTACTAATTTTCTGATAACACTTCCCTTGCCATTTCTATCTGACAAGGGGGCCTCACTGTGGGATCTCGCGCTAACTCCATCCCCAGTGTTTCAATGTCTGAAGTGCTAAGTTAAAAAGCTTCGAGGACAAAATCAAATCTTTTTATCAGTAGATGAATTTTGCCTAACAAGTTATTAACAAGCATAATTTCAGGTAATTATCAAATACCTCAATGTATTCACTCATGTATTCAATAAAAAAGCAGCTATGATTTTTACTTCATAACTGCCTGATTTTCATTGTAGCGAGACGGGGGAATGATCCACGGACCTCATGATTATGAACTTCCAATCTACTGTTATTCAGGTTAATACTGGTTTTCTTTTGTTTTCATTGATAGGATTTTAAGTTTACTGGTTTTCTTTCCTTTTCCTGTGTTTTACGCAAAACTTAGCACAAAACCTAGCACCATTTCTAAAAGAGAGCATCGTTTAATTCAAATATCTCATCATTATTCATATTCCCAATATAGTGGTTCATAGTCACTGCAATGGATGAATGTCCCATAGCCTCACTTATTTTATCTATAGGTTTTTTAGCTCTCCTAGGGGTGGTGGCATAACATTCTCTGGCCTTGTTAATCCTTAATGGTAAGGAGAGATTCAGTTTTGTTGAAATTGTTTTCAGGTGTACATTGATTTCACCTCTCATTTTGTTTGATTTGTTGTCCAAGGTTTCTTCTGAATACCCTTCCTGAAGTAAACCCAAGACAAAAGGACTATTCTTATCTCCAATTTTATCGAGGAGTTCTGTAATACCTTTAGTTTTTGGAACTATAATCTGTTTTACATTCTTTTTTCGTGTTGTTTCTGTTTTCAGACGATAGAACCTTATATCTTTCCCATTAATGCTACTCCACCTCATTCTCAACAAATCGATAAAGTTGCTGCCATTACATCTGTACAACAACAACCAGATATCACGAGCATACACTTGTTCAGGTGAATCAAAATTTTTCATCTCCACAACTGATTTTATATCATCATTCTCAAGGACGGACTTGTTAGGTATGAAATTTTTGATCCTATAGCCTATCTCTGAAAATGGGTATTCATAATCCCTTGGAATAACCTTTTTGACCTTGGTATAGTAATTCAGAATTCGTTTTAAATCAGTAATATTGGAGGCAATTGTGGCAGGAGAATTCCCTTTAATTATTTTCCATCTCTCAAACTTCCTTAAATAATCAGGTGTAACTTCATATACAGTAGCCTCTTTCATAAAGGTTTCAAAGATATTCATAGATGATCGATATCTCCTTTTTGAGGAGTGCTTAATATTCTCATTTGTGGTATAATAATCCTTGAATAGATCTTTCAGAAGAAGAGATTTTGGAGTATCTTTTTCTTCCTCCGTCAGGAGATCTCTGAACCTAGCCTTATTGAATGGCTTTACTTTATTGAAAGTTCGTTCACACTTCGTTCTGAATCCTTCGCACTTCTCTCGGAAAGCAATACTATCGTCATCACCTGACTTTTTGACAAATACATGATCATACTGTTTCTCTGTCAGCTTTGAATAATTCAGGTAGATCATATCATTTCCCATATTGACGCGCACAACTAGATTATACAATCCATTTTGTAGCTTCTTCCTTCGATCAAGTTGAATATTAAATGTCGCCATTAACTATCTCAATCTTAAAAATTTTGTAAAACAGGAAGCTCAATACTCATTTGTCCGCCATTGAGAACCCATTTATCAATCTGATCCTTTACAAACAGAGTTCGTGTCCCAAGTTTGATATAAGGGATTGTCTTATTACAAACCATCTTGTAAATGGTCGACTTTGACAGATGGATATACTCTGATAGATTTTCCATGTCGAGGTAATTCATTTCATTCATTTCTCTTAACTTTTTATACTTTTCGTTTATACCCGTATTCAGGATTATAAAAAATATACGAAAAAGAAAAGAGAAAACCAAATAAAAACTGAAATATATTCTACATCATATACTGAATATCAATATAATGATAAAACCTTTATATTTTTTTACTTCATTAATCCCAGGCTTTTAGTCCCTCATTTTAATTGTCTATAAGTGTTCTTGATTGATAACCTGTAAGCTCATGATTATTTTATACCAGTTACTGGCTAACTTATAGCAAAAAAGCTATATATGCAGCATTATTTATGAAAAAATAAGCGTTTATTTCCAGGGGCCATGCGAAGAAAACTCAATCCGCAAAATATTTCATATACAGGTTCAGGATATTTTGCATATTCCGGATAAAAGACAAATTGTCAAGGGTCAATCTGCACGCAAGAATTTTTAAGAATGCAAAAAAAACGATATACCCGGTACCCGGAACGGACAAAAGTTGCAACCAGTTGGATGGCCTTCTATTATATCAAATACTTAAGTAACAATCATTACAATCTATCAAGTCAATCAAATAGGATTGTTTAATAATTCTCTGTTTTTCTTGGGATCATGAAGACAATATGGTATCATATATGATACTATAGGTATAATAATTTGCAGCCTAATGCTTATTTATGCTAATTAGTATCATATATGATACATTTATATTGTTTTTTAGTAAGGTTTATTCTATTTTTGCCAAGCAGGATCATATATGACACCAAATTTATTTTTTGAGAAATGACAAACGATAAGATCATAAAGATAATAAAAGAAAGGAAGGATATTCTTAGAATAAATCAGGAATACCTTGCAGAGCTTTCAGAAGTAGGAATTGCAACATTAAAACGGTTTGAGAGCGGTAAAGGAAATATAACATTAAACAATTTACAAAAGATTGCTGATATATTAGGCTTAGAAATTAAACTAGAACTAAAAGAACCAAATAAATGAGAAAAGCTGAAATATATAGAAATGGTATCTTGGCAGGTATATTGACCGAGACAGATAGTGGTGAATATATTTTTACATACGATACCTTCTATTTTAATGATAAAACAAAACCTGGAATTAGTTTAGCATTACCAAAGAAACAATTGGAATATACCTCAGAGCACTTATTTCCTTTCTTTTTCAACATGCTTTCAGAAGGAACTAATAGAGCTGTTCAATCAAAGCAACTAAAAATAGATGAAAATGATTTTTTTGGTTTGTTATTGGCCACTGCCCGATATGATACGATTGGTGCAATAACTGTTAAGCAAATAAATTAGGAAATTATGCTATGGAAATAAAAAATTGTCCGGGATTATTACTGGAAGGCTTTTCAGAATATAGTCCCCTATTTCATCGTAGAATGTTTGATGGACGAAAGGTTAGCCATATCTTACCTTATAATTCTCCGGAAATTGATGAAGAAGACCAAAAGAAATTTATGCAAAACAGGAAAAGAATTTCTATTTCCGGGGTACAGGAGAAATATTCAATATTACTTGAGAAAAATAACCTTCGATTAACAGAAGAAAAAGAACAGGGTACATATATCCTTAAACCAAAACCCCATGGATTACAGAAAACGGCTATGGCACCTGCTAACGAACATGTAACCATGCAAATTGCCAATCAGGTCTATAAGATCAATACAGCAGAAAATGGATTAGTTTTCTTTAGTAATGGTGAACCAGCATATATTACCAAACGATTTGATATTGGTGATCTTGGTATCAAATTAGGGAAAGAAGATTTCGCATCCTTGGCCGAAAAAACAGAAGAAAATGCAGGACATAACTTTAAGTATGAGTTTTCTTATGAGGGAATAGCCGAACTTATAAGGGAACATGTAGGAGCATGGAAAATTGAGATGGAGAAATTTTACAATTTGGTAGTTTTTAACTTCTTATTTTCAAATGGGGATGCTCACCTGAAGAATTTTTCCCTGCTTGAAACTAAAAATGGAGATTATGTATTAAGCCCTGCATATGACCTAATGAACACAGGAATACATGTCGAAGAAGACGGTTTCTTTGCATTAGATGACGAATTATTTAAAGAATGGCACTGGTCAGATTGTAGGATTAACAATACCCGACACCATCCATGCAAGGAGGATTTTATTGATTTCGGTAAAGTAATTGGGATAAACGTGAATAGGGTACATAAATTACTTGAGCCTTTTCTTATAAAACAAAAAAATGTTGACGGTTTGGTAAAAAAATCATTTCTTGATAATGAAACTAAATCACAATACTTAAATCATTATAATGAGCGTTTGATTATGTTAAATGGAATTTGAGATATATAAGCTTATTTAAATCCATCTTTTATGGAAGGCAGGATGTATCGATGGGAGAAGGACGGTAAAACAGGTTATATGCCTGCTTATAAGGTTGATTGGAGCGATTATAACAAGTATAAATCAGGAGGGGTATCTTCAAGGACTATGCAAATAAAGAATATATACCATTCTCTGATGAAGTAGTGCTACGCCACCTGCAAGGAACAGAAACCGTTGGAATATATCCTCTGCTTGAGGACAATACCTCATATTTTATTGTTGCCTTGTTATAGCTTATCAGTTTGCATTTGAAGGTAAGTTAATCCAATATATAGGAAGAATTCAACATTCGGATAACCCACCTGTAATTTTTGATTATCGGGATTCAAAAATTGACTACTTTGAAAAAATGTTCAAGCAAAGGAATCGGTACTATAAAAAGCTATCAAATCAAGTTCAGGTTGATTGAGTGTTAGGTATAATGATCGTCTTGAAGATATATTTTGAGAAAAAAATTCCAATGTTAGAGAACCTCCTGGAATATTACAGGAAGGCAGATGGAGCTACCAAGAAGAAGATCCTTGGTTGCATCTTTGCCGAAAAACTCGTTTTGGAGAATGGGAGAGTTGCAACCAGTACATTCACTGAACCCATACAATTCATCATAAATGCCAGTGAGGTTTTGGGAAGTTCCAAAAAAAACAAGAGGTCGATTTTGACCTCTTGTGCCTCTGTGTACCCCGGACGGACAAAAGTTGCAACCAGTTTAAAGACATTATTATATAAACATAAAATTGCACGTTCTCCTTTTTGTTTACATAATTCCTCAATATTAAATGCTCTAATTTTTCAACTGACCAATAAAAATCAAAATCCTTTCTTTGGTAAATTGTCAATCTCCTCTTTTTCGCGGTTTATCTTATTTCTGTTTTTACCGGAGTTGAACTGAAATCCAAGCTTAAACCAGATGGGAATCGCCGACATTCTTACATTCCCTACATAAGAACTTTGAAAATTTGATCCATCGATATCTGATCCATTATAGGTAAACGATTTAGTAAATGGCATAGCGCTTACAATTCCTACTTTAATCTTTTGTTTGAAGGTTTTCTCAATCGACAGGAAATATAGTACATCGGAGAACGTGCTACCCTGAATATCATATTTCACAGTACTATATTGAAGGGTGAGGGAACATGCAATGTCATGTTTCAGTGAAGCTATAGCAGACAGACCAGATTCTAAGCAAAGCCTGTTCTTGTCTTCAACAGAATAGTATTTTGCAAGCTCGTTGCCTGAGGTCTGAAGTTCAAATATTTTTATATATGGATTAAGAGTTAGAAATCCGATTTTTAAGGTTCCGGAAAATTGCAGGCCGAGTTGATTAATAGTACCCAGGTTTTGTACTTGTGATTTAAAAGCATTTGTGTCATTAATGAACATAAGGTTGTTAATATCATCGGTCGTTCTGTTAAAGAAAAGACGCGAGGCAAAATAATTGCCATTAAACTGAATGTTATGTTCAAGAAAGAGGCTTCCAAGTAATTCCGGTTTAAGAAAAGGATTTCCCTTGCTAAGTGTAAATGGATCGCTTAGAGATGTATATGGGTTTAACTGGTATATATTGGGGCGTTTTATTGTACGGTTATATGATATCTGAATGTTTTGCTTCGTAGAGAGTTTATACCTGAAAGTAGTATTAGGTAAAAAAGACAGAAATGGACTTTTGTAGGCATCCTTCAGCTCCGAAACTGATTTTTCGGTTCGCAAGCCAAAACTCAAATCAATCTTCTCTTGTTTATAGGCAATATTCCCGTAGATCGCATAAATGTTTTCATTATATTCAAATTCGTTGTATCTGTCCCGCGACTTCTGCAATTTTGCCTTTACACCAGTACTGAAAATAAACTTATCCAGGAAGATTGTTTTATAGTCAATTCTTAAACTAAACGCATTTTGTTTTGGTTTTACAACATATTCTTTTGAGATCATATTCTCATCAGATCCGCTATAAAAATACTCTGTGCGGTTTTCTGCCCTCAGAAAATAATTACTTATGTCTGCTGTTATTTCGGTTCCTTTTTTTCCGAAGTTGTGTTTGTAATACAATGAATAGAAGGTACTGGTATTTGAATCAGTATCTTCTTTTACCGACTTCACGCTATCGCGTATTGTACCTGCTATCTGAAAATAGACATTCCCGTCAAGTTCGCGAGAATAGGGATTATAATAACCATAGAAATTTAGCTGGTCCCTATCACTTAAAAAATAGTCAAATCCATAATGAAACCTGTGCGACCAGTCCTTCTGTCTTAAGTCCTGATTTATAGAGAACTCATTTGAATCATTTTCTTTCCATACCCTGCGGCAGGTACTTTCATGAAGATCAAGGTATGTAAGTTCTCCATTATAGGAAGTGTAAAGATTAAGTTTCTTTAATCCCCAATTCAAACTGTAAGAAGGGAAAACATAGACTAATGAAGATGAAACAGGTATTTCAGCAAGGATATGTCCGTTTATCCCGGAATCTCTGTCTTTTTTTAAAACAATGTTAATTGCGCCTGTCACATTTCCATCATAATTTGAAGGGGGCGCACTTATTATTTCAATCTGGTCAATCTGATCGGGACTAAGCTGGCTTATGAAGCTTTTATCACGCTCCTTCCCGTCAACATATATGAGAATATTCTGGCTTCCTTCAAGTGAAATGTTTTGCATCAGGTCAATCTGTACTCCGGGTATAAGTTTTAGCACGTCAGTACCCGTGTTTGAAACATCAAGCATCTTCTTTGTAACATTGAATGTGGTTCTGTCGCTTTCCGATTTTGCCTTTATCCGTTCACCAACTATAACTAATTCTTTAAGCATAATTGAAGTATCCTGTAATGATATAATCCCGGCATCAGTAACTCCTTTATTTATTACCTCAAGGCTTTTGGTTGCCGGTTTATAGCCGATATTGGACACTTGAAGCGTGTAATTACCTGAAACTACAGGACTAATTGTGAATACCCCGGATTCATCACTCATGGCACCTCCGATTATTTTCGAGTCTGATGCCTTAATTAATGCAACAGTAGCAAAAGGAACAGCCTGGTTACTTTTTTCCTCTATCAGTTTTCCTGTTATTGATTGTTTTTCCTGAGCATAAACTCCTTCGAAACTTACAATCGTGACAACAAATAGCATAAATTTTATGCTTAGAATTCTTTTAAAAAATACATCGGGTGAATTTTTCATTGCTATAATTTTTTAAGGTTGATTGTACAAATTGAAGAACTATCAAATTGTTTTACAACTTATTGGGAGTTATAGCAAGAATTTGTTATGAAGTGAAGCTCATTCCGGAACTTTCAATAAATAGTTGGGATGAATGGCAATTATTTGTGATGAACGGATCAATGATACCGTTTCATTATTTGATCAAAATCGCGGGTCTTTTGTCTTGAAACCGGTATTTCTGTTTCTGTACCGATGAGTTTTAAACGATAACCTAAAGTGTTTCCCTTTTGAGAACTTACTGTCTTTACATTTACAATATATGCCCGGTGTGTCCTGAATAGAAATGGAATTACAGATAATTGTTGTTCAATATTGCTTATGGAATTGCGGATCATCCTTTTCTTAATCTGGTTTTCGACATTCAAATAAAAAACAATGTAGTTCCCATCCGATTCTGCATAGATGAACTGGCCCGGGTAAAATGCAAGCTCCTCTTTTTTTAACTGAGATTCAATCCTGATCAATTCTTCGGATTGGCCAGACGAAGTTTGATAGGTCTCCGGATTAAAATTTTTTATGATATCGGCTACCAGGAGATAGCGGTAATTAATTATAGTAAAAAAAGCAAATGGAACTACTCCGATAAGAAATGCAGATAATAATGAATCAAGAAAAGTCATTATGTTCCACCTTTCTGATGGAGGCTCAAGCAGAAATCCTGAAAAATAGACAGTAATACCAATTCCAGACAGTAAAATTGAAATGGACAATATTTCCCTGAGGATTGTCCAATCGTCTGAATTTGAAAAATAGCTAATTCGTTTTAAAATATTAACTAATCCGAATAAAGGAAAAGCTACAATAATA
>Ga0315286_10001648_pt1 | contig 20336 bp, 15 predicted proteins | sample YL17G10_0_MG_FD_205038 | JGI IMG/M metagenome (GOLD analysis project Ga0315286, IMG submission 205038) | Sediment microbial communities from Yellowstone Lake, YNP, Wyoming, USA - YL17G10_0 | ecosystem: Environmental > Aquatic > Freshwater > Lake > Sediment | place: USA: Wyoming | collected... | reverse complement strand
CCTGTCTATTCTTCCTTCGACCCACATTACCAACTTGTAATCTTTCCGTCATCTTCCTGTTAGGTTCGCAGTTTAATATTGAATCAAACACAAAGGCTGGGCCCAGCCAAAAATCTAAATCTCCCCCTCACCCTTCCCCTCTCCCCAGTGGGGAGAGGGAGGGGGTGAGGGGGGATCAAGTTTTTCCTCTCAATTATTGATGCTCGTAATCGGAGCCGGGATCCTCCCTCCGAAGCCGACAAAGGTAGATGAGCGATTGATATTTCTTACTTCCATGATATACGCCTCTCCAAAGAGGCCGCCGAAGACAGCCTTTTCTCCCACATCCTTCCCCGGAACCGGCAGAAAAAAACCGGCAGAAAAAAACTTGACACGTTCTCCTAATGGGTATATAGTCCATTCTAAGAAAAGAAATCCAAAGAGAAGGTAAAAAAGATGAAAAAACGTTACTTTTTTTATGTGGGGACAATTTTTATCCTCTGCCTTTTCATCACTTCTTCTTCATGGGCCGGACAGGTCGTTACCCAGGATATCAGGGGATGGGCAAAAAAGGTCCTGGAAGAAGAGAAGACCCTTCAAGCCCTTGAGGGAAAAAATACAGTCGCCGTCCTCTATTTCCAGAATAAAACCAATCAGTCAGACCTGGACCCCCTTCAAAAAGGTTTAACCCTGATGCTGATCACCGATCTTTCCAAAGTAGGGGGGCTTCAGGTCATTGAAAGGGTGAGGCTTCAGGCACTGATAGAGGAGATGGGGCTCGGAACGACTGGCCTGGTTGTCCCGGGAGCGGCTCCAAGGGTTGGGAGACTATTGGGCGCTCAATGGATCGTGGGCGGGGAGATCTTGAAAGGCCCGGCAGATCAACTCAACCTGCAGTCGAATCCCCTGGAGGTCCTCACTCAAAAGATCCTCGGCCAGCTTATGACGGAAGGTCCGCTTGAGGAGGTATTCCGCATGGAAAAAGACCTCCTTTTCGAAATCGTCAAACTGCTGAAAATCGATGTCAGACCCATTGAGCATGAATTGAGAAAGCCATGCTCCACAAATCTGAGGGCCCTGATGGCCCTGTTTAGGGCGATCGATGCGAGCGATCAGAAGAACTATGAGTCAGCAGCCGAGTTTTATGAAAAGGCATTGAAAGAAGATCCGGCCATCTGTATTGCGAAGGAAGCGCTCAAGGAATTAGAGCGGCTGAAACTTGTCCCGATGGCTAAAAGGAGTCCATCGCTGTTGCGATCCCTTCGGGAAGGAACCTCCCTAAACGACCAATTGACTCCTACACCCGAAACGAAAAGGGAGGTTCGGCCACCCGATTCACCAAAGACAAGGCCATGTAAGAATTGCCCCTGAAATTCGGTTCTCTTCTTAAATAAAGCCTTCCTGGCTGGGGCCAGGATGATTCGAGAGGACGGACGGAAATGAAAAACTTTCTTTTTTTACTGCCGATTTCACTCCTAATTCTGAATCTGGGGACAGGCTGGGCCATTGATTGGAACGCACAGACACTCCTCAATTATGACTGGTGGAAGGATAACTCTGGCAATCGGGGGATGCAGACCTATCTCCCTCTCAGGATTGAGGCCCGCCACCAGGATTTCTCCTTCAGTGCGTTAACCGGCTACGCCTACACTCAAATCAATCCGCACGCCGGGGAAACCCGGTCCCTCTCCCATCTCCTTGATACCAAGGTCAATCTTTCTTACGAAATTCTGGATAAACTCCCTGTGGATCTCCTCGTCGGGCTCGACTTTAATCTTCCAACAGGCAGGACCGATTTAAGACAAAGGGATTTGCCTCTCCTCATGGACCCCGATCTCATCTCTATTAATACGTTTGGCGAAGGGCTCAACGTCAACCCGACCCTTTCCCTTGCCAAACAATTGGGAAACTGGGTGGGGGGAATCGGCGTTGGATATGCCTGGCGTGGGGCGTATGACTTTAGCACGAATTTCAAGGGCTATCATCCCGGCGATATTTTCAATCTCAAAGCCGAGATGCGATACTACTTCTCCTCCCAATGGAATGCCCGTATCTTCGGGAAGTTCGCCTGGTACAATGAGGCCCGCTGGAAGGTTTTATCGCCTGTGACAAGTCTCGATTTTTGGAAAGAGGGTGATTTTTTCAACATCGGCATTGGGGTCAACCATAACGAAAAAAAATGGGATGCAGGGCTTCTCCTTCAAGGGATTTTCAGGGATAAAGGAAAATTCAAATTAGAAACTGTAGGCCTTTTTACGGAAGCGGATATAAAACGCGGAAACGAATGGCTGGGTGATCTTTATTTCAGATACCTGATCGATGACAAAACAACCTTGAAATCCTATTTCGAGTACCTCTATAAAGACCAGAATTATGGTTCCCCCACCTCCCCCTACTTTGTCGGTCGGAGAGAGAAATACTCTCTGGGGCTCGGGGCAACGAGAGTCCTCTCAACGTCTGTTGAAGGCGAGGTTTATGTCAAGGGATTCTATATGCAGGAGGATGAGGTTCTGTTTCCTGACCCCCGGGGGAACCGCTATTACCGTGGATTCTCAGCAGGGCTTCAATTAATCAGCAGATTTTAGAGAAACTTAGAATAATCCCTCGGCCGCTTTTTGAGTTGCATCCATCCATCCCTGGACATTGCCAGCGGGCACCATTTTTTGGACCGCCTTCGTGATCTTTCCGGTTTCCACCTCCACCAGTCTTAAATCGATGCGCATGTTGCCACCGATGACTTGATACCCTCCAAAGATCATCCACCGCGCTCCGATCAGTTGGCCCAGCCTTAATCGCGTCGTCTCATCCACGAGGAAAGTGGTTCCCAGGCGAAGTTCCTCAAGGGCTAAAAGAAGGCGCTCCCGCTCAATGACCTTATAGGTTTCCCTTTTCTTTAAGACCTCAATAATCTGATTGGAGAGGAGTTCCCCCAAATTCGATCGGGCCGCCTTTGAGGGACTGAGGTCATCCAAATCCCAAACGGCGATCGTCCTCTCCTTCTCATGGAGGGGAGGTCTTGAAGCGCAGGAAAATAGAAACACAACGATCAGGATCGATAGACCGAAAATCTTATTCAACGACATCCTCTCATCTCAAGGCCGCCTCTTCAATTTTCTCTTGAATCTTATCATCCGCCTTCAGAGACTTTGCCTTTCTCAGAATCTTGGCAAAACAGAGGTCCGGCTCCACCCGTGAAACTTCAATCTGAGCAAAAGATTTTGGTGAGGCCTGAAGGACCTTTCCTTTGTATTTTACCGATTCCGGCTCCTCTAACACATCAAATCGGGTCCCCGTGACAACACCTTGTTTTGAGCCGAGATTGATCATGACCTGATCCTCCATCACCTTCACCAGAAAGCCCCGCAGGGGGTATTTCAGGATCACCTGTTTCAGGATGTCGCGATTCAGTTGATAGAGCTCCTTCTCTAACGAAGCCTGAGGACTGATCTGCTTCGTCCACACCTGGGCGATCCCTGAGGTCTCGGTATCGATGAGCCTAAGGCTGAACAGCGTCCCCTGAGGGAGATAATAGAGGGATCCCGTTCCGATCAGCCTGGCCGCGAGAACCCTTCCGAGTTTTAGGGCCGTTTCCGGATTGGCCAGATCCGAAGAACCGAGATTTAACTCTTCCAGAAGCCTCTCCATGAGGACCCGCTCCACCATTCGCACCCTCCCGGAGGCATTCAGATGGTCCGCGAGCTGGGCCATCAATACGGTCGAAAACCCGTCTCTTTCTGCCAGCCCCCCCTTTTCCTGAAAATCGACGAGGGAAAGGACCATGGGGGGCGAGGTCCAGGTATCCTCGGTTTTGGCTCGGGTTTCTCTCTGGCTCTGGAACCGGGAGGCCAGCTCTTTCACCAATTGATCGATTCTCTTTTTGCGCTCTGTATCTTTCTGCAGATCCAGCATCTCCTGAGCCCTTTTAGCCAGAACAGCCGCAAAGGTATCCCCTTTTTCAAGGGTTAAGGCCTGGCGATAGGATTCCAGAGCCTTGTCCCATTGGCCCTCTTTTTCGTAAGCGATCCCTTTATTGGTCGTTCCCTCAATATAATAGGGGTCAATCGTCACAGCCTTGTCATAAAGGCCTTGAGCTTTTGTATATTGCCCGGCGCTCGCATATAAGCGGCCAAGCTGATTATACTTTACCGCCTCCTGGTAGGGCTCTGACTCCCCTTTTTGAAGGGCTGTTTGGAAGGAGGCTTCGGCCTCTTTCTTCTTATCCTGTGCGTAAAGGAGGTCTCCCTTGATGACATGGACATAGGCTCTTTCAGGGGCCTTTTCTTCCACCTCCTTCACGAGCTGAAGGGCCTTTGCCGGCTGCTCGGTTTGGGCATAGACGGCGGCTAGCCCCTCCTTTCCAAGCACTTCGCCTTGAGCTCCTTCCTTGGAGAGGTTTTTAAAGGTTTCTTCCGCAACCTTGAAATTCTTCTCCTTTAATGCGGCATACCCTATGACGGTCTTTGCCTTCACATTCTTCGGATTCTTCTTGACGACCTCTTCGCTGATTGCCTTCGCCATCTTCGTCTGTTTTCGCTGTAATTCCCTCTCTGCCACCCTCACCAACATCGTTTCAGTGGTTTTTCCTCCCCCCTGATAATAATCAAGAATTTTCAGGTTAGGACCAATAATACAAACGGTAGGCAAAATGAAACGGGCCTGATAAAGGTCGCTAATATTGGATCGATCAAGAAGGACCGGGAAGGTGATGCCGGTACTTGCCATAAATCGATCCACTTTCTCTTTTTGAGAGACCGTGATGGCCCAGACCACCAGGTCCGCTTCTTTATATTGTTTTGCCAATTGATTGAGACTCAGTAACCCCTCTTGACTTGGCCTTGAGTCCACATCAAAAAAATAGAGGATGACCATGGGGCGTCCCTTCATCTGGGATAAGTCAAGGGTCTGCCCCTTCAGATCTTGAATGGAAAAGACAGGGGCTCCCTGGCCAGAAATCATTTGGCCGTAACAGACCTTATTCCCAAAGAGGATTCCAGTGGCCATCAACCCAAAAATAAGATATTTGACGATCTTCATAATCTTCTCCTTCTCAGACAGGGGTTATGGTTTTTTGTCACCGATCGGGATTAATCGAACAAGAAGGGGAGTCTCGCTCTTCTCCTCCGCTTGTACCTGGGCTTCCCAATCATAATAATCCGGTAGAATCAAACGCACCTCATGCTTTCCCTTGGAGAGACTTAACTGAAGGGGTGTTTTGCCTTTGAATGTTCCGTCCACAAAGACCTGGGCACCCAGGGGAGTACTTTCTATTCTGAGGAAAGCAGGACTTGTATTGACTTTGGCAGGGGGAGGCTTCGGAATGAAAAAATAGTAGGTGAGTCCTCCTATCCCCAGGAGGCAGATCAATAGGAGGGGTAAAAAAAAGAGGATCCCTTTCTTTTTTTTGACAGGAGGTCCGAATGTCACCTGAGTCAGGTCGTCTTCTTTAAGACAGCTTTGGAGGGCCGCTGCCAGGGTCTTGCCTGTTTCGAACCGTTTATCCGGTGTTTTCCACAGGCATTTCAGGATGATTTGGGAGAGGTTCTGAGGAATGTCCGGATTGATCTTTGCCGGCTCAGGAGGATTCGTTTGAGTGATGGAATGAAAGATCGCCGTCAGGTTCTCGCCTCCGAAAGGCCTTTTCCCCGTGCTGAGCTCATATAAGATGATCCCAAGGGAAAAGAGGTCTGACCGGCCATCGATGGGCTGCCCCATGACCTGTTCAGGAGCCATATAGGCAGGCGTACCCAGAATCTCCCCGGACTGCGTCTGCACAGAGGCAGAGGTATCTTCAATATGGGCAATGCCAAAGTCTGTGATCTTGATCTGGCCCGAGGATTGGAGGATGATATTGCCGGGTTTCACATCCCTGTGGATAATTCCCTTCTGGTGGGCGTAATCGAGTGTCTCCGCTGCCTGAATCCCTAGATGAAGGGTCTCCTGCAAACTGAATCTCTTCCCTTCCATGATCTTATGCAAAGGCTCCCCATCCAGGAATTCCATGGCAATATAGACGGTCCCCTGATCCTCCCCCACGTCATAGACCGTGACAATATTGGGATGGGAGAGCCGGCCAATGGCCTTTGCCTCTCTGAGAAATCTTTGGGTGAAGGCTTCGCTGGTGAGCCGATCCTGACGCAAGACCTTTATGGCCACAGACCGATCAATCTGTGGATCGTAGGCCTGATACACAACTCCCATCGACCCCTTCCCTAACTCTTTCACAATCTGATACCGGCCATAATTCATTTAAAGCTCGATTCTCCTCATCGTTCCTTCAGGAATTCGATCACCGTCTCGAGGGGAATCAAAAAACCGACTGTCGCCGTCCCCCGATATCTGCCCTTCACAACACCGACGAAGTTCCCCTCTGCGTCAAACACAGGGCTTCCGCTGCTCCCGGGCAGAATTTCCATCTCCACCTGCCAGAGAGGCAACCCATCCACCTGTTGCAGAGGCCCGCGAATACGACCCGTATGAATCACCCCTGGCTGACCGTCCGGGCAGCCAATCGAATAAACCTCCTCCCCTCTCCCTATCGGATCGCGCGTTTGTTCCAGAGAGATAAAGGAAGGAAAAAGGGAATGGACATCCATCAGCGTCAGGTCTCTGTTCGAATCGATCTTAACCAGATCCCCCTTCAATTCTTGACCGCTGCTCAGGGTAACGCGGATCTCCTCGACCCGTTTCAGATCATGCGCCGTTGCAAGAATGAAGCCTCTTCCAGCCACCACAAAACCGGAGAACTGGATGGGCTCACTCTTCTCCTTGGCTTTGATACAAACCACAGCGTCCCTTTTGGACAATACCCGGGCCGGTATTCCCTGCCTTGAGTTTTTCTCTCCCCCGTCCAATCCCTTCACATACCCTTCCAAAAAAGTCCACAGGGCCTCCAGCCTGGCGGGATCAGGCTGGCCTTTCAGGGTGTGCTCGGCCTGAACAGAAGAGGCCAATGGGGAACGGGGACTTAAGATCACCTCCCAGATTTCCTCCCCTTTCAGGCCGGTCAATCGTACTGTTCCGGTTTCTGGAGAGGAGCGCGAAACCTCAAATCCAGACTGCATCAGCCAACCTGAGAGGACTCCCTCCGCTTCGACGATAGGTAAAGGATAAGGCCTCAACGAGCCTTTTTGCTCAGCCAACAAAGAGGGAGGGATTAAAGATAAATTGACGATTAAGATCGCCCAGGCGATCGCCTTCAGTGGGAATCCATCATTTCGCATAGGATCACTGTGATGTTGTCATGGCCCCCTGCGGATTTTGCCAGTTCGATGAGCCTCTCCACTTTTTGATCAAGATCCGGGGAGATCAAAAGAACCTCCCGAATGGATGGGTCATCGACCATATCCGTTAACCCGTCTGAGCAGAGCAGGAAGAGATCGCCTGACACACTCGTTCCGCTAATGAGGTCGACGGCCAACCTTTCGCTGACACCGACAGCCCTCAGAATGACATTTCGAAGCGAATGCCTTCTCGCCTCAACGGGGGTAATCAGACCCTGATCGATCTGGTCCTGCACAAGGGAGTGATCCCGAGTGAGCTGTCTCAACTCGCCCCGTCTGAAAAGATAGGTTCTGCTGTCCCCGACATGACCCAGAACGAAACGCTGGTCATCGAAAGCCACCAGCTCCGCAGTACAGCCCATCCCTTGACAGTCGGGATTCTTGCCGGCATGATTGAAAATATTTCGATTGGCCAGGTCAAAGGCCTCTCGAACCCGTTCAGGCGTCCCTTTTTTAGGGGACCGGGCAATCTTATCCAGAAAGACCTCTGAGGCGGTTTTCACGAAGATCTGGCTCGCCATTTCTCCTGCAGCTGCCCCACCCATGCCATCGGCCAAAACTCCGAACCCCTCCTCTGAATCTACCAGGAAGGCGTCTTCATTGTTCGAGCGCTTCAGGCCCACATCGGATTTGCCAACGGAGTTGATTTTGGACACGGACCTCTTAAATTCCTATCTTGGAATCGGGTATGATTTGATATTATTGTCCTTACGGGCCTCAATGATACAGCTGTTGCAGTCATTGACGATACTGAGAGATAGGCCCGCCCCCGTCTCCCCCGGAGGAAGCCTCACGATAAATCTTCTCGCTTGGCTCCTTCCCGGTCTGAGCCCGTTCACCTCGGTCTCCATCAATACCGGATCGCTTCCCCAATTGAATCCTCCAGGACCCGAGAGATAGATGCCCAGGCAGGAAGGGGGCGCATCCTTCGTCCCGATATTCATAATGCTGACAACAGCCGTCACCGTACACTGCACTCCCTGCCAGGTCGTTCTGCACTGTTTGATAAGAGGAGAGACCAAATCTCCCACAAGGTCAGGACCGGAGCCTCCTTTGAGGTGTACCGTCACGGCGGGTTGATCAGGGTCATCCGATAGAATATCAAAACCATAGACAAATTGTCCCGCTCCCATCGGGGCAAATCGCGTAACGATGGAACAGCTTTCATTTATGTTAAGGATTTGACCCGCTTTGCACGTTGTCCCCCCTGGAACGATACTGAAAGGTGGGACAGGATTAGTAATCGTCCTAAGTGTGAGGGTATTTATAGGACACGTCCCTCCATTGGTAACCGTGATCGTCTTATCCAACGTTTCTCCTTCCGGGACGATTCCAAAATTTACAGTCGCAGGAGAGACGATGATATTCCTTTCACCTCCGGAACCCGTAAGTCCAACACTGACCAGTTTTTCATCAGGATCATTGGACGTGATGCTGAGACTCGATGAAAAGGACCCTGGAGTCGCAGGCGCAAATTGAACCAGGATGACACAGCTTTCATCCGGACGGAGAATCATTCCAGGAGTGCAAGGATTCTTAACCTGTGGGCTTATCGTTCTAACAAAGGGAGCGACAGGGTCCCCAACCTTTTCAAGGGTTAAGTTCTCTCCTCCGGTGTTCTTGACAGTGACGGTTTGATTTGCCGTGTCTCCTGTCGCGATACACCCGAAATCCTTGCCCGTAGGAGTGACTCCAATATTCTGGAGCTTTTGACCGCATTGGAAAACCACCTGAGCCTCTGATTTTTGTAGGGTGAGGGGACTTAGGGATATCGGGTCTGCAAATTCTTGCTCTGGGAATACGAAAACAGGTTCTTTCAGGAGAATCTGAGGAGGGATCTCAATCCTTTCGTCCAGGAGGCTGAAGTCTGTCTGAAATCTTTCAAAGCAAGACCCTTCATTGATCCCGTTTTCTGCAAAGCCCGTAAAATGGGCGATACCGGACTCGAATGATCCGACGGAAACGATCTCTCCGGAGGAAAGCTCTGATAATCCATTGAACCCTCCATCATTATTCCCATCAGACAAATATACATATTGCCAGAGAGGGGCATTGAGGAGGCTGTTGGTGTTGTCATCGTATTCCAACTTGACAAGAAACGGGAGCGTTTCAGGTCTGCCCCCGGCCCCTATGGCAAAGCCTCCCAAAAGAAAATGACCGTCCTTTGACTGAAGCAGTGTGGGGCCCCAGGCGACACCGGTTAGCCTCACATCCCCATCTCCTGCCATGACCTTGCCCAGGGATGGGGAATTGCCAGGGCCCGGGATAAACGGAAGAAGGAGAATCGCATTCTTCCCATCCTTAAAATAGTCATGGGCTATCATCAGTTTTCTGGGGTTGGTCCTGATCTCGACGATCGTTGATCCCCTGGCAAAATCAGTGGCAGGGAATGGAATAGTGATATCATAACTCCAGTTTTCGGACGTTCCATCCTTCTTAACGCCGAATAACCGGAGATGCGTGCCTCCGACAACTCTTTTGCCATAAATCACATACTCGTTGTCGGTTTCAAAAATGTCATAGACGAGTTCGATCTGACTTAGGCGCGCTGGTCCTGGCCACTCCGCAGATAAGTCTCTTCTTAACTTCAAGATCGCCGTATAGGGAGACGGTTGAACGTTCGATATGACATTGAACGGAGGGGTTATCCTCAACCCGGCGATATATCCACCCTCTGAGGTTTCTTTCGCGACCATGACCTCGACGCGAGAATTGCCCAGGCTGAGCTCTTCTCCTAAAGGAGCGCTCAGGTCTTGGTCGAACTTAATGATAAAACCATTATTCTGATCAAGAGACCTGCCGCCGATCAGATAACCTCCGTCACTCGTTCTGACGGCCGAAAATGGGGAGAGACTATTTGACACACTGTAAAAATCTCTGCTGAATTCGATCTGTCCTTTCAGCCCGAATTTCGTAAAATTAAGCGCCCCAGTGCCTCCCGATTCGCCCGGATAGAGACCGCTGTGAACAAGGGTGCCATCGGAAAGTGGAAAGATAGAATGTCCATCGGTATTTTGTTTGATTCTTTCGTTGTTAATTATGGAACTGATTTGAAAGACCTTTTCAATACAAAGGCCCGGGTTAGGAAGATTAAGAATTACAACGGGCCCTGTCCACAGGAAAAGATAAACGATTAACCCAATTCTATAGCCTTTCCTTAAATAGCCCCTTTCGTGATTACTCATGACACCACCCCTCTTATTTGAGTTGTTTTGCCAAAATGTCACCCCAAAACACTCTTCTTCGAAATTCCCTCTATTAAATACCTTTTCCATCGTCTTGTCAATATTTTTTTCCTGTACCTCTATCGTTTAGCCTTTTGTTCTTACAGAGAATATTTAACTTGACCAATGCCTATCTTTCAGTATAATTAAACGAGTATCCATGAGATTAAGAATTGCGAGTGTTCTGACTATCGAAAGTTGATCAAATGAAACGTCCACCCATGATCGTTGTTCAACTCATTCATATCCTCGGGCCTTTGAAGGGTGAGATTCAGGAGTTTTCTGACTCTGCCTTTTCTATCGGCCGCCATCCCTCCAGCCAGGTCTGCTTTCCCCCGGACCTGACCCTGGTCTCCCGGAATCATGCTGAAATCATGAGAGAAGGAAATCAATTCAAACTGGTGGACCATAGCGCCAATGGAACTTTTGTGAATGGCAAAAGGATCAAAGAAATTTATCTTAAGAATGGAGATGTCTTAGCCTTTGGAGAGGGAGGGCCAAAGGTCAGTTTTTTGACACAGATCCAGGAAGACTCCTCTGAGGTTCAAACCCCTCCCCCTCCCCCGCTCCCGTCACCTCTTCTAAAAAGATCTAAAATAGAACCTCCACGACCCTTCAATGAAAGACCTTCTTCTGCAAAACCTCCTGCCAGCCCTCCTGTCGGGGAGGCCTCCGAAGAGGGACCGGTTCAAATGAGCAGAGTGCCTCTGAGCATCCAATATGGTCCCACCATCCGTTCGTTTAAACAACTGCCTGTGATGATCGGTCGAAGCCCTAAATGTGATTTTATTCTCGACCATCCGGCCATTTTCGATCAGCATGCCCAGATTCTCTTCACTCAAAATCAGTACTGGATGAAGGACCTTACCGGGCAGGGATCGGTGAAGGTCAATCGACAACCCGTCTCTATTCAAACCCCTCTAAAACTGAATGATGAGGTGGCCCTGAGCCCTCAAGGACCTGTCTTTCGGTTTCTCGGGGAGGGTCGTTTTGCGGAGGTTATGGAACCCTCTGATGAAGGTTTGATTGAGCCACCTCTGAAGAAAGGGAAGGGGCAACAAAACCTCGCTGACGAAAAAGGGACAAAAGGATTCTTCTCGAAATTGATAAAGCGAAAGGACTCCTAACCCTCCCTCCTCAACCTGTCCCTTCCCATCCCATCAGTTTTTTTCTTTTTATGAGAGAGGGCCATCGAAATCGAAACCGAAGAGGCGGGGATTCTCACAGATGACGGAGGCAGAGAAGATGTAAAAAACATAATCGTAGGTTTCCTGAGGGATCGTCTTTCGGCTCAGAAGGAGCCAGAAGTTTCTCTCCCTCGGATTTTCAGGCATCTGCCTGATGATCTCTCTCACCCTGGTCTCCCCCCAGTTATAGGCCGCTAATATCAGGAGTCCCGAGGCTTGCGCTTCCGTATTGTTGAGATCCTTAATGTATTTTGCTGCAGCCTTTGTCGCCTTTTCGAAATCAAAGCGCTCATCGCGCGGATCATAGGCCTTCTCGTTATGTAGAGGTCCGATTTTCAGCCCATAATGCTTCGCCGTCAGGGGAATAAATTGCCAGATCCCCTTGGCATAGCCGTATCTTGTCTTGGGTCCGATGGCCCGAGTCTCAAAACCGCTCTCCTGCAATGGCAGGTAAAAAAAATGGGGGGATAGATTATGTTCCTCTAACGTTTTCAGAATCGTTTCAATATAACGATTCATCTTTGCACGACCGATTCCTTCTTTGAGCCGGGTCGTACTCTTCCATTTTTCGATATAGGTCTTGACCTCTTTTACAAAATCTTTGGGCACATTGACATCGCACTCTCCAAAGATACGGGCCATCCGAAGGATCAGCCGTTCATCTTCCCGCATCTTCTTATAAATTCCTAACTCTTCTACAAAATGATCGTAGTTTTTCTCCATCTCTTTCAGCCGGTCTTGTTTGGCCTTGAGTTCCCGGAGTTGATTTTTGTCTGCCTTCATGAGAACGACTTCTTCTAATTGCCCGATCTGAAGCTCGAGGGACTTCATGCTATAAAAGATATCGATCGCCGTATTCCTTAATTTGTGAAGTTTATTTTTTTGGTACAGGATGAGGCTCCCAGAGGTGAGGAGAAGAAGGAGACACGCCCCAATGATGACCCGGTATTTTTTCGACCGTTTCTTGTGGACCCGATCAAAGGCCCGCCTGAACATGAGGGTCTGTAGGCCTTCTTTCAAAGACTTCGATTTGGTGAAATAGTGCTTGACGATTTGTGTCGCGGAGGCAAACCCTTCTGTGCTTTTGGTCGCCTCTTCTTCCGACTCACCCGGCTCTTCCTCTTCCACCTTTAACGAAAGGACCGGGCCTCCTTTCCCAAGCTCAACCTCTGCCTCCCCGGACAAGGGGACTTCCTGAATCCGCATCCCATCGATGAACGTTCCGTTCACACTCCCCAGATCTTTGATCCGCCAGTGCTCTCCATCGAATTGAATCCTCACATGACTCCTGCTGACACTGGGGTTTTTTATCTGCAAATCATTATCGTCATGGCGCCCGATCAGAAACGTATCGGTAAAGCGCATCATGCTTTCCCATGCCTGCCCCTGTTTCAGTTTGACTAAAACGGCCCGTACGGGTTTCAATTCTTTTGCCCTTCTCTCATCCTGCATGGGTCTGAGTGGTGAAATGGATGGGGAGCACCTATTTCACATTCAAAGATTACCAGAGAATACAAAAAAGTCAACAAAAAATTGACTTGACCGGCCCCTTTCTTTGAGTATAATGGAGTTAAAAAAGCCCTAAGTCCAACACAGGAGGGAGACATGCAGATTCCAACGATGCCCTTTAAGGTATTAGCCTTGGCCCCTTTCAAACCACCGGAAGGAGCCCTTGCCGTTCAGGAACCGATTCGAGTGGAGAAGGAAAATTTTGACCGGGTCCTGTCTGACTTCGAAATCTCCCTGCCGGTCTCCCTGCCCAAAAATCTTTGCCCTTCAGGGGGGCTGACCCTCGACCTAAGAAGGCTGAAAGATTTTCATCCGGATCATCTGATCGAGAATGTCCCTTTTCTCAGGAATATTTTTGAGGCAAGACATTTCGTTGAAGAAGCGAAAATGAAAGGGCTTCATGAAGAGGAAATCTACCGGCGCCTTAAGGCCTGGCCAGACCTTCCCATTGAGATCAAATGGGAACCTCGCAAAACGGAGAGGAGTTCTGTCACTCCGATCGATGACATTTTAAAAATGGTGGCCATGCCGGAGGAGAGCTCTTCCGGGGAGACACAGTCTTTCATGAGCCAATTGGATTCCCTTCTCCAAACAATCCTAAGGCATATCTTCTTGGATAAGAAGTTTAGAAATCTTGAGTCGACCTGGCGGGGACTCCGCTTGCTTATCGAACAGGAGAAGGCCGATGGAACCATCCTCTTAGAAATAATCCCCGTCTCTTTCGATACCCTTGAAGAAACACTGAATCATTTAATGGTTCATCTGATCGAGGACCTCCCCTCCCTGGTCCTTCTTGACCTCCCCTTCGATAATTCCCCGAGAAGCCTTGAACTCCTTGACAAAATTGGCCTTTTTTCGGAAACGCTCCTGGTTCCAACCCTTGGCTGGATCACCCCTAAGTTTTTCTATCTCGATGGATGGCACGACTTAAAGAAACTTGCCTTTTTACCCCATTATCTTGAGGAACCTGCCTTCGCCAAGTGGCGACACTTCAAAAAGACACCTTCAGCCCGATGGGTCACCCTGACCTGCAATCGGTTTCTTCTCCGCTATCCCTATGGCCCTAATAATCTCCCGAGTTCAATCCATTTTGAGGAACCGGAGAACCTCTGGCTAAGCCCGGTGTGGGCCCTCGGAAACCTGATCAGCCAAAGCCTGCTTAAGACCGGTTGGCCCACGCGATTCATGGAATGGCAAAACATACGGCTGATGGATCTCGCTCTCTATCCCGTGGCAGGAAATCAAAATCTACCGACGGAGGCCCTGTTCAGCGAGGAACGGATCAGCCAGTTCCTCAAGGTAGGGATACTCCCTCTTGTTTCCATTCCAAACAAAGATATCGCCTTTATCCCCGGGGATACAACGGTGGGGAATGGCTCTTTGAGCTACCAGCTTTTTCTCTCGAGGGTCACCCAATTTCTCTTCTGGTGCAAGGAAAGTATAGGGAGAGATCTCGATCCCGCAGACATCGAAAGATCGCTCCAAAGGGCCTTCACTTTGCTATGGGAAAGAACAGGCCACCTGAGCCCGAGGAATCTCGAGATTTCGGTCACCCGCCCCGGACCCGAAAAACCGGCCATGGCCAGGATTGTCATTGAACCTTCCCGTCAAATCCTGCCGTCTGGAGAAAAGATTGAGTTGGAATTGAATTGGTAAGGAGAACGGGCAACTAACCGTTCAGGTTCCTCAAGACTTCTTTGTAAGGATCGAGGATGTTTTCGATTGCATCAAGATCGACAATCTCCTGAAAGGCTGCAATCCCGGAGATCCGGGTAATCTGAAGGATAAAATCATCGGTTGGCAAAAAGGTTTCCATGGGCGCCTTCAAAATCACCACGGGGAGGCCACCCAGATCCGCGAGTTCTCTTGTCTCTACCCGATAACGAAGGTCTTCAAGTAACTGGCCCACGCCGGGAAAATGTTTCAGGAAGATCACCAATGTCAGATGGTTGACAAGGGTCTGCCTCATCTCATCCTGCTGGCGAGGCACCTTCCCTTTACCCATTGCCTTTAAACGGTCTAACGGACATTCGTTTCTGTAAGACAGAATCCATTGGGTCGGAGAAGTAATACTGACGGGTCGATCCTCTGAGCCTCCCAGATAAAGGGGATATTGATAGGGAATCACCTCTAATTGATACGAAATGGGGGGTAAGGGAGGCTGAAGCTTTCTGGGAAGACCAAAGGGTTTTTCACAAATCCTGGCAAATCCCTCCTGAAGTTCTGCAAAGGCCCTCTCCGTCCCAGGCACTTCCTCCGTGTACGCACTCTTGATAAAGTTTCCCAAAATGATCCGCGGAAGGAAAAGGGGCTTGATGACCTCTAAATGGCCCTTGAGACGCTTGCTGAGCAACTGCCCAATCTTCTCAGTGACTTGTCGCAGTTTTAAAAAATCCTCGTTCGTGAGAGATTTTCGGGATATCGTTTCGTTCGTCATCTTGGCCTTTCCAATACAATCAGGACGTTATGTTCTTCAATAGCACACCTTAAAAAGGCTGTCAATCAATTTATTTTCAATTTATTTTCAAAACATAGAGCTCCGCCTCTTCCTGGGTTGAATAAGGTCCAAAAAGAAGGGATTCAGGTGTTCCCTGGATCTTAACAAAATAGGAGGTCTCTGGGGTAAGCTCATTTTGGGCTGCCCAGGCAGAGTATTCCTTTTCCCCCAGACTCAACTTTAGACCCTTCAATGGATAATGAATGACAGATTGATCCGGAAGGCTCCCCTTGGAACCCACGGCATGGAAGGTGATCTCCGCTCCTGCCACGCCAAACATAACCCCTGGCCAGGTGGCCTTTTGAGGCCCAATTTCAAACCACTGGCCGATATGGGGATTTCCATAGACATCCAAACGATAGTCTGAAAGGATCTCCTTAACGGCCGAATGGATCTTCACAACCAGTTTGGCGGCCATGCCGGGGTCAGAAAGGGGGAAAAAGTCGACCCCTTTCAGGGGAGTGGGCAATGATTCAGAAGGAGGAATCTCCCCTTCGGTAAGGAGGATCACCATCGGAAAGGCAAGGCCTCTCTGAGCCTGGACCATCAGGGCAAGAAGGGAGAGCCCATAGCGAATGGATGGATCCATCAAATTCTTGGAGGAGGCCAGGATAAGCCAGAGCATCACATCTTTATGAACCAGTTCCCCCCTCGGCTTGGCCCATGCCATCTTTTCCAGATCATTCTCCCAGAAATGTCCCTTGACGTCGAGGCCATAGGGTTTGAGCTGAGAGATCAATTTTTTAACCATTTCTTCCGAAGAAACCAAAGAGGTCAACCATGCTGTTTTCATTCTTTCCTCCCTTTTCTGTAACGAGATCTGTCATGCTACCCGCTGGTCCACTGTTCATGGGTCCTCCCTAAAACATCCATAAAATGATGAAATAACTCCAGGCTCATCAACCTAAGCCCTCATCGTTCTGGGTAATCGAACAATCATCGGAAAGGGTCCGCGGGCCTTCGAATCCAAAAGCATTTGACCCCCGTGATCATCGACAATCTTGTGGGCCATGCTCAGAAAAAGGCCCAGGGTCCAGGGTTTTTCCACTGACCCAGGATCAAAAGGATCACAGAAGCGCCCTTTATCTTCAGGGGTTCCAAAAAGAATCTCGATCTCATTGCCGTAATTCTGAACCGTGATTGGGAACTCCGTATCCTTGAGAACGCTGAACAGGATCTCCTGGAAGACCATTGAAATGGCTTTCCTGAAGAGATTCGAATCCAGGGGGACCAGAACCTGGGGGGTCTTCACAGAAAAGGAAGGACGGAACCCTTTTTCTGCCCATTCCCCGCGATACGTTCCGATCTCCTGCTCGATCAGAAGGTCAATTCGTTCCAGTTTCTTTTGAGGCGGTGGAATGTTCACAAAGTGATCCACTTCTCTCAGGACGGCTTCAACCCTTTCCACCGAAGAGAGGATGGCCTGGAATCGATTCTTCTGTTCCCCGCTGGTTTCGGATTTGGCCATTCTTCTTGCGGTTGCACCGATCACCATGAGGGGGTTCCGGATCTCATGGGCCATGGCCTGCGCCAGGCGGACATAGGCAGCCTGCCGCTCCATATCGATGAGCCTTGCCTCAGTCTCTCTTAACGTCTCGATCGCGTTGTCATAATGACGTTTCAATTCGGTCCAGAGGCGGGCATTCTCAATGAGAGGAGCAAGGATGGAGGAGACACTTCTTAAGAATTCGAGATCGTCCTGTTTATAAAATCCCGGGATGGCGCGGTCCAGATAAATGAGCCCGTAGATCTGTTGATGGTAGATGAGAGGGACACACACTGCAGACCGGATCTTCAGGGCCAGGATGCTTTCCTGCTCCCTGAAGGAGTCCTGATGGAGTGCGTCTTCGAGAAGAAAGGATTCCCCTGTCTGGAAGAGCCGGCTCAGAATACTCTTGCTGAGAGGAACAGAGCCGGAGGAGGGATCATAAAAGAGGGGTTTCAGGGAACCATCTTCCTGGAATAGGGCGAGATACCCTCGATCCTGATTGAAAATTCCTTTGAACTTGGAAAAGAGCTTCTCTCCCAGATGGGTCATTTCCTGATTGACAGATAGCTCCGTTGTGATCTCATAGATCAATTTTAGCCGCTTCTGATCTAAGTGGCATGCGTCATCCCGGGGGAAAGCCTGTAAAAGGAGTGTCTCATTTGAAAGGTCTTCCTCTGCCTCGCAGACCCGGAACCTGGTCTGGCCTACCCGGATCGTATCGCCCGGTTTCAGAACGGCTTTGTCCTCAATCTTCTGATCGTTTAGAAAAACCCCGTTTGCACTCTTCAAATCGTGAATCCACATCCTCCCGTCTATAGCTTCAATCAGGGCATGCTGGTGTGAAATGGCAGGGTCACCCACGGACAGGTCAACCCCGTTCCCACGGCCAATGACGCACGGGAGGTTTAAGGGGTGATTTTTCCCGCAGCCTGACTCCCGAAGAATGAGATGATCGCCCATGGCAATTCTTTCGTTTGGAACAGTGGCCTCCCTATTTCAACTCATAAGCGATCATTTCATTATCGACGAGCCAGGTAATTTTTGCCCAGTAACCCGATTTATCAATCTCTTGTTTCACCCTCTGTCCAACCTCCGGGGCATACCAGTACCGGATCCAGCCCATCTTTTTGGAGCTAAGGTTTGTCTGTTTCAGAAGAATCCTGAAGGTTGTAAATTTTCCCGCAGGTGTCTGGAGGTCTTCAGCCCCCTCCACCTCAAACTCACCGGAAACGGTGGAAGAACCCTCTTTTGTTAAAACACCCCATTTTTTACCGACAAAGAGCGGGAAATCAAAAAACCTGAAAGTATCTTTATCATCGGTGATCTTCGTTACTGTATTGTCGGTCCCAATCGCATAGACAGCATGCATGGTCTTCTTATCAAAAGCATATAGGTTTGGTCGTCCGGCGCTTTTAAAAATATATACATCTTTTTTAACCTCCACAACCTCGTTCACCCAGAACTTCCCGGCCGGGTTTCTGTAAAACCATTTGTTTCCCGCCTTCCAGACAGGCGCATCCACACTCTTATTGGAAAGATCAGTCTCTTTCGAAACTTTAGGAGGCTCCCCTGCCTTTACCGCCTTCTCCTCAGAAGCCGCCTGTTTTGCTATTGGAGCAGAGGAGGGAGGGGGAGGAACTTCGACCTTCTTTTCCTTCATATTAGCAAGGACTTCTACCCTCTTTCCTGCCTCAACCGTTACATTCTTGTCCCAAGGTTCGTACCCTTCTTTCGTGACCCTTACTTTCATCGGCCCAGGGGATAGATCTTTGCCTTCATACGGACTCACCCCAACCGGATTTCCGTCTAAGTAGACCTTCGCTCCTGAAGGCTCGGAATCGATCGCCAGACCGCTCTCTATCGTCTTTAACTTGGCAATCACTTCAACCTTTTTTCCGGCCTCGACCGTTTGCTCTCTTTCCCAGGTCTCATAACCCTCCTTGACGACCTTGATTTTATGCTTTCCTGGCGTCAAGTCCTTACCTTCATAGGGTTCTACCCCAACCGGCTTCCCATCCATAGAGATTGCTGCACCCGAGGGTTCGGTCCGGACCACCAGGTGACCTGCCACCTTCTTCAAGGAAGCAAGGATCTCCTTCCGTTCGCCCTCTGAAACCCCGACCTGCTCCTCGTAAGGTTCATAACCTTCCGCCGCCACCCGAATCCGATGGCTCCCCGGTTTGATCTTCGAAAGCGCCAAAGGGGTCTTTCCTGCCTCTTTCCCGTCCACGGAAACCCTTGCCCCGGAAGGCTCGGACTTGATTTCCAACTCCCCTTCCCTGATGGAGCTGATCTCGACGAAGTAGCCCGGTCTTATGTCCACCGTCTTTTCCTCAACCTGCCCGACAGACGACCTTTCGGAAAGACGCGTGATCTTAAACTTTGCTACATAGATAGGCTTCTCTTTTCCTTCGATCCGGACGACATAATAGACTCTGCCCGGATCACCAAGTCTGATTCCCTTCTCTGCTCCCGCATCCAATTCGATCGCGTTTCCCTGGACTGAAGTTACTTTGCCTCTTAATGCGGCTGATTGGGAAACAGAGACAAGGATCAGTCCTGATAAGAGACACATGAACACGAGAGCCAAATCCCTGCACAGACTTTTTGAGTGACCGCGAGAGGTTTCTTTGATCATCTGTTGCTCTCCATCCGTTTAAGGGAGTCTTTTCCTCTTCTCAAGGATTGCTCCTTGTTCTCCTCGGAATGAATTTGATCAATAAAACAATCAGAATGGCCATCCCTCCCGATGCCAGAATAATAATCAAAACCATTCTCTGAGAAAAGATCTTGGGCGAAGGACTTTGAGAATGGGATGGGGAGGACGGAGACCTCGGTGGGATTGCCTTAAGAATCTCTTCGGCCTTCTTAACAAAAGAGGGCTCTATGCTCAGATATTTTGAGGCCGAGAGCATGGCCCCGGCATAAAAGATCCTGTTTTCCCGGCTGATCTGTTTTTCCAAAGATTCGGCTTCCTTGCTCACGATAGTTTGATCGATCTCCCTTGCCTTTAAGAAATTGGATCGGGCCCCATCGCGATCCTCCATCTTGTCTGAGACAAACCCGAGATAAAAATGGTACTGGGCTGCCTTCTTCGGATCGAGTTCCATCGCCCGGGTTAAATCAGCCATCGTTTGCTTATATTGACCTTCCAATAAATAGATCACACCC
>Ga0315286_10001647_pt1 | contig 20338 bp, 25 predicted proteins | sample YL17G10_0_MG_FD_205038 | JGI IMG/M metagenome (GOLD analysis project Ga0315286, IMG submission 205038) | Sediment microbial communities from Yellowstone Lake, YNP, Wyoming, USA - YL17G10_0 | ecosystem: Environmental > Aquatic > Freshwater > Lake > Sediment | place: USA: Wyoming | collected... | reverse complement strand
ATCGCGGAACTGGACACCAGGAAAATTCTAAACGGAGGACTTGGATCGGGAGAAATTGGTACTGTTATCGCTATGTCCGGGGTTGGAAAATCTCATATTCTTATTGGCTTCGGAGCGGAAGCAATTAAGAGAGGAAAAAACGTAGTTCACTATACTTTCGAGCTTCGCGAGAGAGTAATGGGCGTTAGATACGATAGTTATTTGTGCGATATAAATTCTTTGGAGTGCTCTGAGCACATTCAAAAAATCAAAGACCACTACAAAGAAAACGAAGATAAGTACGGGAAGCTTATTATCAAAGAATTCCCAACTAGAACAGCAACCGTGCAAACCCTCCGCAATCACATGGATCGCCTCGCCCTGACCGGATTTAGACCAGACCTTGTAATTGTTGACTATTCCGGCATAATGCGCTCTACGGAAAGATATGACCTGCCGAGAATGGAACTTCAAAGAATTTTTGAGGAACTTCGCGGTCTAGCTCAGGAACTCAATGTTCCTATTTGGACAGCCACTCAGTCTAACAAGGAGGGCGGCAAGGCGGACTTCATTGACATGACAAATATGGCCGAATCCTATGGCCAGAGTCACGCATGTGATGTTATTTTTGGCTTTCACAGAAAGCCCGAACTCAAGGCTACCGGCTATGGAACGTTCTTCATCTCAAAGAACAGAGCCGGGAAAGATGGTATCCAATACTATGTACACCTTGATACCTCAAAGTCAAAATTGAGGTTCGTTTCTGAAATAGAACCCGATTCCTTTGGAGAGGGCAGCAATGACCCAAAGCCATATGGCCAAAACAACGGTAACGGAGGTTCAACAGCTTCTAGTGCGGTCTCGGTTCTAAGAAAACTTTACAGGGACCAGCAAAAAGAAAAAAGTAATGAAGCCGTAAAAATTGAGAAGCTCGTAGACTGAGGAAGATAAATTCGATGGATTACGGTACAGCTTTAAAGAAATCGGTTGAATATTTTAATGGTGATGAATTAGCGGCGCAAGTTTTCCTTGGAAAATATGCCCTAACAAATCCTACCACTGGATATATTCTAGAGACAACTCCAGACGAAATGCACAGAAGGCTTGCCAAGGAATTTGCGAGAATAGAGAACAAGTATCCGAATCCACTTTCAGAGTCAGAGATTTACGGGTGGCTCAAGGACTTCAAATACATTATTCCACAAGGTTCTCCCATGTCTGGTATCGGAAATTCTTTCCAGACAGTTTCCCTGAGCAACTGCTTCGTTATTCAGTCGCCGTTTGACTCCTATGGGGGCATTCTCAAGACCGATCAGGAGGAGGCGCAGCTTATGAAGCGTCGTGGGGGAGTAGGATTTGACATATCCACAATTCGCCCAAGGGGGCTTTCCACCTCTAACGCAGCAAAGACTACGGACGGCATCGGAGTCTTCATGGAGCGGTTCTCCAACACATGCAGGGAAGTTGCCCAGGGTGGGCGCAGGGGAGCCCTCATGCTCACGATTTCTGTCCATCACCCAGAGATCGAAACCTTCATTAAAATCAAACAGGACCTCAAGAAAGTTACCGGTGCAAATATTTCCATAAGGCTCTCGGATGAGTTCATGCGTGCGGTTCAGGCGGGAGAGTCGGTACAGTTGAGATTTCCTGTTGACTCCCGCCACCCTTCTATCACTAGAAATGTTGACGCAAAAACTTTGTGGACCCAAATAATTGAAGCGGCCCACATGAGCGCAGAACCCGGATTGCTTTTTTGGGACACCATAGACAGAGAAACCCCGAGTCACTGCTATGAGGAGTTTAAGTCCACTTCAACAAATCCTTGTGGGGAAATAGTTCTCAGCCCGTATGATAGTTGTAGGCTTTTGTTGGTTAATGCCCTGAGCTTTGTTGACAGGCCATTCCACAAGAACGCTCAGTTTAACACGAAGAAATTTAAAGAGTGCGTGATCGTGGCACAGCGTCTTATGGATGACCTGATTGATCTTGAACTTGAGTGTATCGACTCAATCCTGACCAAGATAAATAACGATCCTGAACCAGAGGACGTAAAGAAAATTGAGAAAGACCTTTGGCTCAAAATCAAGAACGCATGTGAGAGGGGCAGGAGAACTGGCCTTGGTCTCACTGCCATCGGGGACACCTTTGCTGCCTTAGGTCTCCAGTATGGGTCGCAGGCGTCCATTACGGTCACGGACAATATCTACAGCCTCCTGGCCCTGGGAGCCTACACATCCACGGTCACAATGGCAGAGGAACGTGGAGCGTTTCCTGCATTTGACTATGAGCTTGAGAAAGATCATCCTTTCTTGCAGCGAGTGTTTGCCCTTGACAAGGGAGGAGACCTTGCGGAGAATTGGAAAAAATACGGGAGAAGAAATGTAGCCCTCACCACAACAGCCCCCGCAGGATCGGTGTCGGTACTAACCCAGACCACCTCTGGCATTGAGCCAGTGTTTGAAGTCGCCTACAAGCGTCGTAAGAAAATCAATCCAAATGACAAGGAAGCCAGAATTGACTTCGTGGATCCCATGGGAGACAAGTGGCAGGAATTTGAGGTCTATCATCATCAGTTCAAAGTCTGGATGGAGACAACAGGAAAGACGGGAGTAGAAAATTCTCCCTACAACAAGTCCAAGGCAAATGACATTGACTGGGTTAACAAGGTTCTGGTTCAGGCTGCTGCCCAAAAGTGGGTCTGTCACAGCATCTCTAACACAACCAATGTACCAAAAGAAACTTCGGTTGAGGTCATTAAAAACATTTACATGACCGGGTGGGAGTCTGGATGTAAGGGAGTGACCGTCTATCGTGACGGATGCAGGTCCGGCGTCTTGATTTCAGCAGAGAACACAGAAAAGAAAATAGACACCTCCGGCAAGTTCATGGACCGCCATGCCCCAAAACGCCCTAAGGAGCTTCCGTGCGAGGTTATCCACACGACCGTACAGGGGGAAAAGTGGACTTTTTTCATAGGTGTCCACGAGGACAGACCTTATGAGATCATGGGAGGACTGTCCAAGTATATCTCTATTCCAAAGAGAGCCAAGATGGGGAAGATTATCAAGCACAATGGCCTGGAAAATCCTGTGCCGAGATATGACTTCCACTATGACTTTGAGAAGTCCACCGAGGACGAGACCGTCATCAGGGATATCGCTGCCGTGTTTGAGAACGCCACCAATGCAGCCTTCACAAGAACCATTTCCCTTGCCCTCAGACACGGAACCCCGGTACAGTACATTGTTGAGCAACTGCTGAAGGGTTCCGAGAAAGAAGACGACCTCTTCAGTTTCTCCAGGGCTGTCAGCAGAGTTCTCAAGCACTACATCGCAGACGGCACCAAGGCATCTGAGAAAAAATGTCCTGCCTGTGGCTCTGAGAATCTTGTGTATCAGGAGGGCTGTGTCTCCTGTAAGGATTGTGGACACAGCAAGTGTGGGTGACACATGCAACGTTACAAAATTAGCAATCACCTAACTGGTGTCTTGTATTTTGGGGACAGTGCAAGATCATACGTTGAGACTTGTGCGAACGCAAGTCTGAACTGGCATGTCAATAAAATATATAACATTGACACGGGATGGGATCCGGCATTTTCTCTCAGGGATAATGAATTTTACATTCTAGATGAGTTTGAGGGTGCCATTTTTCTAGAGAATGCTGAAACTGGGGTCAAGTTTTGGATGAGCAACGGCAACTATCTCCAAAAGATCCCAGTCGAATAAAAGATATTAGGATTTCTTCGATAAAGAAATCAAGGATTTCTTTAAAACCGAAATAATGTTCTAGACTTTCCTTGAGCCCAGGCTGGTATATTTACCAGAATGGTGACCACCAAGTCCAAAAGTTCTGCTTGGAACAAACCCCTGGTTTCTCAGGAGGTCGCCGCCTTGTTTGGTCTGTCAAGAAAGCTTAATATAATCAACAACTTGTCGGCCCAAAAATACATGGACAGGTTTGCGAAGGCAGCGAAAAGACACGGCTTTCGCGCAAGATACCTTGACGATAACAGATTTGTATACTGTCTGGGTCATGGTCCAAGCAAGATCGCCATCATCTCCGGCGTTCACGGGGAAGAAAGATCCGGGCCAATTTCTCTTTTGACCTGGCTTGAGGCGTCCAAGAGAGGCAGTCTGATTCCAAAGAACGTGTCTCTTCTTATATGCCCTCTTGTTGGGCATGATGCCTGGAACAAGAGAACCCGCCTGGAGAACGCCAAGACAAATCTAAACTCGGTTTGGGCTAGAGAGCGTGCTCCTCGGTATATCCACGAACTTAAAAGACAAATCAAGAACTTCAACCCCTCGATCTTTGTTGACATTCACGAGGACTCGACTATAAAGGACAAAGAGCCCTATATCTTCAGAAACCTGAAGGTTAAGGGAGTTGTTCGGAGTCTTCAGGCTGCTCTTGGAGTCTCCAAAAAGAAGGGGCTGTGGGAAAGTCCCGAGTACAAGGGAACCTCCGAGACCTTTGTCTTTGACCTCGGGTGCAAGGAAACAACCACCCTGGAAACCCCCCAGACTAAGCCCATCAAAAGCAGGGTTGGGTTTGACCTCGCTGCGATTAAGTGGATACTAAAACACCTATGAAAAAAATATTCGTTTTAATCGGACCGCCCTCCGTTGGCAAGTCCACCTGGATTCAGGGTACTTTCGCAGGCACGGATCCCTATATTGTTAATAGAGACGACCTGGCAGAACAAGTTGCTTCCTCTTATGGGTGGACCTATGACGACATGTTTGTTGGACCTCCTACGGATGCCCAGATAGGTGACGTGGACGAAAAGTACGGTGAGGTTGTCAAGTCCCCGGGGTGGATGACCTGGCAAGCTCTTTCTTTCTCTAAAATTCTAGAGGCAAACAACAGGGTTGAAGCCGAGTTCACCTCAAGAGTAGCTGGAGCCAAGGGGCAAGACAATATTGTTGTTGACATGACAAACATGAACGCCCCAGCTAGGAAAAGAGCCCTTTCCATCATTCAAGGTTCCGAGGGAGAATACGAAAAAATTGCTGTCGTTTTTGAATTTGAGGGAGCAGAGGACGTAATTCAAAAAATTGCCCTTAAAAGAGCTGAGACTGCCAAAAGAATGGGCAAGAGTAAGACGGTTCCCCCTGCGGCAATCCAGCGAATGTTTGCTGCCTTTCAAAAACCGTCCGGCGACGAAGGTTTTGATAAAGTCCTGTCGGTTGACAACAGAGAAATGTTGAGAAACCTTGCCTCGGAAAACGTTGCGGAGTCAACTTTGTTTTCACCAGGCCGATGGGCTCTTTTGGCCGGTATCAAGAAGAAACGCCAGACACTATTAGAACAAGTTTTACTTGAGACGGAACCCACCCAGCCCATTAAAAAAAAATTCCACATCCCCCTCCCGGCTGACCTTCTAGCTATTTCTAAGATGTTCCAGACTGCCGGGAAACAGTTCTACCTTGTCGGGGGAGCCGTCAGGGACGCCCTCATGGGTAAGGAACCAAAAGACCTGGACATAGCCACAGACGCCCAACCAGATGATGTTGTTGCAATTTTACAACAAGATCCCTCCCTTAAGATTCTCGAAATTGGTAAGGCTTTCGGTGTGGTGAAAACAATCACCGCAGAGGGCAACGAATATGAAATTGCCACCTTTAGGCGCGATATCGGAGTAGGGCGCAGGCCAGACGCAGTTGCCTTCACGACCATCGACCAGGACGTAGCCAGAAGAGACCTCACCATCAATGCTCTTTTTTATGACATTGAGACCGGGGAGATCGTTGACTACGTTGGGGGCATGGAGGACATTGAAAAGGGTACCATCAGGACCGTAGGAAGCCCGGAGGAGCGTTTCGGGGAGGACAGGCTTAGGGTACTTCGTGCCCTCAGGTTCGCGGCCAGGATCGGTTCTGGGCTCGACCCGGCCACGGCCCAGGCAATCAAGGGGAACAACTCCCTGGTCGGGGTTTCGGCAGAACGAATCCGAGATGAGTTCCTAAAGGGAATCAAGAGTGCGAAGTCTGTGCCGATGTTCTATAATCTTATCTCAGAATATGACCTCTGGCCCCAGGTTTTTCCTGGCCTGAACGTCTCCAAGGACTTCAGGGACACCAAGAACATTCCGGTAGCCCTAGGAGTTCTTTTGAGAGAAAATGATTCAAAAATATTAATGGCAAAACTGAATAACTTAAAATATTCAGCAGACGAAGTTGCTCAGGTATCATTTTTTCCAATGTTTATGGCACTGAACGTCAACAACGCCTTTAAAATGAAGAAGTTTTTCAAAAACTCCCGCCTGGGCGGGCAAGATTTAGTGGAGTTTTCAGGGCTGGTTGGAAAACCTGACGATCATCTCGTTAACATTTTTCTTCGATATGAACCATCCATTACTGGTCTTGAGTTGCAGTCACAAGGGTTCTCCGGCAAGGAACTAGGCCAAGAGATGGAACGTAGAGAAACAGAGATTTTTCGTAGATTGTCTTAAAATGTCACAAGGTTGCCTCTGTCTTCTATATTTATTTCCTATGGGAGACAGAGGGAATGACAACACACGGGACGGTAAAACATAGTAAAATTTTTAATTTGTTTGTGAGCTTGATGGTTTTTGCGATGATTGGCTCAGTGTTTGTGTGTTGCGTAAGCTGCGCACAACGCATAGCGCGTCCACCACTTTCAAGAGTAGACTTAAGTGATGTTAATGTCACTCAACTTCTGGAGTCAACAGTTGCCTTTGTTGTACCTTCAGAGTTGTCGGACGACACAGGCGAGCCAGTTTCCGACGTTACTTGGGATGGCCCATATTGTTCCGGTTTCTTTATTGACGAAAGCCACCTGGTCAGTGCCGCACACTGTTTCCAGGACATAGCCACGGTAGAAATAGCCCCGGGATTGATTATTCAAATCCCGATGACCTCTAATCCGCTTGGACAAAGAGCCTTTTTCGTACAATATGGAGAAATTAACTGGGAGGGTGAAATAACCGGCACTCCGGTTGAGGCTCAGGTAACTCTTTATGATGAGGACAGCGACGTTGTTATTCTCCGTGTGAGACACGGAGACTTTCGTCCAAGAGCTTTCTCTCCCCTCGCAGAGGGCGTTCCTGCCATAGGAGATGAAGTTTTCCACGCGGGTCATCCTCTTGGAGTACCCTGGATGTTCTTTAACGGAATCGTAACCAGACTCGTGAGCAGTGATGAAACTGACGCGAGTATGGTCAATATCCTTCAGGTGAGCGTTCCAACGTCCCCTGGATGTTCTGGCGGTCCACTCGTGAACTCCAGAGGAGAAATTGTCGGTTTTGCTGACGCCATCCTTGGCAGGGGCTCTCACTCTCACATTACCATCTACTACAGCGTTGAGGTAATTAGAAGACTTTTAGGGACAGAAATACCAGCCATTGCAGATGCCGGAACTCATGCTACTTAGTAGCACATGAGCCTTCTTAAAGAACTAGTTGAAACCATCGTTGAGGCCGAACTAAATGTCCTTGACACACCCGTGATTTACTTCGACATGGACGGGGTTCTTGCCGATTTTTCCCAGGGAGTTGCCGCTCAGACCGGGGGAGACAACAACAAAACCAAGAAAGCCTTTGAGGAACTTGTTGGGAATTTCCCAGAGTTTGCCTCCCTTGGGGACGATGAACTCAAGGCGCGGCTTGCTGGCCCACAGGCTGACCCAGGAATGAAAGCCCTGAAGAAAGCCTGGCAGAGGTACCGGGAGCAGAAATTCGCCGTGGCAGGGCAGCCAGGGTTCTTCCTGAGCCTTCCGGTTCTGGATGGGGCAGGGGAAATGCTCTCCCGGGCTGCTGGCCTAACTGGCAAGAAGCCCAATATCCTGACAGCCCCAATTGACGGGGACACGGCCAGGTGTGAGGCAGAAAAGCGTCAGTGGGTAGAAAAGAACTTCCCTGGGATGTTCTCGGAGTTCATCTGCACCCAGGACAAGCACAAGTACGCGAATTCCAACGCAATCTTGATCGATGACCGGACCAAGTACACCTCAAAGTTTGAGGCCAACGGGGGAACTGCCATTTTGCACAAAAATCCTGCGGACACACTACAGCAACTTGAAAATATTCTCAAATCAAGAGGATTGCCGGGGTGACACGTCCTAATTAAGGACGTTGTGCCCACCCACCTAAAAGAATATCTTGATTTTCTTGTGGAAGAAGCCCTGGATGAAAAGCTTAGGGGCGGATTTGACCTGAACTATTTCAAGAAGCTTCCTACTGCCAGCGACCAAAAAACTTACGCGGACAAGACGTTAACTTTGCTTAACTGTGGATCCGCGAGGTGTTCCTATATTTTATCCTCCGGCAAGGTGCTAAAATTGCTGGTCCGTCCTGAATATCCAGACACAGAACAAAATGAAGGTGAAATAAGTGCCTTCAAGAAATTTGGCCCGGAGTATGTTCCAAGGATATTTGACTTCGATGAAAATAATACTTGGCTGATAGTGGAGCCTGCCAGGACCTTTTCCTCTGGGTGGGAATTTAAAGAAAAAACTGGCCTAAGTTATCATCTTGCAAGATATTTCGAGACGTATTTGGGGCAGCGGGGACGATTATCCGCAAGTGATACCGCTGAACAGTGGCAGAATTTTAAATCAGAAAAAGACAAATTTATGTGGTCCGGTGAAGAGGTTCCAGACTGGGAAAGCCTCACGCCACTTGGCCAACAGTATATTGAGAAACACCACCACCTAAACGCTAATGGCTTGATTGACATAACCAGGGCAGATCACTGGGGATGGGCCAGTGATGGGAGATTGGTTTGTGTGGACCCGGGGATTAGTACCGAATGAAAAATCAACATCTCAGAGAGGTCTTGGATCGGCTTGTGGAAGAAGCCTTTTTGTCAAGTGCCTTTGACATGGAAGAGTTTAAAGCCCTGGCTGACTATAAGGCCAGGATGAACTATGTTCAGGACCGTGGGCTGGTGCGTGTTGGGTGCGGGATCTCCCGGTGCGCCTATGTCCTGACGCCCACCAAGGTGATTAAAATAGGCAAGGGCCCAGGACAAAACTCAAAGGAGTTTGAGGCATTTCAAAAGTTCGGACCAAAATATGCCCCGGTAATTTATGACCACGATCCAAATTTCTGGTGGTTGGTTTCCGAGCATGCCACCACATGGAATAGTCCAACAGAGTTTGAACAGGCAACAGGACTTGCCGAGGACTGGCTGACAGCAGCCCTGGATTTCCAAATGGTAAACAAGATTCCACCAAACAGGCTCCTTGGGATATTCTCGGCCAAAAAGCCCTGGCATGTCCCGGACGTGAATCCAACTCCCCTTGGTAAGGAACTAGTTAAAAAGATGGCTCACCTAAGTGCAGGGGGCTTGCATGACACCGACAGGTGGGACCACTGGGGAATAACCGGAAATGGCAGACTTGTTTGTGTGGACTTGGGGATAAATGACTGGTAACAATATCCAACAACTCATAGAGGAGCTTGTCGAGCAAGAGCTTACAGAAGTAAACTTCAGCGATCAGCAATTTAGCGACAACAACGGAGTATATCGCGTTGGGGACATCATAGAATATATCAGACAAAACAAGATTCCTGCCAGGGTCTTGAGTGTTGAAAGTCTCGTTGACACAAACCTGGGACCCGACTCAATGCAGGACACTGATGAAGTTCCAGGTAGTCCCGAGTTTGTTGCACGAGCAGACAAGGCAGATGTTTCCTTTCCGATTATAGCAGTTGAGTATCCAGATGGAGTTTTTATCGCTGACGGGATGCATCGGCTTTGGAAAGCAAGAGAGATGGGACTAAAGGGTCTTCGGGGGTATTTGATTTCCCCTAGTGACCTGGAAAATATCCCAAAGATGCAAAATGAGTTTAATGCCGTTGGTGGCGGGGGTGTCTCTGCCACGGGTGGACAGCCTCTTGGCATTGACATGGGCCCACAACACAGGACCATGTGGTCCGGGGGCACGCCGGTCAGAAGAAGGAAGAAAAGAAAGCTCCCAGAGGACCACCAAGTTCTGATGGACCTTATAGAGAACGTTCTGGATGACATGGGCCTGGAGAAGGCTACTAAGTCTGTAAGGCGGGGCATGATAGGGGGCGGGGCAGTCTACATGGACAGACACGACCCCAACAAAAAGAGAACTAAGGACGTGATGGCGAAGGTCTCCAAGAACCTTCACAGAAAGCCTTACTCACACGATCCCCCAAGAATGGGACTAGGGGAAGATGCGAAAACATAATTCTGGAGATATTTACTCCTATGGCAACACCTGACAACACATTCCTCACGTTTTCTTCCACCTACCTTACAGGGTCTCAGACCGTAAGGAGAATTACCGACTCCGATGGAGTAGACCGTATTTATGTCGGAATTCGACTGGTGCCCGAGGTACAGCTTCAAAACCTTGCAGACGGCTCCGGCAAGCCCACGATCGTCTTTAAGCTGGAACAAAGAATCGCTAACGCTGTCTGGCAGCTTATGTCCGGGTCCATCTCCGGTTCATTCTAGCCTCTGGTCGGTGTAAGCTGAACGAATGCTGTCTTGGCTCAAGAGCTTGGTTTCCCCTCCCCGGGCAAGTGAAACCTGGGAAGAACTCCTGCCCGGGGACTTTGTTAGGTTGCACCTGAAGGACCCCAAATCGGTTGGTATCGTTTCCGACACCCAATCCCTGACCTACCAGCGACTCGATGAGGAGGATGTAAGGACTTGTCAGATCGAGGGGTTCGTCATCCGAACAGACCAGCAGGGCATTAAACCCGCCAGAATTGACACTCTGGAAATTAACGTCGTTAAAAGGCAAGGAAGCAATACTAGGCTTGTGACCTATCTTCTCTTGAGAGAAGAGATTTCCAAGATCATTTTCATAGAGGACAAAAAACATGAGCGAAGGGTTTGACTACAAGGAAGTAGCGCAGCACCACAAGGAACTTCACCGCAACAAGGTAGAGCTTCTTGGAACCTATGGCGGAGACATCACGCACGCTCTTTCTGCCTGGACCTCCACTTCCAGAGACCTAAACGAGGACAAGATAAAGAGAATTCCAAAACTTCTTGGAATGCTTGCAAAGAATCACCACGAGACTCCCTTTGAGAAGTCTGCAATACACTTTCTGGTTACCACGGACATTGCCACCCACATCCACATAATCAAGCACCGCATCGGCGTCTCCGTAAATGGTGAGTCCGCCAGGTACAAGGAATTGAAGGATGACAAGTTTTATATCCCCCAGGACTGGCCAGAGGACGAGGTGCTCCTCTACGTGCAGCACCTTGAACAAAGTCTCAGAACCTATCACAATGCCATTGAGCGTCTGGTTGCCAAGGGAATGGACCGCAAGAGAGCCAAGGAGTCTGCAAGACTATATGTGCCCTACGGAAATCAAATCCAGGCAGATGTGATGTTCAACTGGCGATCCTTCTATCATTTTCTCACCCTGAGATACTCTTCTCATGCCCAAATGGAAGTCAGAGACCTGGCGAGAACCATGCTTGAAATTGTTGACAAAACAGGGGACTTTAACCTGACGCTCATGGCGTTTGGTCTCAAAAATGAATCTGGAATTTTAGTAGGACCGTTTACCTGAGAGCTTTAGCTTTCTCAAACGTTCTTCGTGATGAAGATTCTCGAAAAAGGCTTCTACTGATTTTTTGTTTAGACGGACCTTTTCAAGAGTTTTCCTATCTGTCACGGACGGATGTAATGGAATATCCAAGGTGTCGTCCATTTTGATCGGAAGGGAATTATCCAGAAGACTTCTGGCTTCCTTCGCTGAGACAATCTGAGCGTTGCGGATTGGGAGTTTCTGCAAGTGCCAAATAACTTCCTCCGCGAAGGCGGTATCCGGGAGTTCGTCCGTCTCAAAGACCACAGCTGCGTCCCGGCTCTTGGCTCTGCCAAGTTTCGTCTGTTGCACGCCTGGGATATAGCTGCCTCCTTCGGCCACAGCAAAGACACCATCCAAAATTGAGGACTTTAATAAAAGTCCCGTGTCAACAATGTCTCTGGCTCCGGCTTCGTCGGTAAAATGAATATATCTCATTGCAAGGGATAAATAGTCACAGAAAATTGTGAAATTTACGTCCAGACCGAGGATATATCATGCCCCTGCACCCCTTGATGCCAAAAGCGCCTCTTTTTAGGTCTCCCCTCCGGGCCAGGAATACAGGCTGATAACCCTCAGGAAGGGCGTCCAGGCTTTCCTGAGCAGCCAGTATGAGTGGGGCGCTCATAATGAACTCAAAATCATTGCTCTTGATAAAGCCGCACTCGCCCTGGATTAGGAAGTCAACCTCCTTGTTGCCAAAAATAGCAAGTTTTTTAAGTTCCTCGTCCTTTATCTCCTTGCCGACCGAGAGCCTGGTAGGGAAGACTCCTATTGGAAGACCTGGGTTATCTTTCGTTAGAAACTGCTTGAGGTCAATACCAAACTGTTTCACCTCCGGGTGGTCCTTGAAGTCTCTTAGCCCGGACCACTGACGAAAGTGTCTGGGTCTTCTGCCGTCCTTGTGGGAAACACGAAACAGAACGTTTCCGTCCTTGTCCAGGAATTCAAAATCTGCCTTTCCTAGTTCCCCCTTTGTTGCCGTGGGCATTCTCAGGGAGAAAACGTCCTTGTACCTGTAGAGGTTATTTGTTGTGGTCTTTACAAGAAGCGTTACCGGCTTGAGACCGAAGACGGTTGTCTTGCGGAGCGCAGCCTGGATATTTTTCTGTTCCTTGGTTTCCTTACTGTATACCATCTCCGGGGTCTTGCTGCCAAACTCCCAGGTTTTTTGAAGGGCTCCAGAAGTGATTGTTCCTGTCTCCGTTTCTAACAAAAGGCACTTGTTGTGGACGTGACACCCGAGAATCTCATATATGCTTACGTCTGGATTGAGACTTGCCTTTGTGAGTCGTTCTATCAGGTCTGGGTTCGGCTTGACGACGACGTTCTCTTTCCCTAGTTCGGTCTGTTTTTCCTTGGTAAGCTCAAAATGTTGGCTTGTTTGAATTTTCTTTAGGAGGACATCTAAGTTGTTCCTCTTCCTGAGTTCGTGAATTGTCAGTGAAGCCATTTACATCTTAGGCTTTGACGTAGAAAACAAAGTGTCTATGTGTTAGGCTCTGTCTATGACCGAAAAATACGAAGAACTCGGAAAACAAATTGGAGCCCTCGTGGATGAAAAAAACAAAGCCTATGGCGACAGCTTCGGACAAGTAGGCAAATTTCTCGAGATTCTGTATCCAAACGGAATTCCGGTCAGCGCCTACACTGACGCACTTTGCATAGTTCGTATATTCGACAAATTAAAAAGAATCGCCACCAATAAGGATGCCTTTGGGGAAAGCCCTTACAGGGATATTGCCGGATATGCTCTCCTAGGGACCATAAAAGATGAACTTGACAAAGAAATCGTCCCGGCCACTAATCCACCAACTAGCCCAACAGCACACGACGTAATTCTGCTCAAGGACTGAGAAATGGAACATCTGTCAGCAGAAGAGTTATTGAAAATGTGTTCCTATAAGTGGACAATAAATGAAAGTGACAGATGTTGGCATTTTTTTGAAAGTCGAGTAAGGATAAGCTCTGAGATGCTTGTGGATATGTGGGCGTATCACAGAATATCTCCAGATTTTTTATTGGGGAAGGCTGAGAAACATCTTAAATCCCTAGGCCATGGGGAAGAAATAGATTTTCGTCTTAGTTTTGAGCATCCTCCAAAGCCACCACTTACAACACTTAAAATTAGCGTCGAAGTTAGACCTTGGTTTCATGGTAATCCAACGCTTCCGCCAAGGGTTCTTGAGGAAGTCCTATATGAGCTTCCGTTTGATATCGAAGAGTTTGACAGCTGGTAACTTTATGCTAGTTTTATCAGGCAACACCATGACCAACATTAAACCAGACTTTGACCTGATGTACAACGGCAACGTAAGTTGGCTGAAGGACAGGACTATCTTTGCATGGTAGCCACGCTTATGGTCTGGCCACCGAGACCTCCGACATTGACGTGAAGGGACTTTGTATCGCCCCCAGGAACGTATATCTTGGGTACACGGAGGGATTTGAACAGGCAGAAGGCAAGGAGCCCTATGACCTTGTAATCTATGAAATTCGCAAGTTCTTCAAACTTGCTTCTCAGTGCAACCCAAACATTATTGAGGTCCTGCACACAGACCCAAGCGTGTGGGTGAAGGTAGCACCAGCTGGGACCCTCCTCCTTGAGAACAAGGACAGGTTTTTGTCCCTCAAGGCCAAGCACACATTTTCCGGGTATGCCCACGCCCAGCTAAAGCGCATCCAGACTCACTACAAGTGGCTATCCAATCCTCCGAAGGCTCCGCCCACCCGTAAGGATTTTGACCTCCCTGAGTTTACCCTTATCCCAAGGGATCAACTTGGGGTGGTTGAGGCAGAAATCAAGAAGAAGATCGAGACCTTTGACTTTGACTGGTCCGTACTGGATGAGTCCCAGAGGATTAATCTTCAGGGGTGCATTTCTTCCTTCTTTGCCGAAATGAACCTTACCTCTGATGAAGTATGGACCCGTACTGGTCGGTCCCTGGGATTTGATGATAACTTCCTTGCCCTCCTTCAAAAGGAACGTGCCTTCAAAGGCAAACAAACTGAGTGGGAGCAATACCGAAGCTGGCTCAACACCCGCAACCCAAAACGCGCAGCCCTTGAGGCCAAGTTTGGCTATGACACCAAACATGGGTCGCATCTTGTGCGTCTTATGAAGATGTGTAGGGAAATTCTTACCCAGGGCAAGGTTATTGTCAAGAGGACCGAGGACAGGGAAGAACTCCTGGCAATTAAAAATCACGGCATCTGGTCGTATGAGAAACTGATTGAGTGGTCAGATACCCAAGAAAAGGAACTAAATGACCTATATAAGACTTCCAAGGCTCTGCCAAAGGAGCCCGATCATAAATTTTTGAACGAATTGTGTCAAAAATTAATCGAAGAAGCCTTAAACAAGGATAACTTCTAAATCAATACTATAGCCATGAGTGAAAATATAGAGAGCCCGAAAAGTAAGCTGGATATAGGCCTTGAGAGAATTGCATTTTTCTGTGAGTGCTGGCACCCTGACCACAATTTTTTTGTTCTATATGATAGAACAGACGACGAAGTAACTGTTCAAGTAAAGTTGAACCACTGGTTACCGTGGTATAAGCGTGTTTGGGTTGCCTTAAAATATATCCTTGGAGTGACCACGAATTCTGGTGACTACGACGAAGTTCTCTTGTCGGTAGAGGATAGAAAAAAGTTGGCAGGCGTCTTACTGAGGGCAAAAGAGCCGGTCATGTTAAAGCCTGATCGCATGCAGCAGTTAGCCGGAATTAAGCCAAAAAAGAAAAACAAGGAACAATAACATGTCAGAAGAAAACACAGCACCAGAATCAGTTCAGGCACCAGAGCCAGTGGCGGCGCCGCCCGTAGCAGAGCGTCAGGTATTTAAGATGGCAGACGATCTTATTTCGATGATAAGGGAGTTGGTACAGCTTTCCTTGCTCACCGGAACAAATGTCGTTGACCACTTCCGTGCCCTGCAAATGGAAGCAACCGAAGAGAAGCCTTCTTATCTGACGGTAACGCCCGAGTATGTTCAGGCGTACAATACCATGATTTTGAAGCTCAATGAGGAAGCCAAGCGGCACCAAGAAGAAATGCAGAAGACGCCAGCCATCGAAGACTGATCTCTCTGTTCTTTCTTGACTCCCAAGAGGGGAGTGCTATGCTCAGGTCATGGCAAATCTCACATACCTCAACGAAGGCGACAAGACTGAAGTTCAGGGCTCCGGCAAGAAGCCCTATCTTCTCCGCAGGATTGGCGGAGTCGTGGACTGCTCCTGTCCTGCGTGGCGAAATCTAGGCGGACCTATTGACGTTCGGGTGTGCAAGCACATTAAGGCGAATATCGACCCCGCTTGTCTCTTGCCCCAGGCTCAGGCCGTGTTTAATGGCGGCGTAGTGCTGCCAAAGGCTGGTCTTGCTATGCCAATGGCCGTTGCCATTAAGCAGGCGCAGGCTGGCACGGGTCCCGCTGTGACCGTTGGTACGACCGTCGTTGGTCCCAGGCTCACCAAGACCGGGAAGATTTCCACGGCCGTTGGCGGGGCGGTTGTAAAGGACACGGCTCCCCCGTGTCTCCTTGCCCACAAGTGGGAAGATGAGGACCCGACCGGGTGGTGGATGTCGGAGAAGCTGGATGGCGTGCGAGCCTGGTGGAATGGAACCGATTTCATCTCTCGCCTGGGGAACACCTATCATGCCCCGGATTGGTTTAAGGCAGAAATGCCCCCGGTGGTTCTGGATGGTGAGCTTTTTGTTGGACGTAAGCGATTTCAGGAGACGATTTCTGCTGTTCGTAAGCTTGTTCCCACCGACAGCGAGTGGCAGAACGTCAAGTTTATGATTTTCGATGGCGGGTGGTTCCCTGGTGAGGACGGCACAGCAGCCGGGGATTTTGAAACCCGCCAGCAGTGGCTCAAGGAAGAAATCACAGACCACCTTGGAAACTGTGGCGGACTTGCAGAGGTCGTTGAGCAAATTCGGTGCGAGGGCACGGACCACCTCAAGAAGCATCTTCTTGCTCTGGAAAAGAAGGGCGCAGAGGGCGTAATGCTCCGTAAGCCCGGGTCCCTGTATGAGGCTGGCCGTTCCAACACCTGTCTCAAGGTTAAGACCTTTTTCGATGACGAGGCTGTTATCCTTGGGTACACGGAGGGCAAGGGTAAGCACAAGGGCAGGGTTGGAGCCCTGGTGTGTTCCTGGGGAGACGTTCAGTTTGAGGTTGGAACCGGCCTCAAGGACGAGGAACGCAAGAGCCCCCCGGCCATTGGAACCAAGATTACCTTCCGATACCAGGAGCTTACTGAGGCAGGAATTCCCCGGTTCCCGAGCTTTGTGTCAGCAAGGGACTACGAATGAAACACGCAATCACAGCAACCCTCTTTAACCGCTCGTCTCACTTCTCTGTGTCCCTTCCCATGTTTTTCCAGTACCTAGGGAAAGACGTTAGGGATGACCTGATTGAGCACTTCAAGTCCTATAGTGGGTCTTGGAATCCGGTGATCAAAATGTGGGACTTTCCTCCCTCTTCCAAGATTGCCATTTTTAAACTGCTCCAGGCGTTCAATGTGAAGATCACCGCCCCGCCCATGTCGGAGCAGGAGGCAGCAGAGAAAGAACGCTCCAGGCTTCTCCTAGAGCCCAGGAAAATCATTGTCCAGGTTCCGGTGGATCTCTCAGGTCCCAATAACCCTGCCATCCGTCAGGTTTTGGAACGACAGTATGCCAAATTGGAGGAGGAGTTCCGAAAGCTTCACATGCAAACCGGGGTTTGCAAGACGAAAATGCGAGAAATCTTGCAGAAGTGTGTCCCGGCCATGGGAGGCTTGATCGCAACCTTGCCTCAGAAAGGGGTCTTGACGCGCGCCGCAGGGTGATTACGGTGCCTGAGAGGCAATCCACAATGTTCCATGACGTAACAAAAAAAACATTAAAGCTAGGTGACTCCGTTGAACTTTCATTCAACGGAGAGGATTTTAAGGGCAAGGTAGTTGGGACTACCGTGGTAAACTTCCTACGGGAATACTATGTGGAGTTTGCTGACGGTAGCAAAAGATGGTTCCTCGGCTCCGTTCTGGAAACCCTTAAAAACTAAGTCAATCCTCCTCGTCGTCGTCGGACAGGGCAGACTTCATCATGTCCTTGAGAGAGTTTTTCAAAGGATTCTTTTGGACCAGCTTCTTTCTTTCCTGTATCAGGGCTTGAAGCTGCTTCTGGGTCATTGTTATTTTTCTCTTCCCGCCCTCAAGAGTTTCCATCTTGACGTTGGGTGGGGGCGATTTGTTTTCAAGGGCTTCAATTTCTGGAAGAAGTTCCTCGACCGTCTTTCTGTCGTCTTCTTCTTCTTTTGCGTCATTTGAGAAAATTGGGGTAACCTCTACTGCCAAAGACCTGACAAACTCCAATTCTAGGGTTGTGGGAACGAGAAGTCGTGTACCGATAACAACCTCAACCCTGCCAATATACAGCTCTTTTTCCTTAAAGGTGTCCTTTAATACTGGAATTGTAACGGTGATTGTACCGTTGTCTTCCTTGGCCGTAACAGGGAAAATAAAGCCCATTCCATCCTGTCTGGCTTTCTCAAACACAACAAATCTAAAGGTCGGGGCAGACGCCCCAGGCTCCGAACTGGTCCCCTGGACCTTGAATTGAAAATTCAGGTCATTTGCCTCATCAAGTTTTAGGGTAATTTTACTCATTTTTTGTCTTCTTAGGGGTAATTATTTTGCTCTCGACCTTTAACGAGCCGGTGCTCACCGGAATAAGGTCGCATTTGATTTCAATATCATCATAAGGTTCAATGATTTTCACGTCTATGTTGTTGTTTGTGTCGGTTTCCGGCTCGATGAAGCACTCTGGACCCTCATCTTTCAGCTTTTGAAGGAATTGTAGAGTTAGGTTAACTGCATCTACTCCATTTGTGCCAGTTACAAGATTTTTTAAGTAACCTGAGGCGTAAGGGGTTTTCATTTTAACGGCGATACCGTTGATGAAAACTGTCAGGGGCTCGTCTTCTCCTGCAAATCTCACCCATCCTGCAAGTTCGTCGCAGGGGATTTCTTCCCCGTTGACCTTACAGACACAACACCTGACGAAGACATTGAGATAGGGTTTTGGTTGTCTCCTGGAGCCTCCTGGGCGGACTACAACCGCCGTAGGGGCACCTAGACACACCGAGTCATAGCCTCCGTCATAAAAGAAGCAGTGCTCGTCGTAGACGAGCCTGGGGTCATCGTAGAGGTATGGTGGTGTAGGCAGTACCATGAAAAACGTACTTGGTCTCTTTAAATTGGCTCTTGGTGTTCCAAGAGAGCAGTTTCAGAGTTTTCTTCTAGTTTTTCTAGCTTGGCCTTGGTTTCCTCATAACCCATGAGAATAACTCTTTGGATGGTAGGTCCATCAAAGTTCATACTGTCCTCATTTGGAAGCTTGGATGGAATAAAGAATCTAACTTTGATGTCGTGCTTTTTGCCATGTTGGTTTATCACACGGATAACGTCCAGACAGTCCTCAAAATATACTTGATCTGAGAAAATACCTGCCCCACGAAGACTTACGTTCACGGCGCTCTTTAGGGAGTCGTTTGATATGTTCGCAGACTCAAGGTTGACGATTGGCTGTGTCACGATTACGTCTATTTCGTCTGGGTTTTCTCTTATGGCCTCCAAAATAGGAATTTGGTGTCTTACCCCGCCGTCTACCCACTTTTCGTTGTCAATAAGAAGTGGCTCAAACACAACCGGCAAATGTGAGGAAGCCAGAATATATTCCATTATATTGTCGTTTGTTTGGTCAATGTCGTGATATCTGGTAGTGGTTAGGGAACAACATCCCACCGTGAGCCTTACTCCGCTGTTTCTGGCCTTGTCAAGATTCCAAAACTGGGAGACAAGCCCACGGAGGGGAGCCCCGGTGTTCAGGGACCCTTTCCACAAAGACGCGATATAGTTGAGTTTAAATGGAGCCCAGGGCTTATAAATGTCCGCGCTCGACTTGACGTTGTTCCAAATTTCCAAGAGACCCATGATGGAACCAGCTTGTTCTTCCGGCTTGAGCATCGCAAACCAGGCTGCATTCAGAGCCCCTACCGATATACCATGAACAGAATTCCAAGAGCTTCCGGCTTCACAAAGAGCTTTGATAGCACCCACCTGGTAGGCTCCTTTACTTCCTCCACCTGAGAGAACTAAGGCTCTTTTGATCATGTGTTTAACCTCTTTTCATGGAGTATACGGGACCAGGACGAATCTGACTGGCAAAGAAGACCCACCTGTTGGCATAAACTGCGCCCAGACATTAAGACTTCCAGTGCCAGGGGCATATTTGCCCTCTACGGCACCCTTGGTATTGTCCCCGGTGGAGGTAGTTCCGGCCGGGATAAGAAACTTTCCACTTGGGAAAACGCCCGACATTGCCCACACCGCGCCGCCCCACTGCCCGCCACGGGGATTAATCAAAATGCCAATGTTCTTGCCGTCCGAGGAGGTCATGGCAAGATGCATTTTGTGGTTAATGCCAAAGTTACCTGAGAGGGTCATCGCTGTACCGTCTGTGGCGTCCACGCCCACAGCAGGGTCATCGGGAGCCGTTCCGCCACCAACTGGGAAAGATTTGATATTTCCAGAGGTATCAAAAACTACACTCAGGGCCGTGTCATAAACCTTGTCACAAAATGGAAAGGTGCCTCTTTGGTGGGTGTCCCTGGAAAGCAGGCTGAGACTTGGACCAACTGTGATCGGGTCATCATTTGGATCTAGGGCAACTACTAAAATCTGATGTGGCTGGGTCATGCTGTAGTCCCAGATGCCATGCAGAAGATTGGTTGGGCTTGCCTGAAGGGCATCAAAA
>Ga0315286_10001646_pt1 | contig 20344 bp, 21 predicted proteins | sample YL17G10_0_MG_FD_205038 | JGI IMG/M metagenome (GOLD analysis project Ga0315286, IMG submission 205038) | Sediment microbial communities from Yellowstone Lake, YNP, Wyoming, USA - YL17G10_0 | ecosystem: Environmental > Aquatic > Freshwater > Lake > Sediment | place: USA: Wyoming | collected... | reverse complement strand
GGAGGAGCGCCGCAGCGAGTTTGACGACGCTTGGGACTACGGCTACGCTAACCCCAAGCCTGAGCCCGATCAGCTCTGTCCTCAATAGGCCCGGCGGCGGCAGCACCAGCGCCGCCCTTGCAATTCTTTCGAATCTCTGCCAAAATTGGCTAAAGTGCTTGTATTTCCGCCGTCGACGAAGGCTGGCCTCCCATGACCGACGGCAAACACCCCTCGCGACCCTTCCTCCTCGCGGGGAGCCTGCTGGCGGGGCCGGCGGTGGCCTTCGCGGCTGGCATCGCCCTCGTGGGCCGCGACGTCCAGGGCCCGGTATTCGCCCTCTTCATCCTGGGCCCTCTGGCCCTGGTGGGCTGGGCAGGCTTCGCCGTAACGATGGCTTTGGGCGCCAGCCGGGGACGGGCGGCCAGCACGCTCCTGGCGGCCGCCTTGACGTCCGTCGCCTTCATGGCCGGCGCGCTGGGTACGTTCGTGCCTTATGCCGCCGGCTGGGGCGATCACGAGCTCGACCTCTACGGCCAGGACTCGAACTGGCGGCAGTTCCTGTGGATTATGCTGACCGTGTCCAGCTTCTGGGGCGCTCTGGCCGGAGCGGGGGCCGGCTTCCTGGTGTGGTTCTTCCGTTCCACACGGACAAGACCTGCCTGAAGACGGCAAGGCCGGTCGCCTGCTATCCTAGACGGAGAGGCTTAGAGGATGCCCAAAGCGAAGGTCGACGACATCCAGCTCTACTACGAAGAGCACGGCCAGGGCGAGCCGCTCCTGCTCATCATGGGCCTGGGCGCCAGCACCCTGAGTTGGAGCGAGCAGATCCCGACCTTCGGCCGCGAGTTCCGCGTCATCGCCTTCGATAACCGCGGCGCCGGCCGGAGCGATAAGCCGGCCGTGCGTTACACCATCGCCCTCTTCGCAGATGACACCGCCGGCCTCATGGACGCGTTGGGCATCGACTCGGCCCACGTCTACGGCCAGTCGATGGGGGGCTTCATCGCCCAGGAGCTTGCCCTCCGCCATCCCCAGCGGGTGCGGACGCTGGTCCTGGGCTCCACCAGTTGCGGCGGCCGCCACGCCGTCGCCGCTTCGCCGGAGAACCTGGCCGGCATCGGCATGATGAACGTGCTGGCCCCGCGCGAGGCGGCGGAGAAAGGACTGCCCTTGCTCTACAGCGGGGAGTTCATCGCCCGCCACCGTGATGCCCTTATCCAGCGCTCCCTGCGCGAGGCGGAGCTGCGCCCGCCCCCCGACGCCTTCGGACGGCAGGTCCAGGCGGCCATCCGCCACAAAACTTTCGACCGTCTGGCAGACATCCGCTGCCCTACTCTGGTGATCACCGGCGGCGACGATAAGCTCGTGCCGGCCGACAACTCGCGCATCCTGGCGGAGCGAATTCCGTGCGCAGAGCTGGCCGTGTTGCCCGGCGCCGGCCACGGCTACTTGGTGGAGAAGGCGGCGGAGTCCAACGCCATCGTCCTGGAATTCCTGCGCCGCCATCGGACAGCGGCGACCAAACCCGCCGCAAGCGGTTTAGTTCCGGGCTAACCCATGCCCCGTTTCTTTACCGTCGAAGAAGCCAACCTGGAGCTGCCCCGCCTGCGCCAGTGGCTCCCTCGCCTCCAGGCCAGGCGGCGCCGCCTGGACGTGGTGCAGCACAAGCTGGGAGAGCTGACCTTGAAGGCTGCTGCCAATGGGAACCTGTTGGAGGAGGAGGTGCACGCCACCCAGCGGGAGGCTAAGCGCCTGACCGAGGAGTTCGACAAGCTCATCGCTAAGATCAACGACCTGGGCTGTGAGATCAAGGACATCGAGCAGGGGCTGGTGGACTTCCCCGCCCTGCGTGAGGGTCGTGAGGTCTACCTCTGCTGGCGGCTGGGCGAAGAAGAGGTCGCCTTCTGGCATGAGCTGGACGCCGGCTTCGGCGGCCGCCAGCCCCTGTAGCGCCGAGCCGTGCCCCCCGTCACCGCTCACGCCCAGCGCATCGCTCACGGCTACGGCAACAGCCGCCGCTACCTGGCCCTGGCCCTGGCCCTCGAAGGGCCGGTGGACTATGTGGAGGCCGACGTCTGGTACCAGGGCGATCGCGTGGCCGTCCGCCACGAGCGCAGGCTCGGGCCGCTCCCCATCCTCTTCGACGAGAAGCACAAGGACCACATTGGGCACGGGCCCGGCCGCTACGGCCTGTCCCTGGGCCGGTGGTACGTCAAGCTCCAGATCAGAACCCTCTACCTGGAGGACATATTGGCTCTGGCCCGCGGCCAGCGCCCCCTCTTAGTGGACGTGAAGTGGAGCCCCGGCGGCCGCCAGTCCGCCTTTGCCCGAGCCCTGGCTCAGACTGTCCGGCTGGCCGGCATGGCCGATGACGTGACCTTCTGCGGCCAGAACTGGCCGGTGCTGCAACGCCTGCGGGTCATCGACCCCGGCCTGCGCGTTCACTATTCCATCGGCACCCAGCGGCAGCTCCCCGCCTTCGGGCACGTCCCCCAGGACGAGACCCTGCAGGGCGTCTGCGTCCACCAGAGCCTGCTGAATGCTCAACTGATCGACATCCTGAAGCGGAGAGGTCTGGATATCTGGACCTGGACCGTGGACGACGTGGAGCAGGCGCGGCGACTGGTGGCCATGGGCATCGGTGGCATCATCAGCAATCGCCTCGACGTTCTGGAGGCACTGAGCGAATCGCCCGCCGGCCAGCAGGCCTAGCGCCCGCGCTGGATGAGGTGCACGGCGCTGGCCTTGAACGAGGCCACCGCCTCGTCGCCCACCTTCAGCCCCAGGTCCTCCAGCGACTGCTTCGTGATGAGCGCCACCAGGGGAAAGCCACAATCCACTACCACCCGCACCTGCCCGCCCAGGGGCGTGATGCGGGCCACGCTACCGTGCAGGTGATTACGGGCGCTGGTTCGATGGCTATCCGAGCCACCGGGCTCGATGACCACGTCCTCGGGCCGCAGGCACACCAGCACCTCCGCCCCCAGTGTCAGGCTCGAAGCCACCGACTCCACCGGCACGCCACCCAGGTCCAGCGTCGCCAGCCCGTCGGCCAGCGAGCGCACCCGCCCGCCCACGATGTTCTCCACCCCCACGAAGGCCGCCACCTCCTCGTCCACCGGCGCGGCGAAGACCTCGGCCGCCGTCCCCATCTGGCGGATGACGCCGCCCATCAGCACCGCTACCCGATCGCCCAGGCGCAGGGCCTCGGTGCGGTCGTGGGTGACGAAGATGGTGGTCACCCCCGTCTCCCGCAGCGCCGCCGATAGGTCCTCCAGCAGGTCATCGCGGGTCGGCTGGTCCAGCGCGCTGAAAGGCTCGTCCAGCATGAGTACCTCCGGCTCGACGGCGAAGGCGCGGGCCAGGTTCGCGCGCTGGGCCTCACCGCCCGAGAGCGTGAGAGCGGAGCGCTGCGCCAGATGGGCTATCCCGAACCGCTCCATCCAGTGCCGCGCCCTCTCCCGGCGGAGCGATCTGGGCACCCCGCGCAGCCGCATGCCCATACCCACGTTCTCCACTAGCGAGCGCCGGAGTAGCATCGCCTCCTGGAAAACGACCGCCATGCGCCGCCGCAGGGTAAGCTGCCGCCCGTCCACCGGCCGCTCCTCGAACAGCACGCGACCGGCGGTGGGCTCTTGCAGCAGGGCCAGCGTCTCCAGAAGAACGCTCTTGCCCGCGCCGTTGGGCCCGATGATCACCAGGACTTCCCCCTCCAGGACATCCAGCTGCGGCACGTTCACGAGCTCGCTCCTGCCGCGCCGCACCCGGACGTCCCGGAGGGAGAGCTTGGCCTGAGTCACGACCGCCGTTCCTGCTGCTGCACCGTCGTGAGGATCAGGTTGACGACGAAGATCAGCACCAGAAGGATGACGGAGAGGGCGATGGCCGGCGCGAACTCGCCCCGGCTGACTTCCAGCATTATCGCCGTGGTCATCACCCGCGTGTCGCCCGCCAGGTTGCCGCCGACCATCTGGGACGCCCCGATCTCGGAGATGGCGCCTCCGAAGCCCGCCATCACCGCCGCTAGGAGCGGCAGCTTGGCCTCCCAGAGCACCAACCACAGCATCTGGAGGCGGGAAGCGCCCAAACCGTAAAGCTGGCTCCTTAGCTTAGGGTGGAGGTTGCGCAGGGCCGCCGCCGTGAACCCCGTGACGATGGGCGCAGCGATGACGGTCTGAGCGATCACCATCGCCGTCGGCGTGTAGATGAGGCGAAACTCACCCAGCGGCCCGCTTCGCCAGAGCATTATCGCCACGATAAGCCCGACGACGACGGGCGGCAGGCCCATGCCGGTGTTCACCAGGCTGAAGGCCAGGTTGCGGCCGGGGAACTGGTTGAACGCTATCAGCGAGCCTATCAGGATGCCCAGGAAGAGACTGATCGCTGTCGCGGTGCCCGAAACGAAGATGGAGCGAACCGCAATCTCCCAGACGGAGAAGTCCCCGCTACGGATGATGCGAATGGCCTCACCCAGCCCGTCCCATATCAGGTCCACGGCCGCACCTCCTCCCGGCTAATTACGGGGTTAGCTGAGCCTCGTCCTTGCCAGCGTCGGGAATGAAGAGGGGCTGGCCGAACTTGTCAACGCCAAAGTCCTTGATGATTGCCTGCGTGGCCTCCGAGACCATGAACTCGACGAAGGCAGCCCCGCCCGGGCCGTTCACCAGGTCGAACTTGTCCGGGTTCACCTGCATGACGTGGTAGATGTTGAACAGCACCGGATCGCCCTCCACCAACACTGCCAGTTCCAGGTTCTCTTTCTGAGCCAGGTATGTCCCGCGGTCAGCCAGGGTGTAGGCGCCCGTCTGGTTGGCGATCGTGAGGGTGGCACCCATGCCCTGCCCGCTCTGCTCATACCAGGACTGGCCCGCAGGGTCCAGGCCCGCCTTCTTCCAGAGAGCCAGCTCCGCCTTGTGCGTGCCCGAGTCGTCGCCGCGGCTGACGAACCTGGCACCCTTATCGTAGATGACCACCAACGCATCGACAGCCGAGGTCATGCCCTTGATGCCCGCGGGGTCGTTCTCCGACCCAACGATGATGAAGTCGTTGTGCATTACAAGCTGGCGGTTGATCGCTGCACCGCTATCGACGAGCGCCACCTCGGAGCTAGGAGCATGAACCAGCAGCACGTCGGCATCGCCGCGCTCGCCCATCGCCAAGGCCTGGCCGCTGCCCACGGCGATAACCTTCACATTATACCCGCTCTCGTCCTCGAAGATGGGGACCAGCTCATCCAGCAGCCCCGTGTCCTGAGTGCTGGTCGTGGTCGCCAGGATGATGTCCTTTGGGCCGCGTTCCACCTGCGTAGCGGCCGCCGTCGCCGCGGGCGGTTGTGTCGCCGCCGCTGTGGCCTGAGTCGTCTGCGTGGCCGCCGCCCTCGCCAGCGGCGTCCCAGTCGCCTCCTCTTCTTCCTCATTGCAGCCCACCACCACCAACACTGCCAGCGCGGCGACGAGCGCCAGCAGCGCCGTCCATATCCAGCGCTTCATAGGTTTGTCCCTCCTTTCGCCGATATGCCATCTCCAGCATATCGGCACCACAAAAAAAATTACCGTTCCTTGCCGAAGGCCTCCACGAAGTCCCGCTTCATGTCCGCCTCCGCCGCCGCCCGGAAGGCCCGATAGCGCGCAAGAAGCTGCTCGCCCTCCGGGGTGAGCCGCGTTTGCCCGCCACCCGGACCCCCCGCCTCGCTCTCCACCAACCGCACTCCCAGGTTCCGCTCGATCTCTTTGATCTTGCCCCAGGCCCGCCGATAGGAGAGGCCCATCCGCTCAGCGCCTCCCCTTATGGACCCGGTCTTGGCGATGTGGTCGAGGAGCATCGCCCGGTAGTCGCTGAAGACCAGCACGCCGTCCTTCTCGACCCACAGTTTCAGTCTCGGCTCCATACTAATGCCCAATGACGCCTGCGCACGGCCCGGTGGGGCAACGGGTCATCGGGTCAAGGGGCATTTTGCGGGCTGTGTGAGTTAACGTCAATGACAGCGCCTGACACGACACGAGACGGGAGCGGGCTTCCTGCGTCTTGGCGTGTTCCGTGTCTCGTGTCTCGTGCTCCGCCTACGGCTCGGGGGGGCGGGTGGGACCGGCCGCCGCCGCGGCGGGCCCGTCGCTCTCTTCCGGCGGTGGGTCGGCGGCCAGTGCTGCCGGCGCCGCCGCAATTGCCTGGCGCGGCGCCTGATCGCCCGCGCCGTCGGAGGCCAGCGCCCCCTCGGCGGGGACAGCGTAGGTCTTGCGCAGAGGCACCTCCTTCAGGAAGATGCCCACCGCCAGGGCGACCAGAGTGAGGGCGGCGCCGACCACGAACGCGTAGGTGATCCCCATGGCCAGCGCTGTCTTGGTGGCCAGCAGGGCCTGGTCGTAGAGCTGCTGTCCCTGGGCTCCCAGCCCCAGGAACGCCTCGTGCACCTCTCTCATGGCGTCGGGCACAACCAGGATCTGGGGATCCTGGAGACGCTGCAAGAGCGGCGGCGGGACGTTCTGCGTCACGTCGGCCGGCGTCTGGCTGACCAGCTCGGACTGCAGGCGACCGTTCAGCAGCGAGCCCATGAGAGCCACGCCCAGGGTGCCACCGACCGAGCGTACAAACGTTATGGTCGAGGTCGTGACGCCCAGCATCTGGTGGGAGCTGGTGTTCAGGGCCACTAGGAACATGATCGGCATCGTGAACCCCAGGCCAATGCCCAACACGACCATGTCCCGCGTGGCCTCCCTCTGGCTGGAGTGCACGCCCATCTGGGCCAGCATGAACATGCCCGCCGTCATCACCGCCAGCCCGATCATCAGAAAGATGCGATAGCGCCCCGTGCGGGCCAGCACCTGGCCCACGGCGGCGGATGTGATGGACATAGTCAGCATCATGGGCATGGTCACCAGGCCGGAGTTGGTGGCGGAGGTGCCGATGACCGACTGCACGAACAGCGGGATGTAGGACACGCTGCCGAACATGCCCATGGCCGTGAAGAAGGTAACCACGATAATGACGGCGAAGATCGAGCTTCGGAATAGCGAGAGAGGGATGATTGGCTCGACGGCATCCCGCTCGACGCGCACAAATGCCAGCGCGGCGACGAACGCCAGCACCAGCAGGCCGACGATCTGCGGCGAGAGCCAGTCGAATTGACTGCCGCCCCAGCTGAACGCCAGCATCAGCGGCACGACCGCCATCACCAGCATCACTATGCCCAGCCTGTCCAGCGAGCGGTGGACGCTCTGGGGGCGGATGGAGGGCATGACCAGGGCGAAGACGACGAAGGCCAGAGCGCCGATGGGCAGGTTCACATAGAACACCCAGTGCCAGCTCAGGTTGTCGGTGATCCAGCCGCCCAGCAGCGGTCCGATGACGCTGGCCGCCGCGAAGGTACCGGACATGACCCCCGTCCAGCGGGCTCGCTCCGCCGGGGGGAACACGTCGCCGATGACGGCGAACGATGTGCCCATGATCATGCCCGCCCCGAACCCCTGGATGCCGCGGAAGATGATGAGCTGGGTCATGCTCTGGGACATGCCAGCCAGGGCAGACCCTAGCACCAAGATGGTGATGCCCAGGAGGAAGAACGGCTTGCGTCCAAACAGGTCCGTTAGCCGGCCCACCACCGCCACGGTGGTGGTGGAGGTGACCATGAAGGCGGTGAACACCCAGGCTATGTGCTCTAGACCCTGCAGGTCGGCCACGACCCGCGGCAGCGCGGTGCCCACGATGGTCTGGTCCATGGCGGCCGTGAAGATGCCCAGCAGGCTGCCGGCCATCACCAGCGCCCGAGTGCGGGTGCCCATGAGGGAGATGGACTGCACCTGTTGGGTCACAGCCTCGACTCCTGTCCGGCCGAGGCCCAGGCCCCTTTGTCTGCCGCCTCGGCTGCCTGGGAGAGGTCCTGAAGGGCATCGAGAAGACGCTCCAGTTTCTCGCGCGGGAGCTGGCGCAGGATCTCCGTCAGGTAAGCGCGAGCGGTGCGCGCCATCTCCTCCAGCGACTGAGCTCCTTCCGGGGTCAGGTAGTGGCGCACCAGGCGGCGGTCGTCGCTGTCTTCCTGGCGGCGCACCAGGTTCAGCCTCACCAAACGGTCGACGATGCGGGTAAGAGTGGACGGCGTCAGCCGCAGCCGCTCGGCCAGGAGGCCGGCGGGCATTCCCGCCTCTTGTCGTAGGAGGAAGAGCACCCCGAGCTGGGTCATGGTCAGGCCCAGACCTACCCACGCTTCCAGCCGGCTGGGGTCCACCAGGGCCAGGGTACGGCCATATAGCCGGATGACCTTCTCGATTGTCTCGTCTTCGTCAGAAACGGGAAGTTGTTCTCCTGGCAAAGTTTCCATTTCTGCAAGAGATCCTAGCCCGCCCGCAGCACTATGTCAACGTGCGGAACGCGGGCGGGGGGGCGCCCGGCGGCGGCTCTACTCGTCCCGCCGCTCTTCGCCGGACGAGCGCAGGCCCAGGATCCAGCGGGCGCGACGGGCGTCGGCGGCGCGGACGTACACTTCGAAGCTGTAGGGCAGCATCGAGGCGCTGTATTGAGCGATGGACAACGTGTCCACATTGCGGACGAAGGCCGCTATGCCGTCCTGCTCCAGGGCATCGCGCCACATGGCCGCCTCCATCTCGTTGCGGGCGACGCCGATCTTCACCAGCCGCGGGGTCGTCTTCTTGCGGGCCATGTTGCGGGATGCCAACGCCTTGGTGTTGATCTCGACCCCCACCCAAAGGCGGGGGCATCAATTCGCCCGCATGCCCCAGCCTTCAGGCTGGGGGCGTCATCGCAGAGCCTACGCCAGGGCGCGGACGGCCACCTTCACCCGCGGCAGCAGGCCGTCGCGGGCAAAGAGGGCAGTGACGGCGCCGCCATCGTAGTAGAGGGGAACGAAGACGACGCCCGGCTGGACAGCCTCCGTGACGTGCACCCGGATGGACACCTCAGCGCGGCCGTCGGCCAGCGCTACCTCCTCCCCTTCCTGCAGACCCAGGCGGGCGGCGTCCAGCGGGTTCACGTCCACGAATTCCTCGCGGTGCAGCTTGTCCGCCTCCGGCGAGTGGATGGTGGCGGCGTCCCAGCTCGTGTACAGGCTGCGGCCGGTGGTGAGGACGAGCCCGTCACCGGGCGCCACTGTAGCTTCCAGTGCGACGGGCTGGACAACGGCGGCGTGAGGTTGGTAGCTGTCGAAGGCCTGCTGCGAGCCCGACTCCAGATCGTCGTAGCGGGCGGTGTTGTACAGGGGGATGAGGACCGCCATCTCCTCCATGATCAGGTCCGGGCTGAGGTACGCCCAGCGGTTGGCGTCCCTGTCCAGGCGGGCGCCCAACTCAGCCAGGATGCGCCAAGCGGGCCGCGCCTCGCCCCAAGCGGCCACGGCGGACCGCAGACGCACCACCCGCCGGTCGCCGCTGGTGTAGGTTCCGTCCTTCCCGAAGGGGCTAACGTCGGGCAGGACGATATGGGCGAGGCGGGCGGTATCCGAGAGCAGGCTATCGATGACCAGCAGGAAATCCAGGGACGAAAGGCACTCTCGCACCCACGCTTTTTCCGGCGCGAAGAGGAGGGGGTTGTCGCCCACGACGACCATCGCCCTGAGGCGCCCGTCCCGGGCTGCGGCCAGCATCTCGTCGAAGTCCAGGCCCGGAGACGACGGGCCGGCGCCCCAGACCGCCTCCACCTCACGGCGGGCGGCCTCGTCGGCCGGCGAGCGATAGCCGGGCAGCAGGTCGGGCGTTACTCCGACATCGCGCAGGCCCCAGCCGTTCACCTCCGGCGGCAGGACGAAGAGCGAGCGGGGCGCCTGCTCAGGGCCGCAGCAAAGCAGGGCTACGTTGGACAGGGCCGCCGCAGTGGCGCCGGCGGCCTGCGGGCCCAGATGGGCCACTGCGTAGACGATAGCGACGCACCGCTCCTCGGCCGGTCCCCGAGAGACCTCGCTTAGGATGGCGACCGCTTTCTGCACGTCCTGGGCCAGATGAGGGGCGAGGTCAGGGGCGGGCGTCTTCGCCAGGCCCTCCGTGCCGGTCGCCTCCGCCAGAGCGCGGGCCAGCGCGACCAGCGTGGCCGCCTCCTCGCCCGGCTGCGGCCGCAGCCACACCTCCGCGAAGTCGCACAGCTCGCCCCAACGCGGCGTCACGACGACCAGGCGGGCCCCGTTACCCACGACGGCGTCTTTGACGCGCAGGCAGGCCACGTTGTGGCTGGACTCCAGGTCGTCGGCCACCACGAGGACGGTCTTGGCCTGGGCGAGGCCGGTCATGTCGGCGGGCAGCACCTCTGTCCCGAACGCCCGCCGCAGCGCAGAGGCCGCCGCGCCCATCACCGGCCCGATGGTCGTGTCGATGTTGTTGGTGCCGACGGCGGCGCGGGCGAGCTTGCTCAGCAGGTAGTTCTCTTCGTTAGTGGCAAAGGGCGAGCCCAGAAAGCCGATGGCCCCCGGCCCGTGCGCCTTCGCTATCCCCGCCAGGCGGGTCGCCGCGGCGTCCAGCGCCCCGTCCCAGGAAGCGGGCGCCAGCTCGCCGTCCCGGCGGACGAGAGGCTGTTCCAGGCGCTGGTCGTATTTCACCGAATCGTAGTGGAAGCGGCCGCGCACACAGAGCTGGTCGCGGCTGACGGGGTTGGCGGGGTCCGGCCTCACGATGACGCCTCGCCCCTTCTTCACCCCCAGGCTGATGGTGCAGCCGACGCTACAGTACGCGCAGGCGGTGGGCACCCAACCCTCGGTCTCGCTGGCGGCCCACTTGTTGGGCTTCTCCATGAGGGTGGCCGTGGGGCAGACGTCGATACAGGCGCCGCAGAAGTCGCAGTTGGAGTCGTGGATGGACCCGCCGGCCCCGAACTCGATGCGCGCGTGCCAGCCGCGGCTGGCCAGGGTGATGGCCCCCGTGTGGCGGATCTCGTCGCAGGCGCGCACGCAGCGGGTGCAGATGATGCACATTTGCGGGTCGAACTCCAGGAAGGGGTTGGCGCGGTCCGCGGGCGGGGGCGGCGTCTGGTAGTAGGAGCGCGCCTCGCCGACCCACGGCTCGAAGCCGGCCATCCCCACCAGCTCGCAGGTGGTCTGGAGCTCGCAGCGATAGTTGCGAGAGCAGGTGAGGCAGCGGTGAGTGACGACGTTATCCCGCAGGCAGGTGTCGCCCGGCTTGCACTTGACCACCCGGTGGCAGGTGAGGCAACGGTCGGAGTGGTTGGCCAGGATGATGGAGAGGACGGCCTTCCGCGTCTCGGCCAGCTCGCGGGTGTTGGTGCGAACCTCCATCCCGTCGGCGACTTTGCTGGTGCAGGAGAGCTGGAAGCCGCGCGTCCCCTCGATCTCCACCAGGCACATGCGGCAGCCGGCGTAGGGGGGCAGCCCCTCGAGGTAGCAGAGGCTGGGGATGTAGACTCCGGCGTGGCGCAGGACTTCCAACAAAGGCGCCCCTTCAGGCGCCTCCAGGGGGTTGCCGTCGACGATGATGGTAGCCACCGCGTGCCGTCTCCTTGTGCTAAGCGTCTGGCGGACGTGTCGCCGCCGCCACGACCTCTTCCTGGTAGCGGTCCAGCTTGCGCTCCCTCACGGCGATGACCTGCTCGGGCAGCGGCGCCTTCTTCCCGTTGGGGTAGGTGTAGTCATTGGTGCGCAGGTACTCCTGGGCCATCTTGGTGAGGGAATGCTTGTCGCGGAACATGTCATCGAAGACGTAGACGGCATCGTCGTAGGGGCCGCCGGCCTGGATGGCCTCGTAGGGGCAGGCCTCCACGCATAGGCCACAGTACATGCAGAGGCGGAAGTCGATCTCGTAGCGGTCGACGTTGAGGCTGCCGTCCTCGCGAGGCGTGGTGGCCACCAGGATGCAGCCGTCGGGGCAGGACTGAGCGCAGGTGCTGCAACCGGTGCAGCGCTCCTCGAACCAGAGGAGGTTTGTGCGGGCGCGGGGCGGGATGTGGCGGGTCTCCTCGGGGTATTGCACCGTCACTGGTGGGCGGAACAGGCTACGCATAGTCATCAACATGCCCTTGGCGATGCCTATCCCGTACAAGGTTCTTGCTCCTCTAGTCCCCTGCCATGCTTGTTACGGCCGTCACGATTCTACTACCCGCCCTTGTTTACGTTCAACGATTGTGATGGACGTACCGCGCCACTCATGGTGAGCTCCCGAGGCGGGTCCGCCTCCGGCGGAACGGCCGGTAGGGGCGCTGCTCGCTGCGCCCTATGAGGGCAGCGGACGGAGGGTCCGTCCGCTGCCCTGCTCTTCAGCTTACGCGCCCACCATCTGCTTCTTGAACTCCATGACACGCAGGTCCGCGATGCGCTTGTTCACCACGCCCCAGTCCAGGTTGACGAAAAAGGCGTCGATGTAGGCCTTTGCGAGCGGCGCCGTAGTCCAGGTAATAGGCGTGCTCGTAGACGTCGAGGATCATCATCGGGGAGCAGTTCCAGACCGCCTCGGAGTGGATATCGGTAAGGTAGTTGTGTGTGTGCCCGTCCTCCCAGTTGAAGGCCAGGACCACCCAGCCCCGGGCGGCAAGGCCGAGGGCGCGGAACTCCCCCTCCCACTTCTCGTAGGAACCCCACTCCCCCTCGATGAGCTCGAGCACATACCCGGTCGGCCTGTTGCCGCCGGGGCTCATGTTCTCGAAGTACCCTTCGTGGAGGGTGATGGCGTTGGTGGTGAACACCTCTTCCTTTTTCAGCTCGCGGATGACCGAGTACGTGGCGTTGGCCGCCGCCGTGTCGACGGTCTTCATGCTCTCTTCGATCTCGTTGAGCTTGTTGACGTAGCCCTTGTACAGCACATCGAAGTGGTTATCGATGAGCTTGTCGGAGAGGCCCTGGAGGCCTCGAGGCTTCACTTCGTCCTTGGGCTTGCGCGGCATATACCTCCTCCTCCCGCCTAAAAATTTACCTATCTTTCAACTTTAAGCCAGGCCTGGATCGCTTGTCCAGACCTCACAGCGTCACATAAGGCGGGAACAGGGATTCTAGCTCCTTGCGAATCGGGTCGTCGGGGGGCAGGTAGAGGTCGAAGTTGGTCTTGGGGTCCTCGCGCTCGCGCACGCCGCTGATGCTCATCCGCTTGATCTTCTGCTGGAGGAGCATCAGCCCCTGGAGGAGAGACTCGGGCCGCGGGGGACAGCCCGGCACGTAAACGTCCACCGGGATGATGAGGTTGCAGCCGGGCAGCGTACTGTAGCCGTGCGCGAAAGGCCCGCCGATGTTGGCGCAGCTACCCATGGAGATCACCCACTTGGGCTCCGCCATCTGGAGATAGATGCGGCGCACCGGCGGCGCCATCTTCCAGGTGACGGTGCCCGCCACGATCATGAAGTCCGCCTGGCGGGGCGAGGGACGGAAGATCTCAGCCCCGAAGCGAGCGATGTCGAAGCGGGGGGCGGCGGCAGCTATCATCTCGATGGCGCAGCAGGCCAGGCCGAACATGGCCGGCCAGAGGGAGGAGCTGCGCGCCCAGTTGAGCACGCTGTCCACGGAGGTGATCAGCAGGTTTCGTTGTAGGGATTCCTCAAGGTCGTCCAAGGTCGCGTCCCTCCAGATTTTAGCAAGTTTAGTTTATCATAACTTCGTTAATGGGCAAGGGGCCCTCGCCTTGGCCCCCCGGCCCCTGCCCCTGCCTCCGCCCGCCACAACGGCGATAGCTCCCGCAGCCGGGCGATCACGCCGGGCAGCACATCCAGGAAGCGGTCGATCTCCGCCGGCGTGTTGTCCTTCCCCAGCGTCACCCGCAGGCTGCCGCGCGACAGCTCCTCCGAGATGCCCATGGCCGTGAGCACATGCGATGGCTCCAGCGAGCCGGACGTACAGGCGGAGCCGCTGGAGGCGGCGATGCCCGCCAGGTCCAGGGCCATGAGCACGGCTTCGCCCTCCACGAACCGGAAGCAGCAGCTGAAGCTGTTGGCCAGCCGCCGCTCTGGGTCCAAGGGGCCGGTGATGTCGGTGAAGGGCACGCGCTCCGGCACCTCCGCCAGCAGGCGGTCGCGCAGGGCGCGGCAGTGAGCGGTGCGGCCCGCCTTCTCCCCATGGGCCAGCTCCATGGCCTTGGCCAGGCCCACGACGCCGGCCACGTTCTCCGTCCCGGCGCGGCGGTTGCGCTCCTGCGAGCCCCCCAGAGTCTGAGGCTGGAGCGGCGTGCGCGTCCGGACGTAGAGCGCGCCCACACCCTTGGGCCCGTAGATCTTGTGGCCGCCGACGGAGAGCATGTCAACCCCCAGTCGGCCGACGTCGATGTCCAGCATGCCCACCGCCTGGACGGCGTCGGTGTGGAAGACGCACTGGCGGTTGCGCTCCTTGACAATGCGCGCCGCCTCGGCGATGGGCTCCACGGTGCCCACCTCGTTGTTGGCGTAAATGATGCTCACCAGCACCGTCTCCGGCGTCACCGCCTCGGCCAGGACGTTCAGGTCAACGAAGCCCTGGCCGTCCACCGGCAGGTATGTGGCGCGGAAGCGCTCCTTCTCCAGCTGCTGGACGGTGTGGAGGACGGCGTGGTGCTCGACAGCAGAGGTGACGATGTGGTTGCCGCGGCGGCGGCCGGCGTAGGCGGCGCCGCGCACCGCCAGGCTGTTGCTCTCGCTGCCGCCGCTGGTGAAAACGACCTCCTGCGGCTGGCAGCCCAGAAGTTCGGCCACCGTGCGGCGGGCGGCGTCCAGGCCTTTGCGCGCCTCCCGCGCCTCGGCGTAGAGACTGGAGGGATTCCCCCAGTGCTCGCGCAGGTAGGGGAGCATGGCTTCCAGCACGCGCGAGTCCAAGGGGGTGGTGGCGGCGTGATCCAGGTAGGTGCGCTCGCTCATGCGCCGAACGGTTCCTCTCCAGACGGCGCCGCCCCGAGAACTCGGGGCGGATCAGCACCGCAAGGCCGAAGAGCAATCTCAACCTAGCACGGGCCCCTAGGGGTGTCAAGGAGAAATCGCTGACGTGAGCGCGCCACCGGGGGTGTGTTCTCTACCCCAGCCTAAAGGCGGGGGCATCGATCCGCCCCACATGCCCCCGCCTTTAGGCTGGGGTCCTCGGCCATCCCCCACACGGGTAGCGGTTCTTGCGCGCCACGATGTCCCAGCCGTCCACGAGCAGCCGCAGCGGCCCGAGCATCTCCAGGAAGCTGGTGTAGGTGACCTCGCCGCGGATGATGCGGCATATGAGGTGCCAGAAGCGGCCGCTGTGCTGGAGGGCGAAGGTGTAGGGCGCGGGGGTGTAGTGAAAGATGTCCTGCAGTTTCCGCGAGGCTATGAGCTCGGGCATCATGAGCTCATCCACCGCCGTCTGATAGGGCGAAAGGTCCATCGCCCGCTCCGCCAGGTAGGCCTCGATGGCCCGAGCAGCCAGGCGGGCGCTCTGGACAGCGGTGCGGATCCCCTCGCCGGAGAGGGGGTCGACCAGGCCGGCGGCGTCGCCCACGGTGAGTACGGGCCCGCAGACGATGGGCGAGCCCGGCCGCCGCACAGCCAGGTGATGCCCGCGAACGTCCCGCAGCGCCTCTGACGGGAATCCGAAGCGGCGGCAGAGGGCGGCCAGGTGCCCTCGCAGGTGGGGAGCGAACCAACGCCAGGCACCGACGCCCACGTTCAAGTGATCGCCCTTGGGAAAGACCCAACCGTAGCCGCCGGGCTGGCCGCCCAAGTTCAGAGCCAGCGTCTCCTGCCAGCGCCGCGGCACGCCCTGGGGGAAAGGCACTTCCCCTTCCAGGGCCAGCGCCAGGTCGGCTCGCGGCGCCGCACCCGTGCTGCGTCCCACGATGCCGTTGACGCCGTCGGCGCCGGCCAGGGCGCGGGCGGTGTAGGCGCCTTTCTCCGTCCGCACGGTGATCCGACGGTCGCTCACTTCCACGGCTCGGACGGGCTCGCCGTCGTGGAACTCGGCGCCGGCGGCCGCCGCCTGCTCGGCCAAGAACGCATCCAGGCGGCAGCGCTGGGTCATGTAGACCAGCGGCTGCGGACAATGGTGGCGGAAGGCCTTGCCCAGGCGATAGGACACGCGGACATCGAAGATGGTCTGCTCGGTGACCGACGAGAGGTCCAGGTCCAGACGGGAGGCGGCCCGCAGGCTCACGCCGCCGCCGCAGGGCTTGTCGCGCGGGAACGAGGCGCGGTCGAGCAGGAGCACGCGCACTCCGCTGCGGGCGAGGACGCGGGCGAGAGTGCTCCCGGCTGGGCCGGCCCCCACCACGATGGCGTCGTAGTCCATGGCCAGAAGATCATACCTCACGAGGAAAGGTGCGGCATCTGTGGGCTAGCCGCAAATGCGTTCGCCGTCGGCGGGCGCGTTCCCGATTGCCCCGGCCATGCCCCAGCCTTCAGGCTGGGGTCGCGGCATCTACGTCACCGCAATGGCCGCGGCGACCCAGAAGACGCCCTGGGTGAACAGCGCCCCCCCCAGCAGGAGATGGCTGGCCGCTCGCTCCCACTTGTGGAGCGCCAGAGCAGCCGCCAGGCTCACCGCCAACAGGGCCAGAGCGGTGAGCGGTATCTGGAACAGCTCATCCTTGGGGCGCAGGTCGATGGCGCCCACGGGCGGGAAGGCCAGGTTGAGGTTGTCGGCCAGGCCGGGGTAAACACCGCAGATGAAGCCGAACAAGGCCACGTTCGCGGCGACGGCCGCCAGAGCCAACAGCTGCCCATATCGGTCGAGCCAGAAGGGGTGGACAACGAGCGCTGGGTACGCCGCCCGCGGGCGGGCCGACCCCGACTCGTCGGGGCTGGTCTCCCTCATCAGGTGCTGAAGCTCCATGCTGAAGCGCACGTGGTTCTCCGGCGAGACGACGTAGGCGATGCCCGGCGTGATGATATAGATCGCCTCCCAGGGCTTGCGATGGGTGGAGTAGAAGAGCGTCTCTCCTAGCCCCTCAACCGTGCCGCGGCCCACGTGGCACCCCCACCAATTGACGCCCTGCACCTGGGGCAGGCGCATCTCGCGTCCCGGCACGAAGCGCTGGATGCCGGCCAGCGGCACGAACTGGCGCACGAGTCCCCAGCGGATGGTCAGACCTTCCTGGTTGAGATCGTAGCCGAGGGTCAGCAGGGCGTAGGTCCAGTAGCCAAAGAGGGCAGCCACCGCCAGCGGTGCGAACACGCCCACGAAGGCCAGGAACTTGGCCGTCGAGATGTCCCAACCGATGGCGAAGGCCAGCAGCACCACGGCCAGCAGGACGGCCACCGCCGCCACGCCGCCGCCGACGGCCACCCCGGTGAAACGAGCGGGTCGAAAGTTCACCGGCTGGGCCCCGCTAGGCTTTGACCTTCGTATAACAGGGGGTGCACCAGTGGGCGTACTTAGCGCTCTTGCCCCGCACGACCTCGAAGTAGAGGCGCTGGATCTCGGCGGTGATGGGCCCAAGGCCGCCCTCGCCCACCGGCCGCCGGTCCACCTCGATGACCGGCGTCACGTGGGCGGCGGTGCCGGTCATGAAGCACTCGTCGGCCACGTAGAGTTCGCTGCGGTCGATGGGCCGTTCGATGGTGTCCACGCCCAGTTCCTCGCGCGCCAGGGTGATCACCGTGTCGCGGGTGATGCCCTTTAGGACGTTGGAGTAGACCCCCGGCGTGATGAGGCGGCCGTCCTCCACGATGAAGATGTTCTCACCGCTGCCCTCGGACACGTGGCCGTCCTCGTTGAGCATGATGGCCTCGTCGAACCCGTTCTCGACGGCCTCGGTCTTGGCCAGGGCAGAGTTCACGTAGAGGCCGTTGATCTTGGCTCGAGCCGGGATGGCCGTGTCCTCCACCCTTCGCCAGGACGACGTGCAGCAGCGGGCGCCCTTCTCGATGTCAAGATAGGCCCCGAAGGGCGTGACGTAGATGAGGAAATCGCTCTCCACGTTGTGGAGGCGCACGCCCAACACCTCCGAGCTCTTGTAGGCGATAGGCCGCAGGTAGATGTCCTCGTTGTAGCCGCACATGGCCACCAGGCGGACGGTGATGTCGGCCAGTTCCTCGTCCGAGTAGGGGAAGTCGAGCTTCAGGATGCGGCAGTTCTTGCGCATGCGGCGGAAGTGGTCTTCCAGGCGGAAGACGTAGATCTGCTCTTCGTCGCCGTTCCAGTTGCCGCGGATGCCCTCGAATACGGCGGTGCCGTAGTTGAAAGCGTGGGTCATGACGCCGATCTTGGCCTCGGCCAGGGGGACGAACTTGCGCTGGAAGTAGGCGTGGGGCGTGCCCATAACAAAAACACTCCTTTCCGGGGAGTAGGACAATTATAGCAGCACCGCTTCCAAATACAACCCGTGTCCTCAACGCGTTGACGCTGGTGGGCGCGAAGTTCTATCTTGAGGACGCGCCATGGCCGATTGGTTCCCCCTGGGCGATGCGCAGCTCTTGGTGGTGAGCGACGGCGTCCTCCGCCTGGACGCCGGCGCCATCTTTGGCCTCACGCCCCGCGTCATGTGGGAGCCCGTCGCTGGTTCCCTGGACGAGGAGCACCGCCTGGGCATGGGCCTCAACTGCCTGCTGGTGCGCTCCCAGGGCAAGCTCATCCTGGTGGAGACCGGCGTCGGGAGCAAGGCGACCCGCCTGCCCGGCGCCGCCGGCGTCGGCGAGGCGGGCTCGCTCGTCGCGAACCTGGCCCGCCACGGCGTCCGGCCCGAGGACGTGGACATCGTCATCAACACCCACCTCCACTTCGACCACTGCGGCGGCAACACCGCCTATCGCGACGATAAGCTGGCCCTGGCCTTCCCGCGCGCCCAATACTTCCTGCAGAAGGGCGAGTGGGAGGCGGCCAATCACCCCAACGAGCGCACCCGCTCCACCTACCTGGTCGAGAACCTGGAGCCCCTGGCCTCGAGCCGCCAGCTGGAGCTGGTGCAGGGCGAGGCGGAGGTGACCAAGGAGGTGCGCATCCTGCCGGCGCCCGGCCACACCGCCGACCACGCCATCGTCGAGGTGAGCTCCGGCGGGCGAACCGCCCTCTACATCGGCGAGCTGGCCCAGCATCCCGTCATGCTGGAGCGCATCGCCTGGATATCCGCCTTCGACGTGCTGCCCCTGGTGACGCTGGAGACCAAGAAACGCATCCTTGAGCGGGCCATCGCCGAGGACGCCCTGCTGGTGTCGGTGCACAGCCCACCGCCGGGCATCGGGCGCATCCGGCTGGTGGAGGGCAAGCGGAAGTGGGAGGAGGTTTGACCGCCGACTCCTCGGCCCTCCGCCGTACGTCCCTCTACCCTGAGCACATCGCGCTGGGCGCCCACATGGTGCCCTTCGCCGGCTGGGAGATGCCCCTCCAGTTCGCCGGCATCGTCGAGGAGCACCACGCCGTCCGCCGCCGCGCCGGCCTGTTCGACATCTCCCACATGGGCCGCCTGACCGCGGAGGGCCCCGACGCCGCCGCCTTCCTGCGCAGCTTCTGCACCTACGACGTGACCCACATCGCCGTGCGCGAGGGCCACTACGCCGCCGTCTGCCGCGACGACGGCGGCATCCTGGACGACATCTACGTCTTCCGTCCGGCGCAAGAGCGCTTCCTGGTCGTGGTGAACGCCGCCAACGCCCAGCGCATCGGCGAGTGGGCCCGCGCCCGCCTGCCCCACGGCTCGCGGGCGACGCTTATCGACCGACAGGCGGAGACGGCGATGCTGGCTCTCCAGGGGCCGGAAGCGACATCGCACCTAGAGGCGCTGGCCCCTGGCGTCGCTCAGGGGCTGGCGGCGCGCCGCTGCACCGAGACCGAGATCGAAGGGACCCTCGCCTTCATCTCGCGCACCGGCTACACCGGCGAGGACGGCTTCGAACTGGTGGTGCCGGCCGCCCACGGGCCAGGCCTCTGGCGGCGGCTGCTGGAGCGCGGCGTCGAGCCCTGCGGCCTGGGTGCCCGCGATACCCTGCGCCTGGAGGCGGCCCTCGCCCTCTACGGTAACGACATCGATGAGTCCACCAACCCCTTCGAGGCCGGCCTGGGCTGGACGGTCACCTTCGACGACGGCGCCGACTTCGGGGGCCGCCAGGCGCTCCTACGAGTCCGCGAGGCCGGTGTGGCCCGCCAGCTGGCCTGCCTCAAGGCCCTGGAGCGAGGCGTGATGCGGGCGGGGTGCCCCCTCCTGCACGACGGCCGGCCGGTGGGACGCGTCACCAGCGGCGGCTTCTCGCCCACGCTGGGGGTGAGCATCGGCCTGGGCTACCTGCCGCCGGAGCTGACGACCGCAGGCACGGAGCTCGCGGTGGACGTGCGTGGGAAGCCCCTGCGGGCGCAGGTTGTGCCCCGCACGTTCTACAAGCGGGGCAAGACGGGATAGGTCAGAACGGCCTTCCTCATCGCGACGGCGCCTCAAGAGTGGCGACTATCTCGTCGAAAACCGAGTCGGCGGCCGGGTCACTCACCCTGCGCCCGGTCTCACAGCCGTCAGGCCTCAACCACAGCCCGGATCGAGTCTGCACGTCGTACACTCCAAGAGACAGGCCGCCCGGATCCGAT
>Ga0315286_10001645_pt1 | contig 20347 bp, 14 predicted proteins | sample YL17G10_0_MG_FD_205038 | JGI IMG/M metagenome (GOLD analysis project Ga0315286, IMG submission 205038) | Sediment microbial communities from Yellowstone Lake, YNP, Wyoming, USA - YL17G10_0 | ecosystem: Environmental > Aquatic > Freshwater > Lake > Sediment | place: USA: Wyoming | collected... | reverse complement strand
CTCGGACTCGCCATAGGGGCCGCCTGCGGCCGGACTCCCCAAGGGCCCGCGATCTACGTCGCCGGCGGCGCGACGAAGCTCGAACGTCTGGGCGCCGCGGAACTTCGGCGCTACCTCTATCTCTGCACGGGAGCCCTTTCTCCTGTCGTCGAGATCGGCGCCTGGGCCGAGATCGACCGGCCGGGGATCATCGTCACCCGGGACGCGGCCGCGGGGTTCGCGGGCGCCGGGGCCAAGAGCGGGTTCGATGCGGCGGCGGTCCGGGTCCCGAAGCTCGGCCCGGAGGAATACTGGCTGAAGACCATCGGCGGCGCCGACGGCCGGCGGCACGTCCTGATCGCCGGCGGCGATGCGCTCGGCGCGCTTTACGGCGTCTATGCCTTCCTTGAAAAACAGGGTGTCCGCTTCTATCTCGACGGCGACGTCGTGCCCGAGGAGCGGTTCGCATACAAGATGCCCGACGATCTCGATGAAACCGCCCGGCCCCTCTTCAAGCTGCGCGGCATCCAGCCCTTCCACGATTTTCCGGAAGGGCCGGACTGGTGGAACGAGGACACTTACAAAGCCGTCCTGGGCCAGCTCCCCAAGCTCCGGATGAATTTCTTCGGCCTCCACACGTACCCGGAGAAAGGCCCCAACGCCGAACCGACCGTCTGGATCGGTCCTCCCGGCGAGGCCGGCCGGGACGGCCGCGTGGGCGCCGCCTATCCATCGAGCTACCAGAACACGGCCCGGGTCAATCCCGGATCCTACAACTGGGGGTACCAGGCGAAGAAGACGAGCGATTTCCATTTCGGGGCCGCGGAGCTTTTCGAGAGCGACGCCTATGGTCCGGAGGTCATGGACGGCCTGATGCCGGAACCCCGGACTCCCGATGAGTCGGCCCTGCTCTTCAACCGGACGGCGGACATGCTCCGGGGCGCGTTCACGTTCGCCCGCGGGCTGGGCATCCGGACGTGCGTCGGCACGGAGACGCCGCTCACGGTCCCGGCCCTTGTCCGGGAGCGCCTGAAAGCCGCCGGCCAGGATCCCAAGGACCCGAAGGTGATCCGCGAGCTTTACGCAGGGATGTTCCGGCGGATCGCCGCCGCCTACCCCATCGACTATTATTGGCTCTGGACGAACGAGAACTGGACCTGGTCGGACGCGGGCGAGGACGCGATCAAGGCGGTGACTACCGACCTCTCCATGGCCGTCCAGGCGCTCGAGGACGCCGGCCGGCCGTTCGGCCTGGCGACGTGCGGCTGGGTCCTCGGCCCGCCCGGCCGCCGGACGCTCTTCGACGAGGTCCTTCCCAAGTCCCTGGCCGCGAGCTGCATCAACCGGGAGGTCGGAAAAACCCCGGTCGATCCGAACTTCGCCCGCATCACAGGTCGGTCGAAGTGGGCCATTCCCTGGCTCGAAGACGATCCTGCGCTCACATCGCCCCAGCTCTGGGTGGGGCGGATGCGGCGCGACGCCGCGGACGCCCTCAAATACGGCTGCGATGGCCTGATGGGCATCCATTGGCGGACCCGCGTCCTCTCGGCCAACGCCGCGGCGCTGGCCCACGCAGCCTGGGACCAGAGCTGGAACACCTCGCCCCTGAATTTCGCGGACCAGGTCGGCCCGATCAACGGCCTGAGCGTGAGCTTCGCCGGCAAAGCGGTCTCCGGGGCGAAAGATGAGGCCGTGTACAAGGACGTCCGGGACCGGGTTGCCGGATACCGCCTGCTTGTCCCCGAAGGGACCTATACCGTCACCCTGAAGTTCTGCGAGAACGAGTTCGAGAAAAAGGGGGCGCGGGTGTTCGACGTGGTCGTCCAGGGCAAGATCGCGGCCGAAAAGCTGGACATCTTCGAGCGCGCGGGGAAGCTCAAGGCGTACGACCTAACCATCCGGAACGTGACGGCTCCCGGCGGGCGCCTGAGCGTGGATTTCGTGGACCGCATCCACTATCCGTCGATCGCCGGGCTCGTGGTCGAGGGCGCGCCCGCGGCCGGCGGGACGTTCGTGAAGAAGCTCAACTGCGGCGGCCCGAGTGTCCTGGACTACGAGGCGGACTGGCCCGATGTCCCGCGGCACGCCGCGTCGCTCGATTTCTACCAGGACTGGGCCCGGGCCCAGTTCGGTCTGGCCGCGTTTGCCGAGATCGCCGAAATCTTTGCCGGCTTGGACGGCCGCCATCCGGTCCCCGTCAATTGGACCGACGGCCCAGGCGGCATCGCCCCCAATGCAAAGCCGTGGGATGAGGTCCGCAAGGACTATGCGTTCGTCGACGCGCTGGCCGCGATCCGGCCGCGGATCATGGGGCGCGGGAGCCTCGAGCGGTTCGACTACTGGCTGAAGACTTTCGAATACATGCGCGAGATCGCTAGGTTGTGTTGTCTTTGGGGCGAGTTCAACGGGACGCTGAAAAAGATCCAGGCTCTGCCGGGCGACGTCGAAAAGGCGAAAGCGGCCCGGGAGAAACTCCTCCCTGTGCGCGTCCGCATGGTCGAGGCCGCCCGCTCGATCATGGGCTGTCTCCTGGCAACGGCGGGCACGATCGGGGAGCTCGGAACGATTGCCAACTGGGAACAGCACAATTTCCCGGCGGCCGTCGAAAAGCCGGGCGAGGTCCTGCGCAAGCTCCTGGGCGCGGATTTGCCCGCCGAAGCAAACCTCGCCGGGACCTATGAGGGGCCGTTGCGGATCATCGTCCCCACGGTTCGGACGTCGCGGGAAGCCGGAGAACCGCTGAAATTGAAGATCATCGTCCTGGCGGCGGCGCCGCCCCCGGACGCGGCGCTCTACTGGCGGGAGCTAGGCTGCGGGAAATTCCAGGCGATCCCCCTGCGGAAAATCGCGCGGAGCGTTTACGCGGCCGAGCTGCCGGCCTTGGGGAAGGACATTGAATACTACGTGAAGGCCTCCGCCCGCGAAGGCGACGTCTATTTCCCCTCGACCGCGCCGGCCCTCAATCAAACCGTGATCCAGATAGGGGTCAGGTCTTAACACTTAACATTTGAGTTTTCCGCAGAAATGACAGAACTCAGAATTCGGTGACATCCGGAATTCAGGTGACATGATCCCAATTCAGGAGAATTGGGTCACGTCACCGAATTCCGGCGATCGTGTCACCTGAATTCCGGACTCCATATTTTCGGAGGAAATTAAAAGTTAAGTGTTAAGACCTGACCCCGCCTGTTTGAGCCAGCGGCGCTCGATTTCTTCTAGCGACTTGCCCTTTGTTTCGGGCAGGAAGCGCCAGATGAAGACGATGTCGATGGCGCACATCGCTGCGTAGAGCCAGAAGGCGAACGTCTCGTGGAAGCGGTCGGCGATGATGGGGAAGGTGAGCGACACGGCGAAATCGGCGACCCAGAGCGAGGCCGTGGCGATGGCCATGGCCCGGCCGCGGACGCGGGTCGGGAAAATCTCGGAGATGACCACCCAGACGATCGGCCCCTGGGTCATCGAGAAGAAGGCGACATAGAGCAGGGTGAAGACCAGGACCCAACTCCCCGCGAAGAGGTGGAACTTGAAGGCCGCGCCGAGCAGGACGAAGGAAATGCCCATCCCCGCCGTTCCGAAGATGAGAAGCGGCTTCCGCCCCAGGCGGTCGACCAGGGCGATGGCGACCAGAGTAAAGAGGACGTTGACCGCGCCGACGATGGTCGACTGGAGGATGGCCGCCCCCCGGACGAGGCCGGCGGCCTCGAAGAAGCGGGGCGAATAATAGATGACGGCGTTGATGCCCGTGATCTGCTGAAAGACGGCCAGCACGATCCCGATGAGGAGGGCCGTGCGGAAGCCCGGCTTCAGGAGCTCGGAGAGCTTCCCCCCCTCCAGGGCGAGCGTGCCCTGAATGCTCTTCGCCTCGGCCGCCGCGGCCTCGGGCGCATGGACCCGGTTGAGGACGCGCAGGGCCTCGGATTCCCGCCCCTGCTTCAGGAGCCAGCGCGGGCTCTCGGGCACGCCCAGGACGAGCAGGAAGAAGACGACCGCCGGCGCCGCCCCCGTGGCGAACATCCACCGCCAGTTGGACGGACCGGCGCCGACCAGGGCCCAATTGACGAAGTAGGCGATCAGAATGCCGCTCACGATGGCCATCTGGTTGACCGAAACCAGCGCTCCGCGGATGGCGGCCGGCGCGATCTCGGAGATGTACAGGGGCGAGACGATTGAAACCGAGCCGATGGCCAGCCCGCCGATGAAGCGGAAGATGAGGAACTGCACGAGGTTTTGGGGAACGGCGCACCCGAGCGAGGACGCGAAGAACAGCACGGCCGAGACAAGGAGAAACCGGCGCCGGCCCAGCCGGTCGCTGGCGGCGCCGGCGATCATCGCCCCGAACATGCAGCCGATGAGGACGATGCTCACGGCCAGCCCTTCGCCGAAGGCGTTGAGGCCGAACTCGTCCTTGAGGAAGCGGGTCGCTCCGGCGATAATGGCCGTGTCGAACCCGAAGAGGAGCCCGCCCAGGGCGGCAATGATGGACACGAATACGACGTAGCGGGTGGTTTTTTTCATGCGCGCAGGTCCTTCAGGGCATCGAACAGGGCGACGACGTTCGGGACGGGAACATTGGCCTGGATGTTGTGGACGGCGTTGAAGACGAACCCGCCGCCTTTGCCGAAGATCTCGACCCGGCGGAAAACTTCATCCCGCACGGATTCGGGCGTCCCGAACATCAGCGTCTTCTGCGTGTCCAGGCCGCCGCCCCAGAACACGAGGTCGGAGCCGTATTCGGCCTTGAGCGCTGCGGCGTCCATGCCCGCCGCCGAGCACTGGACGGGATTGAGGATGTCGAACCCGGCCTCGATGACCGCCGGGATGAGCGTCCGGACCGCGCCGCAGGAATGCTTGAAGGTCTTCCAGGGCGTGTGGGCGTGGATCCAGTCATTCACTCTCCTGTAGTAAGGCGCGTAGAGAGAGCGGAACGTGTCGACCGAGCAGAACGTGGACTGCTGGGTCCCGAAGTCCGTGCCGCAGACGAACACGGCCTGGACGCGGTCGCCCACGCGGTCCCGGATCTTCTCGAGGTTGGCCAGGGCGATCTCTGTCTGGCGTTCGAAGATCCGGTGGACGTAAGCCGGCCGGGTGAGGGTCGAGACGTACCACTCCTCGATGTCGCGGATGCCCCGGGGATGCTTCAGGAACGGGGCCGGCACGAGGGCGATGTCCCCGAAGGCCAGCCCGCCGAACGTGGCGATCACCGCGCGTCCCGTGGCCGCGGCCGCCGCCGTAGCCTTGTCGAAGTAGTCCAGGTGGGCGTCGGAGATCGGCCCGAATTCCTCCAGGTTGTCCTCCGGATCGAGCTTCGCCTCGTCGATCGGGCCCTGGCGGACGATCGTGTCGAAAAAGAACCCGTCCTTGGGCATCCGGCCGGACGGCGGGACGGTCCGGTCGCCTTTGGGGTAAACGAGAGTGTCGCCGTTTGCGTCGCGGGCGGTTTGCATGTGCCCTGAAACGAGGACCTCGAGGCCGTCGTCCAGCCGCCACGGCTTCCAGTCCTCGTTGACGTTGCCGAACATCGTCTCGGCGGCATATACGCCTTCGACGTCGAGGCCGAGGGCGCGCTGGAGGTCGTCCTCGATGAGGCCGAGCATCTGGTAAGGTTCGTGGACCTTGACCGGCCGCTTCGGGAGGCCGTAGCGGTCGCGCAGCGCGCTCACGATCGCGACATGGATTCCCGTGACCGCTGTCCCGCCGAAGTCCACGGGCACACGGTCGGGCTCCCGGTGGTTCAAGGCCCGGACTACCCGCTCTTTGCTCGTCATGGCGTCACCTGCTTATCCTGAAACGATTTTTCCCAGCTTACAAACTTTCCCCGCAATTTGCAATTGGGAACACAATACCCGAAATTGCCGATAGGACGAATGCCGGAATTCGGTGGCGCGACCCAATTCTCCTGAATTGGGATCGTGTCACCTGAATTCCGGGTTTCACCCAAAGCTCGTGATATCTCTTGAGAAGAAAGTAGTCTATCGGCAATTTTGGGACAAAACCATGAAACGCCAAAATGGGGACACCCACCATCCGAGATTAGCGCTAACTGCGATTCTAGGGGCTGGGTGTCCCCTTTTCATGGGGTTTTGTGTCCCCGCGTTGACAGCCCGCGTTCGATTCGCAAGAATGGACCCGTGGTCAAAAAACAGGAACGAATGACATGGGTCGTGCTGACGCTCCTCGTTCCCGTGTTCTTCGGGTTTCCGCGGGCGGGCTTCGCCCAGGCAGATGATCCGGGCCCCGCAAAAGCTCCCTGGAGGTTCGGTCTGACTTTTGAAAACGATCTTTTGGCGGGAACGGACCGCTATTATACGAACGGCGTGAAACTGGCCCTCGCTTCTCCGCCGTGGCGGGGCGATGCGCCGGCAAGCGGTATCCCCCGGTCGCTTCAATCCCTGGCCCGGGCTTTCGCTCCCCCGCGGCCGTCCGCCGATCGACGGTTCGTTTCGTTCTTCTTCGGTCAGGAGATGTACACCCCAATCGACATTTGGCGCCCCGAACCGGCGGCGGACGATCCCCCCTATGCCGGGTTCCTCTATGCCGGGATGGGCTTCCACCGCCTGGGGCCATCGCTCCTGGATTCGCTGACGCTTGTCCTGGGCATCGTCGGGCCGTCCTCACTGGCCGGGGCCGCCCAAAGGACCGTCCATAAAGCCTTCGGTTTCGAGCGTCCGGCCGGCTGGGCGCACCAGCTCAAGGACGAACCCGTCCTGGGCGTCGCCTTCGACCGCAAGTGGAAAATCCGACCGGCCGCGCCGTCGGGCCGACTCGGCTGGGACGTCGTCGGCCATGCCGGCGGCGCTCTCTCGAACGCCGTCACCGAAGCGGCCGGCGGCGTCCTTGTTCGCGCGGGTTGGGGATTGCCGGAGGATTTCGGACCGGCCCAGCAGCGCTTGGGGATCGATGGTGCGGGGCTCTGTCCGGACGACAGGTTCGGCGCCGCGGGTAGGACCGGTCCGGATTTTTACGGCTTTGCCGGGCTCGACGTCCACGCCGTGCTGCGCGACATCGTCCTCGACGGGAATTCGTTCCGGGACGGCCCCAGCGTGGAGAAGGTCCCGCTCACGGCGGACGTCTCGGCAGGGCTCGCCGTCCGGGGCCGGCGGTTCGAGATCCGCTTTTCGTACATCTACCAAACGCGCCACTTCGTGGGCGAGCGGAAGCGGTTCGTCTACGGCTCGCTCTCGGCCGTCTTCGGCCTCGGGCGCTAGTTTCCAAGGTTGGACATTTGGGTTAAAGATAATATATTATACATAGCGCTAAATTATTAGACGTATAAATGTCATGAACAAGACGCCCCAGGCCGCTCTCTTTTTGCCGACCAATGCCCTAAAAGTCTTGGCGTTTCTCGCCGATCATCCCGGCCAAGCCTTCCTGAGCTCTGAAATTCTCGGGGCTCTTTCGATGAGCCGCGCCGGGGTCTATCTTGCCCTTCAGGAGCTTGTCGCGGGAGGGATTGCTTCCCGGAGAGCAAGAGGCCGTTTTCATCTCTATGCCGTCGACCCTGCTTTGCCACAAGTGAAGCTGTTCAAGGCTCTTCAGAATGCCGTTCTTCTCGAACCACTGCTCGCCCGATTACAAGGCATTTCGATAAAAATCATCCTGTTCGGGAGCGCGGGCCGGGGAGAAGACTCGTCGTCGAGCGACATCGACGTCTTCATTTTAACAAGAAACCCTGAGAAAACGAGGAACATCCTGTCGTCCTTCTCCTGCGGAAGGACGATTCAGCCCATCGTTGTCGTTCCCGCGGAATGGCGAGGATTCAGGGAGAACAACAGGGTTTTCTGGAGCGAAATCGATCGAGGCATCGTCCTCTGGGAAGAACGGGATGAGTCTGGCTTATCAGGACTGCCTGCGGAGAGGGAAGGTCAGGCCGTTTTCCAGAGGAAGATCTCTGGTCGCAAAAGAGCTCGAATCCGCTGAGGCGGATCTCAACCGGGCCGAGGCTACGCTTCGGGAAAACGACTTCAAATGGGCGACGATCCAGCTTTATTATTCGATGTTCCATGCCGCGCGGGCTTTGATCTATTCGCGAAACCTGCGCGAACAGAGCCACTATTGTCTCATTGAAGCCGTCCGCGCTCTTTTTGTCGAGAGCGGTCGGCTGCCTGTTTCACTTATTGAGGATTTCCGGGAAGCCAAGATCCTCCGCGAGGACGCGGATTACTACGGTCGATGGACGAAATCCGGATGCGTAAAGCTGGCTAAGACCGCCCGCGAGTTTCTGAATAAGGCGAAAGAACTTGCGGCCGGTGGTTAGGATTCCGGGAACGGATTCTTGACGCCCGTCAGTGGAATTGCGATCTCCCATCCCTTATCGGTCTTCACTGGCTTCGCCTTGCCCTCCGACGCCCAGGCGCCGAGGTGGACCACGATTTTCGGAGCGTCCGGGCCGGGCGGCGGCGTCACGAACAGCATCGCGCTCTTGCCGTCGGTTGCGGCCTCGAGCTTCATCGAAACCGGGCCGAAGTCCGTGGCAATATCCTTCAGTTCGGTGACCGCCCCAGCCGCGAGCCAGGTCCGCGGGATCCCCTCCAGGAGATGGAGCTCGCGCCCGCGCTCGAGCACCAGCAGATTGCGGGTCAGCCGGATGAATTCGGCGCTCGCCCAGTTGTGGGGCATATCGCCCACGAACTTGTCCGTCTTCGCCGCGTCGCGCGGCGCCTGCTCCTCCCGCCACGCGCGGAGGGGAGAGGCGTGGTTCGCGAACGCGTAATAGATTTCCGCGGCCTTGGGGCCGTTGCCGAGCCATAGCTCGGCATGAGCGTAAAAAGAGGCGAAGTAGTTCCACAATCCGTCGGCCAGCCAGCCGGTGCCAAGGACGATCCCTTCCTTTTCGTGCGCTTCGAGGAGCCGCATGTTGCCCCGGGCGAGGGGATCGTCGGCCCCGAACAGCTGTCCCGGGAAAACCGCATGGCAGAAGGCCCACTGCCCGCGGACGGGATCGATGCCCTCCTGGGGCTTCATCAGGATAGGAAGAATGAGCCCCCCGCTCCCGTCCGTCTTCGCGTCGCGCTTGACGGCCGCCTGGAACAAAGCCCAAAAGTCCTTGAACTCGGCCTCCCAGGCGGCTTCCTCCGGCGCCCCGATGAGGCGGGCGGCCTCGACGGCCGCCTTCATCCCGGCCAGGTTCCAATAGACGTTGGTGTATTCCGCGACGACGCCGCCGATGCCGCCGTCGGGCACGCCCGGCGGCATAAGCCCGGCTTCAGGCGCGGCCGGGTCCACGCGGCTACGCTTCCGGAGCGCCTGGATGGCCGCCACCACGCGCTTGACCACGTCCCATTTCCCTTTCAGCCAGTCCCGGTCACCGGTCAGGAGCGCATGACGATAGAGGATGTAGAGGACGATCCCATTTTCCTTCCAGTAGCTGCCGAGGACATCGAACGATCCGTCCGCCTTCTGCCGGGTGAGCAAGTGTTCGATACCCGAGCGCGCTTCGGCGCCCCGCCCGAGATAGGTCATCGCTTCGAGGATGAACGCTCCGTCCACAACCCAAAGTCCGCGGTAGCATGTCGGCCCGACCTGAAAGATGGGCAGCCCGTCCTTGATCTCGCGGGCCTGGTAGATGTTCCGGATGCCGGCGTCGAGCAAGCCTTGGAGGGCCGGGTCCGGGAGGCGAATGACCCCGTAGGGAAAATCGCGCTCGGCCCAATATTTTTCGGCGCGGGCGGGCTGGAACTTGGCCCAGTCGAGACGGACCTCGGCCGCCTCGTGGCCGGACGCGCAGTAGACGGCCAAGTCCTGGACGCGCGCCGGAAACATGATCCGGAGGCCGCCCTTTTCCTGGACGATGCCGTCCCAGCCGGCGCTCAAGGTCAGGAAGCGCCGGCGGCCGCGGAAAACCGTCCGGTCCACGATCTCGATCGGCTCTTTGGACTGGACGACGAGTGAAATCGGCAGGCCCTTGGCCGCCTTGCGGACCAGCAGGACATCGCCTCGCGGCGGCGTGCCGGCGGGCGGCGTCCCCGCGCCGCCCCGCTTGGAGACCGGAAGGGGCTGGTCCTCCCCTGGCACGACGGCCAGAGCGTCCCAGCGCATGAGCTCTTTTCCGGCCGCGTCCGCGAGGATGGTCCGGACGATGGGGACCCGCGGGTCGTCCATAGTTTGGGTAGCCGACGTTGGACCGGCTCCGTCGATTCCCGGGGCGACCCGCGTCCCGAATCCCGAGAAATCGCCCGGGTAGTCGTAGAGCAGGGCGCCTTCCTTCGAGACGAGCGTCTTCTGCCAATCATCGGGCAGACAGATCGCGGTCTGCCACCAGGGCGGGCTGAAGCGCAGGTCGGCCGCAAGCTTGTCGCCGAGGCCGGCCGGCGCGGGGCCGGGGGGCGCATCTCGCTTGAAAGAAATGCCGTCCGCCGGTCTACAAGCCGGGAACGATAGGGCGAAGACGATGACGAGAGCGGCGAGGGTGATTTGGGTCTTCATCCGGATCAGATCAGGAACCGGCCGTTCCGGGCGATGGTCTTGCCCTTGGCCCGGATCGTGACCTTGTCGATGAGGGCATCGTAGTGGTGCTTGCTCTTGTTCAGGCCGATCCCGTACGAGTCGCCGATGGCGAAGTGGACCGTGCCGAAGGCCTTTTCGGCCTCGAGCATGTTGGGGCAAATGCGCGCCCCGCGGTTCGTGCCGATCCCGAACTCGCCGACGATCCGGCCGGTCTCGTCCGTTCCGATGTTTTGGAGGATGGCCTCGACGCCCTTGCCCTGCGCCCGGACGAGCGTGCCCTTTTCGAAGTCGAGGACGCCGCGGCCGAGCTTATCGTCGATGAGGCTGATCACGAGGCGGCCGGTGAACGTGGCTTCGACCGGGGCGGTGTAGCATTCCCCCGCGGGGAGGTTGCCGTGCCGGCCCTTGCGGTCGATGTGGCCCACGTCCGCCTGCCAGGGGCGGCCCTTGACGCTGAAGGTGATGCGGGTGCCCTCGGGGTTCTCGATCAGGACGTCGTCCGCATTCCGGAGGGCCTTGATGACCTCGCGGGTGAAGGCAGCCATTGCCGTGAAGTCGATGGCCACGAGGCGCTCCATCATGTCCCGGGTGATTCCGGGCATCATGCAGATCCGGGAGCGCTTCATGCCCATTCCCACCATGTAGCCGCGGAACGGCTTCTCCTCGATCCGGGCGTCGAGCATGTAGGCGATGGCCCGGGCCCTCGTTGCGAGCTCCTTGAAGAGCCGGGTCGGCTCCTGGATGGGCCGGAGCGTCTCGGTCATGAGGTAGGTTGTCGTCTCGGCCCCGGCCGCCTTGGCGTAATGGGCGAGCGCTTCGGCGATCTCGAGCTTGGCCCGGTCGGTGACGAGCAGGAAGCTTTCGCCCGGCCTGAGCTTCAAGGATTGAGTGACGGCCTTTTCGGCCGCGAGATGGAGCTTATCGTGTTTCATGGAGTCCTCCTCAAGTCTTCGCCCGCTTGGCGGACGTATAAAGGAAATAGAGCAGGATGATGAACGCGGCGAGGCTGATGATCTCGCCGTATTGGGTGTACCAGGCCCGCGGGATGCCGTCCACCCACTTGTCGCCCTCGAGGACGAGGGGAATGCCCCAGCTGATGAAGCGGTCGAGCTTGGCCAGCTTGAGGACCGCCAGGAGGATGCCGACCAGCGCCCCGCCAGCGATGAAGCCGGAAGCGACGAGCGTGCCCCGGGCGACGCGCTTGTCGGCGAGCGCCGCGTCCTTGGTCGATTTCTTGACGAGGTGGGAGATGAACCCGCCGACGAGGAGCGGGGTCGTGAGCGGCAGGGGAAGATACATGCCCAGGGCGAAGGCGAGCGGCGGGACCTTGGCCAGCTCGCAGGTCAGGGCGACGAAAGCCCCGATGCCGTAGAGCAGCCAGGTCACGGGCTCCCGCGACATCATGGACTTGATCACCGCGGCCATGAGGTTGGCCTGCGGCGCGGCGAGGGAGCCGCCGGCGAAGGAGAAGGCTCGGTCGAGGATGAAGATCGACACGCCGACCACGAGAGCCGAGACGAGCACGCCGGCGAATTTGAATCGCTCCTGGTTGCGGGGCGTGGCGCCCAGCCAATAGCCGATCTTGAGATCGGTCACGAAGCTCCCCGACAGGGCGAGGGCCGTGCAGACGACCGCCCCGATGAGCAGAGCGACGCCCATGCCTTCGGTTCCGGAAAGGCCGGCTCCGATGAGGATGACGCTCCCGAGAATGATGGTGATCAGGGTCATGCCCGAGACGGGGTTCGTCCCGACGATGGCCGTGGCGTTCGCGGCCACGGTGGTGAAGAGGAACGACAGGACAAGACAGAGGGCCACTCCGATCAGGGCGAACTTGGCGTTCGAGATCCAGAGGAAATAGAGGAACAGGCCGACCGTCGTGGCCGCGGTCCCGGCCAGGATCGTGGACATCCGGATGTCCCGGTCGGTCCGGAGCGGCGCCGCGGCGGCGGTCGTCTTGCCCCTGAAGATTTCCCGGAACCCGAGCGAGAGCGATTTGACCATGATCGGGAGGGCCTTGAGGATGCCTAGGACGCCGGCCATGAAAATGGCCCCGATGCCGATGCTGCGGACATAGGTGCTGAAGATCTGGACCTCCGACATCTCGGCGATCGGGACCGTGCCGGGATAGAGCGGGCCGGGCAGCCCTTGGCCGAGGAATCCGATGAGCGGGACGAGGGCCAGGTGGGAGAGGAAACCGCCGGCCACGATGACCGCGTTGTAGCGCAGGCCGATGACATAGCCCAGTCCGAGGAAGGCGGACAGCGCGTCCAGCTTGAGGACCATCTTCGTCTTGACCGCCAGCGTGTCCAGCGCGGGGACGAAGCGGAAGGTGATGACCTCGTTCCAGGCCCGGACGGCGATCGCCAGAAACTCGTAGACGGCGCTCACGGCGATGCCCAGGATGAGGATCTTGGCCTGTTCGCCGCCCGCTTCGCCCGAGACGAGGATCTCGGCCGTGGCGGTCGCTTCGGGGAAAGGGAGCCGCCCATGCTGCTCGACGCAGAAATAGCGGCGGAGCGGGACGAGGAACAGGATGCCCAGGCAGCCGCCCAGGAAGCAGGACAGGAAGATCTTGACGATGTCGGTCGGGATGCCCAGGATGTAGAGCGCTGGGATGGTGAAGATCGCGCCGGCGCCGATCGCCGTCGAGGCCGAGCCGATCGATTGGATGATGACGTTCTCCAGGATGGAGTTCCGGCGCTTGTAGACGTAGCCGAGCCCGACGGCCAGGATCGCGATCGGGATGGCGGCCTCGGGCACGGTGCCGACCTTGAGCCCGAGGTAGGCGATCGAGAAGGTGAAGAACATGGACATGAACAGCCCCCAGGCGACGGAGCGGAGGCTGATCTCCGGCAGGTTTGTGTCGGGGGGCACGAAGGGGATGTAAGTCCGGCCGGGCGGGAGCTCTTGGTAGGCTTCCGGGGGGAGAGATTTGGGGGTCGTTTCCATGGCGCTCTCCTGCGAAGAGTGGAAGTTCAATCCTACACTTTTTACATTTCGAGCCTATCTGTCAAGTGGAGAGGCGGCGCCTGTTTCATCTTTTGGATTCTTTTTGGTCAGTTGATGGTGGGCCGAATTGGCGCGGGTGAGGCCCTGTGGAATTGGGGACACCAACCGCAGGATTCAAACACCATCCACGAATCTCGTGGTTGGTGTCCCCAATTCCGTTCGTGTCCCGAATTTCGTTTGTGTCACCCCATTCCGGCTAAAGCGCGGCTCTGATGACCGAGATCCCTCGCTGTGCTCGGGATGACATTAGAAAAAAAGGAATCTGACCATCTTTAGGCGCGGGAGATCCCTCGCCGCGCTCGGGATGACATTTATAATAGTTTATTAAAGGTCGTCACTTTCCTGTGTCGTATCTCGACAGCACGTTCTGCGTGGCCTGGAGATAGGCCTCGTAGCGGATCTTGATCCCCTTCTCGGTTTTAAGCTTGGCCAGATACGACTGGAGGAACTTGTTCTTCTTCTGTTCGAGAACGGTGCCCAGCTCGGTGTCCTTCTCCTTATCGAAGTCGGCCTTCACGGCCTCTTTGCGGTCCAGGACGCGGACCAGAGCGTAGCCGCCGGAGAACGCGACCGGCTCGCTCGCTTGTTTGAGGGGCAGACTGAAGGCCAGGGTGTCGATCTCTTTGCTCTCGCCGATGATGCCGATGTACTGCTCTTTCTTGTGGTCATCGACGGTCTTGATCTCGAGCTTGTATTTCTGGGCGATGTCCTCCCAGTTCTTGTCGGTGAGCTTCGCCCGGATCTCCTTGATCTTAGCCTGGGCGGCGTCCTTCTTGCGGGCTTCGGTCACGTCGTTCTCGACCTCGGTTTTGACCTCGTCGAACGCGGCCGGCCGGGGCGCCTCGGTCTTCCGGAGCTCGGCCAGACCCACCCCGCCGTAGGTGTAGATCGGGCCGGAGAGCTCCTTGTCCTTGAGCTTGAAAAGCGCGGCGCTGATCGAGCCCGAAGGGTCGATGTCCTCGAACGCCTGACCGTCCTTGAGCAGCCCGGTCGTCTGGACCTTGAGGTTGGCCTTGGCCGCGGCCGCGTCGAGACTCTTGGCCGCTTTGGCTTCCTTCTCGAGCTTGGCCACGCGCTGGGCGGCGAGGTCGCGGGCCTTCTGGTCCTGGAGGATCGACCGGATGCGCGGCTTCGCCTCGGCGAGCGGGATGGTCGAGGCGGCGTCCTTCTCCGTCACCTTGTCGATCGCCCTTCCGTCGTCGAGAGTCAGGATGTCCGTGACGCCCCCCGCCTTGAGCTTGGCGATCTCGTCCTGTTCCTTCGCGGCCAGGGTCCGCCACTCCGTCGTGCCCCAATCGCCGCCGTCCTTGCCTTTGTCGTCCTTGGAGTGGATCTTGGCCAGGGCGGCGAAGTCCTGGCCGGCCTTGATCTTGGCCTGCACACCTTCGGCCTCGGCCTGGGCGAGGTCCTTATCCTTCCCGACGGGGATGAAGATCCGGCTGACCCGGACCCGTTCGGGGTTCTGGAACTGGGCCTGGTTGTCCTTGTAGTATTTCTCGATGTCGGATTCGCTGAGCTCGATTTCCTTCTTGAGATCGTCGTTCTTGAAGAAGACGAAGCCTCCCTCCCGCTTCTCGGGGATCTTGTAGGCGTCCCTGGCTTTCTCAAAGTGCGCCCGGATTTCGGCCGGATCGGGCTTTTTGTCGAGCTCGACCTTGGTTTTGTCGAGGACGAGGTATTCGATCTTGGCTGATTCCTTGCTCTTCTGATAGGCCTCCCATACCTCGGCCGGCGTCGCCGTGACCCCCGCGGTCAGCAGCTGGACGGTCTTGGTCAGGACGATGTCCTTCCGGATGCCGCTCTCGAATTCCGACAGATTGATGTGGTTGTATTCGAGGGCGCGCTTGTAGTCCGCGTAGCCGATGAACTGGCCGTCGCGCTGGAGGCCGGGGAAGCTCTTGACTTTGGCCGCCACCTCCGCGTCCGTGGCCCGGAGGCCCATGGACTTGGCCAGCTCGCCGATCAAGGCCTGTTCGACCATCTGCTCGAGCACCTGCTGCGGGAGGTTCAACTGCTCGATGAACCCCTTGTTGAGCTCCTTGAACTGCTGCTTCAGGGACTCGATCCGGTTCCGGAGGGCGGCGCTGAATGTCTCGGTCGTGATGCGTTCCCGGCCGACCGAGGCGATCGCGCCGGCCCTGTTCTGCTCGCCGAGGCCGCCGCCCCAGACGACGAAGATGGAGAGAATGAACGTGGCCACGACGATCCACAGGATCGACTTCAGCGATTTGATGTTTTCCCGCATCGTTTTTAACATGGATACACCTCGTAGGGGGATGGTCGGTCTAGGCCGATCGGGGGCGCGCCTCTTTCGCGAAGAGGGGGGCGAGCCGGGCGCAGGTCGCGTCGAGATCCTCGATCATGACCTTGGTTCCGCCGGCGATCGGCATGAAGTTGGCGTCGCCCGTCCAGCGGGGGACGACATGGACATGGAAATGGTCCACCACCCCCGCCCCGGCGCTCCGGCCCAAGTTCAACCCGATGTTGAAGCCGTGGGGGCGGTAGGCTTTCTTCAGAACCCGGAGGCTCATCTTGACTACGTCGCCGATCTCGTCGCTCAAGGGCTTGGGGGCCCGCTCGAGCGCTGCCGTGTGGCGGTATGGGGCGACCATGAGATGGCCGGATTGGTACGGATATTTGTTCAGGATGACGAAACACCGCCGTCCCCGGTGGAGGATGAAGGCCGCCCGGTCGTCCCCGGCCTTCGGCGCGGCGCAGAAAACGCAGGCCGCGGGCTTGTAGACGTTTCGGACGTAGCTGGCCCGCCAGGGTGCGGCGATGTAGCGCATCACTTGTTGATCAGTTCCTTGAGAAGCTTGCTCGGCTTGAAGTAGAGGACCTTCTTCGGCGGGACTTTCACCGGGTCGCCGGTCCGCGGATTGCGGCCGGACCGGGAGGGGCGGTTCCGGAAGCGGAAGGACCCGAACCCCCGGACCTCGATCTCCTCGCCCTTGAGGATCGCGTCCTTGATCGTGTCGAAGAACAGGTTGACTCCGACCTCCGCTTCCTGCTTGGGGATGTTCAACTCTTTGGAGATCGAGTTGATGAGATCGGCTTTAATCATCGTTGGCCTCCTCTTTTTTCGCGGGCTTCTTCGGAACCTGGAACATCTTCAGCTGGTCTTTCATGAGGTCCCCGAAGGTCATCCGGTCATCCTGGCTGTCGACGTAGCGCTGGTAGTCCTGCTTCTGGATGTCGACCTGGGCCTGTCGGAAGCTGAGGGAGATCTTCTTGTCCTTGGCGTTCAGCTTGATGATCTTGGCCGTCCGTTCCTCGCCGATTTTGAAGACGTCGGCCGGGTTGTCGATCTTCTTGTCGTCGAGCTCGGACAGGAAGACGACGCCCTCGATGCCGGGCATGATCTCGACGAAGAGGCCGAAATCGGCGATCCGGACGATCCGGACGTTGACCAGGTCGCCCGTCCGCTGGCGGGTGAAGAACTCCTCCCAGATGTCGCCTTCGAGCTGCTTGATGCCCAGCGAGACTTTCTGCCGGTCGACGTCGATGTTGAGGATGACGGCCTCGGCCTCCTGGCCGACCTTGAGTTTGGCCGAGGGGTGCTTGATCTTCTCCCATGAGATGTCGGAGACGTGGATCAGCCCCTCGATGCCGGGCTCGATCTCCAGGAACGCCCCGAAGTCGGTGATGCTCGTGATCCTGCCCGTGATGTGGGTGCCGGTCGCGTATTTCTGCTTCAGGACCTCGAGCGGATGGGGGCTGGCCTGCTTGAGGCCGAGGGAGATGCGCTTGGAGGTTGGGTTGACTTCGAGGATGTTGACCGTGACCTCTTCGCCCAGGCTCAGGAGCTTCTTCGGATGGATCATCTTCCTCGACCAGCTGAGGTCCGAGATGTGGACCAGGCCCTCGACGCCCTTCTCGAGCTCGACGAACGCTCCGAAGTCGGTCAAGCTCGTGACTTTGCCCGTGATCTTCTGGCCGGCCATGTATTTCTCGACGATGTTGGACCAGGGGTCGGGCTGGAGCTGCTTGGTGCCGAGAGAGATCTTCTCGTCCTTCTCGTTGAAATCGAGGACCATCACCTCGACCTCCTGGCCGATATGGAAAAGCTCGGAAGGATGTCCGATCTTGCCCCAGGACATGTCGGACACGTGGAGCAGGCCTTCGACCCCGCCCACGTCGACGAAGGCCCCGAAGTTGGTCAGGGACTTGACGACGCCCGCGAGACGCTGGTTCTTGGCCAGGTGGGCGAAGACCTTGCGGCGCTTCTTTTCCTTCTCGTCGATGAGGAAGAGCTTTCGGGAGACGACGGCGTTCGAGCCTTTGCGGTCGAACTTGATGACCTTGAACTTGAAGGTCTGGCCGACGAGCTTCTCGGGGTCCTTGACGATCCGGATGTCGGCGTGCGAGTCGGGCAGGAAGGCGGGAAGGCCGACGTTGACCGTATACCCGTTCTTGATCCGCTCCACGACCCGTCCGGAGACGACGTGCTGATGGCCGAACGCCAGCTCCAGGTTGTCGAGCGCTTTCTCGTAGTCCGCGCTCTTCTTGGACAGGACGAAGTAGCCTTCTTTCCGGTCGGTCTTCTCGAGGACCGCTTCGACCTCATCGCCCGGCTTGGGTTTGACAGGGTCGGCGGCCTCGGTGAACTCCTCGATGGGGATGACCCCCTCGGACTTCAGCCCGATGTCCACGAGGACGTGGGTGGGGGTGATCTTGATCACCCGCCCTTTGACCACCTTGCCGGCGGTAACTTCCTTGGTGCTGTACTGGTACTTGTCCAGCAGGTTTTCGTAGTCCTCGGTTGACATCTTGTCGTTCGGGTCGGGGCGTTTGGTTGTCTCGGTCATTGGGCGCGGCTCTCCTCGTGGTGGTGTTGCTCGAAGTTCCGTCGGATCTTTCGGACAGCGGCTTCGATGGCTTCGGGGGGCGCGGAGGCTCCGCCCGAAATGCCTATGGTGCTTGCTCGTTGGAGCATTCTCGGCTCGATCTGGTCGGCGTTCTCGATGAAGCAGGCCCGGGGTAGGATGCGGCGGGTTTCCAGAGCGATTTTCAAGGCGCGTTTCACCCCGTAGCCCAATCCCGTGTTCTTCGCGATGATGATTTCCATGGCGGCTGAAAATGATGCACTATCCTACTTGAACCCGCCTGGCTTGTCAATGCTAACTAATGATGAAACCTTGCTTTAGGAGAACTATGGAAGAAAGGCGGGTAGGCGGCGCTGCGGTCAGCCTCCAGCCCTCAGGGGGAACCAGTCCCGCGTCGGCTTGGAGGGGCAGACCCCACCAACGGGCGCCCAAACGGCAGCCCAGCCACCCCAGATGAAGAGCGATGGGGCCCCCCTTCCGCTATGAGGGCCGGAGGCAAATCGCAGCGCTGCTTACGGCCGCGAGCCCATGTCCGCAATTTTGGCGGATGAAGAAATGCTCCGGGGGTTCGCTTACCCCTGCATAGGCCATTGAATAAAATCACCACAATTTTGGGTGGGGGGGAACCGACGGGACTGGTTCCCCCTGAGGGCCGGGGGCCAACCCCAGGGCCTGAGTGTGACGACTTCGTTCGGGCCGCCCCGGTCTCATTTCGGAGAATGAAGGAAAAGTCCGAGTCCGGCGGCGCGGACGGCGGCGGCGGACGGAGCTCCCTCGAGATCGACGGCCCGTTCGGGGACGAGCTCGCGCAGGGCGTCGAGGAGGGCGGCGACGCCGGCGAGATGCCGCGCCACCCGGTCCTTGATCGGGATCCCATTCGGTCCGAAGGGAACGAACAGGCGGCCGAGCTTCGCCGCCCGCTCATAGAATCGGTCGCGGCCGTCGACCACGAGCGAAGCCGAAGGCTTGCCCTTGAGCCGGCCGTGGGAGGCGTTGGGCGTTTCGAGGAGGACGGCCATGATCCCGGCCGCGTCGCCCCATTCGCGGTGGGACAGGCCGCGGAGGTTCGGCGGCGAAGCTTCGAGGCGGAAGTCGAGACCCTCGGCCTGGAGGGCCATCTGGGCCGTGGCCGCGAGGTCGGCCGCGTTCTCATGGAAGACAATGGCGTTGATGACCGGATACTCGGGCGCCGATTCGTGGAGGTCGATGCCGAGGACGATCCTTTCCGCCTTGATCAGGGCCATCACGGCGTAGGCCACCCGCTCGGTCAGACTCCCGTCCGCCCGCCCGGGATAGGCCCGGTTGAGATTGCGGGCCTCGATGCCGGCGAGCGTCTGGCCGCCGGGGTTGACGTAGACGGTCGGGTCGGGCCACTGGTGAACGGGGTTCGTGACCCGCGCCCCGAGCCGGAAGAGGCGCGGTCCGGAGGGCGTCGCGATTTCATATCGCTGGGGGCTCGCTTCCTGAGGATCACTGTGGGTGAAGCCGCTGGCATTCGCCCGGGGGACGATGACGACCTTGCCCCGGACAGTCCGGATGTTCTCGACGAGCAAGACCGCGGTTAGGAATCCCGCCGGCTCGTTGGGATGCGTCCCGCCGAGGACGAGGACCGCGCCGCCCCGTGCCTTTCCTTCGAAAATAAAAACGGGCGTGTCCCCCGGCGTTCCCTTGAGCGGCGGAAAATAATCGCTCAGGAGGCGCGAGGCGGTCAACCCGGGGCCGGGATCGATCGCGTCCGGGGCGCGCATGCTCCGGAATTCGCGGCCGGAGAAGAAACCGGCGGCGAGGACGAGCGCGACCCAGAAGATCGTCGACCCTAGGTGCGCGAAGCCGGCTCGATCTTCCATTCTTATTTCACCAGAAACAGCCTCAGCACCAGGAGAACGAGGACGAGCGCCGCCCCGGCCTGTTTCCAAAATGATTTCTCCCGGACCAGATACCAAGTTGTCTGGAGGGCGAGGAAAAGGACGATGAGCTGGTAGAGGGTGCGCATGGTCAGAGGATCTTTTCCAGCACGGGCGAGGCGAGCAGCACCGCGAGACTCCAGACGAGCAGGACGCCGGCCGGCACGGCGCACGCCCGGAGCGTCG
>Ga0315286_10001644_pt1 | contig 20347 bp, 25 predicted proteins | sample YL17G10_0_MG_FD_205038 | JGI IMG/M metagenome (GOLD analysis project Ga0315286, IMG submission 205038) | Sediment microbial communities from Yellowstone Lake, YNP, Wyoming, USA - YL17G10_0 | ecosystem: Environmental > Aquatic > Freshwater > Lake > Sediment | place: USA: Wyoming | collected... | reverse complement strand
TTCACCCTTTCAGAGGCGGACACCCAAGCTATAAGCCAAGGGATAAAGTCAAACAAATGGATGATGGCATAAGCGTCTTCCATAGTGGAGTGAAGATGCCTCCCAGCGTAAATAATTTCAATGTAATTCCCAAGCGACACCTTGATTGGTATGAAGCGGTATTCCTTCGCAATGAACGAAGTGTGCCGCCCCTACCGGATAGTGTGGCACCGCTGGTAGTCCCAGCCGCGATAACAATAGTCAAGGGTAACAAACAGGTTGACGTTATCCAAGTGGGAGCATATAGCGAAAACATTGTGAGTGTGCTTCAATCAATGGGATTGAATTATGTGGTTACTCATAAGAAAGTTTACTGTGACCAGAAGGAACTGATGGCTGGTTGTGAACGAGCAAAGAAAGTTCTTATGTGTGTCGCTTCGGATGGCAGCGTCATTGTTGGTAGCTTATCCGGCCCAATAGTAAAGTTCTTTGAACTAAACAGACAACGTGAAGTCGGAACTGTCGGTAGCACTGATATTTTCGCAAGGAATGGTTCAATCTATTCGATGGCTAATGGAAAGCTTGTAGAAAACTTCTTCACCGCTATGGGTGATAAGATGATTCATCGCGTCAACGAAATTGAAAATGTTTCGGCTTATACCGCTACGCTTTACGATGGGTGTGTAATTCAAGACTTGATTGGTAAAATCCATCTTACGCTCCCATACAAGAGGGGTGCTTGTTTCTCCAAGTATTTACCAGCCTTGGAAGGTTATCGTATTGTTGACGCTAAATCGGAAAGAACCGTCACAATAATCCTTGCAGAAAAGGGCGGTCAATACGATAGATTCATTGTAGTATTCAACAAAGACTACAGCGACTTTGATGTTCGCAAAGTTGAGGATGTTGCTTACGACACAATCAATTTCACTGTGTTGGAGAATGGCCTGTGCTTACTCTTGGCGAATGTTGATGAGCTTGAAATGTTCGTGAATAATCAAAACATTCAAGTAATCAAAGACCCTCCTATTGACAGCACAATGAGACTGTTCAATACCCCTGACGGAGCACATTTTATCAACGGGAATTCATTTCATCAAATCAAGCGTAAATGAGTGACTCAAGAAAAGCATTGAAGTGGTTGGGTGGAATAATCGTCGCTGGCATGGTGATTTTCCTACTGGTAAAATACGGCGATAGGATTCCGCCCGAAGTCTGGGACGCTGTGGGTGAAGCAGCAGAAAAGTTTGGTTGGTTGGCCGTGCTGGTTGTGTTTGGTCTAATCATCCTCATAGTTGTGACAGGTGATGGCATACTGAGTCCTGAGTTTTGGGCGCTTCTGTGAGGCTTGACTTTTTATAGACCTCTGATAGACTGTCGGTGATGAATGAAGTTCAACCGATAAAAGACTACTCTGCCTACAACGAACGAATGGAACTTGCCATGATGGACAAGTTATTCTTCGTTGACAAGGTGAATTCGGGATTGATTGTTGACTTTGGTTGTGCCAACGGTTCTTTACTCAAGGCCATCAAATCAGTTCGCCCGGAGTGTAGGGTGGTTGGTTTTGATATTGACCCAACAATGGCGGCCTTTGGAACTAGCGAACTTCCTATCAAGAGCACATGGGATGAGATTGCAAAACTTTTGCCAATGTATAGGTGTCCGACTTTAATCCTTTCCTCTGTCATTCACGAAGTCTATCACTACGGCAGCAAAGCAGACATTGACGCCTTTTGGAAACAAATCTTCGATACCGGCTTTGAATACATCGTCATTCGTGACATGATGCCCAGCCGTTCTCTTGACCGAATTTCCAACATCAACGACGTTCGCAAGGTGTATGCCAAGTTCCTTCACACCAAGGTTCTGAACGACTTTGAGAGCATTTGGGGTAGTATCGAAGGCAACCGGCAGTTGGTTCATTTCTTGTTGAAATACCGATATGCTGAACCGAATTGGGAAAGAGAAGTTAGGGAAAATTACCTTCCTCTGACCAGAGAAGATTTGCTGGCCAAGATTCCTCTTTCGTATGACGTGTTGTTTCACGAACATTATACGTTGCCCTACATCTGGCAGACAGTGAAGAAGGACACCGGCATCGAAATCAAAGACCCGACCCACATGAAGTTAATTCTCAAAAGAGCATGAAAAAATACATCGAATACATCATCTACAACAGCCGATGGTTGCTTGTGCCGTTCTACTTCGGCCTAATCGTAGCACAGTGTATTTACTGCTACAAATTCGGACATGCACTGTATGACTTGTGTATTGCGTTTCCAAGTATGGATGAAACCAAGTTAATGCTTGGGGTGTTGGCCTTGGTTGACATTACGATGATTGCGAACCTGTTGAAAATGATTATCTCAGGCAGTTATCAATCCTTCGTGAGTAAGATTTGTGTGGATAATTTGGAGAAAATCAGCAGTGGTTATCTCAAGGTAAAAATTGGCACGTCACTAATCGGCGTCAGTTCCATTCACCTGTTACAGGCATTCATCAACGCTGAGAATGTCTCTACTCACGATTTGATAGCCAAGGCTGCCATTCATATCATATTCTTGGTGTCAACAATTGGATTGGCATACATTGACTATCTCCACGTTCAGAACAAGACGGTTTTAGGCCCCGGCGGCGACCAAGAACACGACCATTGAGAGGCTTGACGAATTAAAACAAACTGATATACTTTTCCAATGACCGACGAACCAATCATTCAGTCCATGTTAGACGACGACCTGTATAAGTTTACTATGGGTGCCGTTGTCTTCCACAATTTTCCTGACGTGGACGTGACCTATCAATTTATCAATCGTGGCAAAACTCAATTCCCCGAAGGATTTGCTGAACGGTTGATGGAACAACTGCTTCACTTGGCTACCATTCGGATGAATGATGGCGAATCCTTCTGGCTCAAATCGTTGCCTTTCATGCGTCCTACTTACGCTGAGTGGTTGGCGAACTACCGTTACAACCTTCAAGAGTTGGACATTAAACAGAACGGTGGCGACCTAAGCATTTCGTTTCAAGGGAAGTGGTATCGTCTCATTCTGTGGGAAGTCAAGCTCATGGCAATCATTTCGGAACTCTATTTCAGAATGACCGGCCACGAACTGGCCCCCGATTGGCGTGAAAGAATTGTTCAGAAAGCCAAAGACCTTGAATACAATTACTGCCTGTGGAGTGACTTCGGCACACGCAGACGCCGTTCCTTCGCCGTCCAGAACGAAGTTGTGTCGGTGATGAAAACTCACAGAGGATTTCTTGGCACGAGCAATCCGTTTCTGGCATACACTCATGGAGTTACGCCAATTGGCACTTCGGCTCACGAAGCCGTCATGGCAATGGAATGTCTGTATGGTGCCGATAAGGCCAACGGAACTTGGTTGGATTTGTGGAGAGCCTACTACGGCGACCAACTGAGCATCGCTTTGACTGACACTTTCACTACGCAGGTATTTCTTGATGAAATGACCCGTGGCAGTCTGTATCGTTGGCAAGGTTTGAGACAAGACAGCGGCGACCCTAAAGATTGGGCACGCATGGTGCTTGAGGCTTACAAGAAGCATCAAATCAACACAAACGAAAAGACGGTGGTGTTCAGCGACAACCTGAATGTTCCCAAGTTCATTGATTTGACTAATCTATTCCGACCTTTCTTCGGTAAGGTGATTGGCGGTATCGGCACGAACTTCAGCAATGACACGTTCACGCCTGAACAACTTGCTGGTGGTTGGCGGCCATTGAACATGGTTATCAAACTTTCGAGCGTCAAGGTGGGCGACAAGTGGATTGGTGCTGTCAAACTTTCTGACAGTGTGGGCAAATACACGGGCAAGAAAGAAGACATTGAACGTGTGAAGGGAAAGCTTAACATCGTATGACAGTTCAACAACTATTAAGCTGGACGGCATACGCACATGACCGCCACGATAGCTCCTATAATGACGTTGCTGACAAACACACCATCTGTTTGAAACAAGCGCTCTTGGATTCAGAACCAAAGATTGAGACTCATGGTTATGGCACAAGTGAGGGCGAACGTGAATTAGCCATAGTTTTAATTCATACGTGTAATTACAATGAAGTGTGTGAAATGGAAAACCAAGCATACAACCTTTGCAAAGAACCGGTGAATATACCTACTAATGTTAGTATGGGGATTCCGGCACCAGAACCTTTCTATATCTCTGCCACGGAAGCTATAAGACAGGCAGAAGCTGTCGCCGAGCGAGGTGAAATCTTGTATGACCGGCCCACCAGTATAGCGGGCATCCCTCCAGCATACCCGGCACCGTCAATGCCCCCGATAGTGCCCTACACGATGGGAGAAGTCACAACCTTTGAGTCACCATTGAGAGCATTGAGTGTGGAAGAATCCCGAGCCGTTCTGACGGAGGCGTATAATTCTCTTAATCCACCGCCTGTAATGTCAACGGCAGAAATGGGTGCCTACATGCAGGAAGTCTTGAATGGGCCAGTCGCAGAAGGTTGCACAATTCCAATGGATTTAAGGACATCAGCATGAAACACATAGTTGTAATAATGGGTATCAACGCCGCAGGCAAAAGTTCGCATGTGAAGTGGTTTGTTGACCAAGGGTATCAGCGAATTAACCGCGACCTTACCGGCGGCGATTTGGAAGGCCAAGTTGAAATTGCCTCCGACGCCATGTATAACGGCGTTGACAAGGTAGTGCTTGATAATACCTACCCAACCAAGAAAAGCCGGGCCTCCATTATCAAATTGGCAAAGGAATTAAAAGCCACCATCGAATGTCATTGGTTATCAACCTCTCTCGAAGACGCTCAAATCAATGCTTGCCTCCGTATGGTGAGGAAACACGGCAGACTATTGAGGCCGGAAGAAATGGCCAAGTCAAAAGACCCGAACGCATTTCCTCCAGCCGCTCTCTTTCATTACCGAAAGATATTTGAAGAACCAACTACCAAGGAAGGATTTGACAAAGTAATTGACGTTCCATTTGTTCGAGTGTGGACGCCGGAATACTGCAACAAAGCAGTCATCTTCGATTATGATGGCACGCTTCGTGACAGTCTGGGAGATTTCGATTATCCCACAAAGGTTTCAGAAATTAAAGTGATACCAAGAATGGCGGCGGTTATTGAAGACTTCAAGAAGAAGGGTTACATTCTCCTTGGCGCCTCTAACCAATCAGGCATTTCTAAAGGTATTCTGTCGGAAGCGGATGCTGTGGCCTGTTTTGAGGAAACGAATCGTCAACTTGGAGCGAGGCTTGACTTTTTATACTGTTCCCATAGAATACCACCTGTCAGTTGTTATTGTCGGAAGCCACACGCGGGAATGGGTGTTAGCTTTATCGAAAAATACAAACTCCGCCCATCTGACTGTATCATGGTGGGCGACCAGACAACCGATAAAACGTTCGCTGAACGTTGTGGTTTCAGATTTATTTACGCACATGAATTCCATAAGTGAAATCCAGAAAATCGAACCGTTTAAGCCGAGAACGTTGAAAGAATTTCCGGCGTGGATGGTTAAGCTTCTTACACGACAAGACCAGTTAAACCAAAGATACGAGCGTGCGCATGGTAAATTTGCCGATGCGTATAACGAATTTCTTATGGCAGTCGTTGAAATAAACGACAAGTTTGGAACAAGCTTTTCACTTGAACAAGCATTAGCCGAATTTGAGGGTGGAGAAGCTGACGACGCAGACGACGACGACGACGACGATGATGATGATGATGACGACGGCGACAAAGAATGAATATGAAACTTTTCTCAGGCGAATCTAATCTACCTTTGGTTGAAAAAATCTGCAATAAACTGGAAGTGCCTCTTGGCAAAATTACACTCAAGACGTTTCCGAGTGGTGAAAGATATTGCCAATTTGAGGAAAACATTCGTGGAACTGACCTTTTCTTGGTTCAGTCGCTTTCATCCCCCGTCAATGATTATTTGATGGAACTTCTCATAATGTGTGATGCGGCACGTAGGGCATCGGCCGGCCGTATCACGGCGGTAATCCCCTACTTCGGATACGCTAGACAAGACAGAAAGGATAGAAGCCGTGTTCCTATCTCAGCAAGATTGGTGATGGATTTGTTGAAAGCATCTGGCGTAAACCGAATCCTCACGATGGATTTACATTCGCCTCAGACCGTTGGTTTCACTAATTTGCCTTGTGACCAGTTGGGTTTCAAACCCGCCCTTGTCAGTGTGGTAAAAGAAATCGGCATTGACGCTGTTGTGTCGCCTGACATTGGAGCAGTAAAACGGGCCGATGAATATGCTTCATCCCTCAAAACGGATTTGGTGATTATTTCAAAGAAACGTAACAATGCCACTTCGGTTGAAGTAAAACATTTCATTGGTGACGTGAATGGAAAGAAAGTTTTAATCACTGACGACTTGACTGAATCTGCCGGCACACTCATTGAAGCAGCAACGGCTTGTAAGGAACAAGGCGCATCGGAAGTTTATTGTGCTATTTCACATGGTTGCTTTACCGATGTTGGTATTAAACGATTGATTGGTGCCTTCAAGGAAGGTTTGATTAAGAAATTGTTTGTCTCCAATTCTGTAAAGATTTCTGGTAGGTGGATAGACCAGAATGAACAAGAAGATTTTGATGGCACCGTCACCGATTATGCCTATAACAACATTCAGGTTGTTGACGTGGCATCGTTATTTGCCGTAGCCATTAAGAATATCCATAACAATGAGAGCGTAAGTCAATTGTTCAAATGAAAAAAACTTACATTCTTAAACCCCGAATCCGTATTACTATGCCATCACGAATTGTCAGATTTCTCCGAGGCGACCAACGAGACACACAAAACCGCTGCATCAAAGACATGCACGATATGCCCGATTGGAAAATTGAAAGAACCCATGACATTATTCAATGGATGTTTCCTACGGATATTCCTTCAAAGCATCAGCCCGATGCGCCCGTCTTGACGGCAGAAGACATTGAAGCCATCAAGAAAGACGAACACATTAAAGCAATCATTCAGTTGTCGCTGACGCGGATGATTCTTTACTATGAAAAAGACAACTATTGGATTACTCAAAAGAATCACAACTTTTTGAGACTGACCCGAATCCTTCGTTGTCTTTGGTTGGTTGGGTTGAAGCACGACTACGTTTGTTTGCAAAAGGCATTGGATGAAGTCTTCATTGACTATCCTGATATTATTGGTGAAGAAACTTACCTCTATTGGAAAAATGCAAACAATGATGAGTTTATGAAAAACCCAAAGCCGGAAACCATTGGTTGTTATCCTCCGGCGCCAGTCAGAGTTACGGATGACCCTGAGTTGGATGAATTGAGGGCAAAGCTGGAATTTCAGGGTATTTTGCCTATGGTTTACGGACCACGCCAACAACAACAAGCAATCATTGACCATCACGACTACTACGACAATTGGCGTAATGACATTTGATTGGGCTTGACAACTATAATAACTTTGATACACTCCTAAGTCATGGCAACATTAAAACAGAAAGTTACGCTCGTCTGTTCCGATGCTTCGGGCGACATTGACGGCGTTCAACATAACAAGGTTTGGTATGGCGAACTTTACGACAACGACGACGTTATTACTCGTTGGGGGCGTGTTGGTTATGACCTTCAATCAAAGACTTTCCCCGGCGTTGGTGAAGAATTCCTTTTGAAAAAGAAAAAGGAAAAGATGGGCGGTAAGAAAGGTTATACCGAAGCAAGAGTAGTTGACGCGGCGACCCCAGCCTCAGCGGCCAAGCCCGTGGCCCAGAGCAATCTTCGTGAGATTGCCCGCTCCCAACTTCTCAAAAGTTCACATCCCGTTCTCGATAAGCTGATTGAAAGATTGGTCAAATCCAATGTTCACAAAATCACTTCGTCAACTAACATCGTATTGAACGACGCCACGGGTTTGTTTCAGACTCCGCTTGGTATTGTCACCCCCGACGCTATTGTTGAGGCCAGAACCCTCTTGGCTGACACCATTCCTTTCGTAAAAAATGGCAAGTATGGCGTTGAACTTGAACGCCTTGTCAGTCAATATCTCCGATTGATTCCTCAAAACATTGGAATGCGATTCAATGTGCGAAACATTCTGCCTGACGTTTCTGCCGTTCAGAAACAAGGTGACATTTTGGATTCACTCGACGCATCTTATCAAGCCATTTCTCAAGGAAAGAATACGCCCAAGGATGGAACGAAGGCTGATAAGCCTGTTGAACAGGTTTTCCAAGTTGATTTGGATGTTGAAAATGGCAATGACGCGGCACGACTTGAAGCGTGGTATGAAAAGTCAAAGAAAAGCCAACATGGTTATGACCGTATCAAGGTTCGCAACGTGTTCAAGGTTAAGATTCACGACATGGCAAAAGCGTTTGTCACAGACAATGAAACGGAAGTGTTTCACGGCACGTCTGAGGCTAATTGTTTGAGTATTTTGAAGAGCGGACTCCGAACGAGTCCACCTTCCACCGCCGCCATTGCCGGTAAAATGTGGGGCAATGGCGTTTATGGTGCCATTAACTCAAGTAAATCGTTGGGCTATACCTATGGACGGTGGGGGCAGTCCAGCGGTGAATCCGGCTGGCTCTTTATCTGTAAGTTTTCTATGGGCAAAGTGCATTACCCGCGTGGGTATGGTAACTGTTCCCGTCCGCCTTCGGGCCATGATAGTGTGTGGGCAACCGTGGCGAATACCGGCCTCAATCACGATGAATTGATTGTTTACACTAATAACCGTGTGACCATCACACATTTGTTGGAGTGTAAATAATGAAAACAAAGTATCAACCTCAAATCTCCGAAGATTTGATGAGGGATATATTCAGGGCTCATTCGCTTGTAAAAGGCAGTTTGAAGAATAAACGAATTACTGCTGTGAGTATGGGTAAGCTCATTCGTTCTTGGCAAGGTGAACTTGGTTCACTCCGAAGGAAAAAGGTAAGTGAAAAAGAACTTCGTGGTGCTGAATTAGCTTTGGGATTTCTCAAGAAAATACACGACGACAACATGAAAAAATATGAGTCTTATTACATGGAACTAACCAAAGACTCAGACCTAGATTTAGAATGAGTAAAATCTTTGACAATTTGAATTACGGCACTCACTTCAAAGATGAGTATGGCACCCGTTGGATTAAATTGAACTGTAATTCAACCTACCTACAGGTATTGCCTTTCTATCAAGACCACACAGGTTGTAGGTGTTCTTTCAACGCCGTGGATTACAATGGCCTTATGCAACATCTTCCATTCGACTTGGCCGTTGAAGAAATTCCGAATCCTAATCTTATTTCTACGGTGACGGTGAGGCTTGACAATTCAATCCAGTCTGATACAATTCAATCCGACTTAAATAACAGTCTAAACGAAAACAACAACAGTCAAACAACTAACATGAACACAGCAAATACAGCAGTTACACCAAACACTCAGCTCACTCTCCGTGAAGCAGTCATCCAAGAGGCGACTGTGCTGAAAAACAAGGGCGCCTTTTCCGCCTACGATGCGACCACAGCGGTTCGCGCCGCGGCTAACGCTGGGGAGTATGCCCTTCCCGGCTTGGAAGCCAAGCCCAACAACAACGGCATCAAGTATTGGGTCAATCACGAAGACGTTAAGGAAGTGGTTGAAACTCTACTCAACGACGGCACACTGGCCAACCTCGGCCTGACGAATGTGAATTACAACGGTTCGTTCCGTGTGTTTGAATTCGCCAATTCTGTTGTCTCGACTTCGGCGCCTTCGGTGCCCACGAGCAACGCGGCTTCCAATCCTACGCAGAGCCCCGTGGCTCAGCGAATCAAGGCCTACCTCTCAAATGCTGGCTCGGCCACGTTGAGGCAGATTCAGAGCACCCTCAAGGTCAACGGTTTGACCTGTAAGGATTTGGCAGCGGTTGTGGCCGGTCTTGGCTACACTGTCAGTCCCGGCACCGCCGACTGTTACTCGACCTACAAGGTGAGTTAAGTTGGATGTTGTTTGAGTCAACTGGGAGAATGGACAACCCTTTAGGGGATAACCATTCTCCCTTTTTTGATTTATGAAAAAGTTAAACAAAAGAGAAAAAGAAGTTGCACTGGTTGCTTCCGATTTGTTTCGGAAAGGTTCGCCTGAATGGCGTATTGCTCAATACGCCCACCTGAAAGGCTTCACAGTTCAACAACTTTGTAATTTCCTTGACAAATTAGAGTCGGTGATACCTTCTCATATTTGCAATCGGGTTATGACTCATTTCAAGGACATTCAACGAAAAGATTGTTTCGATGACTCCATTAAATTTGGCCTGCAAGTTCGTTGCTGGCACGATACGCAGGCTTGACAACTATAACAACTCTGATAGACTCTCTACCGTTGACAGTAAAAACAAACAAACAAACAAAACAAAACACAAACTATGAATGAACTTGAACTAAAACGCAAGCGTATTGAAACCTTCGGCAAAGTCCTTGGGTTGGGTATCGCTGGCTTCCTCTTTGCACCAATCGCATACGCCACCATTACCGGCGTAGTCAGTCTTATCGTCGTCGGCATCATTGCCCTTGTCACAGTGCAGGTCGGCGTCCCTTGGTTCGCAGCGTCTCTCGCCAACTGGCGGTTGAAGGCTCTCAAGGCCACCGCAGCGGCCAATCCAATTGAAACTTTGGAGAATCGTTACCAAGACAGGCAGAACGCCCTCGTCGGTATTCGTGAAAACATCAAGAAATCCTATTCCGTTCTTCAAGAGCTTTGGGGACAAATCGCCGAACACGCCGAGAAGTATCCGAATCGCCCTTCCCAATACCTTGAGAAATACAACAAGTTGAAGGCGTTGGTTGAACTCCGTGGCAAGAAATACAAACAGGCACAGGAAAACCTCAAGACTTTCGGTGAACTGATTGAGGAAAAACGCTCTGACTGGAAGATTGCTCAGACGATGGCAGCGGCCTCCGAATTGGCCAACGTCGGCGAAGACTTCACATCGAAGTTGCTCCAAGACACGGCACTCAACACCATTCAAGATGGCCTCAACATGGCTTTCAGCGAATTGGAGACGAGTTTGCTTGACGAACAACCCGCAAGTGGCGTCACGGTTATCACCGTGGAAGCAACACCGGTGACCAGTGGCAGAAAGACTGCCGCAATCCCTGAGAAGTGTGGCCCTCCGACTCTTGATTTGGGATTTGACACCGATGCCATCGAAGTGGTTCCGGTTCGTCGCCAGAAAATCGCCACCGCGTAATCATCACACTCAACAAAAACGTTTATGAAATACAAAATCATCGCAACGGTGTTCGTTCTCCTGATTATCGTAGCAGCACTTGCTCTCAAGGGTTGCTCTCACACTCAACAGTTGGACGAAAACGGCAATCCAATCGAACAGGTTCAACAGGAAGTTCAACAGTAAGCCAGAGGCTTGACTTGTTATAGAACACTGATAGAATCTCCATCGTCAACAGTAACAGACACACAAAACAAAACAAACAGAATCAAAATGAAAATCAAATACATATTCGCACTGGCCTTCACGTTGCTTTTCGCACTGAACGTGTCAGCTCAAACCAACGTCGGCCTGTTCATCAAGGGCGACCTGAACATCAAGTATAACACACGGGAGAAGCCTGCTGGCACCAAGGGGGTTCAAGACGACTACGAAATCAACGTCAATGTCGCCAACAGTGCTTTGTTCCGCGGCAAGATGACTGACCGCCCGCAAATCATGGAAGGTGTATTCACCAAGACAGTCGTTCAGCCACGTTCGCTGAAGTATGACATTTCTTGTGACGTTGTGAATCCAAAGAATCCTTCGCAATCCCGAAACATCGGCCGCATGTATGGTTTGGTGCCGATTACTCCTACCGGCGTTTATGACTATGACAAGGGCAACCTTGTGGTGGATATTCTGCCGATGGGAAATGCTGGTGGTTTCACCAGTAAGTTCACAGGGACGGCTGCAGGCAAACCTCTCACTCGTCCGGCGAATTGGGCTGACCAACTTCGTGAAACGGTGAACATCAATCGAATCGTCAATGGAAAGCCAATGTCGGTGGCTCTGAAGCGTTATGACAAGATGGATTTCCGTCAAGTGGTGTTGGCACAAGGACCAATTCAAATCTATCAGCCCGTCACGGCCAATGGTCAAATGCTTTACGATTACGACAAGGAATGTTGGTTCTTCAACAGCTTCACGGTTCAATATGCTGAGGGTGGTCTTGTGAAGATTGACCGTGTGGCGGGTACCATTCGCTACGTGAAAGACAAGAATTACAGCGCAAACCACCTGAGTCAGTATGAATTCGATGTTCGTGTCAATGAACCTATTGCCGACGGCGGCGGAGCGTTCTCTGCTCCTTCGGATGAATCAGCGTTCTTCTCAAGTGACGCCAGTGTTCCCGGCTTGACTGGCACGATGAAGTATAAGGATGTTGTCAATGGTGCTGGCACTACACTGTCATCCGCTGTCGCAATTGACCTGAACGGTAACAACATCAACAAACAACAACTGATGGTGTTGGCAAAGGTAATCATCTTCGCCTCTGTCATTCCGATGAACGCCGACTAATTCAAACGACGGGGAGAGGCTTGACGAATCGAAAGACTCTGATAGACTCTCCCCGTTGACACACAGAACAACAAACAAAAATTATGACAGCATTTTTTACAGCAATCTTGGCGTGGTTCGCCTTCGGTGAAATTGGGTTCTTTGTCGGTCTGCTCGCACTATCAGTGGTTTACACCATCGCCACCGAACGTGACACTCACGGTTTCGCCATCTTCGCCACAATTTTGGGAGTGGGGTTGTTTTGGAATTCGGTTGTGGCCTTGGGAGCAATCGCGTGGCCGTTCCTTTTGGCACTCTTTGGTGGGTATCTGTTCTTTGGTGGTCTGTGGTCTGTTTTCCGCTGGTTCAAGTATTGCCGGGATTACATTGCCAAGAATCGTTATGACACCAATCATCCCGACTCTGATTACAGCGGTGGCCGGGAAGTCAAGTTGACCGCAGAGGCGTATTACAAGAAGAAACTTCGCCCGAGTGAACACAAGTCCCGTCTGATTGGTTGGATTGCTTACTGGCCGTGGAGTTTGATTTGGAACATTGCTGGTGACACCTTGACCGCCATCTACGACGCTCTGGCCAACGTCTATCAGAAGACCGCCGATGCCGTCATCAAGAAGGCTTTGGGAAACGTCCGATAACATTTGGGAAACAAACAAACAAACAACAATAGTTAACATAATTAAAACATGAAAAACATCCTAGCAATCGCACTCTCTGTCGCCTTGGTTGGCCTCACATCAAGTGCTCAAACAAACACGGTGACTGTTACCAACGTGGTTACTGTCACAAACACAATCGCTGCTCCGGCAGTCAATCTGACGAATGCTCCTGATGCCGGTAAGGCTTACGGTGGATACGAATTGACGCTTGGTGGTGGAGGCACTTCAATCAACGGCGAAAACGTCTTTGGTCTTGACTTGTCGCTCTCTACCAATCCGTTCAAGAAACGCCCGGAAGTTTGGGTGGGTATCGCTCAGAGCTTGTATTGGGAGCCTTCCTTCGCAGGTTCAACCGATTTGTTCGTTGATTGGTCGCAGAACATCTGGAAGGAAAAGCTGTATCTGAATGTTGGTTGGAGCGGTGGTGCTGTCTATGACTCACACGCAATCTCTCAGTGGCGAACCGGCCCTGAAGCGACGTTCCAATTCTACACTTCTGACAGTTCCTTTGTCTTCGCTGGCGTGAACTACGACGTTTACACCAGTAAGGGCGACAACAACGGTTGGCGTTACAGCTTTGGTATCGGTCTGACCTTCTGATTTGGTTTCGCTCGTTTCGTTTTGTTTGGGCCGCCTTGTTTGTTCAAGGCGGCCTTTTTCTTTTACTAATGATTGGTTAAATAAATCGAACGGTGGGCGAGGCTTGACATATTATAGACCTTTGATATAATCTTCCCGTGAATGTGATTCAGGCCGTGGAAGAAATGAAATCGGGGAAATCAGTAAAATCCTCACTCAACCGTCTTTACAGAATGTGTCAAGGCGACTTTGTAATGAGCATGACAGAAGAAACTAGCTGTGCTGCTCGTTTAGATTCAATTCAAACTATTGCCGAATTCACCAAACAACACTCAGCAGTAACAGAATTGTATGACAAATAAATTTCTATCGCTAATAGCAATCAACGTTCTATTGGTTGGTTGTGATGTTCAACCAAAAACCGAAATCGTAGAACTGACTCCGACTGTGGCACCTGCCACAAATCAGGTCGAGAAGGTTGTTCCATTCACCATTACATCAAAGGGGACATTCAAAGCTGGCTACAACAGCGAAGTTAGGGAAATACTGATTGTCAAAGACAACAAGACTGGCATTGAATACTTGGCCATCACCGACTGTGCTTTAATCCGAAGGGTTAAGGCGAAGGAAGAAGCGATTAGTGACACAATTGATTCTGCCGCTGACATTTTTGAAGCATTTACTGAATAAACTATGAAGAAGATAATTTGGACAAACAATACCGACGTTCGACTTGGCTTTGAAGTTGAATGTATCGTTCGCCACGGAAGTTTTCACACACAGTTCAACGAAGCGATGCGTCCTTTGCGGACAAAACTTTCGATTGGTAGCGACGGAAGCATTCAATGTGGCAATTATGAACATCCACTTGAAATCCGAACAAAACCGTTGCCGCCCAAAAAGGCTTTGGAATTGCTTAAAACCATCTTTGATAACGTCAACAAATTTGGCTTCACCAACGCTTCGTGTGGTCTTCATGTCAACATTTCATCTGCTCGCCGGGCAAAGATGCGGAATTTCAATCCTCTACCGTTCCTTTCTTCAAGTCTGTGGAATGAAATCTTGAGGAAGTTCAACAGAAGGGGCAACACTTATTGCAAACCAATCTTGAGACTGAACAGCAGACGGGTTTCCAAAGTTCACGCCTTCAAATCTTTTGGTAACGTCATCAACGACAAATACAGGTGTGTAAATCTGTGTAATTTTGGCAATGGAACGTCCAAGTCATCCCGTGTTGAGATTCGTGGGTTTGGTAATGCAAATTACACACAAAAATTTCCAAACATTGAACAATTTGTTAAACGTATCGAACGACTGTTCAAATTGTCGTGTGGCAACATTCCGCTGACCAGACGAATTGCGGTTTGAGCGAGGCTTGACATATTATAGACCTCTGATAAACTCTTTACAGTTGAACGAAAAATTAACTAAGAACGCAAATGCCAACTATACGAACTAATACTTCTGAGTCGCTCGTTGACTACAGTAACACAATTTTAGTCTCCAAAGAAGAAATTTTAGCCAAGAGTAAAAAGGAAACCAATACGATGCCATGTGATTGCCCCAGTTGTAAACGTGACAATGTTCTGAATGGAACATTGATTGCTGATTGTGGATGTTGTTCAACTAAATTGGATGCTCTGGTTCCATTTCAAATCATGGGTGACAAGTCGCTTGTCTGTGACAAGTGTATCGCCGAACATTACATCCTTTGCACATCTTGTCAGAAACTTCACAAAAAGGCCGACACGAAGACCGGCATAAACGAAGAAGGTAAAACAGTCATAGCCTGTGTTCGTTGTTTCGCTCAATACTTCAAGGAATGTAATGAGTGTAATAAGTTTTTTGACCGGCACAGCATAATGCAGTTTCAAGACAAGATTTTTTGCAGGCCTTGCTTTGATAACAATTACAGGAGTTGCTCTCACTGTAACACCATTCACCCGAAAACTGCTCCGTTCTTCAACATTCGTGGTTCACACAATGTTTGTCAACCCTGCTACAAATTTTATGGGCCGGTGGTGGTCTATGAGTCAAAGCCAACTATTCAGTATCATGGCAAACCGCCTCACTACTACGGCGTTGAGTTGGAGTGTGAATTGAAAAATCAAGTGAAGCTTGAACGTGGAGAGAAGGCAGCGGAAGTTCAAGCTTTGCTTGGAGAATTTGCCATCTTGAAAGAAGACGGCAGTTTACGTTGTGGCTTTGAGATTTGCACTCAGCCCGCTTCTCTTGCTGAACACCTTATCAAATGGGATGCCTTTTTCAAGTCGTTGCCGTCAAACTTGGTGTCTTTCAATAGTGCTAACAATAACTGTGGATTGCACATTCATTGTTCAAAGAAACCTTTGTCGTTGTTGACCATCGCAAAGATTGTGGTATTCGTGAATGATGCAAACAATGCTTCTTTCATCGAAGCCATAGCTGGAAGACGGCCTAACAACTACTTCCAACTGTCAGCCAAGAAACACTCTACTGTTCAGCGAATTCCCAAAGGGCAACTGAGCCGTAGTGACAGATACGAAGCGGTAAACCTTGTCAATCGTGACACGATTGAATTCCGAATGTTCAAAGGAACGCTCAAGAAAGAATCGTTGTTCAAAGCAATCGAATTTTGTGACGCAATGATTCACTTTTGTATGATGGGCAACTATGGAATTGCCTATTGCCGTGAACTGAATAATTTTGTGGATTACGTTGGATTACGAGCGAAGGATTATCCACACCTTTACGCTTTCATCTGTGCCAAAATACAGAGGAAAGAGACGAAATTAACAAAACAATTTGGGTTCTCTGTGCCCGACGTTCGTGCCAAAGAAGTTCCGAAACCAGCGCAGCCAATAAGAAATGCCCCAACGTGGGGAACGGTTGCTGAAAGAATAGAACCAACACCAGCAACACCAGCACCAGCAGAACCAGTAGTGAATCCTGAAAACGACGGTCAAATTTAATCAAAAACAGAAAACAAAATTATGTGTTTAGCAATTTACAAGCCAGCCGGAACTGAAATTCCAGTGAAACATTTGGAAAATGGTTTCTCAAACCATTCTGACGGCGCCGGTATGTCTTGGGCCGAAAACGGTAAGCTCTATGTCAAAAAGGGCATGTTCAATCTTGAAGAAGTGCTTGAACAGTATGAAGCAATCAAACACCTTCCGGCATTGATTCACTTTCGTAAGGCGACTCATGGTAAAGTTGACGCCACGAACTGTCATCCATTCTTGTTCAACGATGGTAAGTTGGCGCTTATCCACAATGGCGTTCTGCCCATCAAATGCAACATCGAAGGATTGTCAGACACCGCACACTTTGTTAAGTTGGTGCTCGAACCAATGGTGAAGGCGCACGGCGTCCCTGTTAATGATGGAGCACTGAACTATCTGATTTGCACTTCGATTGGCAGCGACAAGATTGCTATTATGGATGCCGAAGGTAAGACCTATATCTTCAATGAAGACAAAGGCCAATGGGACGGGGGTGCTTGGTATTCTAATACCTCCTTTCGTTACGCTTACACAGCGACACGGTATGTTCCCGGCTCAGCGGCTAGTTCGCCACTCAACAATGATTGGAAAAGTCATCCGTATTTTGCGGATAAAGCGGCCAATAACGGAAAAACTACAGTTAATTCGGATAATAGCTGGCGTAAGCATTGGAAGGGCGATGAAGACAAAGAAGCTGATGAAGCTTATGTTGACTTCTGGAAAAAGAGCACTGGAGTCGGTAGCACTGCCCTTCGGCTTCAAGGCTGTAATCAACACGCTAAAACCACACGAATCCCTCTCCTTTTGGAGAACGGTAGCGATACTGTGGATGAGGCTGGAAATGTGGTTACGGTTGAAGAAGCGCCGCCAAAGAAGTTTACGGAAGGTCAAATGTGTGAGTATGGCTGGTATGACGTAGAAATCGAATCCAGCATTGAAGCGTATCAACTCAATTTGGGCCTGACCCGAAACGAAGCAGTGATTCGTGTTTTCACTGAAATGTAAAAACAACGAGGCTTGACTTATTATAGACCTCTGATAAGATGCCTCCAAGATAAAAACTAAATCGTATGCCTACAGCAACATCAAAACAAACTGAAAAGAAAACCAAACGCCCGTGTCTTATGTCTGGCAAATTCTACGCAGCACCAGTCACGGTGGGTAAGAAATTCATCACCATCAAACTTCCTGTCAAGGTTGCGAAATACTTTGAACTGACTAAGCCGGAAATCTATTGGGCACCTGTCAACGGAGTAATTCAAATCTCCGGAACACAGCCGCACATGGTTATTCCGATGATGAGCGTAAGTCCTGAACAGTTCGTTGCACAGGAATCCTAATCCATGAATGATAAAATAATTGATTTCACTATTGGGGCTGACCCGGAATTTGCTTGTCTCAATCGTAAAGGCGGCGTGGTGTCAGCAGGCGACTACGTTAGCGAAGACGACGATGTTGAATTTGGTGCCGATGGCAATGGCATAACCTTTGAACTTAGGCCGGGCCCTTCCAAAGACCCGCTGAAAATTGTCAACAATATCCACGACATTTTTGTGAGACAGACGATTGACAAGCCTGAATTTCTCAAATTTAAGTGGGTGGCAGGTTCTTGGCATTCAGGCTATCCTATGGGCGGCCACGTTCACTTTGGGTTGAAGGCAAGTGTTGTGAATTTTGCCGACGCAATCAATCATTTGGACCATTACGTTGGCGTTGTATCCCTACTTTTGGAAATCAAATCTCACGGCGCAAAGAGACGTGGCGATGGTTACGGTGGCATGGGTGACATGAGAGTGCAACCTTGGGGATTTGAATATCGTCCAATGTCAAGTTGGCTTTCTTCTCCTTACGTCGCCGCGGCGATGTTGTGTCTCAGCAAAACTGTCATGTATGAACTTTTGAATAACTCAAAGTTTGAATGGCACAAGTTCGCTGTGAGGGATGACTTTTACAAGATGAACCAAGAGAGAATTTTGTCAAAGTTTCCTGAAATTTGGAACGACATTACCAAGATGCATTTGTATCAGACTTACAAGCCATACATTGATTTGATTTACTTTCTTGTAAAAAACCGCTTGACGTGGATTCCCGCAACGGGCATGAAAGAGTCTTGGGGCGTGGTGAATATGCAGTCCTGTATCAGCAACAAGATTGGCCTTGATGTTCTTTGGCACCGATACAACTCTGACCCTGTTGGCTTTGACGTGACGATTGAACGGCCAACGATTGAACGGCCAGCGACTCCCTCACGTTTGAATACAGCGACCCCTATCAACAACCTACTTACAACCGTATGATTGAATTTAACGACCACGACTTTAACCTGACGAAGATTAGAAGCGAATCCAAGCTGTTCAATTTGGTGACACGTTACAAGTATCGAATCTATGGACTTCGCCAATCAGACAATCCGGCGGTTCTCATTGAGTATCATTATGACCGGGCGGATGCCAAGTTTGGGGAAAGGGTTTCGGCTCTGACTGAATTTCTCAAGGATAACGGCATTGAACTGAACAGTTATTCTGAATCCGATACGCCGAACAAAATTGACATTGGTTTGAGAAAAGACCTGAGAGCATTTGTCAATAAAAATGAAAAGCCTATGTTGGCATCGGCAATTCTCTCAACCGTAGTTTATTGCTTGGAAGGCAGAATTGACCTTGACCAGTTGAAAAAGTTCAAACTCACAGCAATACCGAAGTTGGCAGAAATCCGCGCCGCTTGACAAAAAAAGTTTTTACAATACACTCTTAACCGTTGAACAAATAACAGACAGAAACAAAAATACTATTATGTGCCGAATCGCCGCATTTCCTCCGAACTTTCCAAGATTGGAAGCCCTCGAAATTCTTGCCAATTTTGAGAACAAAAACACTGACGGAACGGGCTCCGTTTATCTCCGCGATGGAAAGTTTATCGTGGACAAGTGGGCAAAACCATTCAGTTCGATTATCAAAAACAAACCGTTTCTTTCACACATGCCTCATAATGGCTGGACGATTGTTCACCTTCGGGCAGCTTCTCATGGTGATAATCGCAAGGAAAACACTCACCCGTTTATCATCGGCCCGTGGGCCTTCATTCACAACGGTATTTGGAGTGAACACAATCTCGTCCGACTTGCTTTGAGTAAACAAGTGAAGATGGAAGGCGAAACCGACAGCGAAGTGGCCGGACACTTTTGGAACATCATTGGACCAAAGAAGTTTTCTGAAACCGTGGACTTCGGTGGCGTATTCATGGGACTTCATGCCAATGGAAATCTTTGGGTTGTCAAGACCAGCGGAGATTTGGAAATCAAGGCACTCAAGCACAACAAGGTTGTCTTGGCCTCTGAATTTGACAGGCAAAAGTATGAACAGACTATTGATGCCCTTCACGGTTGGTATCAGTTCAACAAGGATGGCGAATACTTGAAGCACAAGGAAAACAAAACCTCTTGGGGCAGTGGTTATCCTTACCGTGGCTCGGCGGCATACACCGGCGGCGGTGGCTTTGGTTCCCGTAGTTCAGCCTTTCCCCGTGGTAAAGCTCGTGTGGTTTCTGGCTTTTCTCCTTTGGACCACGACGAAGACTGGCGAAATGACCGCAGTTTTTCTAATTCGGATTTTATG
>Ga0315286_10001643_pt1 | contig 20355 bp, 20 predicted proteins | sample YL17G10_0_MG_FD_205038 | JGI IMG/M metagenome (GOLD analysis project Ga0315286, IMG submission 205038) | Sediment microbial communities from Yellowstone Lake, YNP, Wyoming, USA - YL17G10_0 | ecosystem: Environmental > Aquatic > Freshwater > Lake > Sediment | place: USA: Wyoming | collected... | reverse complement strand
CCGGCCGCCCGCTGGTTCCACGCTTCGGTCATCGCCTCGACCAAGGCCTTGGCTGCCGCCCTCGGGTCGTCGGCGCGGCAGATGGCGGAGATGACGGCAGCGCCAGCGGTGCCGGCAGCGATCACCTCGGCGGCGTTCTCCGGCGTGACGCCTCCCACGGCCAGCACAGGTATGGACACGGCGTCCACCACCTCCCGCAGCAGCTTCACGCCGACTGGCGCAGAGTCCGGTTTGGAGGGAGAAGCGAAAACCGTCCCGAGCTGGACGAGGTCGGCCCCGTCAGCCTCGGCCTGGACAGCAGCCTCCACGCTATGCACCGAACAACCGACAAGGGCGTTGCGTCCCAGCACCCAGCGGGCCATAGGGGTAGGCAGGCCACCCTCCGGCAGATGGACACCATCGGCGCCGCAAGACTGGGCGACGTCCACACGGTCATTTACGAGCAGGAGAGCCTTGCCGCGCGTGATCTCCCGTAGGCGCATGCCCAGGGCAAACAGATCACGCGCCGGCAGGTCCTTCTCCCGGAGCTGCACTACATTGACCCCACCTTCGACGGCCTCTCTCACCACCGCCTCGATACCCATTTCGCCGCACTGCTGACGGTCGGTGATGAGACAGAGGGTGGGAAGACGCAGGCGACCGATACGGCTGGGAGGAACTCTTTCCGCCGTCATTCTCCACCTCCCGTCGATACGACCGGACGGCCCGCTACACCCTCCTGAGGGCTGCTGGCGGAGGCGTATCGTTTCTTGGGTATGCGACCGGCAAGGTACGCCTGGTGGCCGGCCTCCACACCCTTGCGGAGGGCAGCGGCCATGAGAGCGGGGTCGCCGGCCTCGGCAAGAGCGGTGTTCATCAACACAGCGTCCGCTCCTGTCTCCATCGCCAGGGCGGCGTCGGAAGGGGCGCCCAGGCCGGCGTCGACGACAACGGGCACGTTCGCCTGCTCAACAATGATCTGAATCTCCTCCAAAGTAAGGATGCCCTGCCCGGAGCCGATCGCCGAGCCAAGAGGCATCACTGTAGCGCAACCGATCTCCTCCAGCCTGCGGGCCAGGATCGGGTCGGCATGGATATAGGGTAGGACAACGAAGCCCTCACTCAGCAGGACCTTCGCCGCTTCGAAGGTGCCGACGGGGTCGGGCAGCAAGTACTTGGGGTCAGGGACTACCTCCAGCTTCACCCAGTTGGAGCCCGTAACCTCGCGGCCGAGGCGGGCGGTGAAAAGCGCCTCCTCCACCGTCCGGCAGGCGGCCGTGTTGGGCAAGATCGTGTACTTACTCCAATCTATGTAGTCCAAGAGCGTCTTCTGGTCGGGCTTGTCGAGGTCGAGGCGGCGGATGGCCACCGTCACGATCTCAGCGCCCGACGCTTCTATAGCCGCGACCATCTCCTCAGGCGTACGGTACTTGCCCGTCCCCACGAGGAGCCGGGAACGGAACCTCTTGCCGGCTATCTCCAAATAATCTTCCATGTCGACACTCCCACTTAGCTAGCTGATCACGGTAAGGAACGCCGGTACTCTTCACAGACCCTCACGATATTCGGCCATACGTTGTACTCCCCAAGCTCGGAGAACGGCACCCAGCGGTATTGGACGACCTCCTCGTTGGGAAAGAAGTCCCGTCCAAGTAAGCGGATGGCGTAGTGCAGCAACACAAACGTGGAACCTTCGGGGCCATCCCAGCGTATCTCCGGCCGGAGCGGCGACACGACCTCGCTCTCCACGCCCAGTTCCTCGAGTATCTCTCGCCGGACCGTTTCCTCCGGCGCTTCGCCTTCCTCGATGAAGCCCGACGGCAGGCCCCAGCGTCCCCAACGGTCCTCGAGCAGCAGCACGCGTCCGTCCTCGACGACGACTGCCGCCGCCGCCAAGATCGCCTGACGCTTGGGATAGGACAGCGTCATTTCTCGACCTCATCACCCTCGGTTGATTGCGCAGACTCGCCACGCGCCATCTGCCTGCTGATACGCATGGGGCAGAACTTGGGGCCGCACATGGAGCAGAACTCCGCCTTCTTGAAGTAGTCGTCGGGCAGGGTCTCGTCATGCATGCGGCGAGCCGTCTCCGGGTCAAGCGACAAGGCGAATTGGCGCTCCCAGTCGAAGGCGTAGCGGGCGCGCGCCATCTCGTCGTCGCGGTCCCGCGCCCCTTTGTGACCACGCGCGACGTCGGCGGCGTGGGCGGCCAGCTTGTAGGTCACAACCCCCACCCTAACGTCCTCCAGGTTGGGCAAGCCGAGGTGCTCCTTGGGGGTGACGTAGCAGAGGTAGCTGGCGCCGGCATACCCAGCGACGGTAGCCCCGATCGCCGAAGTTATGTGGTCGTAGCCAGGGGCAACGTCCGTCACGAGGGGCCCCAGCACATAGAAGGGCGCGCCGTGACAGACCTCCTGCTGCATCTTGACGTTCATCTCGATCTGGTCGAGGGGGATATGGCCCGGCCCTTCGATGATCACCTGCACGTCCTTCGCCCAAGCGCGTTCAGTAAGCTCGCCAAGCGTCCTCAGCTCCGCGAACTGGGCCTCGTCGCTGGCGTCGATGAGGGAACCGGGACGGAGGCCGTCGCCCAGGCTGAGGGTCACGTCATAGCGGCGGGCGATATCGCACAGGTCATCGAAGCGTTCGTAAAGGGGGTTCTGGCGCCCGTGGTGCATCATCCATTGAGCGAGCAAGCCGCCGCCGCGACTGACGATGCCGGTGACTCGTCTCTGCGCCAGAGGAACGTGCTCTCGAAGGAGGCCGCAGTGCACGGTCATAAAGTCCACTCCCTGCTGGGCCTGATGTTCGATCATGCCGAGCAGGTCCTCGACCGTCATGTCCTCCATGCGGTCAAGCTCAGCGGCCACCTGATATATCGGAACTGTGCCCACAGGCAGGGGGCTGGCCTTGATGATCGCCTGCCGGATGGCATCGATGTCACCGCCGGAACTGAGGTCCATCACAGTGTCCGCCCCGGCGTTGACGGATACCTGCAGCTTGCAGAGTTCCGTCTCGATGTCGGAGGAGACAGCAGAGTTGCCGATGTTGGCGTTGATCTTGATGCTGGCTGTGACGCCGATGCCAATGGGATCGAGGTTAGCATGATTGACGTTGGCCGGTATGACCAAGCGACCGGCCGCGACCTCCTTACGCACCAACTCCGGCTCCAGACCCTCCTTCTCCGCGACAGCCTTCATTTGGCCGGTCACTACTCCCTGACGGGCAAGGTAAATCTGGGTCCTGACCCCGTCCCTATCTGTCGCTCCGTTTGCCATGTCGGCCTCCCGGGCCCCGCTTCGAGCCCTTACAGCGCGCTCGTTAGCGCCGGATATCCTGCCAGTACCGGAAGAAGTGGTGCACAGGCCCATTCCCCCGCCCCAGCGGATAGGAGCTCTGGAGGGCCTTGGTAACATACGCTTTCGCTGCCGTCACCGCCTGCCGCACGTCCAGGCCTTTGGCCAGAAAGGCCGCTATCGCCGAGGCGAAGGTGCAGCCGGTGCCGTGGGTGTTGATGGTATCAACGCGAGGGGCGGCGAACTCACGGTAGTCGCGCCCGTCATAGAAGACGTCGATGGCTGGGCCGTCGAGGTGACCGCCCTTGACGACGACGTTCCGCGCTCCCATGCCGACAATCTCCTTCGCGGCCCAGCGCATCCCGTCGAGACCCGTCACCTCCTGCCCGACCAGTGCCGCCGCCTCAAACAGGTTGGGAGTGAAGACGAGAGCCAGCGGCAGCAGCCGCCCCCGAATCGCCGTGACAGCATCCTGCGCCATCAGGGAATCACCGCCCGTAGCCCGCATCACCGGGTCGACCACAAGCTCTGTAAGGCCGTATTCCCGCACCTTCTCGACGACAACCTCAATAATCGCCGCGTTCGGCAACATCCCCGTCTTCACCACGTCGGCGCCGATGTCGCTGACAACAGCATCGATCTGGGCGGCGACGATATCTGCGGATAGGTCCTCTACCCTCTGGACGCCCTGCGTGTTCTGGGCGGTGATAGCGGTGATGACCGACGTCCCATACACGCCCAGGGCGGCGAAGGTCTTGAGGTCAGCCTGGATGCCGGCTCCCGCGCTGGAGTCGGACCCGGCTATGGTCATCACAGTTCTCACAGCTACGATCCCCACAAATCGAAAGCGCCACCCGCTGGGGCCGGGTCGACGACCCGCCGAGCGAGCAGCGCAATCCCCACTTCCGCTCTTCCTACGCTGGCATTATCCAGATCAGGTTCAAACGGTCGGTGACGGCTTTTCGGCCACCCTCTCAGCCAGGCCCGCCCTTCCGGAGAAGGACTCCCCCAGCTCCCGAGCAACTTATGCAGTTCTCTCTACCGATCATGATATACCCTGCCGACATCCGCGACAACCTCTCCTTGACGGGCCTGACGAGGCCCACCTACAATCAGGTAAGTCGCCGAATCCTACTCTTTGGGCTGGACACGCAAACGGACATCGCCCCCATGATCCCGAACAGAGACGAACTCAAGACCCAGGTCATCGCCGCCGTGGAGGCCGAGCGAAACGAGCTTGTCGACCTCAGCCTCCGCATCCATGAGAACCCGGAGGAGGGCTTCCAGGAAGAGAAAGCCTGTGGTTGGCTCTGCGCCTACCTCCAAGAGCGCGGCTTCGCCGTCGAGCGGCCCTACTGTCAGCTAGCGACCGCTTTCCGGGCCAGCAGCGGCGATGAGCGGCCTCGCGTCGGTTTCCTAGCCGAGTACGATGCTCTACCCGGCCTGGGCCATGCCTGCGGCCACAACCTGATCGCGGCCAGCTCCGTCGGGGCGGCGGTAGCCGTCAGAGGCGTGCTGGCGGCGACGGGCGGCAGCGTGGTCGCCATCGGCACACCCGCGGAGGAGGTCTACGGCGGCAAGGCGATCATGGCTGGCCGCGGTGCCTTTGACGACCTGGACGCGGCCATGCTCTTCCACCCCGGCTCGCGCAACGCCGTCATCACGAGTGCGCTGGCCTGCATCGAGTTGGACGTGGAGTACTTCGGCCGGGAATCGCACGCCTCGACCCGCCCGGAAGCGGGGATAAACGCCCTCGACGCGCTCATCATCTCGTTTACCGCTATCAACGCCCTCCGGCAGCAAATAAAGGACAGCGACCGCATCCACGGGATCATCACCGACGGCGGAAAAGCACCGAACGTAATCCCTGCCCACTCCGCCGCCAGCTTCCTCATCAGAGCCAAGGATGAACCCTCTTTGGAGAACCTCAAGCAGAGGGCACTCTCCTGTTTCCAGGCAGGCGCTCAGGCGACGGGCGCCCAACTGGAGTTTCGCTGGGCCGACGTTCAGTACGCCCCCCTGCGTCCCAACATTCCTTTGGCCGAAGCCTGCGGCGCCAACCTGGAACAGTTGGGCCGCCAAGTGGACAAGGTCTCGACCTTGCGCGGACTGGGCAGCACCGACATGGGGAACGTGAGCGCCGTCGTGCCGGCGATCCATCCCAACATCGCCATCGCGCCACGGGGTGTCGCCATCCACACGCCGGAGTTCGCCCAATTCGCCGCCTCCGAAGAAGGGCACCGCGGCCTCCTCGACGCGGCGAAGGCGCTCGCCATGACGGCGGTAGATGTCCTGGTAGACAAGGACCTGCGCCGGCGGATGCGGGAGGAGTTCGGCAAGCCGGTTCAACTGGATTGAAAATGGGCAAACGCGAGAATACCATGCGCAGGAGTGACGATCCCTTCGCCGTCATCGCCGACTACTACGACCTCGACCTGGGAGACTTCCAGGAGGACGTGTCATTCTATGACAACCTGGCGCGGCGGACGGAGATGCCCATCCTGGAGCTGGGGGCGGGCACCGGCCGCGTGGCCATCCCACTGGCGAAGAGCGGGCATACAGTAATAGGGATCGACTCCTCTGAGGCGATGCTGGCGGCGGCGCGGCGCAAAGCGGGCCGGCGGCGGGGTAGCCTCCAGCTCGTCTTAGCAGAGATGACGGAGTTCTCATTCGATGTCAGCTTCGGCCTCATCTTCTGCGCGTTGGGTGGGTTCCTGCACCTGGACAGTCAGGAGAAGCAGATCCAAACGCTCGAACGGGCCCGCGATCACCTGGCGGCGGGTGGTCTACTGGCCCTCGACTTGCCTAACCCAGGAACAGTGGAATGGGAGCCGGGGGGTCAGGAGCTCGTCTTGGAGTGGACAAGAGAACGTCAAGATGGCACGATGATAAGTAAGTTCGTGAGCACGGAGGCGGACAGGGCCCGCCAAATCCAGCGGATCACTCACATCTACGAGGAATGGCATGACGCGGGCTCGCGGCGGCGGCAGACCACGTTCGAGCTGCGCTACGTGCATCGGTTTGAGATGGAGCTTCTCCTTAAGCATACGGGGTTGAAGATCGAGGGCGTCTACGGCTCCTATGACCTGGAGCCTTATGGTTCAGACAGCCCGCGGATGATATTCGTGGTCGGCCGTGCCTAATAGGGCGGCCAGCGAGGTAACATGAACGGAAAGCGAATGCTGATTGCGCTCGATGCCATGGGGGGCGACCGCGCTCCTCACGAGGCGGTCGCCGGCGCTGTGCAGGCAGCCCGCCGTCTGGACTGTGCCATCGCTCTCGTAGGGCCGCGGCCGCTGCTGGAGGCCGAGCTCGCCCGCTACGAGCCCCTGCCTTCCGGCCTCCAGATCATAGAAGCCAGCCAAAACGTCGAGATGGACGAATCGTCGGCCCGCGCCGTGCGCAAGAAGCGCGACGCCTCCATCAACGTGGCGATGCGCCTGCTTAAGGAAGGAGAGGTGTCGGCGGTCGTGTCCGCCGGCAACACGGGCGCGGTTGTCACCTCCGCCCTGCTCAATCTGGGACGGCTGCCGGGGATCCACCGGCCGGCTATCGGTGCCCTCCTGCCATCAAGCGAGCACGGTGCGCTGATTCTGGATGCGGGGGCAAACGCGGAATGCAAGCCCGCCTATCTCGTCCAGTTCGCGCACATGGGTTCAGCCTACATGCGGCGAATGTTCGGGATGGCGCGGCCGCGCGTGGGGCTGCTCAATATCGGCGAAGAGGAGAACAAGGGCAACGAGCTGGCGCGAGAAGTGTATCAGAAGCTGCGGAGGACTCACCTCAACTTCATCGGCAACGTCGAGGGGAAGGATATCGCCAGAGGAGCGGTCGATGTCGTCGTAACCGACGGCTTCACCGGCAACATCGCCGTCAAGGTAAGCGAAGCCTCTGTGATGTTCGTCGTGGACCTCATCAGGGATGTCTTGACCACGAGGCTTCAGTACAAGCTGGCCGCTATAGCGCTAAGGCAGGCGTTCTACGACGTGCGCCAGCGCCTCGACTACTCGGAATACGGGGGCGTCCCTCTGCTGGGAGTCAAAGGCGTCGTTATCGTTGCCCACGGCCGCAGCGACGCTAATGCCTTCAAGAACGCCCTCCGCTCGGCAGAGGAGGCAGTTACTGCCGGTATCCTCGAAGAGCTGGCAGAGACGCCCAAGAAATAGCCGCGGGCAAGGTCACTCCGGCAATCCTTCCAGCGGCGAGGAAGCACCCGGCAGCAATCCAAAACGCGTCCACATCTGAAGGGTTGCCTTGACCTTCTGGAGGCGGTCAGGGTCGTCCTCAAAATCTTTGAGCAGACACTTCTCGATATGTCTCTCCACCATCAGGAGCCCCACCTGGTCGATGCTGCTGCGGATCGCCATCAACTGGGTCAGTACCTCCTCACATTCGCGATCGCCCGCAAGCATCCTCTGGATGCCTCGCACCTGGCCCTCGATGCGGCGGAGTCGAACGAGGATGTTGTCTTCTTCCGGCCCGGTTTGCATGATGAATGCCTCTTTTTTTCTTCAGCAGTCTTGACATACCCCCAGGGGGTATACTACAATTGTAGACAGCGATGACCCTAGTGTCAAGATTATGGGTAGGTGAAGGAGGAAGAACAATGGCCGCCGTCAAAGAAGTAAGCGACACCACATTTGAGCAGGATGTCATCAAGTCCAGCCTGCCGGTGCTAGTTGATTTCTGGGCGCCCTGGTGTGGGCCCTGCCGCATGGTGGCGCCTGTGGTCGAGGAGCTGTCGGGCGAGTTCGCCGGTAAGGTGAACTTTCTCAAGTTGAACACCGACGATAACCCGGTGATCGCCTCCCGCTACGGGATCCGCAGCATTCCGACGCTGCTGATCTTCAAGGGGGGAGAGGTCGTCGGCCAGGTGATCGGCTTCCGGCCCAAGAGCGATCTCAAGAAGCACCTGGAGGACGCCATAGGGTAGCCCCTGAAAGGGCGCGGCAACGGTGACAATCGGTATGACATTATAGGTTCGCTGCTACCCGCTGGCAGCGAACCTATGTCTCCGCACCGCAAGGAGCGTGGCGATGGCGAAAGAGTATGACATCGTTATCGTCGGTGGTGGGCCGGCCGGTTTGGCGGCGGGCCTCTACACAGCGCGGTCCCGCCGCCGGACGATCCTCCTGGAAAGAGGCGTGACCGGTGGTCAGGTCGGCCTGGCGGCAACGATAGAGAACTATCCCGGCTTCCCCGACGGCGTCAACGGCTTCGACCTGGCGGAGGCGATGCAGCGGCAGGCCGAAAAAAACGGCATGGAGACGGCCTGTGCCGAGGCAACCGCCCTGGAGCGCGCCGGTGAGCGCTATCTCGTCAAGACCGGCGACGAGGACTATCTAGCCAAAGCGGTGATACTGACCGGCGGCGCCGTCTACCGCAAGCTGGGCGTGCCCGGCGAGGAGCGCCTGACGGGCCATGGCGTCTCCTACTGCGCCACCTGCGACGCCGCCTTTTACCGAGACGAAGAGGTCGCAGTCGTGGGCGGCGGCGACTCCGCCATCGACGAGGGATTGCTCATCACTCGCTTCGCCTCGAAGGTAAGCGTGATTCACCGCCGCAACCGGCTCCGCGCGACCGCGATCCTCCAAGAGCGGGCCTTCGCCGAGCCGAAGATGGAGTTCATCTGGGACAGCGTGGTAACAGAGATCCTGGGTAAAGACGCCGTAACCGGCGTACGGCTGCGGAACTTGGCTACGGGCGTTGAGTCGGAGATGGCGGTTAGCGGCGTTTTCATCTTCATCGGCCAGGAGCCGTGCACCGATTTCCTTCGCGGCACTCTCAAGCTGGACGAGACCGGCCGCGTCGTCGCCAACGAGTGGATGGAGACGGAGCTGCCGGGGGTCTTCGCCGCCGGCGACATGCGGGCCAACGCCGCCCGCCAGGCGGTGAGCGCGGCGGGAGACGGCGCGACGGCGGCTATCAGAGCGGACCAGTACATCAGCGCCATCTTCGGCGACTAGGCAGGCTCGCCTACCCCTTGTCACCCCGGAAGATGTAACATACAAGACGATCCGCAAGGGAGTGGATGGGTCCCGGTGGGCCTCGCGGTCTTCAAAATCGTTGCGGGGCGGCCTGCGCCGTCCCGGGTGGGTTCGACTCCCACCCACTCCCGCCAGTTCTGCAAGCTGGAGGCGGTACCTTCCTGGGAAAGCACAGAGCCGCAGCCGGTGCCGGAGAATGACAGGTTTCCCGCCATACAGATCGCTGAGTAGCCCAACACCGGCGAGGTTCGCCAGGATTCCACCGTTTTCCAAGACTAGGAGCTAGTCCATGTCGGTCCTCTTGGTTGAAATCGTCCCTCAAGGAATCATCTTCGGTGCCGACCGGAATGTAACGCTATCTGTGCAGCGGCAAGATAAGCACGCTATCACGGAAATTCGAGGACAAAGCCAACGGCCAAAGGTGCTACGCTGGCCGCGACGGAAGGCGTTAATTGGCTACGTCGGCGAAGCTCAAATCGGCGGGATTCCAACGGATGAGTGGCTCTATGACTTTATTGGAGACCACCTCACGTTTTCCAACTTCGCGGACCTGTCCGAATCGCTACGGGCAAGCGTCGAGAGGCAGCGCTCGATTGACGAAGGGGACAGCGGAGCGCAGCCGCTTATCATCCATCTGGGCGGTTTTGAAGAGCGGGATGACGTTAGCGTTCCCGTCGTCTGGTACATCCGAAACACATACGTTGTGGCCAACGACCTCTATGGGGGCGTTCGCAAAGAATTCGAGAGTTCTGAAGAGTTCTGGCGCTACTTTCCGGATGTGAGCCCACATGATATACGAGCGAATCTCAGAGAGCGTGCATCTCAGTATGATCCCTTCTGGTTTCATCAGGGCTTCGACCTGGGAACCTTTAATCTGATCGAGCAGTTCCTAAAGGGCGCTTTCAAGGTACTATGTGAAAGCCATCCTAATCATTCTCTCCCAGACACCGTGCGCGAATGGGAGAGGCAGGTTCGAATGTCGATCCTGACCTATGGTGCGTACTTCCAGGCGTTCAAAGAGCCGGGGGAGCAATACGTAGGTGGAGGAGCAGACACAGTGTCCATCGAGTGGCCGTAGGGCGAAGGCTTGAGGCCGAATGATCTATATCTATCACGGTGAGGACGAGTTCTCTCTGCAAGAAGAGCTGGCCGCACTCAAGGCCGGCCTCGACGACGACGGCATGCTCGTCAACAACACGTCGCGGCTCGAAGGCGGCAAGCTCCAACCGGCGGAGATCCTCGGCCCTTGCAGCACCATCCCCTTCATGGGGAGTCACCGGCTGGTCATCGTGGAGGGACTGCTGGAGCGCTTCGAGGGCTCGCGGGGGAAGGAGAAGAAGCGCGAGAGCGCCACACCCTGGAAGACCCTGCCCGCCGCCTTGCAGGAGCTGCCCGACACCACAATCCTCGTCTTCATCGATGGAAAGATAGGCCCAGGCAATTCACTCCTGCGCCTGCTCTCCCCTCTGGCGGAGGTGCGCGAGTTCCGCCCGATACGGCAGAGAGCGGTGCCGGACTGGATAGGGCAGCGCGCTCGCGACATGGGGCTCACGGTCTCGCCTGCCGCCGTCGCCCTGCTGGCGGACCTCATCGGCAACGACCTGCGGGCCCTGGCGCAGGAGCTGGGCAAGCTAGGGATGTACGCCCAGGAGCGCCCGATCAGCGACGAAGACGTGCGCCTCCTTGTCAGCGCCTCACGGGAGGCCAGTGTCCTGACGATGGTCGACGCGATAGTCGAGGGCAGGAGCGCCGTGGCTATCCGTCTCCTGGAGCAACTGCAGAACGAGGGGGCGGCGCCGACTTATCTGCTCAACATGATCACGCGCCAGTATCGCCACCTGATCGTGGCCAAGGAGCTGCTGGCCGCCCGTCTCTCCGCTGAGGAGATCGGCCGCCGCCTTGAGATACGCTCCGACTTCGCGCTCCGCAAGGTGCTGGAGCAGGCGGCCCGCTACGCCCTGCCCCAACTGGAAGCAGCCTATCGACGCCTCTTGGAGGCGGACGCTTCTATCAAGAGGGGCATCTTCAGCGACGAGCTGGCCCTCGACCTCCTGCTGGAGGAGCTATCCCGCATCGCCCGCTCGCGCGAGGCGACCACGACCGCCTTCAGGTAAACCCCAAACCCTGCTATCCGGCCAACCAGTCGTCCGAGTCTATTCCTCGTCCTCAGCGTGATAGATGGGGTTGAAACAGGCGAGCCGGTGCCCCGGCGATATCTCCTCAAGCGGAGGGGCTGGCTCACGGCGGCAGGCAACGGTCGCCTTGCGGCAGCGAGGGAGGAACGCACACTCCGGGGGGAGATCCATCAACGGCGGGGGCGCGCCCTTTATGGGCAACAGCGGCTTCCGCTGCCGGTCGAGGCGGGGGAGACTCTGGAGCAGCCCCCAAGAATAGGGATGCCGCGGCCGGCCGAAGATATCCCGCACCGGCCCTTCCTCCACCACTCGCCCCGCGTACATCACCGCCACGTCGTCCGCTACCTGGGCGACGACGCCGAGGTCGTGGGTGATCAGGACTATCGACATCCCGCGCTCTCGGCGGAGGGTGTTCAACTCGTCGAGGATCGCCGCCTGGACGGTGACATCCAGCGAAGCGGTGGGCTCGTCGGCGATGACGACCTTAGGATCGAGGGCGGTAGCGATGGCGATCATCACCCGCTGGCACATACCGCCCGAGAGGTGAAACGGGTACATCCCCATCAAGCGTTCGGGCTCGGCGAGGCCGGAGCGGCGGAGGACCTGGAGAGCGCGCTGCCGCGACTCCTTCTTGGAGGTATCCAAGTGACTGCTGATTATCTCCTCGACTTGGACGCCGATGGGCAGGACGGGATTGAGCCCGCTGACGGGGTCCTGGAAGATCATCGATATCTCGCGGCCTCGAACCCGGCGCAGGGCCTCGCTGCCCATGCCGGTGAGCTCTCTACCGTCCAGAAACACTCGACCGCCGACGATGCGGCCGGGATAGGGCACCAGGTTCAGGATCGACAGGCCGACGGTCGTCTTGCCACAACCGCTCTCGCCAACGAGGCAGAGGGTGCTGCCACGGCGGACGGTCAGGCTCACACCGTCAACCGCCTTGGCGACGCCCTCATTGGAGAAATAGTGAGTGTGGAGGTCTTCGATCTTCAGGATTGCGTCGTTCATGCCACTGCCCAACAAGCGCTCACAAGAAAGGTGATGAACCAGTCATCACCTAGTATAAGGCACCAGCGGCCGGAGTATCAGGAGATAACCAGGCGCTAAAGGGGCGAATAGCCGAAGCCGAGCCTAGAAGCCGGGGCCCATCCGGTAGAGGACCCTCCCCTGCACCTCGACGTTGTCGGCGCTGCTGTAGATGGGCTCCATGGTCTCATTCGCCGGCTGGAGGCGGACACGCTTCCCCTCGCGGTAGAACTTCTTTAGCGTGGCCTCCTGCTCCTTCTTCAGCCAGGCGGCCACCATCTCACCGTTCTCGGGGCTGCTGATCTGCTCCAGTATGATGATGTCGCCGTCATTGACCAGGGCATCGATCATGGAAGTGCCCTTGACCCGCAGCGCGTAGACGTTCTCCTTGCCTCGCGCCATGTCGGCGGTGATATCCACCGTCTCGGAGTAGTCGACGCTTGCCTCCGGCACCGGTATGGGCTGACCGGCGGCGATCTGGCCGATGATGGGAACAGCAATCGTGCGCGGCCGGCGGCCCGACCCGTCCAGAAGCTCTATGGCGCGTGAGACTTCGCGGTCACGGTGGATGTACCCCATGCGCTCGAGCGCCTTCAGGTTGTAGTCGACGACCGAGGTCGAGCTGATGCCGCATGCCTCCTGGATGTCGCGGATGCTGGGGGGATAGTCCTTCTCCCGAATGAAATGCCGCAGGAAGCCGATTATCTTCTGCTGCTTTTGGGAGAGGTCTTTCAATTCTCACCTCCATGCGAATCAAGCAAGACGAACTTGTGTTCTGCCAGCAATTTAACACCCTGCCGGAAGTCTGTCAACCCCTTACGCCACCTCCAATGGGCATTCCCTGCCCGCAGCGCTTTTCCCCGAGCCAATGCCCATTGCTATTCCGTCGCGGCCACCACTAGAATGAAGGTGAGGTCTATTCTCCGAAGGAAATCGAGGGCGACTGATGACAAACGTGAACGATGCTCAACCCAAGCGGGCCCTGGCTATCGCCGCCCACCCCGACGACACGGAATTCGGCTGTTCCGGTACCGCCGCCCTCTGGTCCCAGCAAGGATGGGAGTTCTACTACCTGATCTGCACCAATGGCAACAAGGGCAGCGATGACCCGGATATGACGCCGGAGAAGCTGGCGCCGATACGTCAGGAGGAGCAGCGAGCCGCCGCTCGGGTCGCCGGGGTGAAAGACGTGTTCTTCCTTGGCTACGAAGACGGGGAGCTCACCTACAGCCGGCAGCTACTGGGCGACGTCGTGCGCTACATCCGGCAGGTCCGGCCCGACGCCGTTTTCACTCACGACCCGGAATCGATAATCATCCGCGACAGATTCATCAATCACTCCGATCACCGCTGCGCCGGATTGGTGACGGTCGACGCCGTGTACCCGGCCGCCCGCGACCGCTGGAACTTTCCGGAACAGATCGACCAGGGCCTACAGCCGCATAAGGTGAAGGACATTTACATCTGGTCGTTCGACATGGGGAACTTCAGTGTGGATATCACCGACGTGCTGGATACCAAGCTCCAGGCCCTCTCCGAGCACAAGAGCCAGTTCGGCGACAACCCTGACTTCCTCCGCTACATCCGCGAGCGCTGGCGCAACGACGACGGGCGTCACCTTGAGCAGTTCCGCCATATCGCCTTGATTCGCTGAGCGGCTGCCTCCCATATCTCAATCCCCGATAGCGCGGCCATCGGGAAACGGAAGATTGGAGCAGTGGCTATCGCTCCCCGCTGCCGAGGAGACGGTCGACTATCTCTCTGACGTCACGCACCTTGAACGGCTTGGCCAGACAGGGATTGTCGATCCGCTGGAGGAAGGTACGGGTCTCGGGGCTCACGGTGTCACCGGTGATGAAAACGGTGTGGCTCGCCAACTCCGAGTCCATCTGTTTGACCCGCTGGTATAGCGCCTGCCCGCTCATGCCGGGCATCTTGATATCGGTTATCAGCAGGTCATAGCCATGCTCGGCCAGGAAGGCAAGGGCCTCCTCACCGTTGCCGGCTGTGTCTACTCTATGGCCGTCGCTGGTCAGCACGTCGCGGAGCAGCGCCAGGATATTCTCCTCGTCGTCCACAACCAGAACCCGCCGGCTGATCTCTACCGGCGCCCGCTTCTCGACCTCGCGCTCTGGAGGTGGTAGCTCCGGCCCCTCGACAATCGGCAACTCGACCGTAAAGGTGGCGCCCTTTCCGGCCCGGCTCTCGACAAGGATGCGGCCGCCGTGGTCATCGATAATACCGTAGGAGATGGTGAGGCCAAGCCCTGTCCCCTGACCGCCTTCCTTAGTGGTGAAGAAGGGGTCAAAGACGCGGCGCAGGTTATCAGCGGAAATGCCGATGCCGTCATCGGAAAAGGAGAGGCGAACATAGCCTTGGTCCGCCCGGGAACGTACTTTCAGCTTTCCCTTCCCGCGGGCGCTCAGCATGGCATGCTCGGCATTAGTGATGATGTTGAAGAAGACCTGCTGTATCTGGTCGGGGTCGACCATCGTCCGTGGCAAGCGCGGGTCGAGGTCAAGCTCCAGTTCGATGTTCTTGACGCGGAGATCATAGCTGCGCAGCTCCAACACCCGCTGCAGCAAGGTGTTGAGATCGGCCAGCCCTTTCTGCGCTTTCCGGCGGCGGGCGAAGGAGAGGAGGTTCTCCACTATCTTGGCTGCCCGTTCCGCCTCGCTGTAGATTATCTCCACATCGTGCCGTGTCTGATCATCGAGGTCGCGGGCCAGCAACAACTGCGCGAAGCCGGTGACCCCGGTGAGCGGGTTGTTCAACTCGTGGGCGACTCCGGATACGAGCTGCCCGACGCTCGCCATCCTCTCCGACTGGAGCAGCCTCCCCTGCATGAGCCGCTCTTCCGATATGTCGCGCAGGACAAGGACTACACCTTCTCCGGCACCTGTGTCCGGCAAGGGAGAGGCTGTTACTAAGAGGTAGCGCTGACTCTCCTCACCGAAGCTGAACTCCTGCCGCGGCCCGCCTTCTTTGCTCTCCAGCGCCCGACTGACGAGATCCGCCAGAAGCGTCTCTTCCAGTCTCACGCCGGTCAGGTCGCTGCGTCCTAGAAGAGACGCCAGCAGGGTGCGGGCAACAGAATTCGCAAGAACGATCTCCATACCCCGGTCGATCAAGATGATGCCATCCTGAAGACCCTCTACAAGCGATTCGATCCGTGCCATCTCCGCCGACCGCAACTCGTCCAGCCTCCCCAAGAGCGCTGAAGCCTGGTGCGCGGAGGCGTAGATGATGCCGCTCTTATCGGGGGGAAACGCGTCGGGAGTAGCGGCCACAACCCTAGCCAGTCCGACCACCCGTCCCCCCACGATCAGCGGGGCATCGACCGCAGAGAGCGCGGGGCCCCGCCAGGCTTCACCGTGGAGCACACCTTCTCTGGTGAGTTGCTTTACCTGCAATAGACCTTTACCGCATCCCTGGTGAGTCTCTCCTGAGAAGCGGCGGAAGGCGTCAATGAGGTCATCGACCAGACTGCGGGCAAAGCGCTCTTCCAGGGGCCGCGTAGCAAACAGGGTTGGGCGATCCTCTTCGCTATCGCAGAGCACTACCGCCACGGCGTCGAATTCGAGCACAGGCTGGAGGGCTCCGAAAAGAAGCTGCAGCATTTCATTCTGACTTACGGTGTTTTCGGTGTGGGCAACCACTTCCACCTCTGCTCTGTCGCTTCAACCTGCCGGTGAACGGCCGAGCGAGCACGACAAGGCCTTAGAAAACTCGAAGCCGCCAGGCGGCTGCTTGGAGCGCATCCCCGGCGGCGACGGTTTCAGGCGGCGGGATCCTGGGCCGATGCCGCTCCCCAACTCCGGATGAGACACCACTGACTCGTCCGCCAACCGACGGCGCAGCCGGCAATACCTCAACAGCGATCTGAACTCGCATTCGCTATTGGAGCACGGAAGTAATCTAGCACAAACCCCTGCGCTCGGCAATCTCAGATAGCCCCGCAGATCCGGCAAGACAGCGCCGACCCCATCGCCGTACGTCCCGAAGAGAGGCGGCGCAGATTCCGCGCGTGGCGAGCAGGTCACACATCCCGGTTCGACCGAAAGGCATAGTCGCGCTACGGCTGCCGAGTCGGGAGATCCCGACCTCCACTTTAGCGTACGCGGGCGCGACAATAAGTAGTTTCCCTCATATGACGAATCAAAGGCGATCGTCGATACTGGTTAAAGCAGGGATGGCCTGTGGCGGGGTGTCCAGCAAATCATTCAGACTTTGGAGGTGCCCAGTGCCTTCACAGGCCGATGCCGCAACCGCTCGCACTATGACGCCCTTTCCCGAACAAGATCTGCAGGAGCCTCTCCAAGAAGTCATCCAAGACTACATGCCCCTGGTTCGACACGTCGTCAACCGAGTAGTCGTAGGATCGAGCGGTTCATCGATCCTCCAGTACGAGGACATGGTGAGCTGCGGAGTGCAGGGTCTCATCGAAGCCCACCACTCGTTTGATCCGAATAAGGGAGCCAAGTTCTCGACCTACGCCCTGCCCCGGATACGAGGGTCGATCCTCGATGCGTTGCGGGCCGCCCATCCCCTGCCGCGGTCCCTGCAAAAGTTTGCCTCTGAGATCGAGAGCGCAACCAGCGCCCTCAACAACGAATTAGGGCGAGGGCCCACCAAGGCAGAGGTCGCAGAGCGGCTCGGTTTGCCGCTGTCTCAGTTCTTAACCTCCCTACGTCACTGCAACGTCAAAATCGTATCGCTGGATAACCTGGCGGATGTGGCTGTCAACGGCAACAGGGAGCGGCTTTGTGAGATGGCCGACGAGGACCCAAGCATAGACCCCGACCGCATGGCGGAACAGACAATGGTGAAGACGAAGCTCCAGGAGGCCGTCAGCAACTTGCCGGAAAGGGAACGGATCATCGTCCAGCTCTACTACATTGAATCGAAGTCGCTGAAAAGCATTGGCCAAGCCTTAGGGATCTCAGAATCACGCGCTTCCCAGTTGCGGCAGAGAGCCCTCCGCCGCCTAAGAGCAGCTTTGATGGAAGACATGAAAGAAGCTGCGTAGAGTCAAACTGCCAACCGTTTCTCCCTGTCCATCGGAAAGTGGATTGAAGAGAAACCAGTGTGAAGGTAGTGCTTTGATGGAGAAACAGGGCAAACTCAGGGTCGGCATCGCGGGCTGGGGCTCCAGTTGTGTGAGCTACGTCCGCTCCCTCACCCAGATTGACAGCGCCCAAGCCCTAGTCGCAGTCGATCCTTACCATCCCCACGCTCTCGAGATATCCCGAATAGCACCCAGTCTCGCATTCAAGGGAGACATTCTCACTCTTGTCAGCGGCTCAGATGTGGATGCCGTCATCTTCTGTGAGCCTACGGGAAACATCTTCCCTCTTCTGAAACGGGCCCTCCAATGCAACAAACATGTCATGGCGTCTTCGGCTTCTGCCATCTCCAGCCGCCAATTGCAGGAGCTGGCGCGCTTGGCGGGCAGGCAGCGGCGTCTACTCATGTTCGCTGAGGAAAGGCTTTTTCAGCCGGCCCTCACTTTCTTGAGGCGGATGCTCTCGGAGAAAAGCGGCCTGTGGCGTCCCCAGTATCTGCGCGGTCTCAGCATCTCCGGCACGAGCAACGGCGACGCTCCTCCCTTCGCCTCCCTTGTTGAGGAGGCACTCGCCCTCTGCGCCCGTCTCATCGAGGCGCAGCCGGACACGATAAGCGGCATCGCCTGCCGGACCAGCGGACATGCGGACCCGGTGGCAGCATTTCTGAATCTGACCTATGGCGAGGGGAAAGTCGCGTCTCTTCAGATCAGCCTTGCGGAGGCTCAAGAGGTACGGCAGTGGGTGCTCGCCACCGCCTCCAAGACTATCCTGGTCGATGAGTGCGACCCACGGGCGCCCCTCCGGATCATCTCATCGAACGCGACCGGTATGGCCGCCGGCCTCCTTCACTCCAACCCACCCACCCCTCTTTCGGACTGGCCGGGAGAGAGCACTGTGACGCCGCCGGTCATAGCGGCAGATCCAGCAACGGAGCTATGCCGTCATTTCGTAGAATCGGCTCTCAAGCGTGACCTGAACCAGGGCAACGCTCTCTTCTGGGCAGATGTGGCCTCAACGTGGGAGGCGGCGCAGCAGTCGATGGCTCTATCAGGAGCGCCGGTTGGCGTGGCAACAGGACTTGGTGGGGAAACGGCCCGGAAGCATCCTCAGTTGAAGCTGATTCGCGGCAGAGGCGTGGGGGACATCAATCAAGGCAAGAGGCCGATCCTGACGGTGGTGTCCCGCTAGAACCTTCCTCCGACATCCGAAATCCTCAGCCAGTAATTCTCAGCAGTTCGAGCGAGATCTCCTAGCCGCGATGCGATGAGGCACGCACTGGGGCCGAGGGTTCTTTGGCAGATCCCTTTCCATTCTTGGGTGGGTCTCCCTGGCAGAGTTCTTCCCTGAGAATGATGATGCTCTCGTCCGCTGCGATGCCTAGCTTGACCCGGTCTCGCTCTATGCCTAGAACTCTGACCAGGATGTTCCCTTGGATGACGATTGCTTGATCGATCTTGCGAGTTAGAATGAGCATTTTCTGATCCTACAGCGCACTGTGTCGGTGTTGCGCAAGTCTTCTAAAGCCGGCAGACGTCCCTGCTGTCCCTCTTCCCAACCTCATCGAATAGCCGGCGGTGGTCCTATATTTCTCCCTGCAACGAGATTATCGGCAGCCGCGCGCGAGAAGCTCAGGGGTATTAGCCCCCAGAGATCCGGAAACGATGAGAAACCTAGAAATCGAAGACCACTCGCGGTCGTGTGGGTGTCCCAAGGACGACGGAGATTGGGGATGATTATGCTCGTGGGAAAAGCGGTGAAGGGAAGGGGACAGGCTCGTCTAGGGCCGGTTGATCACGACTCCCGATCATCGGTGGGGGGTACCACCGTCAGCGAGGACCGGCGGACAGCCTCCTGGGCCGCTCCGAGTGCCCCTACTGACGTGCAATCACAGTAGGTTGCATAGATGGACCGGTCCAGCAGCCGGGTGCCTTCGTAGTTGAGCTGTCCCTCGTGGTTTCGGCGCAGTTGGAGGAGACGCCGCAGCCGTCGCAGGAAAATTCCCTGCAGCTCGATATTCGCCCTGTCCGTGCCGAGCGAGGCAAAACTCCAAGCGCTGCCAGCGCTATCCCGAGGTTCTACACCGAATGTGCTCATCTACGCTCACCTGTCCTAGGTCTTGTACGCCTTAGACGGCCTCTCTCGAATTGTCTGATCCCATGTCGGGGGCTGCCTCTAGATTGACAATGCCCTTTCGAATGGCATAGCGGATGAGGTCTGTCCGATTCTGAGCGTGAAGCTTGCTCATGATATGGGCCTTGTGCGCCTCAACCGTCTTCACGCTGATAAACAAGTCCTCCGCGATACGCTGATTGGAATGGCCCTCAGCGATAAGCTGGAGGACTTCGCGCTCCCTGCTGGTAAGGAGCTCGTACCCTGCTTTGCCCTCCGACTTCTGGGCCTGCCACATCAGCTCACTTATGGAAACGGAATCAGAGATCGCTGAACTGAAGTAGGTGTTACCGCGGTAAACGGCCTGAATGCCCAGCAGGAGCTCAGTGATATCCGACTTCTTCACTACGTATCCGGAGGCGCCCGCCCTAAGGGCACCGACGATCTGGTCATCCTCCATGTAGCCGGTAAGCATGAGAACCCTCGTCTTGGGCAGTCGCTTGCGGATCTGGCGAGTCGCTTCCAGCCCGTTGAGACCCTGCATCACCATGTCCATCAGAACAACGTCAGGGTGAAGCTTCTCCGCCTCCTCTACCGCTTCGCGCCCGTTGCTGACGTCACCCACGACTTCCACCTCTTGATGAGCGTCCAGAAGCAATCGCAACGCCTGTCGCAGTACGGAATGGTCGTCGACTAAGAGGACTCGAATTCGCCCGCTGCCCGGGCGGCTCCAACCCCCCCCATCGCCATGTGAGCG